>Ga0206964_10143_pt1 | contig 22570 bp, 26 predicted proteins | sample Alteio_BWOrgHeat_25_FD_152980 | JGI IMG/M metagenome (GOLD analysis project Ga0206964, IMG submission 152980) | Enriched cells from forest soil in Barre Woods Harvard Forest LTER site, Petersham, Massachusetts, United States -... | ecosystem: Environmental > Terrestrial > Soil > Temperate forest >...
CTAAAGCTTATGCCCAATTACGTCATGCCGCTATTGACGTGGTAGTTAATGTAGCGCCTTCTCTATAAATCCTATTGTTTCCTTGCTTTTCCAGTCCAGCGGTCCTTCGGCGCGGGCGATTTCCTTGCCAGTATGGTTGATGAACAGGGTGGTCGGCAGGCCGGGGCTGTGGATGGCGTTGAAGGATTCCATGCCCCTATCGAGATAGGGCGTGAGATGAGCGATGTTATGCTCGGTGAAAAAAGCTTTGACCTTGTCTGCCTGGTTATCGCCATCCATCGATAGGGTAATGATCTTGAGGTCTTTGCTGTCATAAGATGCTTGTGCGGCATCGACCTCCGGCATCTCGGCGCTGCATGGCGTACACCAGGTGGCCCAGAAATGCACGATGGTGAGTTTGGCGGCGGCGGGATCAAGCGTTATGGTATGACCTTGATCGTCTTTGAACATTATGGTGGCCTCCTTATGTGGGGTGGATGCGTCGAGCGGCACGGCATCATCCGCAAAAGCGGATAGGGGTGCTAGCAGCAGGATGGCGCTTGCCAATAGGCGGGAAAAGCTTGTATGGATACGATACATATGAATAAAAAACCTCCAGTTAACCCTCAAGCCAATCCCATGTGGGGTGGCCAGTTCGCGCAGGCGCCGGATGCGTGGCTTGCCAAGATTAATGCATCCGTCGCGTTTGACAAGCTTCTTTACCGGCAGGACATCACCGGCTCCATCGCGCATGCGAAAATGTTGGCGAAGCAGAAGATCATCAGTGAGGCGGATAGCAAGGCGATTATCACCGGGTTACAGGGAATATTGAAGGACATCGAAGCAGGGCATTTCGAATTTAAAGATAGCCTCGAAGATATCCATATGAATATTGAATCGGCGCTGAAGGATCGTATCGGTGAGGCGGCCGGGTGGCTGCATACGGCGCGCTCGCGCAATGATCAGGTAGCAGTGGATTTTCGGCTGTATGTGCGCGATACGCTGGATGTGCTGGATGGGGCGCTTAAACGTTTGCAGGCAGAACTACTCAAACGTGCCGCGGAACACGTCGCGACTATCATGCCGGGATTCACGCATTTGCAGGCGGCGCAACCGGTGACGCTGGGGCATCATCTGCTGGCCTATGTCGAAATGATCGGGCGGGATCGCTCGCGGGTGGTGGATGCACGCAAACGGATGAACGAATCGCCACTGGGCGCCGCGGCGCTGGCAGGCACCTCATTTGCAATCGATAGGCATATGACGGCGAAAGAACTGGGTTTCGATTGCCCGATGGGTAATTCGCTGGATAGCGTATCCGACCGCGATTTCGCGCTGGAGTTTTTGTCGCTGGCGGCGATGTGCGCCGTGCATCTGTCACGGCTGGCTGAGGAGATGGTGAACTGGTCGAGCGCACAGTTCGGTTTTATCCGGTTCTCGGATCGCTGGTCGACCGGCAGTTCGATCATGCCGCAGAAGCGCAATCCCGATGCTGCCGAGTTGGTGCGCGGCAAGGCGGGGCGCATGTTCGGCAATCTGATGAGCCTGTTGGCGACGATGAAGGCGCTACCGCTGGCCTATAATAAAGACATGCAGGAAGATAAGGAGCCGGTGTTCGATACAGCAGAAAACCTGATGGTCTGCGTGCAGGCAATGACGGGAATGGTAGGCGATTTTACTGCCGATAAGGCACGCATGAAACAGGCGGCGGGCGAGGCGTATGCCAATGCCACCGATCTTGCCGACTGGCTGGCACGTGAACTTAAAATGCCCTTCCGGAGCGCGCATCATGTGACGGCGAAGCTGGTGAAGCTGGCGGCGGCCAAACATAAAAAACTCGAGGAATTGACGTTGAAGGACATGCAGGCTGTCGAACCGAGAATCCACAAGGAAGTGTTTTCGGTGTTAAGCATTGAATATTCTGTAGCCGCGCGCACCAGCTTCGGTGGTACGGCGCCGGAGAATGTCAAAAAGGCGATTGCCGAGGCGAAAAAGAGGTTTGGGATATGAAATCTGTCATTGCGAGTAAAGCGAAGCAATTCAGTCTATCTGCGTGCTCGGAACAAGCGAAAAAATTGGATTGCCGCGTCGCTATGCTACTCGCAATGATAAAAATATTATGCATAGCATTACTTGCCACTGCTCTTACTGCCTGCGGCACCAAAGGTAATCTTAAATCACCGACGCAAGTACAATTGGAAGAAACAAAGAAAGCCAAAAAAGCGGCGCAGGCGGCAAAACCCGTGGATGATACGACGCAGGCACAACCCGCTGATGCGCCGGCTGCGAAAGCGCCCTGATGGATCATTTCAGCTATAAAAATGGCGTTTATCACGCCGAGGACGTGTCGCTGGAACGCATCGCGCAGGAAGTGGGTACCCCCTTTTATTGTTATTCGACGGCAACACTGACGCGCCATTACAACGTATTTTCCAGTCATTTCCCGGGAGCAAAAATCTGCTACGCAGTCAAGGCCAACGGCAACCTGGCCATACTCAAAACCCTGGCAAAGCTCGGCGGCGGCGCGGATGTGGTGTCGGAAGGCGAAATACGCTTGGCGCTGGCGGCGGAGGTGAGACCCCAGAATATTGTCTTTTCCGGCGTGGGCAAAACGGCAGCGGAAATGACTTATGCGCTGGAGCGCGGCATTTTTCAGTTCAATGTAGAATCGGAACCCGAATTACGCTTGTTGAACGATGTGGCGCTGGCGAAGGATGCAAAGGCGCGCATCGCCGTGCGCGTCAATCCCGATGTCGATGCCGGGACACATGCCAAAATTTCTACCGGCAATAAGGAAAGCAAGTTTGGCATCAGTATGAGCCATGCGTTGCCAGTCTATAAGCTGGCAGCGTCACTGCCGGGGATCGAGGTGCAGGGCGTGTCGTTGCATATCGGCTCGCAACTGATGAAGCTTGAGCCGTTCGCGCAGGCCTTTGCGCGCGTACGCGGTTTTGTCGGTGAATTGCGCGCGGCAGGCTTTATTATCAAAACGCTCGATCTGGGCGGCGGGTTAGGCATTCCTTATGGCAAGGAAGAACCGCCGCTGCCGGATGCCTATGCCGATATTGTGCGTCGCGAAACAAAGGGGCTGGAGTGCCAGTTGATCTTTGAGCCGGGGCGTGTGCTGGCCGGCAATGCGGGAATACTAGTGTCGCGGGTGATTTACGTCAAACGTAGCGACAGCCGTATTTTTATCATTGTCGATGCGGCGATGAACGACCTCATCCGCCCGTCGCTGTATGGCGCCTATCATGATATCGTGCATGTCAGGCCGCCCGAGGGCAATACGCCGACGGAGCTGGCGGACGTGGTCGGTCCGGTCTGTGAAACCGGCGATATTTTTGCCGAGCAACGGTTGCTGAAATTACCCAATGCCGGTGACCTGATGGCTTTCCGCTCTGCCGGCGCATATGGTGCGTCGATGTCCTCGACCTATAATGCACGGCTTCTGGTGGCGGAAGTGATGGTGAATGGCGGCGAATATGCCATCGTGCGACCGCGGCAGACGTACGAAGAACTGTTGGAGAGAGACAGGCTGCCGGGATGGCTGGCGTGAAAGCTTCAGAAACGGTTCTGGAAAATTTGCGGGCGCTGGAGCTGTATATGAGAACATCGGCTTCGGCAACGCTTTTTCTTGATTGCTTTTACTTTGAGAAAGACGTTGCTGTGCCACACATCGCGCTTCGGAATGTTATCTTATCACCGTCGCAGGAAGACATACAAAAGGCTGAGAAATGCGAAACGCATCTGCAGCGGTTATTTGCCTTGGCCGAACAAAAGCTGGGACACCGCATTCATGTGGAGCCTGTGTATGAGGCGGAGGACGTAGATAAGCTGTATATGCATGCTACCATCATGCTCGATGATCCGCGTCTTGCCGATGTACTGCTCGATCTGGCGGCACAAATTTCCAATGAGCGCCATCCCCTCGATACCCACCCGGAAAAAACGGCGGAGCATTTAAGAAAAATAGAATTGCCTAAAATGTCCGAATTGACCGGCCTGCTGCAGGAGAAAACCGATCCCGACCGCAGCAGTACGTTGCCGGGATTGTGAGGGATGGCTGAGAGACTTTAGAAACCAACCTGTGTCTTATCAGCTTCTGTCTTTCCATCAGCGATATTGCCTAATCTTTGCAACAGACGGGCGATACTGGAATCGTTAGGGACTTTGTTCCAAGGCAGGGATTTTACGGATCCGTCCATGAAAAGGAAATGCACTCTGGTTGTATCAGTATTTGGACGTAGGAAGTCGGCAATTGGATTGGTTGTAAGATCGCTCGCTTGGCCTATACCAAGAGGTGATAATCCGACCGATCCATGACCCATATTGTAATCAAGGAAATGGCGGCGAACAACGTCTTTTGGGTATAAAGGATTATTGGCATCGGGATTATCCGGCGCCGGTATGCCACCAGGATAATATATTCCCTTGCCAGTATCGGCTTTTTGAACCATGCCGATAGTAAATCCTGTTCCATCCTGAATATCACGGTAGCCTTTCGGTGTTTCCCAGTATGGGGGCGAGACGGATTGAGAAGGAACACGGAAACCATTTGCGGCATCATTATAATCGTTTTTCAAATCCTTCGGGTCATCAAAACTATTGGACCCGGATTGGTTGGTATCAGGCCAGTATTGTGGGTTGGCGTTACGTATCAAAGCAGCGCCAATACTCGCTGGTTCAGACGTATTATAGCCTAACGATGGGATGACCGGGTTAAGTAATTCAGGTTTTTGCTGGGTCCAGTCAAGAGCCATATTATAAGCATTATACACATTTGTTTGATCTAAATAAGATAATAAAGGAACAATGCCTGATACTTGTACCGTTGTCACCTTGCCATCCTTCATTACGGTACTCTTATTAAACGAAGATTGCGGAAAAGTACCGAAGGTAGATTCGTGATTGCTCATGGCAATGCCAAGCTGTCTCATCATATTAGAGCGCTGCATATTACGGACGCTTTCACGTGCTCCTTGCAATGCGGGCAGCGCCAATCCTACCAGTACGCCAGTAATGGCTATGACCACTAGCAATTCGACCAGTGTGAACCCTGCCTTTTGCTTGGCCATCCGTTTTCGCGGGTCGGCGGCGGCATGGGCGATTGAAGCAGGTTGAGGTGTATCTGAAGATGATATTCCACCCGCGCTAGCCGCTGCCAAGCCGGCAGCTAATACAGCAGTTTTCATCCACCCTTTTTTGTCGTTAGGAGTAGTGTTCTTTGCTGCATCTTTTTTAGCAGAGGTATTTTCAGGGGTGCCTGCTTGCGGCGACGAAGTGGGGTCAGGCTGTGGTTCGCCCCATAAGCCATCTTTATAAGCTTGAATGATTTTGGTGGATTTCAGAATACCAGTAGCATCAATGGTTTTGATAGCCCAGTTTTTCAACTTTTCCTGATCTGCACCTTTCCGAATATGTACCTGTAATTTTGCAAAATCTGCCGGGGTAAAGCCGCCATTCAAAGGAGCCTCAACAAGAAAATCGACCTTATGGTCATCGCTTACGGAGAAGGGAAGAATGACTGCTTCCGGAATCTTACTTAAAGTGCTTCGTTTCTTATCGGAAGTTTTTCTGAATTTTTTCGGGTCGAGGTTATCTTTACCCATAAAGGCTCCTGAGCGAGTAATGTAAAAAATTAATTAAAATAAACTATTGACAGCAATTCGCAATCTAAAAGCTTAGATGTAAAATCTTTAAATATTCTTAAATTATAAGAATTCTGCGTAGACTAATGTCCCGTTTCCACCACCCCGATATAGGGTAATTCACGATAATAGTTAGCATAATCAAGGCCATATCCGACGACAAATTTATCCGGAATGACGAAGCCGACGAAATCAGCGCCGATGTTCATTTTACGCTTCCCCGGCTTTTCGAGCAAGACGGCGATATGGATGGATTTGGCGCCGCGGCTTTGCACCAGCTCGCGGGCAAAGGAGAGCGTTCGTCCCGACTCTAAAATATCGTCGACGATTAGCACGTCGCGGCCTTCGACATTTTCGGCAAGGTCGCGGATGATCTTGATGCTGCCGCTGGAGGCGGCGAGGTTGCCATAGCTGGCCAGTGTCATGAAATCGACTTGCGGTCGCATGGGCGCATTGTTTTTCGTACCGCAAAAATGCAGGGCGCGGATAAGATCGGAGGTAAAGACGAAGCTGCCGCGGAGCAGCGAAACGATCATGACGTCCGGCGGCACTTTAGCGGCAATGGATTCGGCAAGTTGACTGACGCGTTCGGCTATTTCGGCAGTGGAGATAAGGATCTCGGGCGCGACAGTCATTCGGGTTTGCGCCTGAGTGCCAGCTCGAGTGGGTTGCCCAGGTCGACCACAAAACGCGTCGCCTTGACGCCTTCAGGCATGTTGAGGTCACCGGTAGTAAAGGTCAGGGTTTTGCCTGGCTCGATGGTCTCGCCATTAAAGCTGATCGTCCACGGCTTATGCATGGCAATGCCATCATCATCCATCAGCGTGATGCGGATAGAAGGCGCGCGCCGGGCGTTATTAGTAGTGTTGACGATCTTGCCATTGATCTCATACACCTGCTGTTTGTCTTTCATCAACTTGACCACGCCGAGGTCGGCGATGGCCAGGCCATTGCTGTGCGGCAGATGATACAGAGTGGGATATGCAAGCAGCAGCACCAGCATGGCCGCGATAGCACCTGCCGCGAATACTGCCGCCCGCAGGCCGGCAGGGATAGTATTATGGCGAATAACCGGCAGGTTGGCGCCCGGCGCCAGCGGCTTCGGCTCAATTTTCGTTTCCGGTTCGGCTGCGCGGGCATTGATTTTGTCGAGCATTTCGTCCAGCTCATTTAGCACTGCCGCCGCTGCCTGCGCCTCCAGTTGCTGAAACCACGTGTGGCCGCAATTGGCGCAGCGCACGGTACGCCCATCCGCGCCGATGGCCCGATCCGGTACCAGATAACGCGCTTTGCATTCGGAACATTGCAGGATCATGGCATGTAAGAATGATGATTCGTGAATTCGATTATTCGTGGATTCGATAATCGACCGTGCGAATAATCGAATAATCGAATAATCGAAACATCGGGTTGCAACTTCATACGCTCTGTAGCATATCTGGTTTCGGACTGTAAAAAAGCAAAATCTTGCCTTTATGATCGCTCTCGAACATGTCGCTATGGAATACCTGCCCGGTCAGCCGGTACTGAAAGACGTATCGATGGAACTAAAGCGCAGCTCGTTTCATTTCTTGACCGGGCCAAGCGGTGCAGGCAAAAGCACCTTGCTGTCGCTGCTGTCGCTGCAACATCGTGCGACGCAGGGCCATATCCACATGTTTGGAGACGAGGTCACCAAGCTGCCGCGCACGCAGTTGCCGCGCCTGCGCCGCCGGCTGGGCATTGTGCTACAGGATTACCGGTTACTCGACCATTTGACTATTGCCGAAAATGTAGCTCTGCCGCTGAAAATCGCCGGCGAGGACGCCCATGAGATCGACTCGAAGGTCAAAGAATTGCTGGAATGGATGGGGCTTACCGAACATCATGATTCGAGGCCTGCTATCCTTTCGGGTGGCCAGAAACAGCGGGCCGCTATCGCCCGCGCCGTCATCAACAAACCTGACTTGCTGCTGGCCGATGAGCCAACCGGCAATCTTGATTCGGAGCTTAGCTTACGCTTTATGTACCTGTTCGAAGCGCTCAACCAGAGTGGCACCACGGTGCTGATCGCTACCCATGATGCGCATCTGATCTCGTTGTTTAGTTACCCTGTACTGCGGCTGAAAGACGGAAATATAACGCTTAATGCATGAAATATCCCGTTCGCATCCTGTCTGCTGACCTGCTGATTGCTGATATTATTGTGGTGCGGGACAATAATCCCGAGGCGACGGCATTGGCTCAGCGTTATCGCCTCCTGCCGGGCGGTAAAATTACGCTGGATAAAGCGCAGTACAGTGACTTCCAGGTGCTGGCCGGCCCTACTGCCATCATCGCTCCCGGCGGCTCATCGGCCAATATGCTGACAACGCTCGGTAAGCTGCTCGGCAAGGATGTGGAAATAGGGTTTTTCGGCATTGCCGGGGAAGGGAAATACGGCGCCATGATCCGTCGCTCGCTGATTGATGCACGCATTGCGCTTTACCCTGAAACTCTTTCGCCGCAACTGCTGCCGCAATGCGGCGTATCATTCGTGATCGTATGTAAGGATGGCCAACGCACGATTGCTACCTGGCCAGGGAATGCTCGCGCCTTGCTTACGCCTGAGATGATTACCAACGATACGGTGCAAAAAAGCGATGCACTATTATTGCAAGGCTCGCTGTGGCATAAACTGGATACGGCCTTTCCTGACCGGCTGCTCGAATTATCCCGAAAATATGGCAAGGAATTATGGCTGACCCTGCCGACACAGGGGGCATTGAGCGTTGCTGAGAGGGCGCATTTTCAGCATATCCTCCAGCAAGCGGCGCTGTTGTTCGGCAATGACGGGGAACTGGCGCGGCTGTATGGCATGCCCGCGGAAGAGGCACTGGCACACTTGCAAAAAAATATCGGGCCGGGACTGGCTTTTATCACCAGCGGCCATAGCGGCGCAACGATCGTTACCGCCCATGTGGTGGAACACGTGCCGTCCGCCCCTATTGCGCCGGATGCTATCGTCAATACGCTCGGCGCGGGCGACACCGCCTTTGCCGGGTTCGCTGCCGGTTATCTCAAGGGCCTGCCCCATCATGCTTCGGCACAGCTCGCCATGCAGCTTGCGGTGGAAAAGTTGCGCATTAATGCGCCGCGGCTGGCGAATCCTGTTATGACAAATTTTCTATAGATTATTTATGTAATCGCGTTATAAGAAATGCTACTGCCATCCTCCTATCCAGAAGGCATGTATGCCCAACGATACGCCGGTCCCGCTTCGCCCCACTTCGCCGCACCTGACCATTTACCGCCCACAGATCTCCTCGGTGCTGTCGATTATGCATCGCATGACCGGCCTAGTGTTGGCAGTGGGTATAAGTTTGCTTGTGGTCTGGCTGTGGTCGGCGGCGTATAACCCGGCATTTTTCGGCACGTTGCATAGCTGGCTGGCCTCACCATTGGGGCTGTTGTTACTTTTCGGCTGGACTCTGTCCTTTTATTACCATTTTGCCAATGGCGTGCGGCATCTGTTCTGGGATATCGGCAAAGGCTTCGCCTTACATCAGATGGAAAAGTCCGGCTGGGCGGTGTTGGTCTTTACTTTCATGATGAGCGCCGTGACCTGGGGCTTCGTCTACGGTGCCACGGGAGGACAGTAATATGCAGGATCGTTTCGCTTCTCCGCTTCGCACCCGCTTAAGCAAAGTCCGCGGTCTTGGTGCAGCCAGAAGCGGTGTCGGTCACTGGTGGCTGCAGCGTGTGACGGCCGTTGCGCTGGTGCCGCTTACCTTATGGTTCCTGGTTTCGTTGTTTGTGGTATTGCTTACGCCCAATGTGGTGGTGGTCGCCGAATGGTTCGCCTCGCCGCTGCATGCGTTGCTGATGGTGCTGCTGTTCATCGCTGCCTTCTTCCATGCCAAACTCGGTGTGCAAGTGGTGATCGAGGATTACGTGCATGGACCAATGGCGAAATATACGTTGCTGCTGGCCAATGTGTTTATTTGTTTCACCTGCGCAGCAATCGGGATTCTGGCGGTACTCAAGCTGCATTTCCTTGATGTGGTGGCGGGGGCGATGTAATGAGCCAGTCCTACAAAATCATCGACCATTACCATGACGTCGTCGTCGTCGGCGCGGGCGGCGCGGGTTTACGTGCTACGTTCGGCATGGCGGCGGCGGGGCTAAATACGGCTTGCGTCACCAAAGTATTCCCAACGCGTTCGCATACCGTTGCGGCGCAAGGCGGCATTTCAGCGGCATTGGGCAATATGGGGCCGGACGACTGGCGCTGGCATATGTATGACACCGTCAAAGGCGGCGACTGGTTGGGCGACCAGGACGCTATCGAATACATGTGCAAGAACGCTATGGAGGCGGTGATCGAGCTGGAGCATCAGGGCGTGCCGTTCTCGCGCACCAAGGAAGGCAAAATCTATCAACGCCCCTTCGGTGGCATGACGACCGAATACGGCAAAGGCACGGCGCAACGCACTTGCGCGGCTGCCGACCGCACCGGGCATGCTATACTGCATACGCTTTACACGCAGGCACTGCGTCATAAAGCGCAGTTCTTCATCGAATATTTTGCCGTCGATTTATTGATGGATGAGGAGGGCGCCTGCCGCGGCGTCGTGGCGTGGAACCTCGATGACGGCACGCTGCATCGCTTCAACGCGCATATTACCGTGCTTGCCACCGGCGGCTACGGGCGCGCTTATTTCTCCTGTACCTCGGCGCATACCTGCACCGGCGATGGTGGCGGCATGGTCGTGCGCGCCGGTCTGCCGCTGGAGGACATGGAATTCGTGCAGTTCCATCCGACCGGCGTCTATGGTGCGGGCATGCTGATTACCGAGGGCGTCCGCGGCGAAGGTGGCTATCTGGTCAACTCGCAGGGTGAGCGCTTTATGGAGCGTTATGCGCCGCATGCCAAGGACCTGGCATCGCGCGATGTCGTTTCCCGTGCCATGACCATTGAAATCCGCGAAGGCAGGGGCGTCGGGCCGCAGAAGGATCATATTTTCCTGCATCTGGACCATCTCGATCCCGAAGTCATCCACAGTCGCCTGCCCGGCATCGCCGAAACAGCGCGCATTTTCGCGGGCGTCGATGTGACGAAGCAGCCCATACCTGTATTGCCGACGGTGCATTACAACATGGGCGGCATCCCGACCAACTACCATGGCGAGGTGATAAAATCCTGCGGCGGGCGAAGCCCAAGCGCAGGATCATCCTATGCAAACAGAGGTCCTGCGCAGCCGCAAAGCGGCTCGCAGGATCAAATCGTCCCCGGCCTGATGGCGATCGGCGAAGCGGCCTGCGTGTCGGTGCATGGCGCGAATCGTCTTGGCTCTAATTCATTGCTCGATCTGGTGGTTTTCGGCCGCGCCGCCGCGCATCGTGCTGCCGAACTCATCAAGCCGGGACAGCCGCATAAGCCGATGACGGGCGTCAAAAGCGATCCGATCCTCGATCGCTTCGACCGCATCCGCAATGCGTCGGGCTCGCTGCCGACCGCCGATATCCGCCGCTCGATGCAGCGCTGCATGCAGAACCATGCCGCCGTGTTCCGCGAGGATAAGGTGCTGTCCGAGGGTACCAGCCACATGGCCGAGATATGGAAGAGTTACGAACAGCTAAAAATCAGCGACCGCTCGCTGATCTGGAACAGTGATTTGGTGGAAGCATTGGAGCTGGACAATCTGCGCAGCCAAGCGCTCATCACCATTGCCGGCGCGCTCAACCGCAAGGAAAGCCGTGGCGCGCACGCCCGCGAGGATTATCCCGACCGCGACGATAAATATTGGATGAAGCACACGCTAGCCTGGCTCGATGAGAAGGGCAAGGTGGCGATCGATTTTCGCCCGGTGCATCTGAATACGCTGTCCAACGAGGTGCAGCCGATTCCGCCCAAGGCAAGAGTATATTGAGGGTATGTATGGCTATTAATCGTGACAAATGCAAACATCTTGCCGAGGAATTTCTTAAAAATCATAGCCGGAAACTGCTTCAGGTAGCGGCATTCGAGCAAGGGTTCTGGCGCGATAAAGTGAAAGCAAATCGGCTTGCCGGTGTGATTGTCAGGCTGAGCAACATTATGGAAGGAGTAGCTGAGCATGGCAATCCGCCTGAAAATGCTGCCGGAACATTTAGTGAGGCGTTGAAGATTATTGGTAAACAGGTAAGCGATAACTTACCAGAATTGCCAACAGATACAGGTATTGATGCGGAGAAAGTAGCGCACTCGCGTGATCAATTACTTCAAATACAAAGTAGTCTGATCGAAATGCGGCAAGCCCTTGGTCTTGGACGAGACAGAGGTTAATTTACTTATAGTATGAATGGATAGATCATGGCAGAACTTCGACTTCCTCCCAATTCCATCGTTGGTAAGGGCAAAACCTTCAAAGCACCGAAGGATGCCAAACGCGTCAAGATTTTTAGCATTTACCGCTGGGATCCGGACGATATGGACGATAAGGGCAAGCCGCGTAATCCGCGGCTGGATCGCTACGAGATCGACCTCGATGCGACGGCGCCGATGGTGCTCGATGCGCTGATCAAAATTAAAGATGAGGTGGATGCAACACTAACGTTCCGCCGCTCCTGCCGCGAGGGAATCTGCGGCTCCTGCGCCATGAATATCGATGGGACGAATACGCTGGCCTGCATCAAGCCGATCGATGAGGTCAAGGGCGATGTAAAGATTTATCCGCTGCCGCACATGCAGGTGGTCAAAGACCTCGTGCCGGATATGAATAACTTCTATGCGCAATACGAATCCATCCAGCCCTGGCTGCAAACCGCAACACCGGCGCCGGGCAGCCGCGAGCGCCTGCAATCGCCGGAGGACCGGGCGAAGCTGGATGGGTTGTACGAGTGCATCCTCTGTGCCTGCTGTTCGACGGCGTGTCCAAGCTACTGGTGGAATTCCGACCGCTTCCTCGGCCCGGCGGTGCTGCTGCAGGCTTATCGCTGGATCGTTGACAGCCGGGATGAAATGACCGGCGAGCGGCTTGATAATCTCGAAGACCCGTTCCGCCTCTATCGCTGCCACACCATCATGAACTGCACCAAGACCTGCCCGAAGGGTCTAAACCCGGCCAAGGCGATTGCGGAGATAAAGAAATTGATGGTGGAGCGGGTGGTGTGATGTTGTCATCCTGCGCGCAGCAAAGTGAAGGCGCAGGATCTATTGCGAAGATCCAGTGCGCTCGCCTTCGGCTTGCCACAGGATGACACAATGGCTGTTTATACTCCTCTGACGCAACAAGAGATCGAAGCCTTTTTGGCGCAGTACGATGTGGGTGAACTGGCATCGTTCGAGGGCATTGTCGAGGGCGTGTCGAATAGCAATTACCTTGTCGTTACCACGCAGGCGAAATACATCCTTACGCTATTTGAAAATATAATAAATATCAATGAGTTACCTTATTTTACGCACCTGATGGCGTGGTGGCATGCGCGCGGGATTCATTGTCCGCAACCGATGGCAATGCGCGATGAACGTGTGTTATCAGCGCTGAAGGAAAAACCGGCACTGCTGGTGAATTTTCTTGAAGGTAGCGGCGTCACAAAAATTACCCTTGACCATATGCTGCAATTGGGTACGCTCGCGGCACAAATGCACCTGACCGGCATGGATTTTCCGTATGTCCGCGCCAACGCCCTTTCGCTTTCCGGCTGGGAGGCGCTGATCGATGCCATAGACGGACGCGCCGACGATATTTCACCGGGTCTTACGCGCTTGATAAGTGAGGAATATAATTATCTTGAGGATCACTGGCCGCAGGATTTGCCCGCCGGCCCCATTCATGCCGATCTATTTCCCGATAACGTATTTTTCTCCTCTTTTCCCTCCCCCTTTGGGGGTGAGGGCGGGGTGAAGGGGAAAGCTTCATATGGAGCGTTATTGAAACACTCCCCCCTCCCTAACCCTCCCCCTCAAGGGGGAAGGGTGCTAAAATTATGCGGTGTGATCGATTTTTATTTTGCCTGCAATGATGCCTGGGCCTATGACCTCGCGATTTGTGCCAATGCCTGGTGTTTCGACGACCGGCATCGTTTCGTGCCCGAGCGTGCGCAGGCGATGGTACAGGCCTATACGCAGATACGTTCCCTGACGCCCGAAGAAGATGCGGCGTTTCCGTTGCTGCTGCGCGGGGCGGCGTTGCGTTTTCTGCTGACGCGCGCCCATGACTGGCTCCATCGCGATCCTTCCGCGCAGGTCACGCCCAAAGATCCTATGGAATATGTCGCCAAGCTGCGCTTCTGGCAGGAAAACCGCCTATGAAAAAGCATGTCGAAATCTATACCGACGGCGCCTGTTCCGGCAATCCCGGGCCGGGGGGATGGGGAGCAGTGCTGGTGCATGGCGAGGTGGAGAAGGAATTAAGCGGTGCGGAAAGTCCCACCACCAATAACCGCATGGAGCTGATGGCAGCGATCCATGCGCTGGGGGCGCTTAAAGGCTCGTGTCGTGTCGATCTGTATACCGATAGCACCTATGTCAAAGATGGCATTACGAAGTGGTTGTCGGCATGGAAAAAGCGCGGTTGGAAAACGGCAGACAGGAAGCCGGTGAAAAACACTGATTTATGGCTAAGGCTGGAGGCCGCGGCAGCGCGGCACGATGTAACATGGTACTGGGTGCGTGGCCATAGCGGGCACGATTATAACGAACGTGCGGACGAGCTGGCGCGTGCGGCGATAGAACTAGCTAAAAAATAAAATGTCATTCCCGCTTGCGCGGGAATGACGAGATAATTACGCCGCTTCGAACTTCTGTTCTTTGCCGGCTATGCGGCTGGGGCGTGTAGCGGTTCCGGCCTGCGAAATGGTTTTGATTTCGCCGGTCAGTTCGCCACCGCGCTCAATTTCGATTTCACCGTAGGTGATTTTGCCGCGCACTTTGCCGGTGGCGTAGATAACCAAGCGGTTGCGCACAACGAGATCGCCTTCAAACAGGCCGCTGATCTCGGCATCTTCGATCTGGGCTGAGCCTTTGAACGAGCCGCTTTCAGCAATTTCCACCGTATGCACGTCGTTGAGTGTCGCATCGACCTTGCCTTCGATCACCAGGCGATCGCAGGTGGCGATCTCGCCCTTGAGCAGGATGTCGTTGCCGACGGTCAGCACGCGACGGGCGGATTTGTTTTTGTCCGCAGACGAAGCAGCAAGCGATGCGGCTCCGGGCAGTGTTACCGCGGCAGCAGACGTTTTAGCTTCCGGCATGCGGTTGCGTGCGAGGTCGCCGCCGATGGGAGCAGTGCTGTTGGGGCGAAAAGCATTGGCAGCTTGTGGCGTGGCTGCCCGTGACGCCGGCTGATTCGTAACGTGTGCAGCGTTGCCGCTGTTATAGCCGGCAGCTGACGTGGAAGCTGGCTGCGATGATGTAACGACGGTAGCCGATTCTGCGGCATTGGCGCTTTCGGTAGTACCGAACAATGTATCTTCCTTGCTGGTACCTTCATCTTCTCTGCGACGGAACATAAAACTCCCTCTCTGGCGGCATGAACTTGTAAAAAATCGCGAACGCCGTACATTACGGCTGTGTTCTCACCTGCGACTATAAAGAATAGTTTTTTTCATGCCACAAGAATCTGCAATAAAATGTCGATTATTATTTAAGCTGCTTTTTTCTAAAAAAAATGGTGCTGGCGGCAAAGATAAAGAGCGGGTTGATGAGGATGGTGTTGAGCAGCCAGTCGGGTGCGAGTGTTTCGTAGGATTGGCGCAGCAGCTGTTTCATGTAAAAGCGCGGGTAAGTTCGCGAAAGAAGCTGTGCCGGATGTTCGCCGCCTTGTGCCAGATAACCGGCGATCGTTTCGCCGAGAACTTTTCCATAATGTAATGCCGTATGGATGCCGCCCGCTGTCAATGGTGAGACAATACCCGCCGCATCGCCAAGCAGAATAATATTATCCCGGGCAAACGGCTGCACCAGCCCGCCGACCGGAATCAACCCGCCGCGCCGCGCCGCAACAGTGGCCTGCGAAAAATCGAAAATGCCCTGCATACGTGCCACGAACGCGTCGATATCGGGACGGCGCGGCATACGCTGGGCAAGGCCGACCTGCGCCACGCCGACGCCGGGAATCACCCAGCCGAGATAACCATGCGCCAGCTTCTGGTCGAGAAAACAGTAAAATACGTTGTCGGCCAGCTTCAGGCCGGTATATTCCGCTTCGGCGCCGAGCAAAAACTTGGTATTCTGTCCCAGCGCGAAATCATCAGCTACCTTCGAGCGCGGCCCGTCCGCTCCGATCAGGAAACGGCAGGAAAACCGCCCATTATTGACGTTGATACATTCTCCGTCCTGCCGACCGGATTCATAGGCGGTATCGTAGTGTATAGCTGCTCCAGCGCGGATTGCCTCGTCCGACAGATGGCGCATCAGGCCCGGCGTATCGGTGGTGAGGAAAAAATAATCGGGCGCGTGCAGGTCGATATGGCGCAGGGAAGGCGCGTATAGCCGCACATCGGTGACTTTGCGCGTGAGGTGTTCCGGAATCGCGAATTCCTCGGCGCATTCGCCGACGATGATGCCAGTGGTATGCATGCCGACGCCGGGCGCGCTCTTGCGCTCGAGCAACGTGACACCGATGCCGCGCTCAGCCAGCGCTTTAGCGCAGGATAATCCGGCGAATCCACCGCCGGTGATGAGGATGTCGGTATGGGGCATGCCTAGTTGCTAGTGGAGGAAGACACTTCAAGCAACCGCAAAATCTTCTTCTCTGCCATGGACATGGGAAGTTTCTGGAGTTGCGCAAGGTCGTGCCAGTGGTTGCCGCATTTTTTGCCTGCTTTGACCAGGTAAACCTCCGCTTCCAGCGTGAAATGGCTGTATTGCTGGCGGATAGAGCCAAGGAATATTCCCTCCCCATTAGGGGGAGGGTTAGGGAGGGGGCTTGCTTGCTCGCGCTGTGCTGTGTTGCGTCCCCTTCCTAACCTCCACCCTGAGGGGAGAGGAATATTGGTTTCCACGAAATGATATAGCCCGTGCAAAAACCGGCTGCTACGCGGAGTGACGTAATACTGGCCTTGAGCGTTGCGCAGTACAGCGATATGTTTCCGGCGTATCGGGAGTGCTTTTCTGCTCTTGGGCGCGGGGTAAGATTCCGGTGATATTTTGCCTTTACAAATGGCCTGCGCCGGGCATTCTGGGCAGTGCGGCGCGCGTTTGGTGCAGACCATTGCGCCGATATCCATCATGGCTTGATTGTAGTCGAACGGCTCAACTTTATCGAGCAACAGGTGCGCCTTGTCCCATAATTCATCTTCCGTCGGGCGCTTAAGCGCGAAAATACGCGACAACACGCGCCTGACGTTGGCTTCCATCACTGCCACCGGCTGGTGATAGGCAAAAACGGCGATGGCATGCGCGGTGTTGCGGCCGATACCGGGCAGCGCAGTCAGTCCCTCTATGGTCTGCGGTAGCCTTTTGCGGCAACGTTTGGCTACCTCATGCAGATTCGCCGCCCGGTTATAATAGCCAAGCCCCTGCCAGACCTGCAATATTTCAGTGCGTTGCGCCGCCGCCAAATGCGAAAGCGTCGGAAAACGCTCCAGGAAAGGAAAATAATAACCCTCCTGCACGGTTTTGACCTGCGTCTGCTGCAGCATGATCTCGCTGACGTAGATTTCATAGGCGTCAGCGGTATGGCGCCAAGGCAAGTCCTTGCGGCCGTGGTTGCCGTACCATCGGTGCAGGCGGCGATGGAAAGCGGTTATTGATTTCTTATTCATAGTGAGTTATTTACATACCATACAGGAAGACACAGGCTAGGAGTTATGAAGACAACTTTCGAGCGTTTTATTTCAGGAATAGTTTTTGTCATGTTACTGGTGGGGAATGCCAGCGCTGATGACATGATTCACATCACCGTCTATGGTGATAGCCTGACTTCGGGCTACCAGCTCCAGCCGGAAGAGGCTTTTCCGGCTAAATTGGATCGCAAGCTGAGAAAGGTTGGATATACGAATGTTAAAGTGACGAATATGAGCGTGGCGGGTGAAACGACGGCCGATGCATTGGCACGGCTGGATAGGCTGATAATAACCCGGCCTGACATTGTTATCCTCGAACTTGGTTTTAATGATGCGCAGCGTGGGATTTCTCCTGCTATTATTTATACTAACCTTGTCAGTATGGTTGAGCAGCTGCAAAAAAATAAAATTATTGTCGTACTGGTAGGAGCAAGGGGCTCGGCTAGTTTGGGATATGAGTATAATGCCCAGCTTGAAGCCTGCTATTCAAGGATTGCCAAGTTGGATAGTGTTGCTTTATATCCCTTTGTTCTTGAAGGTATTGTAGGGAAACAGGATCTCAATCTGGCGGATGGTACTCATCCCAGTGCGATGGGTGTCGATGTGATGGTAGAGAATATGTATCCGTTGATAGATGGTGTCGTGCGCGCCAAGTATGAGCAGATGCGTTACGAGCAGCAATATCAGCAGCAATACCAGCAGCAATACCAGCAGCAGGAATCGATTTATGAGCAGGCGCCGGTGCCTGTGCAGCCGATACCGTAAGTATCGTCCGGCTTGTTTTTCTGCGCTTGCAGCGCTACACTGCATGTCTTTCCTATTCCAGAAGAGGATTTCATGAGTACCGCTAAGGCTGCCCTCACGCCGACAAACAAAAACCCAGCGGCATTTAAAGTCACGACCGGTTCGCTGCCTGCTTCGCACAAAGTGTATGTGGCGGGTCAAACGCATACCGGGCTGCGTGTGCCGATGCGTGAGATCGAGCTGACCAAATCCTCCGGCGAACCGCCAATGACCGTCTATGATACTTCGGGACCCTATAGCGATCCGGCGGTAAAAATCGATATTTACAGCGGCCTGCCGCGTTTGCGCGAGTCATGGATTATCGGGCGCGGCGACGTCGAGGCGTATGACGGGCGCGAAGTAAAACCAGAGGATAACGGAATGAAGGATTCGGGATCCAGGATTCAGGGTTCAGGGGTGAAGGAATTTCCGCATGTCAATCCGCGGCCATTGCGCGCCAAAGTAGGGAAATCAGTGACCCAGATGACCTATGCCCGCGCCGGAATCATCACGCCGGAGATGGAGTTTATTGCGATTAGGGAGAATGAGGGAAAAAGCGTACCTGGTACTGCGTACTCAGTACTCGGTGACGGACAAAATCCGAGTACTGAGTACGCAGTACCGAGTACGCTTAAGCCCTATCAACGCGGTAACAGTTTCGGCGCGCGCATTCCGGAATTTATTACGCCCGAATTCGTGCGCGAGGAAATCGCTGCTGGTCGCGCCATCATTCCCGTCAATATCAACCATCCTGAAGCGGAGCCGATGATCATCGGCCGCAATTTCAAAGTCAAGATCAACGCCAATATCGGCAATTCGGCGGTGACCTCGTCCGTCGCCGAGGAGGTCGAGAAAATGGTGTGGTCAACGCGCTGGGGCGCCGATACGGTGATGGATTTGTCGACCGGCCGCAATATCCACACCATCCGCGAATGGATTATCCGCAATTCACCGGTGCCGATTGGCACGGTGCCCATCTATCAGGCGCTGGAAAAAGTCGGCGGCGTCGCCGAAGACCTGACCTACGAGATTTTCCGCGACACGCTGGTCGAGCAGTGCGAGCAGGGCGTCGATTATTTCACCATTCATGCCGGTGTGCGGCTGCCGTTCATCCCGATGACGGCCGAGCGCAAGACCGGCATCGTTTCGCGCGGTGGATCGATCCTCGCCAAATGGTGCATGAGCCATCACAAGGAAAATTTCCTCTATACCAACTTCGAGGATATTTGCGAATTGCTGAAGCAATACGATGTGAGTTTCTCGTTAGGTGATGGGCTGCGCCCTGGCTCGATCCACGATGCCAACGACGAGGCGCAGTTCTCTGAGTTGAGGACGCTCGGCGAGCTAACCAAAATTGCCTGGAAGCACGATGTGCAGACGATGATTGAAGGCCCCGGCCATGTGCCGATGCACTTGATTAAAGAGAATATGGAGAAGCAGCTGGAGCTATGCCACGAAGCGCCGTTCTATACGCTCGGGCCGCTGACCACCGATATCGCGCCGGGCTATGATCACATCACCAGCGGCATTGGTGCGGCGATGATCGGCTGGTTCGGTACTGCCATGCTGTGCTATGTCACGCCCAAAGAGCATCTGGGTCTGCCCGACCGCGACGACGTGAAAACCGGCGTCATTACCTACAAGATCGCTGCCCACGCCGCCGACCTCGCCAAGGGGCATCCCAGCGCGCACAAGCGCGACGATGCACTATCCAAGGCGCGCTTCGAGTTCCGCTGGAAAGATCAATTCAACCTTTCCCTCGACCCCGAAACGGCGCTGAAATTCCACGACGAGACGCTACCCGCCGAAGGCGCTAAAGTCGCCCATTTCTGCTCCATGTGCGGCCCCAAATTCTGCTCGATGAAGATTTCACAGGACGTGCGGGATTTTGCCAAGGAATCGTCATCCCGTGACGCGGCTTTTGCGGAGGCAAAAGGCGTGAGCACGGGAACTCATGCGGCAATAGATCCTGCGCAGAGCGTTCCGCTCTCGCAGGATGACGTGGACAAAGGCATGGAGGAAATGGCGGAGAAATTCAAGGAGAGCGGCGGGGAGTTGTATTTGAAAGAATCGGCGTAATCGTCATCGCCCGAATCGCAAAGCGATTCTAGGGCGATCCATCCTCCTGCGCCAAGGCTTCGGAGGATAAGGTCTGGATTCCCCTAGAATTTTGTAAGAATAAAAATTCGGGGGATGACGAAAATAAACGGTGGGAGATTTATCAGAAGGTGGTGGCGTAGCATTTCCGTCATTGCGAGCGAAGCGTGGCAATCCAGCCTATCCATGAGCATGGAGCAAGCGGTAAAGCTGGATTGCCGCGTCGCTGCGCTCCTCGCAATGCGCGTCAGAATCGACCATTTGCCTTTACCGCCATCATGCGCTAACGTGCGGCGGTATTTTCTGCAAGCGGGTGATATGAAACGAATCCTGACTCTGACAATAATACTGGCACTTACGGCGTGTTCGGCCAAGGTGAATAATGGCGGCTATGTCAGCGATACGCCGGTCAAGGATCAGGTTACGGTAGGGAAAACCACGCAGGACGAAGCGCGGGCGTTGCTCGGCTCGCCTTCCATGCAGTCGAGCTTCGGGCCGGAAGCCTGGTATTACGTGACCGACCGCCAGGAGGCCTATGCCTTCCTGAAGCCGAGAGTGGTGCAGCAGGATGTGACGCGCATTGAGTTCGACACTATGGGCATTGTCAGTAAAGTCGAGACTTATACGAAAAAAGATGGCGAGGATATCCGGGTGGCTTCGCGCACGACGCCAACCGAGGGGCATACGCTGGGTTTCTTCGAGCAGCTATTGGGCAATATCGGGCGTTTCAACGCTCCATCTAAGGATACGTCCGCGCCAGGGCGCAAGCCGGGTAATTAATCAGAGCGTTTCAGTTTACGAAAGCGGGCAGACCTGCAGAGCCTGAACGGAAGCGCTGTGCAGTAACGATCCCAGCATGATCAACGCGAAGGCCACGACGCCGGTCGTTTTGGTGCGCTTTTCGCTGCCATACATATAATCGGCGAGCAATGTCATGAGGTTATGGGCTGACCGAAGCGCCAGCACGAAAGGATTATCCTGAATTACGGCGATTGCGACTGCTCTTGGCATAAGCCCTCCTGTCAAAATATATCACAATTATATCAAATTTTAGGGATTAAGTTAATAAAAAAACGCACGGCAAACCGTAAAAAGGCCTGCACATGCGTTTTTATCCGAAAATTAGGGGATAGCTAGTCGTTACGATCGGCCTGTTTGCGGGCCAGCTTGCGCGCACGGCGCTTCGCTTCAGCCGCCGAACGGACGCGCGCTTCCGAGGGTTTCTCGTAATGGCGGCGCATTTTCATCTCGCGGAATAGCCCCTCGCGCTGCATTTTCTTCTTAAGCGCGCGCAGAGCCTGGTCGACGTTGTTATCGCGTACAATGACTTCTACCAAAAAAACATACCCCCTTCCGCGGGATTATCCTTAAGTTCATACAATAGACAGAACCTTAAGTCTAACCCAGCGAATAGGGGCTGTCAAAGGCATAAATGCATGGTTTGCGATTGTATTTGCCTTAAAAATAAGATAATTTCCATGCCCGATCAAACGCATAATCCTTTATCAGATGTCGCTTATGTCAACCCGCCCACTTGTCATCGCCCTGCCCAAGGGGCGCATTCAGCAGGAGCTGGTGCCGCTGTTCAAAAAAGCGGGCGTCCGGCCGGAAAAGGCATTTTTCGACGATAGCGAGCGGCAGCTGCAATTCGCCTGCGAGGGCTCGGACATCAGCCTGATCCGCGTGCGTAGTTTCGATGTAGCGACGTTCGTGGCGTTCGGCGCGGCGCAGCTTGGAGTATGCGGAAGCGACGTGCTGATGGAATTCGATTACGGCGATGTGTATGCGCCGCTGGATCTGGGTATCGGCCATTGCCGCCTCAGCGTTGCCGAGCCGGAGGGGTTGGCTGGAGATGAACTGGCGCGCGTGAGCCATCTGCGCGTGGCGACCAAATATCCCAACCTGACACAACGATATTTTGCTGAAAAAGGCATCCAGGCAGAATGCATCAAGCTGGGCGGCGCTATGGAACTGGCGCCGAAGCTGGGGTTGGCCAGCCGCATCGTCGATCTGGTGAGCACCGGCAAAACGCTGAAGGCCAATGGCTTGCGGGAAGTTGAAACGATAGCCAAAATCTCCTCGCGCCTGATCGTCAACCGCGCCGCATTCAAAACGCGCAGCGCTGAGATTAATGCGCTGGTCGAACGTTTCCGCGAGGCGGTGGATGCCCAGTAAAGTATTTCTTTGTCATCCTGTGAACTGCATAGCAGTTGCACAAGATCTTTATCCATGGCACGAGATCCTGCGCTCATACTGCGTACGCCGCAGGATGACGATACAGAAGAGAATATATGCCCGTTAGACTCACCACAACACAAACCGATTTTGCACCG
>Ga0206964_10144_pt1 | contig 22552 bp, 19 predicted proteins | sample Alteio_BWOrgHeat_25_FD_152980 | JGI IMG/M metagenome (GOLD analysis project Ga0206964, IMG submission 152980) | Enriched cells from forest soil in Barre Woods Harvard Forest LTER site, Petersham, Massachusetts, United States -... | ecosystem: Environmental > Terrestrial > Soil > Temperate forest >...
CCATTCATCGCGGCTTTATCGCGATGGGTGGGGAACCACAAATCTAAGAGCTGGAAACCTTCTCCAGATCTTCCCACCTCCGCACATAAGCAATCCCACCCTCATACCGCACCACGAAAACCTCTTCCCCACTGGGAATCGCCTCTCCCACCTCCGACCGCGCCGGAGCCGAGCGCCGCGCACCAAGCTGGTCATACAGAATCTCCCCAACCCCACCAGCCCGAATCGCAGCACTCACCCGTCCCACAGCCCCGGCTACAGCTGTCTCGTCCGCCGTCAACTCACGCTCATGCGGCAGCAGCACCTTCGTCAAAAACCAGAAGATCAGCGCCCCGCCGCACAATCCGCAAATCCCTGCCAGCACAAATACCGCACTCGCCACCAGGCTTCCGTATCGCGTCAGCAAATATCCCGCCGCACCAAACCAGCACAGAAACACCATGATCGAAAACGCATTCCACCATGGCACCGTCGCCGATCCACCACCTGTGCCTCCGCCAGAACCCGTCACATGCCCCGGCCCCACATGCGTCACATGCAGCGAACCCGGCACATGCGGCGGATGAAAGTGCCAGCTGATATGCCCCATCCCGCCAATCAACGAAACCAGGCTCAACAGCAGCCCTGCTACGAAACACGCAAAGTAAAACCCCTCCCAGAAGCCCATATTTGAACCTGCCACAGACAATGCCGTAATTCCGACCATTGCCATCATTGCCCTACCCATTCCTTTCTCTCCTAAGCCTGTCCTTTTGAGTTCCACCTTTTACTGCACCATTCCTGCTGGCCGTCTCGCCGCGGCCGTTCTTGGCCATTACTTCCTCTTTCATCCCCTCCGCAGGCGCCGCCGAAGGCCGCAATACCTCAAGCAACCTCGGCATCAGTCCCGGGGTCTCCAAAATCGACTCCAGCAGCAGCAGGCAATCCCGTGAATTCTCCTGCCTAGCCACCGTCAGCAGAGCATGCTTCAAAGTCGCATCCCGCCGAAACCTCTCCGCCCCGTCCACCAGCCACAGATCCAGCTTGTCTTCCACCCCGCGAACATCGCTCTGCAGCTCCGGGTGATACCCCTCCGGATCATCCACCAGGTACCCGGGATGCACCTTGAAAAATCCCGCCAGCGTCTGTCGCGTCGTGTTGGTCAGGTGTGGCCGTGCCCCACTCTCAATCTGGGACAAATAGCTCTGGCTCAACTTTCCTCCAGTCTCAGCCTCGATAGCCTTCACCAGCTCCTGCTGATTCAGCGCCCGCCCCAACCCGCGCAAACTACCCTCTACCTCGCGCAGATACCGGATTTTGTCCCCCAGCTTCATCCCCGAAAGCCACCTTCATTTCAAGATCGCAATTTGCAATATCGCAATCCGCAAATAACAGTATCGCTGATTGCAATACTTTGCAAGAGGAGCCCTGCGATCCGTGCCACATTGTGGTATGCAGATCTGTCGGAATGCCGGGCGCCGCGTGCCCCATCCCTTCGCGTATTTTGCGAAAGGGTGCGAACCACCAATCTCGAATCTTCCAAAAAATCGGTTGTCATCCTGAGCAAAGCGGGATCCGGCCCCAGGTAAGCCAGGGCTTCAGCCCTGGCAATCCACGCAAGCAAACACGCCGCTACGAGGGGCCTCGATGGCCCCGAGCCGTCTTCGCAAGCATTCAGCGTCGAATCGCAAAATCAATCCAATCCCGTCACTAAATTTTCTTAGTAATCTGTCGATGAATCTCAAATTTTCCATTCTCGTACCGCAGCCACGTCGTCGTAATCTCGCAGCAAGTCATCCCATCCAGTTCGATGGTCCGCACGCCATTCCAACGGCTGCTCAGGATCGAAAGATCGTGAACAGGAGCAGTCAGCACGAGTTTCATCCCGTTTGGCGTATCCTGAAACACCCAAAAGGTATTAACATTCGCACCACGCAACGGTCCTTTCGCTTGGACGACATAGTCCGTCTTCGAAGCATTTTGCAAATGCACAAGCGCTGCGGAAAACCACGACCGCTGCCGCTCAGCTGGGCTTGAGCCCTCATCGAGATAAACCTTGGTAGATTTATCGTGCTTGAGAATCTCCCACGCCTCGTCAGGGATCGTCACCGGATGATGAACATCCTCATCCTCCGCACTGAAATGCGTCTGCTCCCGCACAGTTTGCTTAGACGCCGTCTGACCCTGCGCACAACCCACATATGCGGCGATGAATGCCACTAAGACAATCTGAAGCTTTGCCATAAGCCCATCATGTTATCGCATCCGAATTATCACCAAAAAGTAAAACTCCAAAACCCGTCCCAATCGCCATTGACGGCCATCAATCACACCGAGTAAATTCCTCTGCGGCATGGGAAATCCCCGCCTCAGGAGTCAAAACAACATGTCCTCGATTTCGCGCAGACAACTCGTAGGCCTCGCCTTGGGCGCGGCGGCAGTCGCTCGAATATCTTCACTGTCCGCAACCTAATCCGCCCACGCCGCAGCCCCGTCAGCCCCGCAGACATCGCCGGCGACGTGCAGGCCTATCCCCTACGGATTCATCCCCGGCAACTCCACAACCCACCGATGTATGGTATTGACTAGGAATGGCCTCTGCTGCCCCCAGTACGCCGGAGCAGGATCACGAGCAAGCCCGCCTCGCGGCTCTCTACAGCCTCGACATCCTCGACACCCCCGAGGAGCCCGAGTACGACGAGCTTGTGCGCCTGGCCGCAACGATCTGCGGTACTCCTATCAGCGCTGTCACCCTCATCGATGCTGACCGGCAGTGGTTTAAGGCCATCACCGGCATTCCCATCCGCGAAACCCCGCGCAGCATCTCCTTCTGCTCCCATACGATTCAGCAGCCCGGTCTTTTGCTTGTCGAAAATGCAGCCGATGACCCCCGCTTTCGAGACAATCCCGTCGTAATCAATGACCCCCGTATCCGCTTTTACGCCGGAGTTCCCCTTGAAGCCAACGGCCAGCCCGTTGGAGCATTCTGCGTCATCGATACCGTGCCCCGAACCCTTACCGAAGAGCAAAAAGAGGCGCTCCATATCCTCGGGCGCCAGGTCAAGGCCCGCATCGAGCTGCGTGCTCGCCAGCGCTCTCTTGAAGCCACCATCGAAGAGAACCAGCAACTCGCCGCCAGACTCGAGCGTCTCAACGAGCTCTTCCGCACCTTCGTCGAAAAGAACCCGGCCGGCTGTTACTTCAAATCCGAAGACGGCAAATACGTCGCCTACAACACACGCTTTGCCGAATTCTTTGGCATTTCAGAAGCCGAGTGGATCGGCAAGACCGTCGACGATGTCTTTCCCCCGGACGTAGCCGACATCTTCAAAGCGCAGGATCGCGAAGCACTTGGACAAGGCGCGTCGCATCAGTCCGTCGGCAGTTACAAGATACCCACCGGCGCAACTCTCTGGTACAAGTCCGTGAGATTCCCCGTCCGAACCAGCGAAGGCGTAAAGGTCCTGGCCTGCCTCGTTTTCGACATTACCCTCGAAGTCGAGCGCGAAAACGCCCTCGCCGAAGCCAATAGCCGCCTCGAGATCCTCGCGACCACAGACTCGCTTACCGGTCTCTATAACCGCCACTTCTACAATCAGCGCTTCGCTTCAGATTTCGCCACTGCCCATCGCGCTAGCCTGTCGCTCGCGATCCTTATGATCGACATCGACAACTTCAAACTTCGTAATGACACCTTTGGCCACGCCGCCGGTGATGACGCCCTCCGCATCCTCGCCGCCGTCATAAAGCAGATCGTTCGCGCGGGCGACTTGGCCGCGCGCATCGGGGGCGAAGAGTTCTCCATCATCCTCACCGCAACCGACTCCGCGGGCGCCGCCGCTTTCACCGGGCGGCTCCAGTCTCTCCTCCGCAACGCCGATTTTGGATCAGCCGGCCCACTTACCGTAAGTATCGGCATTGCCTGCCTGCAGCCAGCCACCCGCGATTGGCAGCAGTTGTGCGAACAGGCAGACGATGCCCTCTACGCTGCAAAGCGCGCCGGCAAGAATCGCTTTGAGCTCTACAGCCCAACCACCCCGTCAGCAACCTGCGCGGAGTGAGATGCTGGCTCTATCCAATCGCAAAGCCAACAAACCCACGCTCAGGATTCGTCCGCCATGTGCCCTAGCCTTTCGCGTTTTTTTTGCCAAAGGGTGGGGACCACTAATTCCAAGTCTTCCGAAGGCCTCTTGTCATCCTGAGCGGAGCGAAAGATCCGTCCCCAAGTAAACCAAGGCGTCAGCCTTGGCAATTCGAGCACGATTAGCGGGCTGGCACCCGCCCCGCAGCGCGACTACTAAGGCGTCAAAATGACGCCTCTGGACACCAGGAAGGAAGCCATCTGGGAGCTTGAGAATCTCCCACGCCTGGACAGGGATTGTCACCGGATGATGAACATCTTCATCCTCCGCACTGAAATGCGTCTGCTCGGTCTGCTTAGCATGCGTTTGCGCCGGCGCACAGCTCACACATGTAGCGATAAACAACACCAGCAAAACCTGAAACTTTGCCATAAGCCCAACATGTTATCGCATCCGAATTATCACCAAAAGTAAAACCCCAAAACCGGACCCAATCGCCATTGACGGTCATCAATCCCACCGAGTAACTTCATCTGCGGCATGAGACATCCCCGCCTCAGGAGTCAAAACAACATATTCTCGATCACACCACCGCAAAATCAATAAATCCAGCCTGTGGATTCGTCCCCACCAGCTTCACCGTCAACCGATCACCAACATCCAGACCCTTGCCGCCGCGCACCACCATACCTTCCACATGCGGCTCCAGCGCGCGGACAAACGTACCATGCTGGTTCACGCCCGTAACAATGCCCGCAAAGTTCTGCCCGATTCGCGGATGCAGCACCACCGCAGCAATCCGCTTCTCCATCTCGCGTTCGACGTGCCGCGCCGCGTCCTCCATCAGCGTGCAACGCTGTGCGATCGCCCCCAAATCATCCGCAGAATACGGTGAATCCGCGTTCTCCTTCACTGCCTTCAACAGCCGCTGCGTTACTACATCCGGAAACCTCCGGTTCGGCGCCGTCGAATGCGTATAGTCCTGCGCCGCCAGCCCAAAGTGCCCCGGCGACTCCTCACCCGGCTTCACCATCACATACTCGCCCGGACCCATCAGCTTGATAACCGACAGCGACAAATCCGGAAAATGCACCGGATCCTTCGCCTTCTGCGCCAGCAAAAACTCGTTCAGCGCCTTCGAATCCGGCTCCGCTGGCAGTGTCGTTCCCGCAGCCCGCGCCAGCTCCACAATCCGCTCCCAGCGCTTCGGTACCCGCACAACCCTTCGAATCGACGCGACTCCTGCAGCCTCAAGAAACCGCGCCATCACCCCGTTCGCCGCCACCATAAACTCCTCGATCAGCGACGTTGCCCGATTCTTCACCTGATTCGTAATATCCACCGCCTCCGCGCCCTGCATCACCGGCCGCGTCTCAATCGTCTCCAGATCGAGCGCCCCATGCTGGAAACGCGCCCCCACCATCCACTGCGCCGCCTTGTCCTGTAGGCGAAGCTGCTTCTCTAACTCCGCCGAAGCAGCCACCTTCGCCGGCGGATCTTCGTTGCCTTCAAGCCACGCGCCTACTGCGTTGTATGCCAGTTGCGCCTTGTTCTGCACCAACGCCCGGTAGATCGTGCTCACGCATGCATCCGTGCTGCAAACGCCCTTCGCATCCACGCAGAATTCAGTCACCACCGCCGCCCGATCCGCATTTTCGTTCAGCGAAGTGATCCCCTCCGAAAGCTCCACCGGCAGCATCGGAAACGTCCGCACCCCGGTATAGACCGAGGTCGTCTCCGAAGCGGCATGGGCGTCCAGTGGAGTGCCCTTGATCACCGTCCCATCTACATCCGCCACACCCACCAGCACGCGAATGCGCCCGTCAGGAAGCTCCTCCGCGTACTCAATCTGGTCGAGATCTTTCGACGTATCGTTATCGATCGACGACCAAAGCAACCCGCGCAGATCCTTTAGCTCCGAACCGCCCGGCGCCGATCCCGCCGCGGCATGAGCGGCAACAATCTCCGTCAGCTGCTTCTGCGCCTCATCAGAGAACTCAGGCTGAAACCCATGCTCGTGCATCGTAGCCACCGCAGCGGCAACCAGATTGAAAGAAGAATTCGAAGTCACGCATTACACTCCTGAGACTCGCCCGTCACCAGCGGCGGCATTTGGTGCCAGATAAGTGTAATGACTCCAGTGCAGCCGAAGAGTGCGCAATACAACACCTGCGTCTGAATCAGAATCAATTCACGACTGATTTAAGGACTCCTGAAGAATGCGATTTTAAGGTAGGCCAGGGATTTATCCCCGGCCTGAGGGCCGCGGGACAATAACTTTGTGTGTCTCTTGTTAGACCGAAACCAATCACTTCAGGGCCGATTCGCCTTGCGCAGGACTATCCATCTCGCCAGTGCAATCACCAGCGCAAGTGGGACGCCAAGGACGACAGTCCAGAGGAGAAGGGAAAGAGCAATGGTGTCCCATCCTCCATGCAATATCAGCAGCATAGGCAGAGTATAGACTGCAGACCCCGGAAGCTCATTTCTGCCCTTCGGAGTAAGAACGCCAATCAATCAGTGCGGACCTCGTGAACCTTTAAGTGTCTTTATATCTGATCGCGAAAGCTGCTCAACCCTCGCCGCTGCCGTCCTTCAGAGTCAAAGTTCTCGGGAGCAAGCCACGCTTCAAAAGCCCGCTTCCGCTCCGGCCACTCCCCATCCAGCATCGCGTACCAAGCGGTATCGCGATTCTGTCCCTTGATCACCATGTGCTGCCGAAACACACCCTCAAAGGTAAACCCCAGCCGCTCCGCCGCCCGCCGCGAGGGCAGGTTCAGCGCATTGCACTTCCATTCATAGCGCCGATAACCCAACTCCTCGAAGACATACCGCGCCATCAAATACATCGCCTCGGTCGCCGCCGCAGTCCGCTGCAGCTCCGGCGAAAACATCACATTTCCCACCTCAATCACGCCATTCGCCGGATCTATCCGCATCAGGCTCGCGTACCCCACCGCACCCCCGGTCTCTGCGGGCAAAATCGCAAAAAACCGCGCCCCAATCCCCGTCTCCTTCGCGATCAGTGCGTCAGCCAGCGCCTCTTCGCTCACGTAAGGCCCATCCCCAAGCCACCGCCAGACCTCATCGTGCCCAAGCACAGCCTGCCAAAGCGCACGCCCATGCCGCTCCGCCGACAAAGGCTTAAGCGTCACCCACCGCCCAGCCAGCGTAACAGCGCCCGGCAGGCGCACGTTTCGCCAATCACTCAATTTACTCGGCATGGCCACAGAGTATCAGCCAAATGGCTACGGATGAGCGGGAATCCGTTCATCGAGCTTTGCAGCATAGACCTGACAATCCACCCCCCAATCGATCTTCTTGCAGTTGGTGAAGTAGATCGTCTTCCCATCCATAGACCAGCGAGGTTCGGTGGCTCGCCCTTCGGTATTTGCCACCAGCCGTACATTTGTTCCGTCGGCGTGCATGGAATATCTGATAGTTCGCATTGCGGTTCGATGCGAAGGCGATACGCGTTCCGTCCGGCGACCATGCAGGCCAGCCGTCAAACGCTGGATGATTGGTCAGGTTCTGCGCACCTGAGCCATCAGCCGCCGCAACGAAGACTTCCGAGTTCATCTCTCCCAGCATGCGGCGAAAGACAATTTTCCTTCCGTCGGGTGATAACGATGGATAAGTGTTTGTGCCACCCGAGATCAGCGTCGTCACCTTGCGGGTCTTGATGTCCAGTAAATAAATCTCCGATGGATTCTTGGCAGGCGGCTTAAGATCATCATCCGAGCAATACAAAATACTGCCGTTGTCAGGTGACCACGTTGGATGAATGTATTCATGCCGGTCGTCCGACAGTCGCTCCTCGCCCGTGCCATCCGGATTCATCATGTAGATCACTGAATGGCCCGTCTTATCTGAGACGTACGCAATCTTGCGCCCGTCAGGCGACCACGACGGAGAGTCGTGATTTGCAGCGTCATGGGTGATTTGCATCTGCGCCGGTCCATCCGTGTTCATTTCGAACACCTGGTAGAACCCGGCCACCCTGCTGAGAAAAACAAGCTTCCTGCCATCGGGTGAAGGAAAGGGCTCCCCGGTATCGACATAGGTGAGTTGATAACCGAGTGTTACTGCGCCGCGCTGGGCATGCATCGGCACAGGCGCAAGCGTTGACAGAACGACCCAGCCCAGGACCACGCACCGAAAAGGAGAGCTCATAACCATCCCTGACATTTTCCGCCACAAAAACGTCGTACGTGGCGAAATTATTCCACTCAAAAAAATTTGCAGGGATGGTTGGCACATATACCGGGATGAGTGTCGTCAAGCGTAGTTGTACGTGAATAAATTCTCTGCACGTTGGAGTTTGCAGATAATTGCCAGTCGTTCTATTTACTCGAAATCTATGCGTCGCTCAAACCTTCTGCGACCGCTGCACGTCCCGCACACCCGGCAGCTTCCTCAGCCCCAGCACCAGCCGATTCAAATGCCGCAGGTCCTTCGCATCGACCACAAACTCCACGATGGCCTCGCCATTCTCGGCATCGTGTGTCTCAACTGCACGAATGTTCGTATCATCATTGGAGATAATCGCCGTCATCTCCTTCAACATGCCTAAGCGATCGTCACAATAAATCGTGATCTTGACCGGATACTTCTGTGCGTGCCCGGCCAGCTCCGCAGGCGTTTTGGCCCATTCCACATCGATGCGCCGATCACTCTCGTACAGCAAATTCTGCACATTAGGGCAACTCCGTGCATGTACAGCTACCCCTTTTCCGCGAGTCACATAACCAATAATCTCTTCACCGCGAATCGGGTTACAACATCGTGCCCGATAAACGAGTAGGTCGTTTTGCCCTTCAACCTGCAGCGAATCCGAACCCGTCAGATGCAGTTTCTTTACCGCATCCGACATCGCTGCTTCCGCAGTCTTCGGCTCGACTGTCTCTGAGTCGACTGCCGCCACCGCCGTCGGCCCAATCATGCCTGGCGCAAGCTTGTTCAGAATCTGCCGCGCTGAGTGCTTGCCGAATCCAATCGTCGCCATCAGGTCGATCGCCGTAGCAAGCCCATACTCGCCCGCTACGCGAGCCAGGTCCGTATCATCCAGGCGAGCCATCGGGATCTTGAACTTGCGCGCCTCGCGCTCCAGCAGCTTCCGTCCCACCTCAACAGCACGCTGCCGCTGATTTTCATTGAGCCAATGCTTGATCTTGTTGCGAGCGCGCGGACTCTTTACAAATGTCAGCCAGTCCCGGCTTGGCGTATGCCCGTTCTGCGTAACAATCTCGACAATGTCGCCATTGCGTAGCTTGGTCCTCAGCGGAACCATGCGCCCATTCACCTTGGCGCCAACGCACGTGTGGCCTACTTCCGTATGCACTGTGTACGCGAAATCGACCGGCGTCCCATCGGCCGGAACAATCACTACCTTGCCTCGCGGCGTGAACGTGTAGACCTCCTCGGGATAGAGGTCCATCTTCAGGCTCGAGAGAAATTCATTCGGATCCGTCATCTCCCGCTGCCAGTCAACAAGCTGGCGCACCCACGCCAGCCGCTGCTCGTCCCGCGCCGAAACCACCGACTCGCCCGCCTTGTACTTCCAGTGCGCGGCAATGCCCTCTTCCGCAATGCGGTGCATCTCCTCCGTCCGAATCTGCACCTCGAACTGATGCCCGCCATCGCCCATCACCGTCGTGTGCAGCGATTGATAAAGATTCGTCCGCGGAATCGCAATAAAATCCTTCACCCGCCCCGGCACCGGCCGCCACAGCGCATGAATTAGCCCCAGCACGCCGTAGCAATCCGCCTGGTTCTCCGTAATGATGCGAATCGCCAGCAGATCAAAAACCTGGTCCACCGACACCTGCGACTTGTGCAGCTTTTGCCAGATGGAATACAGCCGTTTAATGCGCCATTCCACCCGCGCCTGGATATTGTTCTCGCGCAGCTGATCTACGATTGCGTCCTCAACCCCGACCAGGAATTGCTCACCTTCAACGCGCCTTGCCTCAACCGCTTCCGCCACGCGCTGGTAGCTCACCGGATCGGTGAAGCGAAACGCCAGATCCTCAAGCTCGCCGCGAACTTTGCCCATGCCCAGCCGATGGGCGAGCGGTGCATAAATATCCAGCGTCTCCCGGGCAATCATCTCCTGCTTCTCCGGCTTCAGATGCTCCAGCGTGCGCATGTTATGCAGCCTGTCCGCGAGCTTGATCAGCACTACCCGCACATCTGAAACCATCGCCAGCAGCATCTTGCGCACATTCTCTGCCTGGCGATCTTCGCGGTTGGCAAATTGAATCTTGTCGATCTTCGTGACGCCACCAACAATGTGCGCCACCTGCTCCCCAAAGGCCACCGCAATCTCTTCCGAGGTCACCGGAGTATCTTCGACCGCATCGTGCAGAAGCCCCGCAGCAATGGCTGTAGCGTCCAGCTTCATCTCCGCCAGCACCTCAGCCACTTCCAGCGGATGGATGATGTAAGGCTCCCCCGAAGCGCGCAGTTGGCCCTCGTGATAACGCACGCAAAACTCCCAGGCTTTCTCGATCGGAGCGAGATCTTCGTTGGGGCGATAGCCGGCGACAGTCTTCAGCAGCTTCTCAAAACGATCCGCAATCGAACTTCCATCGATAAAGCTGCTTTTCGCTGGCAGTACTGATTGAGAGGATGGAGCTGATTGAGGTAATTGAGACGACGGCTGCGGCGCCGGGAGAATAGCGGATTCGGAATCCGTCTTCCCCTCCGACTTCACGCGCCGCGCAGGACTCTCATCCGGAAAAATCGCTTTCGCGCTGGCCGCCTCTGTAGTCGGGGGATGGGTCGCCATACTTCATTATAGGCTGGAAAGATTTCACAGTCTGCCGAATGTGCTCAGGACAGTAATAAACCGCAGCGCTGGCGCTGATAATCGAGAATGAAAACGGCTGACCAGCCCCCGATTCTCATCGGAGGCGCTTTGCCGAAGGAGAGACTACCGTGCGTCCCCGCATTCCCCAAAACTCCCCGGCAAGGCCCGTCCCACGGCCTCACCAGCCATCGCCCGAGCGGCCCTCGCTGCCCGTTCCCTGCGCGCAGGTCACCCGTCGCGCCTCCGAATCCCTGCGCAGCGGCCATCTCTGGGTCTACGCGTCGGATATCGAGCAGGTCGAGCTCGGCCCTTACGGCAGCCAACCTCCGTCCCTGCTTCCCGCGGTGGATAACCGCGGCATCCCTCTCGGCACCGCCCTTTACAGCCCCGCATCACAGATTGCCTTGCGCTTGGTCTCGCGCGAGCTGATCTCGTCGCAGCAATGGCTCATCATCGCCGCCGAACGCCTGCGCGCCGCCATCGCCCTGCGCCGGCCGTTGTTAGACGCAGAAACGAACGCCTGTCGCCTCGTCTTCAGCGAAGCCGACAATCTTCCCGGGATCATCGTCGACAAATACGCCGGCATCCTCGTTCTCCAACTCCTCGCCAAGGGCCTCGACAACCCCGAAACCCGCGCCGCCTGCGCCAACGTCCTTAAAGAGGAGCTCGTCGCCCCAGAAAACACCCTCACCCTCTGGGAGCGCCCCGATCCCCGCATTCGCGAACTCGAAGGACTGTCCTCTCCCGCCACCATCCCGCTATTTGCTTCCGATCCCGACGCCCCCTCGGGTAGCACTCTCTTTCGCCTCAACGGTTTGAGCTTCCACTTCGACGTCAACAGCGGCCAGAAGACCGGCGCCTTCCTCGACCAGCGTCAGAACTACGCAGCCGCAGCCACATGGGCAAAGCTCCTCGGAGCAAAGAAGGCTCTCGACGTCTGCACATACCAGGGCGGCTTCGCCCTCCATCTCGCCCAGGTCTGCGAAAAAGTCACGGGCGTTGATTCCTCTCGCTCCTCGCTTGAGACCGCCGAAAAGAATCTCGAAGCGAATCGTAGCCAACTCGCCACCGCAGTCGATTGGGTTGAAGCAGACGCCTTCCAACTCCTCCGCGAATGGTCCGAAACCGCGAGCGAAGACATCTCCAAATGGGATCTAATCGTCCTCGACCCACCAGCTTTCGCCAAAAGCAAGCGCGCCGTAGAAGGCGCCCTCCGCGGCTACAAGGAACTGAACCTCCGAGCCCTCCGCATGATCCGTCCAGGCGGCCTGCTGATCACCTGCTCCTGCTCCCACCACATCTCCTGGAGCGACCTCGAATCAGCAGTAGCTTCAGCCTCCGCCGATGCGCACCGCCGAGTCACACTGCTTGAACGCCACGGCGCAGCCCAGGACCACCCTGTGATCCTTAATCTCCCCGAAACCGAATACCTGAAATGCCTGATCTGCCGCGTCGATGGAAACGCTTTTGGCCCCAGTTCTGCGCACTGACGCAATGACGGAGCCATACGTGACAACAACGTCATCGCAGTCGACGCCGCCTAATGCGAAGCCGCTTCGTCGCCGCAACTGAACACCTCATCCGCCGCGTGGATCGATCGCTGAACGGATTGCCCTTTGCCTGTTTCTACCCGTTAAGGCAGCCACGATCACTTAATGCGCGGTAGGCAGATTCCAATGCAGCCACACACTCACCATCCGCAGCAGAAAGCAGACGACCGCGCCCGCGACAGCTACAGGGACACGTGGTAGCTTCAGCCTGAGTCCGACCACCACGACCGCTGCTCCAGCCAGAGCCGCGGTCGCATAGACATCGGCGCGCAGCACCGTTGGAACCTGGGCCAGCAGCAGATCGCGCACCGTGCCTCCGCCCACGCCCGTGATTCCGCCCATAAGAATGGCAATAAAGGGATGGATTTCGAAATCGAGCGCCTTTTCCGCGCCTGCCACCGCAAAGAGGCTCAGGCCCGCCGCATCGAGCAACACAAGCACCGAACCCGGCACCTCCTGAACAAACGAGTGAAAGAAAAATGCCGTCGCTGCGCCAGCAAAGGCGATGGCCCCGTAGCGCCAGTCGCGGATCGAGTTTGGTGGAATGGCTCCTATCAGCAGGTCGCGGATAATGCCCCCTCCAACAGCAGTCACAAACGCCAGCACGATCGCCCCAAGCAGGTCAAGGTGCGCGCTGGCAGCGGCCATACCACCTTCGACAGCAAACAGGAAGGTCCCGGCAAAGTCCACCGCGAGAAGAAGTGTGTCAGCCTTCGGCTTCAGCATCAAAACGCCCGCCATTCGTACCATCTCGCGATCATGACCTCGCGTGAGCTGTCGAACAGACAGCTACTCCGTCCGCAGCGCCTCCATCGGCTCAATCGTCGCCGCCCGCCGCAGTCGTTGAGTGCATTGTGATTATGAACTCATTGAAACGCAGGCACGCTCACAGGAATTTCGAGCGTTTGCTGCGATCAAAAGCACAAATCCGATATCACGGGCATCAAGGTTGAGTTGCCCCAGGGATCCTTGCCTTCACCCGCTTCAGATCGAAGTGCGCATGGAGCGTTTGGTTATCGGGCAACAGGAAGGTCCAATCTTCAGTATGGTGGTCCGCGTCCATCACGGTAAAGGTAAAACGCTCCAGGTATGCAGGGTTCTTGCTACCGGAGATGTCGAAGAAATGGAAGTCGACAGAATTCGGATCTTTAGACTTGCCAGCAACCAGACGAGGTCGGTTACCGGCCTCACAGTAGTGAACAAGCGTCAGGCGATCATCTTCCACATAAATCATCGTCGGCTCTGGCATTCCGCCGGGCGCAATCTCATGAACAATAACACTTCCGCGGGACGCCACACGCATCGTGACCTGGATGGGCCCGTTGATCTCGGGATTAGGCGGATCGGTCGTGACTTGGCCTTTCCATGTACCCGCCAGGCCCGTCAACGTAGCGAATGAAATTTTGGCGTCCGAACTCGCAGCAACAGCGTCTTTACCTGCCGGAGGGCTCTGCGCCGAAAGGCTCTGTGCAAAAGCAAAACGATCAGGCGAAAACGCCACGAGACACAGCACCAGGAGGAACAATCTCAGATCGAAAATCCTTGAGATGGCAGGCATTTTTACCTCCGATCTTCCAATCACGCTGATTGATTGGAAGGCCCAAACACAAAGATGCTCATCGACCGGGCAATTATTTCTCCGTAGGGCATGTCTTCACAAGCCAGAACATCGCGCACTCCGGGCCTGGACTGCTGGCTTCATGCCGATGCACTCATTGAACTTGATTTCGCAAACTTTCACAGCAATCCACAGCACAATCGAAGAGGCATCGACAAGCGACTTCCAGGAAGCGAAAATTGACCGGCGGCGCAAACCTACTCCGTCCGCAACGCCTCCATCGGCTCGATCTTCGCCGCCCGCCGCGCCGGAATAAACGCCGCAATCAAACCAATCACCAGCAGCGTCAGGGCCACGCCAACATACGTCCAGCCATCCAGCGCCTGCACCTCGTAGAGAAACCCCTTGATCAGCCGCGTGAGCGCGAACGCCAGCACTAGCCCAACACCAAGTCCGGCCCCAATCAAAATCGAGCCCTGCCGCAGGATCATCTGCGCCACGCTAAGCCGCGTCGCCCCCAGCGCCATGCGAACCCCAATCTCCCGCCTCCTGTAGCTCACCAGTTGAGTCAGCACGCCGTACAATCCCGCAATCACCATCGCCACCGCCAGCCCCGCAAACGAAGCCACAAGGTAAAGCCCAAGTCGCTGGCTGAAGGTATTACCCTCCACAGCCTCCTGCATCGTCTTGAATTGATCCAGGGCAAACCCCGGCGCGCTCTCCTTAAAAAGGGTCCGCATCTGGTTCGCTACCGGAATATCCCCGCGCGTTTTCACCACAAAGCTCACCTCGGTCTGCAACAGCGCCTGGTAAAACAGCGACGTCGTGGGAACCTGTTGCTGCGGCACCAGCACCAGCGGCTGCACTTCGCCTCCCACGCTGTCATCCACCTGGTCAGCCAGCACGCCCACAATCGTGTACGGCCGAATCATGCCCGTATCCTTCCCGCCCAGGTCAAGCTGCCTCTGCAGAGGCTCCACGCCTGCAAAATACCGCTTCGCTAGCGTCTCGTTGATCACCACCACATACGGAGCTGAAGCCACATCGCTATCCTCAATCATCCGGCCCCGCAGAACCGGCGTGCCCAGCGCCCTCGCGTAGTCCCCGCTCACCGCCGAGATGCGCGTCTCCGGCTTGCCTTCTGTTCCCTTCGCCCGGCCCACCACTGAAAAGCTCGTCCCCACGTTCATCCCCGAAAGCGGCGGCGAAGTCATCAACGCCGCCTCCCGCACCCCCGGAACCTGTCGTATGCGCTCCAGCAAGGGCAGATAGGTCACCGTCGCGACTGAGGGTTTCGCATTACCCGTGTCCTCTGAAACCGCCATCGCAGAAAATCCCGCCGAATCCGACGGCATGGCAATAAACGTAGTTACTCGTGTCGTATCGAAACCCAACCGCGACTGTTGCAAATTCCACAGCGTATGAAACAGCAATCCCGTACCCACCAGCAGCAGCGTCGAAAGCGCAACCTCACCCGCCACCAGCCAGCCGCTCAGCTTCCCGCTCACCGACCGCGAGCCAATCCCTCGCGACGCCGCCTGCAGTGCCTCCTGCGGATTCGACCGCGCCACCAGCAGCGCCGGCAGCAGCGAAGACAACAACGTCGTCACCACAGCCACAACCGCCAACACCAGCACCACCGTCCAATGAATCCCGATCGACTCCCCGCGCGGAATCGTCCCCTCCGGCAGCTTCCTCACCGCCAGGATCGCCAACTCTGCCAGCAATATCCCGGCCCCGCCGCCAAAGAGGCTCAGCACCAGCCCTTCCGAAAGAAGTTGTGCAATCAGCCGCATTCGGCTCGCGCCCAGCGCCGCCCTCACCGCAAACTCCTGCTGTCGCCCAAGACACCGCGCAATCAGCAGATTCGAAACATTGGCGCACGCTATCAGCAGCACCAGCCCCAGTGCCCCAAACAATGCATACAACTTCAAACCCGTCTCACCCGTCAGCACTTCCTGATAAGCCGCAACATGAAAGTAGACAACGCTGTCATCCTTCGTCCTCGGCAGATGCGAAGCAATCGAATCCAGCTCCCGCTGCATCTGCGTCACCGTCACGCCCGGCCGCATCTCTCCCAATACGTTGAAGAAGTTATAGCCTCGGTCCTTCAGCATCTCCGCCGTCGGCTGCACCGGCAGCCATACCGCCTCATCCAGCCCAGGCCCAAGCTGCTCCGGAAAGCGAAACGAAGCCGGCATCACCCCAACCACTGTGTAAGGCTGGCCACTCACCCGCACGGCCTTCCCCACAATCGCCGGATCCGCGTGAAAGCCCTTCCGCCACAGACCCTCAGAGAGCAGCACCACCGCCGGCCCGCCACTCTCACCTTCCTCCGCACGAAACGTCCGGCCCATCAGCGGCTTCGAACCCAGCATCCCAAACAGATTCGGCGTCACTCGCGGAGCAACCACACTCTGCGACTCGTCCCGGTTCTCCACCACCCCAATATCTTCCGAATAACCCGCAACAGTTTCCAGTCGCTTCGACTGGTCGCGAAGATCCCGGTAATTCAGCCACGAAGTGGCGTTAAATCCCGGCTTCTGCCCACCCCCGACATACACCAGCCGACCCGGATGGATATAAGGCAGCGGCCGCAGCAGCACGCTCTCGATCACGGTGAAGATAGCCGTGTTCGCCCCGATCCCCAGCGCCAGCGTAAGAATCGCCAGCAGCGCCAGCCCCGGCGACTTCCACAACTGCCGCAAAGCATAAGTCAGATCATTCAGAAAACCCCGCATCGAAACCTCCGCCCACACCACAGTTACATAACACGCATTCTTGCCGTTCCGTCACTCCCGCGCAACCTTGACCGTCATTCTCGTGCGGACTCTCACCGGCAGAGCATCGCAGATAGATCGACTATTCAAATCCGTCTGTCTGTCATATCTGACAGTTTCGTGCGACACCCAACCCCCGCATACTTCCCTCGTTGGGCACGCGAAACAGAGACTCGTTGTCGACCACATAAGGTTTAGACACTCGACAGCCCGGAATCAAGAATCCTCCAAAAAGGGAAGGTAGAAAAATTATGCGTTGCAACACTTATGGAAAAGAAAACAAAGGCACACACTCGAAGTTGTTGCCCTTTCTCTTCATCCTCGTGCTGACGATCGCGCCAGTCTTGCCCGCATTCGCTGACGAATACAAGGACGAACAGACACTGCGAGACGCCGCCCACGTCCTTGATGAAATGTTCAAAAGCAAAAGCATCCCACCCGATCTCTTTAAGAAGGCCATATGCGTCGCCGTCATGCCCAATGTCAAGAAATTCAGCGTCGGCATCGGTGGCGCTGGTGGACGTGGCCCAATGTCATGCAGGAAGGGCGCAGACCATTCCGGCAAATGGTCCCCGCCTGCAATGTACACCATCGCCGGCGTCAGCGCGGGCGTTCAGCTTGGCGGTAGCTCCACTGACTTCGTCCTCCTCATTATGAGTCAGAGAGGTCTCGATGCCATCCTGAAGGGCAAGACCAAACTTGGCGCAGACGCGACAGCAGCAGCGGGTCCCGGCGCCGACGCGAAGGGAACTCCGGGCGGCGACATCCTTACCTACTCGCGCGCCAAGGGACTCTTCGCCGGTGCCTCTCTCGGTGGTGTCAGCATCGACGCTGACACCGATGCCAACAAGCGAATCTACGGAGAGCCTGTCCCTGCAGCAGATATCGTGAAAGGCACCTCCGCGGTCAAAACCACTGAAGCAGGCCAGCCTCTCGTCACCGTCCTGAACGCCCACATCTAATCCCACAGCGGAGCCGCGTTCACCGCGGCTCCGGCCAAACTCCGTGATAGAAGTATTGCCCCAGCCCCACCGTAAACAGCCAGCATCCATACAGCGCGTGTTCCACGCTCGACGTAAGCAGTGATCCCGTCTCCGCATACCTCCAGGCAAACAACATCCCCCCGAAGAACGTCAGCGCCACAGAAATCGAATTGCGAAAAATAATATGTAGAAAGGCAAAAGCCACAGCGCTCGCGACAACCATTCCCCACCGCTCGCCAAACATCACCGCATACCGATGCATAAAGAACGCCCGGTACAAAATCCCCTGCGGATACACCGATAGCGCCGGATACAACGCCATCACAACCGCCCAAAGCCGCGGATGCTCCCGCACAAAGCTCCACTCAATCTGCGGCGTCCACCAATGCACTCCCATCCACAATACGACCGCCGTAACAGCGAATATGGGCAAGATCGTCCGCAGCTCACCCGCCAGCGGAGTCGCATTCCACAACCGTCCCCGATCGAAGCCGCCATCCCGCTCCAGTTGCCACCACGCATAACCAGCCACCAGCCACAGCAGCGGCGACGCCGGAATTTGTACCGGTGAAAACCGATACCCCAGCGGAAGACCAACAAACAGGATCAGCACTTCACAAATCAGCCGCGCACGTTGCATGCGGCCTAACGATACGCACCTTCTGTGAATCGGGAAATAGCCTCAACCGGAAAAGACTATTCGCATCGCCCGTGATCTAAAATCAATGCCGAGCGCACCGCAGATGATCTGTGGCAAAATGTTCCCGACCTCAACAGGAGTCCCAACAGGAGTATTTGACATGTGCGATGATCTGATCCACCAGGGCCTCACCCATGACCTATCCATTTCACGTCGTGCCTTTAGCCTTGGCGTCGCTGCGACCGCCGTTCTCACCTCCACAGCAATGCAGGCCCAGTCCCAGGTTGTCGAAAAAGATGTGGATGTTCCCATGTCCAGCGGCGTGGCCGACTCCGCACTCTTCTATCCCGCAGGCAAGGGACCCTGGCCGGCCGTCCTGATCTGGACAGACATCCTCGGTCTAAGGCCGGTCTTCCGCGACATGGGTCGTCGCCTCGCCGCACAGGGTTACGTCGTCCTGGTTCCGAACCCCTTCTACCGCAACCGAAGAGCCCCCGTTGTCGACGGGACATTCGACTTCTCGAAACCGGAGGACCGCGCCAAAGTGATGCCGATGGCCGCAGCCCTGACGGCCGACGCGAACATCAGCGACGCCAAGTCGCTGATTGCCTTCCTTGACAGCCTGCCCCAGACAAATAAGAAAGCCAAAATCGGCGTGCAGGGATACTGCATGGGAGGCCCGCTTACCTTCCGAACAGCAGCTACTATACCCACACGAGTCGGTGCCGCGGCCACATTTCACGGAGGCGGCCTCGTGACTGACAAACCCGACAGCCCGCATCTCTCCATTCCGAAGATGAAGGCAGAAGTCTACTGTGCCGTAGCCGACAACGATGACAAGAGAGATCCCGCAGCCAAGGACAAACTCAAAGAGGCCTTCGCCGCCGCAAACCTAACGGCGAAAGTCGAAGTCTACACCGGCGCGAACCACGGGTGGACCGTCAAGGGAAGCACACCATACGACGAAGCCGCCGCCGAGCGCGCGTGGACAGAGCTAACAGCCCTCTACCAAAGGAGACTGGTCTGATTTTCCCCGTCGCTTCGTCACCATCGGAGATTAGCCGCATCAAGCCGCATTTCACAAGAATGCCCGCCTTAAGCTAATCTCCATGAACTACGGCCACACCCTCAGAACAAAAGCAGGATCAACATCGCGCTCTCGATAATGCCTTGGGCGCTACGCGCCGACTGAGAGCTACTTCCGCTCAGCCGGCGACTCGTCGACAATTCGTAGCTGCCTGACCTTTTCGATCACGAAAACATTGTCAGCCAGGGGCTGCGAATCTTGTCGTCCAGAATTCCCTTTCCGTGCTAGCATGATTGCCATATTGCGCTCCGCTTTTTGCCGATCCCGTTGAGGAGCGCTCATGTCTCTCAAAGTTCGCCACAACTCCCAAAGGAGGCGGACATGGCCACTATTTCCGCACACGTTGCATCAGCCTGCGTCTCAGTCCTGTTTCTTGCCGCCACGCTTCCCGCCCAGACCACTCCTGCCCAGACCACTGACGAAACCGCACCGGCTCCCGGAGTTTCGAAGGTACGCATCGTCCGCCTCAGTGAGGTCAAGGGTGAAGTTCAGGTGGATCGCGACACTGGCCGTGGTTTTGAGCCCGCAATGGCCAACCTGCCGATTGTGGAAAACAGCCGGTTGCGGACGGTCATGGGAGTCGCCGAAGTCGAGTTCGAAGATAACAGCACGCTGCGGATCACGCCTGATTCAATCGTGGAGTTCCCGCAGCTTGAGCGCCTTCAGGCGGGCACAACGGTCTCTTCCGTGCGTGTGTTGAAGGGGATGGCCTACGTGAGCCTGGTGAAGACAAAAGGCAATGAGTTCAATCTTCTGTTTGGTCAGCAGAAGCTCCAGCTGCCACCCTCCAGCCACATTAGGCTCCAGGTGGATTGGCCGGATGCCAAACTCGCGGTGCTCGACGGCGCAGTGCCCATCGACGGACCCTCAGGCCAGACAGACGTTCCGAAGAAAAAGACGGTTACCTTCCATTTGCAGAACCAGGTTCAGCCAACCCTGGGCAAGGACGTCGCCGCCGAAGCATTTGATTCATGGGATAAAAACGCCGCTGGATACCATGCGCAGTCTGCGGCCATGGGTGCACTGAGCAACTCGCCTTATGCGTACGGCGTGGGCGACATGAATTATTACGGAAGCTTCCAGAATGTTGGCGGTTGCGGCTCCATGTGGCGTCCGTATTTCGCCAGCGCTGCCTGGGATCCGTTTTCGAATGGCGCCTGGGCCTGGTATCAGGGTGCAGGTTACTCATGGGTCTCTCCGTATCCCTGGGGATGGACCCCCTATCACTATGGCAGCTGGTCCTATTGCTCCGGCGCCGGTTGGGGATGGCAACCCGGAGGCGCATGGAACGGGCTGAACAATTCCATCGCGTTTGTGCCTAAAGGCGGGACGGGAAAAGTTCCGTTTCGCCCGATCGCCCCGCCCCGCGCAGGCGAATCCACACTGACGGCGGTTAACCAGAGGCCTCTTATCCATTCGGAAGTGGCTTCTGCAGACTCCTTTGTCTTCCGCAAGGATTCAGCGGGTCTGGGCATTCCACGAGACACCCTGGGCAAACTGGATAAGTTTTCGGAGCACGCTATAAAGAGCGGCGCGGTGACCACGCCCATTTACATAAGCGCTCCCCCTGCTTCCAATGCGCGATCCGCAGGCGGGGCCGTCGCCCCAGGCGCGATCCACCGGGGTACGGCGCCAACCTCGGGAGCGGAGACGTCTTCGCGAGCGGGCTCATTCAGCAATGGTGGAAGTTCAACAGTGTCCGGCTCAACGTTAAGCAGTCATCCGGCGCCCGCCTCAGGGCATCCTCACTAGTAAGTCAGGTTAGGATAACGGATGTGGGATCAGATTCGTGCGCAGCACGAACGGATACAGCCGCGGATCAACAGTCCTTTCTCAACTTTCAGCCACGCATCCGCGCGCATTTCTGCAAAAATGCCCTAAGCTGATCTCCATGGACTACGGCCACACCCTTGGCGGTCAGCGATATAGCTTCCGCAGCCTCGCCGAAGTCATGGCCAAAGCCACACCCCACCGCAGCGGAGACGCCCTCGCCGGCATCGCCGCCACATCCGCCGAAGAACGCGTAGCCGCACAATACACTCTAGCCGACTTGCCCTTACAGCACTTCCTCGACGTCCAGCTTCTCCCCTACGAATCCGACGAAGTTACGCGCCTCATCGTCGACACGCATGACGCAGCAGCTTTCGCCCCAATCGCCTCCCTCACCGTAGGAGAATTCCGCGATTGGCTTCTTTCCGAAGACGCAACCGCCGACCGCCTCGCTGCCCTCTCCCCCGGCCTCACGCCCGAGATGGCAGCCGCGGTCAGCAAGCTCATGCGCATTCAGGATCTCATCCTCGTCGCCGCGCGTATCCGCAACATCTCTCGCTTTCGCACTACCGTCGGACTCCACGGCCGTCTCTCCACGCGTCTCCAGCCCAACCACCCCACCGACGATCCAGCCGGCATCGCCGCCTCCATCCTCGATGGCCTGCTCCTCGGCTCTGGAGACGCCGTCATCGGCATAAACCCCGCCAGCGACAATCCATCGATAGTCGCCCGCCTCCTGCGCATGATCGACGCCATCCGCGAACGCTTCGCCATCCCCACGCAGAACTGCGTCCTCGCCCACATCACCACCCAGATAGCAGCAATCGAGCAGGGTGCGCCCCTCGATCTCCTCTTCCAGTCCATCGCCGGCACCGAAGCCGCCAACGCCAGCTTCAGCATCAACCTCGCCCTCCTCAAGGAAGGCCATGAAGCCGCCCAGTCCCTCAACCGCGGAGCCGTCGTTGCCGACGGTTCCATAGGCCGCAACGTCACGTATTTTGAAACCGGCCAGGGCTCAGCACTCTCCGCCAACGCCCATCGCACCCCCGACGGCACAGCGATCGACCAGCAGACCCTCGAAGCCCGCGCCTACGCCGTAGCCCGCCACTTCCAGCCCATGCTCGTCAACACCGTCGTCGGCTTCATCGGCCCCGAATACCTCTACGACGGCAAGCAGATCACCCGCGCCGGCCTTGAAGATCACTTTTGCGGTAAGCTCCTCGGCCTTCCCATGGGATGCGACATCTGCTATACCAACCACGCCGAAGCCGATCAGGATGACATGGACTCCCTGCTCACCCTGCTGGGCGCC
>Ga0206964_10145_pt1 | contig 22430 bp, 10 predicted proteins | sample Alteio_BWOrgHeat_25_FD_152980 | JGI IMG/M metagenome (GOLD analysis project Ga0206964, IMG submission 152980) | Enriched cells from forest soil in Barre Woods Harvard Forest LTER site, Petersham, Massachusetts, United States -... | ecosystem: Environmental > Terrestrial > Soil > Temperate forest >...
GGTAGTCGAGTCGCTGGATAATGCCGTCCAAGTCTCCTATGCCGTCTTCGTTGCTGTCCTGAAACGAGCGGGGATAAACCTCGTATATCACTGCGGATTGCCACCATGCGAGATTGTGCATCTAACTTTTACTCCGGAAAGAATTTCGAACTGAAAGATTGCCCGCATGATCAATGACCTTTGGTACAAGAACGCAGTCATCTATTGCCTCTCAGTCGCAACTTATATGGATGCGAATGGAGACGGCATAGGTGACTTTCAAGGATTGATGCGCCGCCTAGATTACCTGCAGGGAATGGGTGTCACGGCGATTTGGCTAATGCCGTTTCAGCCGTCTCCAGGTAAGGATGACGGCTACGACGTCGCAGACTACTACAGCGTCGACCCGCGTTACGGTACCCTCGGCGATTTCGTCGAGTTTACTCATGGCTGTAGGCAGCGCGGGTTGCGCGTGATGATCGACCTGGTAGTCAACCACACCTCCAATGAACATCCGTGGTTCCAGGCTGCACGCCGCGATCCACAATCCAAATATCGCGATTGGTATGTGTGGTCAAAGGAGAAGCCGAAGAATGCCGCTTCGGGAGTGGTGTTTCCAGGAGTACAGAAGTCGACGTGGGACTACGACCCGGTCGCTAAGGCCTACTACTTCCACCGTTTTTACGATTTTCAACCCGACCTCAATACTTCCAATGCAGAAGTCCAGGCTGAGATTCTCAAGATTATGGGCTTCTGGTTGCAACTTGGAGTCTCCGGTTTTCGCATGGACGCTGTTCCATTTGTCATTTCGCAGAAGGGCGCAAATCTCGCCAAGCCAGAAGAGCAATACGATATGCTGCGCACCTTCAGCCAGTTCCTAACTTGGAGAGAAGGAGAAGCAATCATCCTGGCCGAAGCGAACGTGCTTCCGGGTACCGACATGAAGTACTTCGGCTCCGCTGGTGAACGCTTGCAGATGATGTTCAACTTCGAAGTGAACCAGCATCTTTTTTATGCGCTCGCGACCAGTGATTCTCGACCACTCGTTAAGGCAATGCGTTTGACGAAATCGAGGCCCGCTACGGCGCAGTGGGGGCAATTTCTCAGAAATCATGATGAACTTGACCTTGGGCGCCTGGAAGTCAAGCAGAGAAAGACCGTCTTCAGTAAATTTGGTCCCGATCCGGACATGCAGCTGTACCAACGCGGTATCCGACGCCGGCTCGCTCCGATGCTGCAGGGCGATCGTCGGCGACTTGAACTCGCCTACAGTTTGATGATGACATTGCCGGGCACGCCGGTGATTCGATATGGTGACGAGATTGGGATGGGGGACAACCTCGCTTTGCCCGAACGAAACTGTGCCCGAACACCCATGCAATGGTCGACCGAACCGCAGGCTGGGTTCACGAAAAGTGATCATCCAGTGCTGCCTGTTATCAACGATGGCCCCTACGGCTTTCAACATGTCAACGTCGCAGGACAGCGTCGGGACCCGAACTCGCTTCTCAACTGGATGGAACGCATTGTCCGCATGCGCAAAGAGGTTCCCGAGATTGGTTGGGGCGACTTTTCCTTTCTCTCGGCAGGCACTCCAGAGGTCTTGGTGATGCAGTACGGCTGGCGTAATAACTCGGTACTCTGTGTACACAACCTTAGCGGCGAGCCACGAGAGATTCGATTCTCGATTCAATCCGAAGAGAAGCCATGCATACTGGCTAATCTTTTATCCAATGATCACAGTCAACCCGATCCGGGTGGCCGACACTCCATGCTGCTTGAGCCATACGGCTACCGCTGGTTTAGGGTTTGTGGCTTGGACTACCTGCTCAAACGATCGGAGACTTGAAGAGCAATTTTCGGCAGACGTCTCCCAAGTTAGGAGTCGGTAACGTGGTCAATGAGTGAGTTGGCGATTTGGCGTCATTCCAGAAGTGCGCCCAGAGCCTATGGCGCTTGCCGACAGAGATCCTGAAATCGTGCTTGGCCGGGACTGAAGGTCTTGTGCCATTCACGCCCCAGGCTTTCTCGCTGAAAATAGATGAGGCACCCGGATTACATTGCCTAAAGCTCGCGGATCGCCGTTACCGGATTCACCCGCATCGCTCGCTGTGCCGGAAGATAGGACGCCAGCAAAGACATCGCCGCGAGCAGAATCAGCACGGCAAAGATCGTCACTGGGTCATTGGCGCCGACGCCGTACAGCAGACCGGCAATGATGCGGGTCAGCCCGAACGAAAGAGCCAGTCCCAGCGCCAGACCAATTACCGTCAGCCGCATTCCCTGTCGAAGCACAAGCCTCATCACATCCGTTCGCGAAGCCCCCAAAGCTACGCGAATGCCGATCTCGTGCCTCCTGAGCTCGGTGCGGTATGCCATCACGCCATAAATGCCCGTGGCCGCCAGAACCAGCGCGATGACCGCGAATATCCCCGCGAACGTGCTCTGCATGACGACGAAGGTACTCGCCATCGCGGTGTTCTCCCTCATCGTGCGCAGGTCATAAACCGGGAGCCGACTGTCAACCTCCTGGATTGCGCGCTCGGCCGCCTGCAACTGATCCGCAGGATTGCCTGTGGTCTTCATTTGTACGATGAGTTCGGGACCCGGTAGCTGATAATAGCTCATATAGATCATGGGCCCGGGCCGCTCACTCACCATCAGGTGCTTCGAGTTCTTCACCACGCCGACCACCGTGAAGAGTTTGCTCGACATACTCGGTATACTCAGCCTTTTTCCTATCGGATCCTGCCCCGGCCAGTACCGGTTCGCCGCTGTCTGGTCCACGATCAGTACGGGCGGCGCATTCTCATTGTCGTCCTGCGTAAAGCTGCGCCCTTCCAGAATGGGTATCCCCATGGTCTCGAAGTATCGCGGCGATACATCCGCTCTCCCTACTTCCAGCGACTCATGCGGCCGTGGAGCATATCCTTCCGGATACGCGTCCTCCGTCTTTCGCGTCAACGTTAGCGGTATCCAGTCGGTAAGCGAAGCCACGGTCACGCCGGGCAATGTCTCCACGCTCTGGAGAATTTTGTCGCGGATCAACCGCCTTTGGTCATTCGGATAGCCGGAGATGTTCAATCCCACGGACGCGGTCAAAACATGATCTTGCTCAAATCCCGGATCTGCATGGGCAATGTTCCGGAGCGTCCGCAAAAACAGTCCGGAGCTAACCAGCAGAGCGAGCGAGAGCGCCACCTGCGCAACCACCAGGCCGCTAAGCAGCCGCCGATTGTGCTTACTGCCCGATACGCTCGCCGATTCCTCCTTGAGCACCTCCGCCGCCGGCACCTGCGACGACCGCCAAGCCGGAAATGCCGCGCACAGCAGGCTCGCCAGAACTGCCAGCGCCACAATTGCGATCACAACGCCGGGATCGACCATGCCGTTTATCGCGATTGGGATCGCGTTCGACGGGAGGAACAGTGCGAGTGTCTTGGCCGTCCACTGGGTGAAGAACAACGCCGCCGCTCCCGCGCAGAGGGCAAGAATCACGCCTTCGAGCACCATCTGCCGGACAACTCGCAAGCGACTTGCACCCAGCGACTGTCGGATAGCGATTTCGCGCCGCCGCGACACAAACCGCACCAGTGTCAGCGTGGCCACATTGGCGCACGTAAGCAGCAACACGATGCCCGCAATGGACAGCAGGATTGGGAGCGTAGTCGCCATATATTGGTTCGCACCGAACGGAGACCGCCACATCGGATCCAGAGTGATCGTGTTCGTGCCCAGGTGATCGTCAGGATACGCCGCCACAATCCGCCGCATGATGGTCTCAAGATCCTGGTTTGCCTGCTCGCGGCTCACGCCCGGCCGTAGCCTTCCCACCACGTTCAGCCAGCTACCGCTGCGGTCGGTCATCCGCCAACCGCCCGTTCCGAGCGGATCGAGCGTGACCCACATATCATGCCGCAGCCCCGGCGCCGCACCGACGAAACCCTTCGGGGTGACGCCGATCACTGTCACCGGGTGGCGAGCAATCTCCAGCGGCTTGCCCACAATCCCAGGGTCACCCGCAAAATGCGTCTTCCAGAGCGAGTAGCTGATAATAACGTACGGAATGCTTCGCCCTGCAGCCTCTTCTTCCGGACGAAAAAAACGCCCGTAGAGGGGCTTCACGCCGAGCACGTCGAAGTAATTCGCAGTCACGTTGGCAACATAGATCCGTTCCGGCGTGGCGCCGCCGGTCAACGCAATCCAATCGTGGTGATACCCGATGATTCCCTCGAAGCTGTGATTCTGGTCACGCAGATCGCGGTAATCGAGATAGGAGAATGGCGGAGTCGGCGAGCTATTCCACTGCCCGCGCATCACGCTTACCAGCGAGCTCATATCTCGCGCTCCCGGTATCGGGTGCAGCATCGTCCCGTCAATCCAGCTGAACACCGTGCCGTTGGCGCAAATGGCCACTGCCAACATCACCGTAGCCGCGACCGTGTATGCCGGATTCTTGCGAAGTTGACGCAAGGCAAAACGAACATCCTGAAGCAGTCCTCTCACGCCTACCTCCCTCTGAGGAACTTTGCTCTTGGGGAACCTGAGCATTCCCCCGGATGTGCACGCAGTGTGCCAAAACAGGTATGACTGAAAGTCTATATCCGCCATCGACATAGGTTGGGGTCATAATCTCGGCTCCGCCAACATACTGTCCATTTGTGGACCGGATGTCCGCTTTCGAAGCTTCCTCAAAGCCGAAGCAAAGCGCTCCTCGGCTCTGATCGTTATCTGACAAGCGAGCTTACTGTACCGCTCATCTGGACCGCCATTTCTAACGGCAAATCGGCCAGCGTTCGCTGATCTGCCTCCGCATGATCCTCAATTGAGGCCAACAGTCAGTATGGAGTGACCGGCGCCGATGCGCTGACCGTGGGTTAGGCTGTGAGTTCAGAAGGACGCACAGCTCAGAGCCACAAGCGGAAGGGAGCCGGTCATGAAGGAAAAACTACGATTTTTAGGTTTGGATGTCCATGCCGAAACGATTGCCGTGGCGATCGCCGAGCCAGATGGCGAGGTGCGAAGCTTGGGAACGATTCCGAACCGCGCCGAATCGATACGCAAGCTGATCAGGAAGCTTGGCCCGGCAGAGAAGTTGCGAGCCTGTTATGAGGCAGGACCGACCGGTTATGTCGTGTACTGGCAGCTGGCAGAATTGGGCGTCCAGTGCGAGGTTGTAGCGCCAACGCTGGTACCGGTTAAGGCGGGTGATCGAGTCAAGACGGATCGACGCGATGCTGAGAAGCTGGCACGTTGCTATCGATCGGGAGATCTGACGGCGGTGTGGGTTCCGGATGAGGGTTCCGAGGCCTTGCGGGATCTGGTGCGCGCCCGCGAAGCAGCCAAGCAAGACCAGATGCGAGCGCGGCACCGGTTGAGCAAGTTTCTTCTTCGCTCAGGCCAGCGTCCACCGACCGGAGTTAGGCCGTGGACACGCCCCTATCTGATCTGGGTCGCGCAGCTACGTTTCACACAGATAGCTCAGGAGGCCACGCGCCAGGATTATCTGCACGAGGTCGAGCACATGCGGGAGCGGGTAGCGCGCCTGGAGCAAGCCATCACGGAAGCGGTCAAGTTGACCTCGCCCGCGTTACAACAAGTCATTAACGATCTACAGGCACTGCGCGGTATCGCAGATATCTCGGCTGTGACCATTGCTGCCGAATTGGGCCAGGTATCCCGCTTCGGCAGTGCTCGGCAACTGATGGGTTATTGCGGTGCTGTGCCCAGCGAAGACTCCAGCGCCAAGCGAACCAGACGCGGAGGTATCACTAAGACGGCAACGCGCATCTGCGACGAATCGTTGTCGAAGCCCCATGGAGCTATCGTCGTCCTCCATGTAGCTGGTACGGACTGCGCAGACGACAGGAGAGCATCTCGGAAGAGGCGAAAGAGATTGCGTGGAAGGCGCAACACCGGCTGCATAAGCGGTATATGAAACTGGGCGCAGCCGGCAAGGACCAGAGGAAAATTGTCACAGGAGTAGCCCGAGAGCTGCTGGGCTTTATATGGGCTATTGGAACCAGAGCCGAGACTATTTCCAAGCAGCAAGTTGCAGCCTGACCACAACCAAAGCAAAGACCAAAACTTCCTAAGAAGGAAAAAGCTAAGCACACCGAATCGATGAACGCTGACATCCATCTCGAACACAGAGCCGGCAGCAGCCGGGGCAAGCACGAAGGAGAACCCTCGCTTGGCCTATGCGACAGGCTCGACCGGACTCGCGATAACAGTCAGAGGCAGCTCCCGACGGATCATGATTATGCGGTTCCGACCCGCGAATATCAGACTGATCAATCGTCGCTCAAAACTGCTCCGACTGCTGCTCGCTCTGTCTTCGGGAAAAGAAAACGCAAACCACCAAAACAAACCCATAGATCTCGCCCAGTTGACACGGTCACTCCATATCAGGCCAAGGCACTCATCGAGAATAATTTCTGGCGTACAAAGGTCGATTAGTGATGAAAAAAACGCTTGTCACGATCGAAGATGGCTTCTGAATAAAGCAGTCAACCACCTCGATCCTCACGAACACTGATGTCATCCGTAACGGGCAATGACGTGAGCTTCGGGATAGGCCTTTGCAAGGCTCAAGCTACGGATCGTACTCAGCCCAATACCCCCCTTGCAAGGAGTCGCAGGGAATACCCGAAAAAAGTATCACTTTTGTATCACTTTGGCGGGGTTTTGCTTCCGTTATCTTTTGGTGGGGGTCTCTAAAACCCGTGTATTTATTGAGTTTTATGGTGAGAGCGCTGGGGCTCGAACCCAGGACCAACGCCTTAAAAGGGCGATGCTCTACCAACTGAGCTACGCTCTCAAACCACTACTACCAACTTAGCACATTCAGGTGAGGGAATTGGGGATGCGACGCGGGCGCGAACCCCTCTGCAATCACATCTTCAGCCTTTCATCAGCTCTCCCACGCATAGCTGGCTTTGACCAGCTATGGCGCAGAAAAATCACCCAAACCCATTTCCTGGTCACACTTAAGTCGCACAACGGTTTCATTGACTTGAGGTAGCGCCCACATTAGCCTCAGGCTATTGCATGGGAACGGGTACAAACACGCGTTTTCAACTGGCAGAAAACGGGCACAATACAGAAAACCCAACACCGCAAGCTGAAGCACAGGGACCAGAATTATGGATTCATGCAAGACGGACAGGATCGATGATCCTGTGGCAAACGAGACCCCCGAAGATGTAGCAGTCCTGTACTCCTGGGCCAATCTTCACGGAGCAAAGTATCGCGATTTCTCCGCATCGCGCCGCGAGTATCGCGCTCAGCTGAGGCATCGCGCAGCTGAGCAGGTCCGCGAGCAGGCCCTCCTTGCCCAGGCCGAAGCAGAGGCGGCCGCCGCCGCTGCTGACTCGGCCGCACGTCACGCAGCCGATGTCGCCCGCACCCATCAGGCCGAAGATGCCGACTCCGCCATGCGCCGCGCTCTGCTCGAGGCGGAAGAAGCCGCTCGCACCGCTGCCGCTGAGCGTGTAGAAGCCGCACGCCGCGCCGAAGCAGCAGCCGTAGCTGAAGCTGCCGCACGCCGTGAAGAGCGAGAGATCGCCGAAGCTCACGCCTCCGCCCAGCGGCAGGCCGCGCGGTATGCCAACTCCGAGGTTCGCAACAATACCTCCACTGCACAACAAGCAACCACCGGGGTTCCAGGCACGATCGAGGACCAGTACACCGTTCACTCCACCACTCCACCTCCGGTTCATTCTCAATCAGTCTTGCGTCCAGTAGAGGAAAACGTTCCCCAAGCTCCGCAACCTGAGTCGCGCGGCGACCGCGACAGGCGCGCATACACAACTCAGCCCGATCGGCGCACCTCCGAGATTCCGTCGGCCGCGCGCCGCCCCCAGGGCTACCACCCCGACGACGCATCCGGAGTCCGCCAGATCTACCGCGGCCCCGACCACAACACCCTCCACGCCGAATACACATCGAACAGTTCGGTTCGCCACTCCGCACGCTCCGAGAGCCGCGCCATGTCCGCGGTTCCTGGCTTCCGCGAGGTGGACTCCCCAACGCGATCCATTCTTCCCGCACCACTATCTCCCAGCGTCATCGAAAGTCAGGCTCCGCTCATGGGTCAACGTCACGACGATCCGCAAAACTCCGCCGCTCGCTCCTCTGAACTCGAGCCGGCAACAACTTCGACGCCCACCCAGAGTGGGACATGGCCGCCAAGCGCATCCGAGCGCTCCCAGTCCTCTGCCGATCCCTCTTCAAACTCCAACCGCGAGACTCACTCTGGCCTGCCATCTTCCAGGCCCTCGGCGATAAGGCCAGCGGTATCGTCACGAGTATCGCCCACGCCCGCCACACCGCGTCCCGTGTCTCCCTTCTCTCAGGCACTTGTTCCATCCGACTCCACTCGCGGTCGCCGCGCCCAGGACGACTTCGACTACCAGCAGTCCCAGGGCTTCCCCGAGCGCCGCACCGCGGCAGAAGATCCCTCCACGCTTTCTTCGCAAAGGCCGGTATACCAGGCAGAGCCCTCAGGCCCCGCCTGGCTCTATGCTCCACCATCCGCCCCTCAGGCGCAGCAGAAACCGGTTGCTCCGCCCCCGTCCCCCGTCCAGTCCTCCGTTGCCGACACGCTGCAACACTCCCGCGAGCGCGTAGCCGCCCGCTGGTTCGCCCTCAAGGGCGTCTTCGAGCAGCCCGGCCAGGATCAATCCGAATCCGCACCCGTCCGCCAGAAGGAGACCCGCACACCCGTACTCGCCGTCTTCTCGCTCGCCGGCGGTGTAGGCAAAACCAGCTTGGTGGCAACCGTCGGCCGCGCGCTCTCCTCGATGGGAGAAAAAGTTCTTCTCACCGACACCACCTCGCACGGCCTTCTGCCGTTCTACTTCGGAGCCAGTGAACTCCGGCAAGGCACCGTCCGTACCTTCTCACCGCCCAGCGGCAGCACCGACGCACCCATCTATCTCGTCAGCTACGACATCGACCAGACGGGAAGCGACGAAGCCGCGCGCGAACAGCTCGCCAATGAGATCGTTACCAACAGCCGCGGCATGCATCGCATCCTGCTCGATCTCACCTCAGCGTCCGGCTGGCTCGTCCGTCGGATGTCAAGCATGAACCCGACCATCCTCGTTCCCGTCGCGCCCGACATGAACTCCGTGATCAGTCTCCAGATGGTCGAAAAGTTCTTCGCCGGGGTCAACGACGGCGATGGCCGGCCGATGCAGCCCTACTACATCCTCAACCAGTTCGACACCTCGCTGCCTCTGCACCTCGATGTCCGCGAAGTCTTGCGCCGCCAGCTCGGCGATCGTCTTCTGCCATTTGTCGTAAGGCGCGCACCGGCCGTCAGCGAAGCCCTCGCTGAAGGCATGACCGTAGTCGACTACGCGCCGGACGCGGCAGTCGCCGAAGACTATCTCAATCTCGCCACCTGGCTCCGCACCGTTGCTGCACCCGCCACCGCAGGGTTCAGAAACGTTAGGTGGAGCGAACGATGATGGGTTCGCCTCTCTTCAGGGAGTTTGAATCGGGTGACGGTCTCTTCTTCAAGCTACTTCGATTCATCGTTCTGATCGGCGGCATCGCCCTGCTTGGCTTCACCGGAATCCTGGACCTCACCTGGCCCCAACAGATCGTCCTCGGCATCCTCACCGTTGCCCTGGTCGTCTGGCTGGATCGCAGCTCGAACTCCTATCTCGTAACGCTCACCCTCCTGCTGGTCTCCATGTTCTCTACCTTCCGTTACGGCTATTGGAGATTCGCCACCACGACCAGATTCTTCCTAGACCCAGGCTCCGTCTGGACTTTCCTCGACGCCTTCTTCATTGCGCTGCTCCTCTTCGCCGAGACCTACGCTTTTGTCACGCTCTTCCTCGGCTATCTCCAGACCCTCTGGCCTCTCCGCCGCACACCCGTGCCCCTGCCCGACGACCCCGCCCAGTGGCCCGCAGTCGATCTCCTCATCCCCACCTACAACGAGCCACTCAGCGTAGTGAAATACACCGCGCTCGCCGCGATGAACATCGACTGGCCCTCCGACAAGCTCAACGTCTACATCCTCGACGACGGCAAGCGTGACGAGTTCCGCAAGTTCGCCGAAGAGGCCGGCATCGGCTACATGACGCGCGACAACAACGACCATGCCAAGGCCGGGAACATCAACCGCGCTCTCGCCCGTGTTGACTCACCTTACGTTGCCATCTTCGACTGCGATCATGTTCCGACGCGCAGCTTCATGCAGGTCACGCTCGGCTGGTTCCTTCGCGACTCAAAACTCGGCATGCTGCAGACGCCGCATCACTTTTACTCACCCGATCCCTTCGAGCGCAATCTCAACCAGTTCCGCATGATCCCGAACGAGCGGGAACTCTTCTACGGCATAGTCCAGGACGGCAACGATTTCTGGAACTCGACCTTCTTCTGCGGTTCCTGCGCTATCCTCCGCCGCTCCGCCCTCGATGAGATCGGTGGCATCGCCGAAGAAACGGTCACCGAAGACGCCCACACCTCGCTCCGCATGCAGATGAACGGCTGGAACACCGCCTACATCAACATTCCGCAAGCTGCGGGCCTCGCCACTGAGCGTCTCAGCGGCCATGTGAGGCAGCGCATTCGCTGGGCCCGCGGGATGGTCCAGGTCATGCGCACGGACAACCCGCTCTTCGCCCACGGACTCTCCTTCGCGCAGCGTCTTTGCTACTTCAACTCGATGACGCACTTTCTCTACGCTCTTCCGCGCCTTATCTTTCTCACTGCGCCGCTCATCTATCTCATCTTTGGGCACGTCAGCATCCCCGGCTACTGGGCCGCCATACTGGCCTACGCGTTTCCGCATCTTGTTCTTTCCAACGTCACCAACTCGCGCATCCAGGGCCGGCATCGACACTCCTTTTGGAACGAGATCTACGAGACGGTCCTTGCGCCGTACATCTTCATCCCCACCCTGCTTGCCCTCATCAACCCCAAATTCGGCAGTTTCAACGTGACCGCGAAGGGTGGAGTCGTCAACCGCAGTTTCTTCGACCACCGGATCGCTCGCCCCTTTCTCTTAATGATCGCGATGAACGTCTTTGGCATCCTTTGTGCCATCCCGCGCTTCTTCCAGTTTCCCGGCTCGGCCGCAGTCTGGCCCCTCAACACCCTCGCCCGCATGCACGACGGCGGCCACGCCGGCACCATCGTCATGAACCTCGCCTGGGCGTGCTTCAACCTCATCATCCTCGGCGTCGCCACATCCGTCGCCTGGGAAAGCCGCCAGCGCCGTCACTCTGTCCGCGTCCCCATGACCATCCCCGCTGACGTCCAACTCGCCAACGGCAGCATCGTTCATGGCGTAACCACCGACGTCTCAGGCGGTGGACTCATGATCCGCATGGAGCGCGATTTCATCGCAGCCGCAGGCGACTCGGTCAAACTCACCTTACCCGTCCTCGACGGCAGCGCAACTCTCCCGGCCACGCTCGTCGGAGTCGACGGGAACGTTCTCCGCGCGCAGTTCGATCCCCTCACGATGCAGGAAGAAGAGGCCCTCACCATGGTCCTCTACTCCCGCGCCGATACATGGCTCGGCTGGGGCGAAACCCGCGAGCCCGACAAGCCCCTCACCAGTCTCGCCCGCATCGTTAAGCTCGCGTTCACCGGCTTTGAGCAGACCGTACGAGCCATGGCGAAGCAAAAAAAATCCACCCCCGAAGGAAAACTCGCCACCAGCATCGTGCCGGTTATTCTTCTGGCCATCCTTTTCTCCGCAGCACCCATCTCGGCTCAGATTAACCAGAGTCTCTCCAGCCAATTGCCGCGGCAGATTACCGCGACGCTTCCCGTCACAGGAGCAACCACCCCCGCCCCCGGCACGTTTAATTCGGTTCTTACCCTCTCAGACCTCGGAGTAGCCGACACTATCGTCCTCCGCGGCACCGACGCCTCCAACGCCGTCCGTTTTTCCTTACCGCAGACCGAGGCCGTCAAGAGCGCGACCCTGCACCTGCGTTATCACTTCTCACCCGGCCTCCTCCCGTTGCTGAGCCAGCTCAAAGTCAGCCTTAATGGCACGCTTTTGGCCGCCCTTCCAGTCACTACGCAACCAACCGCCGTTGATCAGCCCGCGAACGGTCAATCCGCCATCGCCCGCAACGAAAACAGCGAACTCCTCGAGTCCACGCTCATCCTTCCCGCCGACAAGCTCGTCCGCGAGAACCAGCTCACCTTCGAGTTCATCGGCCACTACGCCCTCAAATGCGAAGATCCCTCGAACTCCACCCTCTGGGGCCACGTCGACAACAATTCCACTCTCGAGTTCTCCGGCTCCCTCAGCCCATTGCAAGACGAGCTCAAGTTACTTCCCGCGCCCTTCTACGACAGCGCGGTTGACCTGCGCCCCGTCGTCCCCATCGTCTTCCTCACCCAGCCCTCATCCAAGGCCCTGCAAGCGGCCGGAATCCTCGCCTCATGGTTCGGCATCCTCGCCGACTCCCGCCCGGTCCGCTTTCCCGTCTCCGTTGGCACGATACCCGCCGGCAACGCTATCGTGATCGGCGAAAGCCGAGCCAACCTTCCTGCTTCGCTGCAAATAGAAGCCGCCTCCGGCCCCACCATCGCCATTCGGCCGAACCCGTCCGACCCCTACTCCAAAGTCCTCGTCCTCACCGGCGACACAGCCGACGACGTTCTCACCGACGCGCTCGTCTTTGCGTTGCAGCGCGACCTCATCGCAGGCTCCTTCGTCCGCGTCCCATCGATCAAGATGCCTGCCGCCCGCCCGCCCGACGATGCTCCGCGCTGGCTCAGCACCGAAAAAATCACCCGCATCGGCGAGATCCAACAGGCCAGCAACTTCGACACTGACGGCGGTGCTCCTGTAGCCGTCTCCCTGCGCCTGCCGCCCGACCTCTACCTGTCCCGCGCCCAGCAGAACCTCGGCCTCCACCTCAGCTATCGCTACAACGGCATCCCCATCTCCAACGAAAGCACCCTCCAGGTCCTGCTGAACGGCTCCTTCATCAGCTCGACTCCATTGCCGCACTCTGACAACGCCTCCGCCCACGTCGAAAGAATAGTTCCTGTACCAATCTCCGGCCTGCGCCCCTTCTCCAACTCGCTCCTCATGCGCTTCGCCTTTCTCCTCGCCAACAAAGGCGAGTGCCAGGACACCGCTCCCAACAACCTCGCGGGCGCCATCCTCAAAGACTCCTACCTCGACATCCGGGGAATCCCTCACTGGACGGCACTTCCTAATCTCGAAATCTTCGCCAACGCGGGCTATCCCTTCACCCGACTCGCAGACCTCGCAGACACCGCCGTCGTTCTGCCCGACACTCCCGCCGCCGAGGAGATCGAGCTCTACCTCACTCTCATGGGACACTTCGGCGCTCAGACCGGCTACCCTGTTCTCAACGTCACCGTCACCAACGCCGACGGTATGAAGTCCGATCGCGGCAAGGACTACCTCGTCCTCGGCACCGTTGACGATCAATCCGCTCTCGGCACGCTCAACCCGTCGCTTCCGGTCGGCGTGGACGGCAGCGGCCTCCATATCCAGGACACCCAGGGGTTCTTCGCACAGCTCGAGCATGCATGGTGGAAAGTGCGGAGCTCCGACCGCGTCCAGTCCGGTCAGCTCGAGACCGCCGGAGGCATCCCCGACGCCCTCATCGAAGGCATCGAGTGGCCACGCGACTCGAGGAGATCCGTCGTGGTCATCGCCCTTCGCGACAAGAGTGTCATCCCCGAATTTCTCTCTGTCTTCCTCAAGACCTCGCAGTCCTCTGACATCTCGCAATCCGTCAGCGTCCTCCACGGCTCGCGCTTCAGCTCCTACCGCATCGGCAACGACGTCTACCACGTCGGCTCGCTTTCCTGGTGGATCTGGCTCAGCATCCTCTTTCAGGACTACCAGTGGCTGATGGTCGTCTCGACTCTCATCGCCTGCTTCCTCATGGCCATCGTCATACGCTCCATGCTGCGCAGGAAGGCGCGAGTCCGTCTCCAGGGCAACGACTCGACGAGAATCTTTACGTAATAACTGGGGCTGGTTTTTGTGAGAAATGCTGCAATATCACCCATTTGGGGTACGCGAAGTCGTCAGTAACAAACCAGTAAATACCACCTTTATTCAGGTACAAAAACCGGAAAAGACAGGTAAGCTCTCGGAGGATGCAGAGGTATCGACTGTGTTTTAACCTCCTGGCTTCTGTACCAGAAAGCATGGGCATTACGAATGCCATGAAAAATCATTCCTCAATCCGGCCATGCACCACGGCGCTCTTACTCGTAGCGGCTTCCTTTGTTCCGTGCACCCAGGCACTTCGCGCCGAACCGGGAGATGCGACGACGCAAGCTCTTCTCGACAAGGCCCACGACCTCGAAGTCCACGGTCATCGCGACGTAGCCGCGCAAACGTGGCAGCAGGTGCTTCTCACTGACCCCAAAAACGCAGATGCTCTCGCGGGTCTAGCCCGTTCCGCCAAGCTCAGCGGCAACCCGGCCCTCGCCAACATCTACCTAGAGCGTCTCCGCTCCATCAATCCCAGCATCACCAACACCGCCCGCGTCACCGAGGCCCTCCCCAAACAACCCGTCACCACCACACACACGGTCGTCCACCCGGCACTGGAGCAAGAGGCATATAAGGCCCTCAACGCCAGAAACCTCCCCGGAGCCGAGACCCGTTTCAAGGCAATCCTCGCCGCGGATCCCAAGAACGCGCAGGCGCTCGCCGGCATGGGTTACATCCGCATGCAGCAATCCAACTACGATGGAGCCATCAGCTTCTTCGAAACAGCGAAAGATAACGGCGCACGCGACTCCGCCCTCGACTCTGCCCTCGAGAATGCTCACTTCAACCAGCTTATGAGCCAGGGGTCAGATGCTCTCAAAGAGAACGATCTCCCCACAGCGGAGCAGAGATACCGCGCTGCCCTTGCCATCCGCAGCGACAGCTCGGAGGCTCTCAAAGGTCTCAACACCACGCTCGTCAAAGCCCCCCGACCGCAGGTTGCCCAGCAAACCGCAACCCCCGCCGCTACCGACATTCAAAACGCCTCAATCCTCTTCAACACAGGCGATGACGCCGGCCTCTATCAGCAACTCACACTCCTCGGCGGCCGCTCCGACCTCAACGGCGAGCAGCGCGGCGCCATTCAAACTATCTGGACCAGTTGGGCTTTGCGTCGCGCCAACCAGGCCGCAGCATCTGGCGATAAGAAGCGTTCACTCGCCATCCTCACCGCGGCTGCCCGCTGCGCCCCCGAAGATACCGTCGTTATTCGCGCTCTCGCCTCCGGATACGCACGCGCCGAGCTTCCTGTACAGGCCGTCACTCTCTTTAAGTCGCAGGACATGACCACCGCAACCGTCGCGGACTACAGATCCGCCGTCGGCGCGGCTCTCGCTGCCGACGACGACGAGGACGCCGAAACCTGGCTCCATTCCGGCCTCGAGAAGTATCCGAAAGACCCCGAGATGCTCTTCCTCGCCGGAAAGTTCGAACGGACTCGAGACAACGACAGCCGCGCCGCCGGCTACTTCCGCGCCACGCTCGCCGCGCTTCCTGCTGGAGATCCCGTCGCCGAGGTGGTCGCCGAACTCAGTCAGCCGCACCCTGCAGACCATCTGGCGACTCCAGCCCAGCAGAAGGAACTCGCTACGCTCCTTAGCACTCCGGACTCAGCGGACGGCAAATCTCAGCTCGCCCAGTCTGCACAGCTCTCCCAACCCAGCTACGGCAATTCTGCAGGCGTTCAGGCTCAGTTACAAACTCCTCAACAGTCCGACAGCTCCCAACCGCTCACCAACCAGCCGCTGGGAGTCTACGGTACTTACGTTCCCTACGTAGCGCCAACACAGATCAGCGGCAACAGCTCCAGAAAGCTCCCCCCACAATCCGAAACTACCGAAACCCTAACCACGGCACACTACATGCCGGGCGCGCAGGCTGCCCCTAACGTCGCCCATCTCGATCCCTCCAGCGCTCCCCTCGCTAGTCAGAACACCGCACTTTTAGAGGACGGCTCCCGGCCCACACGGAATGCCGAATACACCTCCGGACATCACGCCTCAGAATCCTCTGGGATCAGTCACGGCCAGCAGTATCCCCAGCCTGAATCCCGGCCTGAAGTAATGTCGGGCTCAACTCTTCACCATCGCAATTCGCCGACAATCACAGCTCCCACCCAATCTTCCAACACGCAGCCTTTCGACGACCAGCCTGGCACTACCGAGTCCTCATCCACTCCATCTTCCGCGTCAATGAGTTCTCCTGACGCTGCCCAGCCCAACACAAATCAACCCAACACAAATCAACCGAACATAGCTCAGCCCAACGTAGCTCAACCGACCACCGCCGCAGGTTCTCGCTTCGTCGGTTCTCCCGCTCCCCACGGCGAGCCACCCAGCGACGCCGAAGTTATCGCCAGGGGTGAACCGGCACTGCGAGGCTTGTACGACCCCAACGCGCCCGCCGGCGGCTTGCCCCCGCTGTCGCTACGCACCCGCGCGCAGACGGAGCTCAACTCTATCGAAGGCGCCTACAGCGGCTGGCTCGGCGGCACCGGCTACGCTCATTACCGCACCGGCACCTCCGGCTTCGATCGCCTCACCGATCTGGAGTCTCCATTTGAGGTCTCCGCAGTCCTGGGCAAGACCGTGCGCGCCACCATCGTCACCAGGCCCATCTTGCTCAACAACGGCGCCCTCAACAACACCTACTTCCAGAGCTCCACCGGAACCATCCCTGTCCTCGGCACCCTTCCCGCCAATGTTCTCGTGGCGCCGCCGCAACAGAACGCCAGCGGCATCGGCGGCGAACTCCAACTAACCTCCAGAAACTACGCCTTGACTCTCGGCTTTACCCCTTACAATTTCCTCGTCGGCAACGTCATCGGCCGCGGTCAATTCCGTACCTTCAAAGGACGCCTCACCTTCTATGGCGAGCGCGACTCCGTCAAAGACACCCAGCTCTCCTATGCCGGCATGCGCGACCCCGGTTCTGCGACTCCATTCTCCCCCGGCAACATCTGGGGCGGCGTCGTCTCAACAGGCGGCGGTGTCCGCCTCGACATCGGCGGACCCAGAGCCCGGCTCTACGTCTCTGGTGATGCCGCCGATCTGACAGGTACCCACGTCCTTGAAAACACCCGTTACGGCGGCCAGATGGGTGCATCCTTCAGAGTCCACCACTGGCCCGGTCACGGCACCCTCAACCTCGGCGGCAACTTCATTGGCATGCACTACGAACACAACGAGCAGGGCATGACCTACGGTCAGGGCGGCTACTTCAGCCCTAACGTCTACTTCCTCGGCTCCGTTCCCGTCACTTACAGCGGTTACTCCAAGAACAATTTCCACTACAGCATCGCCGGAGCCGCCGGGGTGCAGAGCTTTCAGCAAGCCAAGGCACCCTACTTTCCTCTTGACGTGCCTGTCCAAACCGACTTCAAGAATCCCTTCACTCCTGCAACCAGCAACCTAGGCGTCAACTACTCGCTCAATTCTGAGAGCGCTTATCTCTTCAACCAGCACTGGTTTCTCGGGGCATTTCTCTCCGCCAACAATACCAACAACTACAACAACTTCTCCGGCGGCTTCTTCGTTCGTTATCTCTTCAAGTCCCAATACACGATCGAGGATTACCCCACCGGTATGTTCCCGGCCACAGGCATGCGCCCCCTGCGCGTCCCATAACTCCTCGCCGGCGCGGTAATCGCCCCATCGAACCACGCATGCTCGCGGCGACACCCAGCATTCATAAATCACCCATTTGGGTAATGGTCTCCCTGTCTGAATTCCCTTGAATTGCATCCGCCTCACACGTATAACTTGGCGGTACACCTTCCCTCGAACTCACGCGTTTGCTTCGTAATTTACGAGCGTTCGAGAGGTGTCTCAAGGGCCCTATGACAGAACGACCGACTCAGCCAGCCGAGCAACTACGCTGCCTTACCGCTGCAGCGATCTTCTTTTTGTTTGCCGCAATTCCCGCCTCCGCCTTCAAGTCCGACTCTGTACCCGACTGGGTCCGCACTGCCGCCCAGCAGAAACTTCCCGAATACTCCCCCGAGACGAACGCTGTCGTCCTCCTCGACGACACAACCTACACCGTCGCCCCCGACGGCAGCGCCGTAGAGCATCGCCGCCAGGTCCTCAAGATCCTGCGTCCGCAAGGCCGTAGACAAGCCATCGTCGAAGTGCCCTTCGACAAAGACACCAAAATCCTCTCCATGCACGTCTGGAGCATTGGTCCCGACGGCCACGAGTACGCCGTCAAGGACAACGAGATGACAGACCACGGCTACGGCGAAGGAAATCTCTTTGCCGACGACATGGTCCGCGTAGCCCAGGCTCCCGGCCGCGACCCAGGCGGCGTCGTAGCCTACGAGTACGAGCAGCGCTGCCATCCCTACCTAACGGAGAAGACCTGGTTCTTCCAGGACACCATCCCTCACCTCAACCAGACCTTTACCCTCGAACTGCCTCCCAACTTCACCTACGGCACCGTCTGGGCTCATGCCAGGCAGACGCCTCCAATCGACCTCGAACACCAGCATTGGCGCTGGGTCATGAACGACACCCCGGCTATCGACCTCAAAGACGTTCGCCTTCGCCCCGCTATCGATTCCCTCGAAGGCCGCATGACCGTCCACTACACCGGCCCAGGCCTCCCCACATCAACCGAAGGCACATGGAAGAGCATCGGCGAGTGGTACCAGGTCCTCTACAAGGACCGCATCGTCGCCACGCCCGAGATTACCGCAAAAGCAAACGAACTCACCGCCGGCAAGTCTGACTTCTACGACAAAACTGAAGCCATCGCCGAATTTGTTCAGAAACAGGTCCGTTATTTTGCCATCGAGCTAGGCATCGGCGGTTACCAGCCCCACTACGCCGCCGACACCTTCCGCAACCGCTACGGCGACTGCAAGGACAAGGCGACCCTCCTCACCGCTATGCTCTCTGCCGCTGGTATTCACGCGACTCTCGTGATCGTCGATACCAGCCGCGGCGTCGTCGACCCCGATGCACCTTCCATCGTCGGCAATCACGCCATTGCAGCCATCGAAATTCCCAAAGGCTACACCTCGCCGAAACTCCGCAGCGTCGTTACTGCCAAAACCGGCCGTCAATACCTCATCTTCGACCCCACCTGGGAAAAAACCGCCTTCGGCCAACTCGAGCACAACCTCCAGGGAGGCTATGGAGTTCTGATGGAGGGCTCCGATAGCCAGGCCATCCAGTTTCCTGTCCTTGCCCCCGAACTCAACACCATCCGCCGCACCGCTACCTTCCAACTCCAGGCCGACGGCTCCCTCAAAGGCACAGTTACCGAAAAGCGCTTCGGCGATATCTCCGAAGGAAACCGCTACCTCTACACCATGGCCGATGCCAAACAGCAGAGCGAGTATCGCGACCACGTCCTCGGCCAGGACTTCAGCAGCTTCACTGTCTCAGACGTCAAAGTCGAGAACGTCGAAGCCCTCAACAAAGACCTCACCACGACTTACTCACTCACCGCAGACCGTTTTGGCAAGCCCATGGGCCCGCTGCTCATGATCCGCCCCCGTGTCCTCGGTTCAGAAGACCTCTACATCGATCACAAAAAGCGTCACGAAGTCCCCGTCAACCTCAACCAGACTATGCAGGAACACGACGACTACGCCATCGAGCTCCCCCCTGGCTACACAGTCGATGAGATCCCCGACCCAATCAAACTTGACCTCGGATTCGCTTCATACGAAAGCTCCAGCACAGTCAAAGACAACGTCCTTCACTACACTCGCACCTACACCGTCCGCGAGGTCACCCTCCCCGCCGACAGATACCCCGACGTCCAGAAACTCGCCGGCGTCATCTCCGCTGACGAACAAAGAAGCGCAGTTCTCAAAAAACAATAAAGCTGTCAATCCGGCCCGTCTCGCAAACAGAAACGTCTTCCCGAACGCGTACTAAAGGAACGAAGCAATCATGAACCACTTCCGCCGCGGCCTCGTCCGCCTGTCTTTTCTCTCTGCCTTACTCTCTCTCACCGGCGCCGTCGCGCACGCCGACCAGCAATGGACTCCACCCACCCCCGAAGAACTCTCCATGACCTCGCAGCCTCAGGTGCCCGGAGCCTCAGCTGTCTATCTCAACCGCGAAGAGACCACCGACGACAAGCTGCACATGTTCAGCATTTACGTTCGCCTCAAGGTCCTCAACGAGGCCGGCAAGGAGCATGCCAACGTCCAGCTTCAGTACGCACACGCCAGCGAAGGTACTTCCATCACCGTTGAGGACATCCAGGGCAGAACCATCCACCCCGATGGAACCATCATCCCGTTCACCGGGAAGCCATACGACAAGCTCATTGAAAAGACACAGGGCGTCAAGTTCATGGCAAAGGTCTTCACTCTGCCCGATGTGGAAATTGGGAGCATCCTCGAATACCGTTACAAGCTGCGGCTCGATGACAACTGGTTCATGGCGCCCCAGTGGTACATTCAGTCGAGCCTCTTCACTCGCAAGGCTCACTACTCATGGAGACCGACAGACCATCAGCTCGTTACCAGCGACGACCGGGGCCAGCTTACCAACGCCATTGCCTGGACTCCGATTCTGCCCGTGGGCTCCGAGGTTAAACAGACGCGGCTTCCGCCTACGGAACCTGGGCATGATGGTCAGATCGTCTTTGACCTGAACATGCAAAACATCCCACCTGCGCCTAATGAGGACCACATGGCGCCGGTTTCAAGTTTCACTTTCCGTGTTCTCTTCTACTACACCCCTTATCACACAGGCGACGAGTTCTGGAAGAACGAAGGCAAGCACTGGGCCAAACTGCGCGATAAATTCATCGGACCTGGCCCCGCCGTTAGCGCCGCGGTCAAAGACATCGTCTCCCCCTCCGACACCCCCGATCAAAAGCTTCGCAAGCTCTACGCCGCCGTCATGCAGCTTGAAAATACCCGCTACACGCGCCAGCACTCCGGCGCTGAAGAGAAGGCCCAGGGCTTCAAGGAAGTTCGCACTACCGACGACGTGTGGACGCGTAAGCGGGGAACCGATGACCAGATCGCCGGCCTCTTTGTCGCCATGGCCCGCGCTGCCGGCTTCAAGGCCTACCTTGGTACCGTCACCAATCGCGAACGCAGTATCTTCAGCAAGAACTTTGTCAGCCTCTCTCAGCTCGACGACTCGATCGCCATCGTCAATGTTGATGGTAAAGATCAGTTCTTCGACCCCGGAACCCGCTTCTGCCCTTACGGTCACCTCTCTTGGCAGCACTCCGTCGCGGGGGGAATTCGCCAGACAGACAGCGGAAGCGACTTCTTTACAACCAACGGAGAGCCCTACACCTTCTCCCGCGTGCAGCGTATCGCCGACCTCACCCTCAGTTCAGAAGGCGTCCTCTCCGGCACCATCAAGATGACTTATGCTGGCGACCCCGCCATCCGCTGGCGTCACCGTTCCCTCGAAGGCGACTCCGCCAGTCTCGAGCGCGAAATACGCACTAGTGTCGAGCGCCTCGTCCCCCCCGGAGTCGAGGTCAAGGTTGTCTCCATCGAAAAACTCGAAGACTACGAGCAGCCGATCGTCGCTAACCTCCAGGTCAAGGGTTCTCTTGGCTCTTCAACCGGCAAACGAGTCCTCCTCCCAGGCGACATCTTCGAGGCCAATGCCAAACCCGCCTTCCCGCACGAGAAGCGCGAGATTCCTGTCTACTTTGAGTACACTCGTATCACTCAGGACGCCGTTCGCATCGCCTTCCCCGCCAACCTCTCCGTCGAGTCGCTGCCGGCAACCAACCAAGATAGCTTTCAGAAATCAATCGCCTACAGCCTCACCACCGAGTCCACCCCTCACACCTTCACCATACACCGCACGTTCGGCCTCGGAGATATTCTCTTCGACGTCAAGCAGTATCCGGACCTGCGCAGCTTCTACTCCAAAATAGAAGCCAAGGATCAGGAAAACGTAGTCCTCACCACCGCCTCTGCTCCCGCCAAAACAGCAGGGAACTGAGACCAATCGAAAAAAATGACCACTCCATCCGCATGTCGTTTGCTGTGCCTTTTTCTCGCTGGCTCTCTGTTCCAGTTGGCCGGCTCAATAGCCCGCGCTCAGTGGACGCCGGCCACGCCCGAAGAGCTTTCCATGACCTCGCAGCCTGAGGTTCCAGGCGCTGCAGCCGTCTATCTTGACCGCGAGGAGACCACCGAAGACCGGCTCCACATGTTCAGCATCTACGTCCGCCTCAAAGTCCTCACCGACACAGGCAAGAGCTTCGCCAACGTCGAGCTGCAATACACTCGTTTCCACGATGACACTCGATTTAGCGGATATACCATCGAAGACGTCCAGGGAAGAACCATCCATCCCGATGGAACTATCATTCCGTTAACCGGAAAACCATTCGAAAAACTCGTCGAAGCGACCCACGGGGCCAAAGTCATGGCCAAGGTCTTCACGATGCCCGACGTCACTGTCGGTAGCATCCTCGA
>Ga0206964_10130_pt1 | contig 22416 bp, 16 predicted proteins | sample Alteio_BWOrgHeat_25_FD_152980 | JGI IMG/M metagenome (GOLD analysis project Ga0206964, IMG submission 152980) | Enriched cells from forest soil in Barre Woods Harvard Forest LTER site, Petersham, Massachusetts, United States -... | ecosystem: Environmental > Terrestrial > Soil > Temperate forest >...
GGTCTGCTCGCGCGCGTTGGTCCCGCTGACGGCTTTCCACTACTAACTACTACTCAGGTAAAGAGCTGTAATACTTGCCGAGGTTCTTTCCGGCGGCTTCGAGGTCGCCGATCTTGTTCTTGAGCGATTCGGGGTTGTTGCCCTGTGCCTCTGCGGCCAGCGCGTGATGCGTAAGGTCGAGGGTAAAAATCGCTTTCCGCAGCGCGATCAACTGCTCCTCTGCCTTGTGCTGCTCCCGGCCGAGCTCGGGCAGTTCGAGGATCTCATGCTGCCGCTCGGCTGGGCTTAGCTTATTGGCTGGATCTCGAATGAAGAGTGTGCGGCGATCGATGATGCTGTTGAAGTCCTTGGTTTCGATATCGCGTAGCTCGTCGACCTCTTTGATCATTAGTTTGCAGAGCGTGTCGACCTGCGGGTCCATGTCTTTGACCTTTTGCGGCAGGTCCTTCTGAATGACTCGGTTCACAAGGAATTGACCCAGTGCGTTTACCCCGGTGCTGATCGCGTTCTGAGTTCCTGTCGAAATTGCAAGGTCGGGCGTTGCGGATGTGGCCGTAGTTGATGTTGCTGGGGCCGGGAGGACCGTGTTGCCGAGATTGGCCAGGCCTGTGCCGAAGGAGGTCGAGGCCGCGTCAAGCTCGGGCGAGGAGGTTCCCTTGGTGATGTCCACCACTTGCGCGACGTACAGCTGGAATGCGGTGAGGACCTTGAGGCGGAGTTCGATATCGTCGTAGGTCAGAAGCGGATGGAGGACGCGCGGATTGTAGACGGGCTCCGTCTTATCGAAGTCCGGGATGGCGTCGTAGTCGGTTTTCTTCTCGTGGATTTCGTTTGCTGCCTGGTATGCAGCGGCAGCGCCCGTGACAACGGGAGCGGTTGCGGTGGAGAGCGCCGTTGCGTGCTTGGAAAGCTGCTGCGTGGCGCAACCTGACACGAACAGGCACGATGCTGCCGCGAAGGTGATGGTGATTCGTCGGCAGAGGATTGCGACGCCGGAGTCGTGCTTATCTTGCATTCCGGCATGGGAAATCAGAGCAGGCGGATTGTCAAGGCGCAATTTTGAGTAGGCCAGAACATTTCGTTTCCTGTTCTTTACGGTGTGTGGTACAAGGAGACGCTACCCTCCGGAGGATTCCATGCCTAAGCGAATTGCCTTTTGTTCTGACGGCACATGGCAGACGCCATTGAGCGACACGAATGTTTACCGAATTTTCAAGGCGATGCTGCAGTCGGCCGATCAGATTGCGTTCTACGACGACGGCGTGGGCGCGGATGCTACCGGGTTTGGCCGCATTATTGGGGGAGCAATAGGTGCAGGGCTGACCGAGAAGATCCTGAATGGCTATACGCGGATTGCGCATGTGTATGAGCCGGGGGATGAGATTTATCTCTTTGGTTTCAGCCGCGGAGCATATACGGTACGCAGTCTCGGCGGCATGATTGCGAGTTGCGGGCTGCCTTCGGGTTCCTTTACTGACGATTGTGTGAAGCAGACTTTTGCGGCCTACCGCGACCCTGCGAATCGCAAAACTATCCTCGACGGCCTTGGGGCGTGCGGACTGGCGGATGCGACGATTCGGATGATCGGGGTTTGGGATACGGTGGGGTCGCTCGGGATTCCCGCGTTGTTCGGGGGGATTGATGAGAAGCAGTATGGGTTTCTGGACCTTGGGCTGCATCCCGATGTGAAGAGTGGTTATCACTGCCTGGCGATTGATGAGGTTCGCGCGCAGTTTCCGGCGACGCTGTGGAAGGAGCCGGCGGCGCCGGGACAGACGATCGAGCAGGTTTGGTTTTCGGGCTGCCACAGCGATTGCGGCGGGGGAAATCCGATGGGCGGGCCGGTGGACGCTGGCACGAAGCTCTCGGATATCACACTGGGTTACATGATGCGGAAGGCTATCGCCGAGGGAATCACCTTCGATCCTGGGATGGTTGCGCAATTCACTCCGCTGCTACCGGTGAAGTATGCGCTGGATATGATTCGTGAGTCGTGGACTCCGGCGGCTGGGAAGCAGAATCTGAGACCGATCGATGCCAAGGCCAATGTGGGTAACAGCGTGGCAGTGCGGGTTCAATATGCTTTGACCTATACTCCGGGCGATCTGACGCTTACGGATGATTTACTGGCAGATAGCTATAACCAGATTCAGGTGGTGGACGAAAACGCACTTTAAGGTATTCGCTGAGTCCGTGGCGCCGCTTCGAGCATCGAAATGGAGCGGCGTTATCCGGTGACCTAGAAGCGCGCCGCTGCTAAGCCGTGGCCGGTTTTGGCGGGTCTGTGCCCGCGCTCTCGACTATCTATTCGGACTTAATCCAAGGAGAAAATTCATATGCCTTCCTCTGCTAAATCTTTTGCTGCGCAGTCTGCCACTACTCCGCTGGGACCGCACTCGATCCAACGGCGCACTCCTACTGATACTGATGTTGCCATGGAGATTTTGTTCTGCGGCGTTTGCCACTCTGATTTGCACCAGGTGCGCGATGAATGGAAGAGCGTGATGCCGACTGTTTATCCGCTGGTACCGGGGCATGAGATTGTGGGCCGGGTCACCTCGGTGGGCTCTTCGGTGACGAAGTTCAAAGAGGGGGATCTTGTCGCGGTGGGATGTATGGTCGACTCCTGCCAGAACTGTAAGAACTGCAAACGCGGTCTTGAGGTCTTTTGCGAGAAGGGCTGCACGCTCACTTACAACGCGCCGGACAAGCATACGGGCGGCGTGACTTATGGAGGGTACTCCGACTCAATCGTTGTGGATCAGGCGTTTGTGCTTCGTGTGCCGGATAACCTTGATCCTGCTGGCGCTGCGCCGCTACTTTGCGCGGGTATTACGACTTATTCGCCGCTGCATCACTGGAATGTCGGGCCCGGCAAGAAGGTCGGGATTGTGGGCCTGGGCGGGCTGGGACATATGGGCGTGAAGTTTGCTCATGCACTTGGTGCGCACACGGTGCTGTTTACTACCTCGCCGGGGAAGGCTGAAGATGCGAAGCGGCTTGGCGCGGATGAAGTGGTGCTGTCGAAGAACGCGGATGAGATGCAGAAGCATACGGGGAGCTTTGACTTCATTTTGGACTGTGTCGCGGCCAATCATGACGTGAATGCGTACATCAATCTGCTCGGCGTGGATGGGACGCTTGTGCTGGTGGGCGCGCCGGACCAGCCGCTGCCTGTCTCGGCGTTTGGGCTGATCATGGGCCGGAAGAGCTTTGCCGGCTCCGCGATTGGCGGCATTGCCGAGACGCAGGAGATGCTCGATTTCTGCGGGAAGCACAACATTACGAGTGATACCGAGACGATCGGCATTCAACAGATCAACGAAGCGTATGAGCGGTTGCTGAAGAGCGATGTGAAGTACCGGTTTGTAATCGATATGGCTAGCTTGAAGGGGTAATTGGCGGTGTCTTCGGCAGCATCTCTATTCCAACATCAGGCAGGTTGGAGACGATGCTGCCGCTGCATCCACATCACATAACCACCGATTGACGCAAACATTGGACTCGCAACGATTAAAAGTACCTGTACAAATAACGAATGCGAGTCCTTGCCCGCAGAGATTGAATAGATACCGATCGCAACGCAAAGGAACGAGGAAAGTCCACCATTTAGCACTTCGTGATGTTTCGCCAACCACGCTGCAACATAGCCTCCCAGAGCCGAACAAGCCAGACCGACTATTAATTGGATGGTGTACAGTGACACATTTCCGTGGAGCGATGCTGCGACCACAGACTTAATCTGATCCTTGGGCGTATGGGAAAGATCGACTCGAGAAACGGCATATATAACGAGCGGAATGCCCAAAACAAACGACGTGAAAATATCTACAATGCCACCTACTACCACACCCTTGATTGATACCTTACTCACGCTTGCTCCACTTTAGAGTTTCTGGTCCACAGCGAGCTTTGAGGTAGGGCTTCTACCTGCCGCACATTTGTCTGAGGGACTTTTCAGTATAAAGCTGGGCCGCCATCTTTGACACGTCCCGACAGCGGAGCAAAGGCAAATTCACATCTCTTCCTTCCCATTGCGGGGCTTGCCGTGGATAATGATCGGCAGCAATAAACAGATGGGAGAATTATGTCCAACCCTAGCCGCCGTGCTTTTCTTGTTGCAGGTTCGTTGACCGCCCTGGCTTCTTCTCGCGCTTTTGGAGCCAATGACAAGCTCCGGATAGGAGTAATTGGGGCCGGGCAGCGCATGGACACTCTTCTTGACTGCGCAGACCGCGTTGGTCCCAACGACATTGTGGCTGTGAGCGACGCTTATGGGCAGCGAAGCGAAGCGGTGGTTCGGCGCTCGACAAGCCTGCCGGGCACGCCTGCAACGGTTTACCCGGATTATCGCGGCGTGCTGGATCACAAGGATATTGACGCTGTATTCATTGCTTCGCCGGATCACTGGCATGTGCGCATGGCAGTGGCCGCGCTGGCAGCGGGAAAGGATGTTTATCTTGAAAAGCCGGTGACGCACACGCTGGAGGAAGGCGCTACGCTGACGAACGCTGTGCGCTCGAGCAAGCAGATTTTGCAGTGCGGCATGCAGCAGCGGAGCTGGACGCATTTTCGCAGTGCGGTGGAGCTAGTGCAGGGAGGGAGTATTGGGCGGGTGGTGCAGGTGCGCACTTACTGGTGGCAAAATTACCAGCGCAGCACTGCTCCGGGATCTCCGCGGACCGCGCTGAAGATGGATGAGCTTAACTGGAAGCAGTGGCTAGGCGGCGCTCCGGATCAGCCTTTCAGCGAGGATAAGTTTTATCGCTGGCGCTGGTACTGGAATTTTGGCGGCGGCGCGATGACTGACCTGTTTACGCACTGGATCGATGTAGTGCAGTGGGCGATGCAGTCGGATCAGCCTTCGCAGGCATTTATGCTGGGCGGCAAGTACGTCTTTCCAGAGTGGGATTGCCCGGACACGGTTCAGGCGGCGTTCCGGTATCCGGGCCATGATGGGCAGGGATTTGATGTGGTCTATGAGGGGATGATGGCTTCATCGATTGATGATGGAGGGATCGAGTTTCGCGGCACTGAGGCTACGCTGAAGCTCAATCGCGGCGGCTTTACGGTGTATCGTGAGGGCGTTCCTCATGACCAGAATCCTATTCTGAGTGAGAAGAGCTTTCGCGATGGAACGATTACGCACATGCAGAATTTCTTTGACTGCGTGAAATCGCGGAAGGAGCCGAATGCGCCGGTCGAGACTGGGGTTGCGGCGGCGAGGGCTGGGCATATTGGGAATCTGGCTTATCACGGGAACGGGCAGACGAAGTGGCCTGCTTGAGATAGGCACTGGCATTCAGGATTTGCCGAGAGAATGATGTTGCCTGATACACGAAGGGGAGGACGTTGATTTGTCCTCCCCTTTGTTTGCCTTTTTCGCGGTTAGAATCGGCCGAGGCCTTCCGGTTCTTTGATATAGAGAACGAGCCACTCGAAGGTCCCGGTGTGGTAGGTTGCTGAGCTCCATGGCGCGCTCAGGGTGAAGAGGGCCAGAGAGTCGCAGCCGGTGAAGTTGACCGTGAACGAGGCGCTGGCTGTGCCGCTGTTTGGGATGTCGCCTAGCATGATCGGGAAGCTGGACGGCATGACCACAGGCGAGCAGCGCCGGCCGAGGATCTGGTGCAGGGTGAAGCTGCCGATCTGTGTGTTGTAGGCCGGGCCAACGTTGCCGTTGGTTCCTGTGAGGGTGAAGACGCGGGTGTTCTTTGCGCCGGGTTTGCTGTCGATTGAGAAGTGAAGGCCGAAGCCAGGAAGCATCTTCTCCTCGCCAATGATGCCCCAATAGGCTGGTTTGGCCTGCAGGCCCATGTCGAATGGAAGGGGATAGTCGGTGCGGGTTACGGGGAAGCCGTCGAGCCACGTGTTGTCATCGGCCATGCCCCAGAAAGTGACTGCGTTGAGTTTGCCGCGCTCGCGGCGGAAGACGTCGAAGTACTTCTTGTAGAGCCAACCCTGCTCGGCGAGCGCGCCCGGAGGAACGTTGTTTCCGAAGTTGGAAGTTACGTCACCGGCGTTGTAGATACTCATATCGAGCTCGGTGACCTGCTGGGTGATGCCGGGGAAGTTCTTTGCCACGGTTTCGATTGCATTCTGCATCGATTCCGGTGTCGGGAAGTTGATCTGGTTGTGCATTTCGTGGCCGATGGAGTCAACGGGCACGCCGCGCGCTTTGAGTTCTCCGACGACTTTGACGAGACAGGCGAGCTTCGTTGGATCGGTGGTGCTGTAGTCGTTGATGAAGAGTTTCGTTCCCGGTGGCGCATACTGTTTTGCTGCGTTGAATGCCACGTCGAGGTAACTCGCTCCAAGCACGTTGTAGAACGGGCCGTGAGCGAGGCAGTCTGGCTGCGAGGGATCAATTGGTTCGTTGACCACATCCCACGCGTAGACTTTGGTGCCGAAGTGCTGGACTTCGTTCTGGATGTGCTCCTGGATATTGGCGGTTACGACGGCTTGGTTTGCCGGGGAGTTGGTGCCGTCGCCGGTGGCGTAGGCAGGCGTCTGCGCACCTGTAGCCCATACGAGGTTGTGACCACGGACGAGCATGTTGTTGCACTCGGCCACGCCAACTTCAGCGTCAGCGTTGCCGAAGTTGAAGACGCCTTTGGTGTTCTCGACGGAGCTCCACTTCATGTCGTTGCCGGAGACGATGCTGTCGAAGTGCATCGTGAGCAGTTGCGCGTGCGGGCCGGTCAGGTCGGTTGTATCGATCTCCGCGCCTATCGGGAAGAAGTCCTGATATCGCTTGTAGATTGATGGGATGTCGGTCTGGATCATTGGCGGCTGGACGTAGGTGAGCTGGAAGTCGTCAATGTAGAACGACGCCAGGTCATTGCCAGATGAAGGCACTGTCTGGAAATAAACAAACGCTGTTCCGGGATCGTAGGCGCTCGGCACCGCGAATCCGCTCACGCTGATCTGATGCCACTGTCCATCGGCTGCCACGGTTACGCCGGGATATGGCGTAATGCTCGGGAAGTTTGTGGTTCCATTCAGCGAGTACTGGAGGCTCATGTTGATGGTGTGAGTTGAGCCGTCGGTGGGCTGAAGCATAACCCATGCGCTCAGGTTGTACTGCGAGCCAGCGAACATCTTGTTGCTCACATTGATCTGCGGCCCGTCGTAGTTGGCAACACGGCCCGTGGTGAGCAGGCTGTGCGTTCCTGTGTGCGCGGCAGCGGTGGAATTGGCTACGGTTGACTGGCCAGTGCGCGAGGTCCATCCGTCGGCTCCGCCATCTTCAAATGTGCTCGAGATGCCGGAGTTGTCCTGCTGGCTCGGGTCTGGCGGTGGCGGCGAGAGCTCGCCGATGACTACGTCGCTTACATAGAAAGAGTCGGTGGCGCTGCTGGATTGGATGTAGAGCAGAAGGTTGGTCGGGGCGCCGGGGTTGTTGCTGAAGCTGAAGGTCCCCTGCACCTTTGTCCACGCCGTACTGGAGAGTGCGCCGGAGGTACCGATGTTGCCGAAGGTCCCGGAGGGCGCGGCGCAGTCGGTGGTCTTGGTAGAGATGGTCGCGGTGGGATTGGTTGCGTCCGGCGCGGTCAGGAGGACATAGGCGCTGACCTGGTAGGTTGCGCCTGCGACTATACCGTTCACACCGAGCAGATTGATGCTGGGCCCCATGAAGCTGGCTGTACGGTTGGTTACGAGCAAGCTGGTTGAGATGCCGGCCGGATCGGCGAAGGGCGATACACCCGCTGTGAGGGTCGGAGAGCCGAAGGGGATCCATCCATCGACGCCATCGGCGAAGGTGTACGAGGCTACGGGAGTTCCACCAGGCGGCGGCGCGGTCTGGGTGATGACAACATCATCGAGATAGAAGGATTGCGCGGTCGTGGCGCCGACGAGCTGGGCGTAGAGGGTGAGTCCTGTCTCGGTGGTACTTACGGTGTAGTTACCGCCAACTTGCGCCCAGCCTGAGTCGTTGACCGGGATCTGGAAGGTTCCGATGGTGTCGAAGCAGGTGCCGCCGGAGCAGGTCGGGTCGGTGCGCTTGATGGTTAAGTTGGCGTTGGTTGCGACTTCGCCGTTGGTCAGCCTGATCATGCCGGTGATGGTGTACTTGGCGCCGGCCTGCAGGATTGTGTTCGCGACTACCGACGGGCCGCCTTGGCCGGTTGCGCCGGTGGTGGTGAGCAGGCTCTCCGAACCTGCGAAGGCGGCGGCATTTGTTGCCGTCGGGGTGGTTGCGCCGTTGAACGAGGTCCATCCGTCGGCCTGTGCATCTTCAAAACTGTAGGTTGCTACAACCTGTGCGTGCAGCGGGCCGGCACTTATCAAAACAACTGCTGCAATGGCCCATCGCATTGCAGCAGCCCAAATGTTGCGTGAGCTGTGATCTGACTTTTTATTGGTGCCTGACATCGTGGCTTCTCCTTAAAAGTTGATACCGTTGCTCGAGACGCAGCCCCGCTTGCCTTTGGGGCAGCAAGTGCTTCAAAGGGCTTACTAATTCGATTTATTAAGCGACGGGAGTATAGCCAGCGGTTAGAAAAGAAGTCAAGTTGAATAGTTGTCAATTTTGCACAGGAGAGGTTGGTTGTTCAGGGGGTGGAAAAACGTCTCTAAGACTTGAGCTACGCCATTTCAAACCAGAGCTCGTTCAGCTCGTGCCGGTTGAAGCGGGCTATGCGCGACCCATTGCGGTCCGAGGGGAGGATGTGAGAGGCTTTCCCTTGAAACAAAAGGGGAATCTCTTGCGCATAGAAAAGTCGAAACTCGACCTGTTTCGAGGGACTCTGGACGTGCTGATTTTGAAGGCGCTGGTGTGGGGGCCGCTGCATGGCTATGCCATCACCAGCCTGATACGACGGCAGAGCGACGATGCGCTGCTGGTTGAAGAAGGAACGCTGTATCCCGCGCTCTGGCGGCTGGAGAACAAGAAGCTTCTTGAAGCTGAGTGGGGACTCTCGGAGAACAATCGCAAAGCCAAGTTCTACCGCCTGACCACGGAGGGACGGCAGCAGCTTCGCCAGGAGACGAAGACCTGGGAGGCCTACGCCATGGCTGTGGCCAAGGTGCTTGGCGCGGTGCAGCCGCCTTTACCAGAGGAGTCTGCGTGAAGGAGCCGCCCCTCTGGCGCCGTTATTCGCGGCTGTTGGGTCCGGATCCTGCGGCTGATGTGAAGGACGAGCTGCGCTTTCATCTTGAGGCGAAGACTGAAGACCTGATTCGCAGGGGATGGGAACCACACGATGCACGACGTGAGGCAGAACGGCAGTTTGGCGATATTCGGGCAGTACAACAGGTTGGGCAGCACATAGGAGAGAAGATGGAGCATCGTCGACGGTTAAGCGACTACTGGACCGAATGCATTCAAGACCTGCGTTACACGCGCCGCACACTGGCTCGCGACCCTGGATTTGCGGCGATTTCCATCCTCATTCTGACCCTCGCGATCGGAGCGAACGTGGCGGTGTTCAGCGTGGTGAATACGCTGATGCTGCGTCCGCTGCCTTTTGCCAATGCCGCGCAACTGGTGTGGATTGCTCCGCCGCCTCAGAAGTGCGGGTTGTCGTGCGCGACGTATTCATCGGACGCTTACGACGAGTTTCGCGCTTTGAACCGCTCGTATCAGGACGTGACCGGATACATGGCTTTTACCGGGGCAGATAATTACAGCCTCTCCGGGCAGGGGGTGCCAGTACCTGCCACTGGCGTTGAGGTGATTGGGAACTTCCTCGAGGTGCTGGGTGTACAGCCGGCGATGGGGCGTTCGTTCACGCTGGATGAGACGCGCAAGGGAGCGCGGCCGGTGGCGCTGCTGTCCAACCCGTACTGGCGGCGGCAGTTTGCGGCTGATCCTACGATTGTGGGTAAGGCGATCGATCTGAATGGTAAGCCGGTAACGGTGGTGGGCGTGCTGCCGGCGAGCTTTGATTTTGGCGCGGCGTTCTCGCCGGGGTCGAAGGTGGATCTTCTGGTGCCGCTGATTCTCGATGATGAGCGGGACTGGGGCAATATTCTCACCATGATTGGCCGTCTCAAGCCCGGGGTGAGCCTGAGCCAGGCGCAGTCGGACGCTGATTTTGTGGTGCCTAAGCTGTGCTGGAACGTCAAGAATGCGAGATCCTGCGGTTCGTACGCTGGGAAAGATGGCGGCATTCTGCTGCGAACTCTGAAGGACTATGTGAGCGGCAGACTGCGCAGTTCGCTGATTTTGTTATGGTCGGCGGTCGGGGCGATTCTGCTGATTGCGGGTGTGAATCTTTCGAATCTGCTGCTGGCGCGGGCATCTGCGCGTGGGCGTGAGTTTGCCGTGCGTGGTGCGCTGGGTGCGAGTAGGGGCCGGATCATCCGGCAACTGTTGATTGAGAGCCTGGTGCTGTCGGGCGTAGGAGCAATGCTCGGACTGGGACTGGCATATGGTTTGATCGAGTGGCTGGCGCATCAGGGCTCGCTGGCGTTGCCGCTGCTGAGCACTGTGCGCATTGATGGGCGCGCAGTGGAATGGACTGTGCTGATCGCTGTTTTGGTTGCGATTCTTTTTGGACTTGCGCCGGGGATTCGAATGGCCACCGGCAATCTGCAGGAGGCGCTGAAGGATTCGGGGCCGGGAGCGGGGCTTGGGCGGAGGCACGAGACTCTTCGTTCGGCATTGGTGATTTCGGAGGTGGCGCTGGCGTGCATTCTGCTGGTGGGTGCGGGCCTGCTGCTGCGGAGTTTCCTGAAGGTGCTCGATGTCAATCTCGGGTTTCAGCCGGATCGCGCTGCTTCGATCAAAGTGGAATATGATGACAACGCTCCGACGGGTGAGGAGAGTGCGACCAAGCGCGGCACGATCTTTCGCCAGATGGCCGAGCATGTAGGCGCGATTCCGGGAGTGGAAGCTGCAGGTGTCGCCGATTATCTTCCATTCGGACAGAATCGCGCGTGGGGAACTCCAACGCCGAGGGGCAAGACTTATCCGGAAGGCTCACTGCCTTCTCCGTTGGTGTATGTGATCTCGCCGGGATTTATGCGGGCGATGGGAATTCAAGTGCGTGGGCGGGATTTCTCGTGGAGCGATGGACCGAAGAGCGAACAAGTTGTGATTATCAACGCGGCAACAGCGCGCTTCTACTGGCCAGGCGAGGATGCGGTGGACAAGATCCTTATGAATGGTAAGACCGAAATGCGCGTGGTCGGCGTGGTGGATGATGTGCACGAGGAGAATGTCGAGGGGAGTGCAGGCTGGCAGATCTACTATCCCTTGATGCAGCAAGGCCCTGCCGGAGCGCAGTTGGTGGTTCGCACGAGCCTGGACCCTGCATCGCTTGCCGGGAGCGTGCTGCATGCGCTGCGGGAGCTTAACCCGAAGCAGCCTGCGGCGGAGTTTCGCCCGATTCGCACGATTGTGAATAGGGCTGTTTCGCCTCGACGGTTCTTTATGATGCTGGTGACTACTTTTGCCGGACTGGGAATGCTGCTGGCGTCACTGGGCATCTACGGCGTGATTTCCTATTCGGTGACACGACAGACGCAGGAGATTGGCGTTCGGATGGCGCTTGGGGCGAGCACTGGACGAGTGCAGGGCGATGTGCTGCTGCACACGTTGCGGCTAGCACTGTTTGGCATTGGAGTCGGAACTGTGTTTTCGGTAATTGCTTCGCGATTTATCGCGTCGATGCTGTTTGATACTTCGCCGTGGGATATTCCGACGTATATTTGCATCGTGCTGATACTGACCGTTGTGGCGCTGGTGTCGGGTTATTTGCCGGCGCGGCGGGCTTCGCGGATCAGCCCGATGACGGCTTTGCGTTATAACTGATCTTCACGATTTGGTCAGCGAGATCGATGCTACGCCAGCCCGATCTGTTGCAGGTGATGCTTTAGATGGGCAAGGTAGTCATCTACCAGAAACTTGAGGGTGACCAGCTCTCCATTTCCGATTCGGCACATAGCACTTAGCTGGTCCTCGGGAAGGTGGGCGATTACATGTGCAAGGTAGCGGTTATAGCTCGCCCACAACGTCACAAGAGTTGGCCAATCCGCCTGCTGGGTCGCCTGGACGCGCGCCTGGCCGGCCTGGTCATAGCCGGGCGCGACGAGCTCTCCCTGAAGGGCTGCCCGGACGAAGCGCTGGTGATTGTTTGCCGCCGAGTCGATGAGGTGGCCTATGAGCTGTTTGTACGACCAGCCGCCGTTCAGTACCGGCTCACATGCCGTCAAGTTACTAATGGCTTGCAGTGCGGGCTCTGCCTTCTCTACCACGGCTTGCAGTGCTTCGCCTTGCGATTTCAAGCTGTGCTCCTCCGCGTCGTAAATACCCATACTCCCGCCAACAGGGTGATCAGAGAAATAATTCCCAGCGAGGTTACGCAATAGACGCACCAGACGTGGAGGATGTCCTTCTCTATGTGGGTGAGATACAGGGAAAACGCCAGGCCGAGCAGTGTTCCAACCAATACCAGTTTCCTTCGGCCGGCCAAGGCGAGCACGAAGAGCACTGCGTAGCCGGCTATGCCGATGGCCGCGACTGGAACCTGCCCCAAGACTGCGTAGGGAGAGTGGTTGACGATGCCGCAGTCCCATTTTTCATTGATCGAGCAGGGTTCGGTCTCTGTAGAGTAGTGAACGCGCAGCGCGAGGGCTGCTACCACTACTCCCGCCAATGCCAACAGGGCAATGAGGTATCGCATAGCTCTGAATCGTAGCAGCCGTGACCGCCGTGTTCGATGAACAAAATCGGCTCAGTTTTGTCGCAATGCCATCATGGGGCTGATTCGTGAGGCGCGGCGGGCCGGCAGGTAGCCGGCGAGCAGAGCGATGGTGACGAGCAGGAGCACCATGCCCGCATAGGCCATCGGATCCCAGGGAGAGGTGGCGAACAGAAGCGAGGCTATGAGGCGTGCGGCTCCGAGCGAGGCTGCGGTGCCAAGGGCAAGGCCTATGACGGCGAGGCGCAGAGTCTGGCTAAGGACATCTCGCTGGACGCGTCCCATGCTGGCGCCGAGAGCCATGCGGACGCCGATCTCCTGGGTCTTTTGCGTGACGGAGTAGGAGATGACGCCATAGATACCTAGTGCGGCCAGCAGTACGCCGAGGCCCGCGAAGATGGTCACGAGCAGAACTGCGAAACGGCGCGCGGAAACGGAGTGATCGACGAGGGACTGCAGCGGACGGAACTCTGTGGCGGGCTGTGAGGGGTTGAGGGTGCGCAGCGTGGCGAGGACGCTAGCGGAGAGTGCGTCGGGATCCATACGCGAGCGGATGATGAGGGTTGCGCCCTCGACGTCAGAATTCTGCGTCATCGGAACGTAGATTTCCGGACCGGATTTCTGCTCGAGGGTGCTTTCGCGGACGTCGGCGATGACTCCGATGATGCGGTCGGGTTTCTTTCCGGTGGCGTAGGCGAGCTTGCCGATTGGGTCCTCGCCGGGCCATTCGCGACGGGCAGCAGCCTGGTTGATGATGAGAACCGGTTCGGTGTCCGGAGTGTCATGCCAGGTGAAATCGCGGCCTGCGACAAGTCGCATGCCCATCGCCTGGAGGTAGCCGGGGGTGACCAGATAGACGAGCGCTCCGCCATCGGCATCTTTGGCGTGATAGCGGCCTAGAGACTGCAGACCCCATTGACGATTGCGATCGAGAGGAAGCATGTCGGCGATGCCGACGTACTCAACTCCAGGAAGTGAGCTAACCTTGTCGATTTCGGTCTTGAGGAAGTTGGACCGCTGAATGAGCTGGGCATTGTTCGTGTCGGGGTTTCCGACCGGAGGCAAGTCGGTCTGCATGGAAGCGGCGTGGGTGGGATTGAAGCCGAGATCAAGATCGAGGACACGGAGGAAGCTGCGCAGAAGCAGGCCGGCGCCGACGAGGAGGATGCAGGCTAGAGCCACCTCAGAGATGACGAGGGTCGAACGAAAGCGTTCGTGGCTGCGGCCTGAGGCCATTCCGGAGGCGTTGTCCTTGATTGCTTCCTGCAGGTTTGCGCCGGACATTTTGAGAGCCGGGAAAAGGCCGAAAAGGATGCCTACTGCGAACGCAATCAGGAGGGTCCAGGCAAGCGATGCTGTGTCGACATGGATGGTGGCCAGGAGCGGCAGAGAAATGGCGCTTTGATGCGAGAGGTAATAGACGATCGCGAAGGCGATGGCGAGTCCGACGAGAGAGCCAGAGATGGCGAGGATGAGGCTCTCGGTGAGCAGTTGGCGGATGAGGCGACCGCGGCCTGCGCCGAGAGCGCGGCGCATTGCGAATTCCTTGCCCCGTGTGGCGGCGCGGCTTAGCTGCAGGTTGGATAGGTTGACGCAAACGATGAGTAAGATGAGTCCGACGGCCGACCAGAGAACAACGAGCGAGCGTTGAAGCTTGCCGGCGACGTGGTCTTTGAGCGTGGTGAGCTCGGAGGCGTAGTCGTAGAACCAGTCCTGATGCTGCTGCTTGAGGTGGGGGAAGAGGCGATCCGCTTCGCCCTGCGCCTGGGCTGCGGTGATGCCAGGCTTGAGACGGCCGACGACGGCGAGGGTGTTACCCCAGCCCTTCCAGAAGTCCATGACTGCGGGAACGAAGAGATCGACTTTCTTGCCGGGAGCGAAGACCGCGCCGAAGTCGAAACTGGCGGGAAGGACGCCGACGATGGTGACGGGGCCGTTAACTGCAGCAGGGCTGGTGTTGATGGTTATGGTCTTGCCAATGATGTTGGGGTCGGAGGCAAAATGCGTCTTCCAAAAGTAGTAGCTGAGCAGGGCTGCGGGACGGCCACCTTTCAGGGTTTCTTCTTCGGTGAAGTTGCGACCGAGTGCGGGCGTGACACCCAAGGTGGGGAAGAAGTTGCCGGCGACTTCCACGGCGTCGAGCTGCCTGGGCTCGCCTGTGCCCGTGAGCTTGTATTGGAGCGAGTTGTAGAAGGTCTGGAATGTGGTGACGGACTGAAATGACTGGTTGTTGCGCTGAAACTCGCGATAGACGTCGACGATGTAAGTCTCGGCTGACAGACCGCCGGCGGCGCGAGTCCTGGCGTCGAAGCTCTTGCCGCCGGTGAACCAGACAAGCTGTTGCGATTGCGGGAAAGGCAAGGGGCGAAGCAGGATGGTGTTGACGACCGAGAAGACGGCGACGTTGGCTCCAATGCCGAGGGCAAGGATGATGATGGATATGGCCGCGAAGCCGCGATTGCGGCCTAGAGAACGGAAGGTGTAGCGAATGTCCTGGAGGCATTCGGTCCAGTAATCCTTGAATCGACGGCGGCGTTCCATTCTCTCTCCTATTTGTTGGCCGATGTGTTGCACGGCGCGGATGTCTCCGAACTGGCGTTCGGCTTCACGGCGGGCGGCTGAGGGTTGCCATCCCTGGCGGATGAGGTCAGCGGTTTTGGCTTCGAGGTGAAAGCGGAGCTCGTCCTTGACGTCGGCCAAGGGATCAGGACCAAGCAGACGCGCGTAACGCCGCCACAGAGGGGGCTGCTTCATGGGGATTCCTCTTGCATTTCTGTGCCTGATCTATTCATGCGTAGCCATACGGAGGCGGTTCCCCTTTTGTTCCAAGGGAAGCGTCTCACAGCGTCCCCTTGGAAGGCAAGGGGAGATTTACTGGGCGGGGAGGAGGCGTGAGGTGGCTGTGAAGAGGTGGTAGTCGGAGTAGCGGTGGTTTTCTTCGGCGGGGCCGGCGCCCTCGTCGCTGGAGATATCGACTTCATGGGGGAGCCAGAGCGGTTCCTCTGCGCCGTGGATGCGGACTGCACTGAAATGTAACTCGGTGGTGAGTTCGCGCAGGTTTACGGATGGGACTGGGGCGAGCAGCGAGGTGCGGAGCAGGACGATTTCGAAAGTGGACTGGTCAACCCAAAGCACTCCCTGAAAGAAGAAATGCGCGACCTTGTCGCCAGACTGGAAGTTGGCGGGAGTGGAAACTTTGCCGGGATCCTGGGCGAAGGCAAGGACGTAGGTTTTTCGTCCGTCCTTGGTTTGCTGACCGAGGTAGCGGAAACGGAACTCGCTCTGATTTGCGGCTGAGAAGAGCAGCCATTGATAGGCAAATCCCAAGCCGCGAGGTGCGGTGACGGGGCCGGTGGGATCGATGGGATGGCCTTTACTGTCGGCGCGGTTTTCTTCGATCCAGACTTCGCCGTTGGGCTCGTGGTGGGAGAGGATGAGGTAGCGGAATTCCCTACTCCAAGGCTGAGCATTAGCCTGGCCTCCGGCAGCGGAGGGATCGCGGGCTGTCTGGAAGTGATAGACGTCTTCACGTGAGATGAGGTTGGGGACGCGGGGCAAGGCCGTGGCAATCGATTTAGCTACTCCGGCGAGTATCGTATCTAGCTGATGCTGACTGGAATCGTTCGAGTCGATTGAGATGCCCTTGAGAGCCGGGACTGCGTGCTTGAGCGGCTCGATGGAGAGATCGAGATAGACGGGAGCGATGGAAGCTGAATTGGGGAGCGACGGTGAGTAGCGAGGAGATGGGCGCGAGCCTTCCTGACCGAATGCCGGCATGAATACGCCACCCAGTACGACAATGACCAGACAGACCGGCCAGAGACAAATGATTTTATGCTGATCCGGCATGGCTCTATTTGCCCTTCTTGGCTGGTAGAGGCGAAAAATAACCTTTGCGTGCCTGAAGCTTGAGGTCTTTCTGATCGACTTCGACTTTCAGCGAATGATATGTGCCGGTGGGCTTGACATCCTGGAGTGACAATTCGAGCAGGTAAACGCATTCGGGCGCGGCTAGCAGGGATTTGAAGCCGCCTTCGAGATTGTTGGTGTTGTGGATGAAGACGCCTCCGGTCGAGTTCGACAGGTCGGACATTGCTTCTTCGCCGGCCTTCATCGCGTCCCCATAATCGGTTTGTGTCTGACCGGTTTGCAGGCCATAGGGGGAGCCAGCGCCGCTTTGGCTGGCGTTCATGATGCGGGTGTAGAGGCCGCGCGCGTCGATTGAGTTGATGGTGATGTTAAGAGAGGCTGCGATGTTTACGATTTGCGACTGGATATGCGCGGCTTCCTGTGAGAGAGAAAGGAAGCCCGGAGAAACGAGAACCAGGGTGCGCTGGCCGGGCAGTTTGCCTATGGAGTGAACGACGTCCCGGATGAAGGTGAGGGATTCGTTGGTATCCTGCTCGCCGACCGCCACGGCATGGACGGCCGCAGTACTCAGCGTTGTCTCAATGTACGTCTTGTCCTGAGAATGGCTGCACGTTATGGTCTTTTCATAAGCGATGTCGTGTTCCAGAACACTGTGCTGGTTAACGATCTGATCGGCAGTGTAATAGTCCAGGTCGGGGCAGTCATGGGTGTCGCGTTGATAGAACTCCCGGGTCTTGAGCTTGAGGATCGCTGCCTTGAGGACGGCGGGATCGCGGGTGATACCGGAGTTTGCGCCGAGGAAGGACAGGACCAGGGCCCTGTCGGTCGGCGCGAGCGGCTGATCGACCATGTGCACAGCAGCTTGCTGGACCTGCTCAAGGTTCGCGGGATTGAGATGCCTGTCGTCGATGAGGAAGACGACGAATCTGTTGGGGATGGCGGACGATTGAGATGCTGCCGGTGGGGCGGCGGCGGAAGAATTGGAAGAGGAGTTGGCTGCTCCCGGTTGCGGGAGGCCGGCGTCGGCGGGCGCAGCGACATTTCTTTCAAAGGTGAAGCCTTTGATCGGTCGTAGTTTGCCCTGGTCAAAGACCTTGAAGTCTTCCTGCTTGAGGCTGTCTACGGGATGGCCGTGGGCATCGCGCACGACTACTGGAATCAGAATTGAGCTGACGTCGACCTGGATTGTATTTCCGATGGGCGGGGGTGGAGTCTGGGGCAGTTGCGCGATTACCCGACGTGAGACGAGCCCGAAGGAGCAAAGGAGAAGTGTTAGAAGAAGTTTCAGATTTGCTGCCATCGTATTCATCTAAGTGGGGCGATTATACGCTGTGGGTGATGTCGAGCATGCTGTCTGGAATGAAGGGAACGCTGGCAGGTTCACGGCTAGGGAACGATTCTGGAGGTGGATTGAAAGAGGTGATAGTCGGAATAATGGTGAACCTCTTCGGCCACGCTTGCGGCTTGGATGGTGGAGATGTCCACGGAACGCGGCAGCCAGAAAGTCGTATCCAGGCCATGGACCGACACCGGATGAAAAGACAGCTCCGTCGTTAGCCGCCGCAACTGCAAGCTGGGTACAGGCGCGAGCAGATCTGTTCTGAGCAGAACAATGTCATAAGTGGATTGGTCGACCCAGAACACTCCCTGGAAGAAAAATGGGACTAGCTTACCTTCGGATGGAAAACCGGCAGGAAACTTTACCTTGCTTGGGATCTGAGCAAACGCAACGACGAACGTCTCTCTGCCATCTTTGTGCTGCTGGCCCAGATAGCGAAAGCGAAACTCACGCTGATTCGCTGCAGAGAACAGGAGCCATTGATACGCAAAACCGAGCCCGTAAGCGGTCGCGGCCTGACTGGGGGATTCTACAGCGTGGCTTTTCCGATCGATGCGCGACTCCTCGACTGTGGTGGTGCCATCCGCGTTGTGGTGAAAAAGGACGAGGTATCGGAATTCCTGGTTCCAGGGTTGGCCACCCGCAGCTTCTCCGGGTGACGAGCCCTGAAAATGGAAGATGTCTTCGCGGGAAACGAGGTTCGGCAGCCTGGGAACTACGTTTCCAATCATTCCGGCCACATTCGCGAGAATTGAAGGCAGCCGGTTCTCATTAGAATCGTATTGAAGACCATTCAGTGCAGGGACTGTTTGCTTGAGCGCCTTCAGCGGGTAGTTGAGGTATCCGGCTCCACTCGTAGACGTTGTCGATGGCGCGTCGCCGGAGGGCGAGTATGCCGGATCGTTTTTTGGACTCTGAGGAAACGCAGGCTGGATGCCGACGGGAACCGAGGCCAAGACGAAAATTCCCTTGAGCGCAGCAACTACGATTTGTCGCAACAGTCCCACGCACTTGTCCTTGAAGTTGCCTGCCGTGTCTAGAGGGCTGGTCGAAAGTGCCCTCTGCGCGCTTCCATCTGAGCGCGGATTATACGCCGGAGCAGGTCAGCACGCACTGCGCGCTTCGCGGATGGATCGCTCTAAGCAATTGACGGGTTATCTCCGCGAATATACGCTGTGAATCAAGGCGCACAGGGTGCCTCCCGTCCGCGGACAGGACTGAGTCCACCTGAATGAACGAGTCAATTCGATTCTTGCGAATCTCCTTTTTGCCCGATGTGTGCGGACCGCGGGCGCGAACCAAAGAGGAGGTTTGTCATGTCTGAAGCGCCTAAGCGTTATCTCCCTGTTCGGCCCAATCTCGATCAACTGAAACATCAGGCTAAGGATCTGCTACGGCAGTTTCGCGGTGGGGATTCTGCGGCTGTTGCGGAGTTCAAGGAACAGGGCAAAGGGGGCGTTTTGCCTGCCGAGGCGAAGCTTTCCGACGCGCAACTGGTGCTGGCACGGAGCTATCAGGCTCCGAGCTGGCCGCGGCTGGTTGTTGCCTGCCGGTTGGTGGATGCGATCTGGCGCGATGATCTGGAGACGGTGAGAGAGATCATGGTGAGGCACCCGAATGTATTGCATGAGGATGCGCTGGTGCGACCGAGCAACTGGGGTCCGCCGATGAGTTATGCGGCGAATCTGGGACGCGACCGGATCATCGAGATGCTGCATGAGATGGGTGCACGGGATCACGCGAAGGCGTTCAATCGAGCGGCTCTGCAAACGCGGATTGCGACGGCTCGCAGGCTGCACGCGATGATGGATTTTCCGAAGCTGCCGGATGGGGCGCTGGGCGATCCCGCATATACGTTGAGCGCGGATGGAACTGCAATGCTGTTTGAGCTTGGTGCGAGAGTGATGGATGAGCACGGAAATCGGCTGGCTCCGGTAGATGTGGTGCTGGAGACGGATAGCCGAAAGCCGGCGGCGAAGCACGCGATTCTGGAGATGTATGTGCAGCATGGATTGACATTGCCGGATACGGCTCCGATGGCGCTGCATCGCGGGCGGATTGATCTATTGGAGGAGCATTTGCGGCGGGATCCGTTGCTGCTGCGACGGAGGTTTCGGTTTGATGAGATTTATCCGCCAGAGATGGGGTGTCATGACGAGGTGATGGCAACGCATGGAACTCCGCTGGCAGGAGCGACGCTGCTGCATATGTGCGTGGATTACGACGAGATGGAGATTGCGCTGTGGCTGCTGGAACGCGGGATGGATGTGGATGAGAAGGCGGCGGTAGATGCCGATGGGTTTGGCGGGCATACGGCGCTGTTTTCGACTGTGGTTTCGCAGCCGAATTCCTGGGCGAATCGGAGTGATGAGCCGTTAACTGCTCCTTTTACGAAGCTGCTGCTGGAACGCGGGGCTGATCCTAATGTACGGGCTTCGCTGCGAAAGCAGTTGCATCCGGGATATGGGGATGAGCCGATACGGGAGTATCGGGACGTTACTCCGCTGTCGTGGGGAGAGCGGTTTCATCGCAAAGCGTTTGTAAATGAGGCGGCGATGAGGTTGATTGTGGAGTGGGGTGGACGGGGTTAGATGCGTCGAGCGAGCCGCGTGTGGTGTCGAGCAAAGAGCAACAGCAGGTCCTTCGACTCGCTTCGGCCACTCAGGATGACGACATTTGTGGGGTCTCGGTCTGGTCGTCCTTTTAGAAACCTTGGGTATAGAGAAAGAAGACTACTCCTGAAGCCAGGAGGCAGTAGATGCCGAAAAGGTACCAGCGGCCGTTCTCTAGCCAGCTGCTGAGCCACTTGAGGGCGACCAAGCCGGCGAGGAAGGAAAAGAGCATTCCGAGGGTGCTGTAGAGAACTGCGCCGTGGGAGTCGATGGGAACTCCGGCGGTGACGGCGGCGCGGTGTGCCTTTTCAAGACGCAGGGCTTCGAGGGCGACGACTGCTGGCGTGAGGATGACGGCCATGGCGAAGCTGAAACGCTCGGCTTGATCTTTGGCTGCCCCTGCAAGCAGGCCGGTTGAGATGGTTGAGCCGGAGCGGGAAAAGCCGCGGAAGGGCAGGGCCAGGCCCTGGACGAGGCCCATAACGCTGGCCTGGCGGAAGGTGATGGTGTCGCCGGATTCGGCGCGACGCTTCTGGCGGCGTTCGTAGAACCCAGCAATGAGGATGAGCATGCCAGCGGCGGCGAGGGCTGGTGCGATGAGGTCGAGACGGCCGAAGAGATCTTCGATTTCGGCTTTGGGTGCGCCACGGAAGACGGTTTTTTCGATGAGTTTCTTAATGGCTTCGCCGAGGATTCCGGTGAGGATGGTGGCCCAGACGAGGCGCTGGGCGAAGCGGCTGAAGGCTGCGCTTGAGGAGAAGTAGGCCTCTTTCCAGGTTTTCCAGAAGAAGACGATGACGGCGAACATGGTTCCGGTGTGGAGCATGACGAGAAGCAGGGTCATCTGCGGTGAGGATGGGTCGAGGCCCATGAGCTTTTCAGCCACGATGACGTGCGCGGAGCTGGATACGGGCAAGAGTTCTGCGAGGCCCTGAATGATGGCGAGAAAGATCACTTTTAGGATGGGCATGGTTTTCAGTTTAGAGCACGGTTCGTTAAACCGCAGTTTCTAAAAGGGGAACAGGATAGCGGACGTTGGCGCTATCCCTCTGTGCAACTTATTTGCACGATTAGCACGATCACGTCCTATAATGGGCGCACCTTTCGTAACAGGAAATAGTTACTACCACGCGGTGTCGGCGTGTCTGTCGCGCGCGGATTCTCCTCTCGATTTTTGCCGATTGGGAGGACGGGTCTCGTGAGGACGGGCGAGTTGCGGGCAAGTTCGCCTGACGTGGGCTGGGTTGTTTGTGCTGGATTGGGGAGTGGGTTTCTTGGTGGGTTGGGGGCGGACGAAGGGATGGATGCGGTGTTCGGTTTGGGCTCTGGCGGCGATGTTGTCGCTGGGGGCGTGGATGGCGCTGTCTGCTGCTGGGCACGGAGAGGAGCTCTTGTCTCAGAAGAGTGACCCTTCGACAAGCTCAGGGCAGGCTCTGGGGCACTCGGTGGTTGCTGCACGACGGGCTGAGGAGCCGCCGAGGGTGCGGGCCGCACGAAGGTTTCTGGCACGGAGAGGGATGGGAAATTCGCACATAGCTAACCCAGGGCTCAGAAGCGAGACCCTTCGACAAGCTCACGGCAGGCTCTGGGGCACCCGCATCCGTTCCCTTTCGCGGGACGCGGCTGCGGCGCAGACGGCTGGGCCAGTTTGGACCGCTGTCGGACCGGTGGGGGTGAATTCGCTTGCATATGGGCTGGTATCGGGAAGAGTGTCGGCGGTGGCGCTTGATCCTTCGGATGCCAGCGGGAACACGGTATTTGTGGGAACTACAGGCGGAGGGCTTTGGAAGTCACAGAATGCGGCTGCTTCAACGCCTGGAAGTGTGGTGTTTGTGCCGGTGACAGACAGCGTCGGGGCGTTGGGCGGCGTGCTGGATGCGGGCGTGAGTGTGGGGGCAGTGACGGTGCTGTCTTTTCATCCGGTGTCGGTCCATGGCCTGGATACGAC
>Ga0206964_10138_pt1 | contig 22401 bp, 25 predicted proteins | sample Alteio_BWOrgHeat_25_FD_152980 | JGI IMG/M metagenome (GOLD analysis project Ga0206964, IMG submission 152980) | Enriched cells from forest soil in Barre Woods Harvard Forest LTER site, Petersham, Massachusetts, United States -... | ecosystem: Environmental > Terrestrial > Soil > Temperate forest >...
ATTGGTCGGCAAAATCCTGCTCGCTCGCGGATGGTGGCACCTTCACTGCACCGGTCTTTGGATTCGTCGCCAGGCCAACGAAGCGCACGTTCGGATCGTAAAGTGTCCGATCGCGCCCCCACTGTCGTGGAACACCCACGCCGCCCGATATGGTTTCGTAACTGGATCTAACAATGTCCTCGATGGTCCCCACATCGGCAGGGTTTGCCGCAAGAACCGGGATCTCCACGTGCGCCTTAGCATTGTTTTGAGCCGGTGCACTCAAGGCACCAATTATTAAGACCGCTGCAAAAATTGCCCCATCGATTAAATAACTCTTCATGTGTCCTCCAGCCGAGATTGTCCAACCTTCCGCGAAGAAGTATAACCGACAATTCCTGGGCCGAGAATCAGGGGCCAGATTCGGTCCTCTCGTAACGTAGCCATGCCCCAGGCGGCTGTGAAAACTCGCCGGGGGCCCCTCTCTTGCGGCCTATCGCAAGGAGCAGCGTTGCATTAGGTCTGTGGTCTCAGGTTCGAGGAACGAGCTTAAGTCAATACGTTTGGCTTTCGTACGCACCCATGTCGCAGCCGGTGGTTTCCCCTCCCCCGGGACGCGGCAGGCCGCGCTGGTCGGTTTTCAGAAGGTTGCCCGAGAAATCACGGCAGCCCGCGGGATTGCCGGCGTCAAGCGCCGGGCTGCCTTTCTGCAGCGCCAATGTTTGCGTGGGACCTCCGTTCTTGTGCAGCAAGCCGAGCTTGGGATTCTTGTTGTTGAGATCCCCTGTACTGCTGAAATTGCATGTATTGTCGCTGCTCAGGTTGTAGCCGTCGGACGTGATCGCGCCGTCGCAGTTCCCGCCGTTCGCGCTGTTCGCGACAATACTGTTTTGGATAAGAATCGAGCTTCCCGCGTTGCTGACAGCCCCGCCGCCGCCGATATTCTCGGGGTTGTTGCCAAAAGTCGAATTGCCGATCTGGACAGTTCCCCCTTGGCTGTAGATGGCTCCTCCGCTCGTCGTGGCGGCGTTCCCGCTGAAGGTACTGTTCGTAACGGTGAGGGTTCCCGCATAGTTGAAAATCGCGCCTCCGTAGCCCGCGTTGTTCCCGCTCGACGAATTGTTGCTGAGTGTGCTGGCCGTGATCGTCAGTGTGCCGCCGTTGCAGATGGCACCACCGGAGGTGAAATTATTGTTAGCATAGTTGGTGTCGAAGGTCGAGGTCGTGATCGTCATCGCGCTGCGGTTGTCGATGGCTCCGCAGCTCGCGCTGCGTCCGAAAAAATAGGGGCTGTTCCCAACGAAGCTGCTCTTGCTGATGGTCACTGTCCCGGTGTTAAGGATAGCTCCGCCGCTGAGGGCCGTATTCGAGTAAAAATTGCTGTTGTTGACAGTAAGCGTGCCGGAATTGTTGACGCCTCCGCCGCCCGAATAGCCGACGCCTTTTTCGATGGTGAGATTCGATAGCCTAAGACTGATGCCGGCGCCGACCATAAGGACATTGAGGGTGTTTGTGCCGTCGATGATCGTGGTCGCCGCCTTGGAGCCGTTTAGCGTCAGGTTAAACGGGATGCTTAGATTTTCCGGGTAGGTGGCCGCGGCGATCTGAATGGTGTCGCCGGATGCCGCAAGCGAGATCGCGTGTCCGATGGTGGCGCAGGCCGTGGTTTTCGTCTTGCAGTTATTGCCGTCGTCGCCGTTGACCCCATTGACATACCTTGTGCCAGCGAGCGCTGAGCAAGACAACATAATCAGAACCCCGAGAACCCGGACAACGCTGCCTTTCAGCATGGTGATTCCTCCCAGCAAAAATCCGCTTGCGACAATCGCCCACGATCTTAATCAATATTGCCCAGATTCGCAACGAAACGTTAACTCTTGGCGTTTTGTCGGTTGTCGGACTTAATCTCTCTTAACACCACTCTGATCTGACCCCCGGCTGGTGGCCCACTCAAGCCGTTCTTTGTGTCCAATCCCACGACAATTAAGAACACCCCATCTGAGGTGGCTTTAAACTTAGTTTTGTGTTTTGTTCGCTAGTGTGATGAACTATCTTCACGGCTATGCCCGCTTGCTTACCAGCGTTTCCCGAAGGTCAATACCCCACCGTGGGATGGCTGTTTCTCGACCTCAACTCATATTTTGCTTCGGTTGAGCAGCAGGAGAGACCCGAGTTGCGCGGCCGGCCTGTGGGAGTGGTTCCCGTTGTCACCAATAGCACCTGTTGCATCGCTGCCAGCTACGAGGCCAAAGCCTATGGCGTGAAAACCGGCACGATGGTCAAGGATGCCAAGGTCTTATGCCCCCACATCGAATTGGTGGAGGCACGGCCCAAGCTATACGTAGAGTATCAGCAGAAGATTATCCAGGCTGTGGAAGAAAATCTGCCGGTTTGGCAGGCTTTTTCGGTGGATGAGATGGCCTGCCAGTTGCTCGGCCGTGAGCGCTTTCTGCCCAACGCCACCACCATCGCTTATCGCATCAAGCAAGCGCTTCGATCTCTTGGCATAGCATTGCGCTGTTCGATCGGGTTGGCGCCGAATAGTTATCTGGCGAAAGTCGCAGCCGATTTCTGCAAGCCAGACGGACTCACAGTATTGATTGAGAAAGATCTACCCCAGGCGCTCTTCTGTCTAAAACTGCAGGATTTGCCCGGCATTAGCCACGCCATGGAGTGCCGCCTGACCCGCCGAAGCATTACCACGGTTGAGCAACTATGCCGATTATCTCAGCTACAAATGCGCGAGGTCTGGGGCAGTGTCATCGGCGAAAGAATGTGGCTTTGGCTGCGGGGAACCGACTTCCAGGACGCGGCCAAACTCGCCCACCGGAGCATTGGCAAACAGCACGTGCTCGCTCCGAAATATAGGACAAACGAGAATGCCTACCGAGTTGGATTAAAGCTGCTCAGCAACGCAGCAGCGAAAATGCGCCGGTGGAACCTGTGGGCGCGCGGAATCGGCTTGGCGGTGCACTTCGCGGGAAACCGCGACCATTATGCGGATCGCAGTGGAGCGGGAAGCTGGAAAGCCGGCAAGAACATTCATGCTTGCCGCGATACGATGACCTTGCAAGATTATTTTCGCCAGCTCTGGCAGGAGTGTCCTTCCAATGTTCCTGTCAGTATGGCTGTGTGGCTTTTTGATCTGGTGTCGGATGATCTGCACAGTCTGGCGATGTTCGATGACCAGCGGCGAGATACGTTGAGCAGCACGATGGATAAGATTAATCACCGTTTCGGTCAGCACACGGTGTATCTCGGAGGACTACATGGCCTCGGCGATGCCGCGCCCACTCGTATCCCATTTTTCAGTGTTCCCGAGCTGGCGGATTTTTAACACCGCCCCGTCTCATCGTAGGGATAAAGTCTGCGGCCACGCCTGCTCCGACCACCGCTTCCGACAGTCCGCACATCAATCCGCGCAGGATCGCGGAGGTCGCTTCCAACTGGTCGAGGCGCCTAATTCCAATTCTTGCGTCATGCGATTCATCCTACGATGTTCTCTCCGCTGTCTACATGCCGCGTATTGCTGGTGCCCCATTCTAAATTTCGCGTTCTTTGCGAAATTTGGGTGAGGATGTTGGAGGCTGATCCAAACAGCTAGCGCATCGCCCGCCGGTTCGTTGACCCTTGTGCGTTGCATACCACCGCAATTTTCCACTTTCCATTGTTATTTCGAGCGCAGCAGGATCGTCCGCGACTGCGGATGATCCTGTGGAGTCGAGAAACCTGCTTGTCCGCTCCCGCCGGCGAAATAAACTTGGCTCGGCAGGGGTAACAAATGAAAGTGAGGAAATGGGACTGCCCGGATTTGTTGGAAACGTCGCAGACCGCTGGGCATAAGGAAAACTCTATGCCGTTTTCCGTTGAGGTAGAGTGAACCAGGTTAGCGTCCAAAGAGCGGGGCACCGAGCATAGGGAGCAATAAACAACTCCGCAAGCTTCAGTCGGCGGGCGTTCCCAAAACACTGAACGCGGGCAATAGCGCACTGTTTTTCGTTACCTCCCAGGCCCCATTACCAAACCGCTGCGCTACGGTGCCGAAAATGCTTCCGCTGTTCATGTTCCACGAGTCGGATGCGTCTTGCGTGGCTTTGTCAGTGCTGGCAACCACCCAATACTGCACTCCCTTTTTCACCCTTACTGTTTTCTTGAGTCGAGCCAGATCAAGTTTGCAACAGCCTGGGAACGCAGGCAGATTCACCAGGTTCCACGTCTTGATCGCCGTCCCAGGCGCGCCGCTACTGTCGTGATTGAGGCTCAACGTGACCCCATTCGTTCCTCCCGCCGTCAGGATAGCCACCTTGATGAGGACAAGGTTGAAGTTACGCTTGGGGGTGAACGGGGTCGCTGAATCGACTTTTCCACCTGCAACCTCAGGGCCGGTCACCGACCACCCGATGCCAGGGAGGTAGACATTTGTCCCCGTGCCTAGATCGCTATAAATCTTGACGAGTGAGGCCGAGTCTTCGACGGATTGCTCGACCTTCTGAAGATTCGGGTGAAGAGCAACGGTCACCCGTCCGCCGTTGATTCTGACGATTCCCTGACCAGCCTGAGCCGTCAGCGTCCCCGGCGCGACCGTCAGCAAGGCGACACAGAGTAGCAGCCATGAAATGGACGAGCGTTTCATAAGACCTCCTTGCAAACCCGTTCGCTGCATGGTACCTACCGACTCTTCCTCCGTCAAATAAAAAGTCTGGGCGATCCCATCGGGGCTGCGCGCACATGCAGAGGACCGGGAGTGGAGTAGTTTTCGCCAATACGCGACGGGTTGCGCAGGGACAGTGGAAATCGAATGCGAATGGACAGCGCGGAAGCGAGAAAGAGCGGCAGGGAGACTCGGTCCAGCCACAAAGCCGCCGACAGGTCGCACATCAATCCGCGCAAAACCGCGGGGTCGCTTCCAACTGGTCGAGGCAGTCCAATTCCCAATTCGTGCGTCATGCGATTCATCCTACGATGTTCTCCCCGCCGTCTGCACGCCGCGTATTGCCAGCCACCAGCCCCCGGTTTCAACGTTATATGCGCTTCGCGATCCCAATGAAGATATCGTTTGACAGGATGCGACGGAGTCTGCCGAGTGGTTCGATCCCGTGAACGAGCAACTCAGCCACAAACTCGGCTTCGCTAAATCTGTTCTCCGCGGGATGATCGAGGAAAGTGCGATAGATCCATCGATTCAGAGCCGCACGGGTTACTTCTTCAAAGAAGAAAAGCCCCGAGGGCTTCAGGACACGCTGAATTTCGGCCACACCGGCTTGCCAGTCCACAACATGATGCAGCATTCCGAAGTCGAAGACAGCATCGAAGTATTCATCCGGAAACGGAAGCTGATCGACACTTCCGACCCCGAGAACAACGCGGCCCTCAGATTTACCCGCGAATCGCTGCTGCGCGCGGCGCACTTGCTGCGAATCGAGGTCGAGGCCGCAAACTTGACCTGCGCCGAACTGATCGAGCAGTATTTGCACACCAACACCCCGACCGCATCCGACATCGAGTACGCGCGCACCGTCAAGCCGGCCACCTAACTTCAGCAGTAGCGGCCCCTCGTAGAGACGTTGCACGAGCGCCCGCGCGGGATTGTTGACGAGCAGCTTTTCCACCAGGTTCAGCTTCATGCGCTGGCCTTGGTCATCAGGAACCAGGTGACAAACGGAGTGACTCGATCTTCACGTTCAACCTTCAGGCCCGCGTCGTGGGCAAGCCGAAGCCACTCATCCCTGGAATGAAAGTGCAAAAACCCAGGCCCGAAGGCGGCGAAATTCTTCCAATCGCGTATGTGTTCCACCAGAAGCAACTGTCCTGAGTTGGCCAAGACACGCGCGGACTCCTGGAAAAATACCGTGCGGCGTGCAGATTGACGAATTTCGTGTGCGGCAAAGAGCAAAAACAATGTATCGCAGTCGCGATCGGGTAACGGCAGCGCATCCAGTTTTCCCGCGACCGCAGGCTCAGAGGATCGGCGCAAGCGCCTCGCCCGTGCGATGGAAGGCTCCGTCATCTCCTTAGGATCATAGATATCGACGACCGTATGTCTGGTATTCGGAAAGAACTGGGTCAAAATAAGTGTCGACTCGTCCAGCCCTGCGTGGATGTTGAGCCACTGCTGAGGTCGAAACAACAGTATTGGCGGAATCCAGTTCCATCGAGTTACCCCTCTGTAGTCATAAACGTAATAAGAGACAAGCAGGGAGCTCAGAGTCCAGAACGCCGTAAGAGCGGCCGCACCAACCAGGACTGCTTCCCCCGCTCGTGGTAGCATCCGGAACCATAGCAGCGCTCCAATGCCGACTAGCGCGCAGACACTCACACCATAGAAGTGCCAGTTGTATCGCAGAATGCTGAGGACTCCAGCGTATTTGCCATGGGTCACAGTCACTGAAGTTTCTCACGAATTCCCGCCCGCCATGAGTACGGTACATCCTCAAGATAGAACGCATTCGCCAGAATTGCTCCCGCACCACGGAATGGATCTTGTTCGAGAAACGTGTTTTGATGGACGATGACCGATACTGGACGCGGCTCCCACCGCTGCCGCACCCCCTCGACGCGGATTATGGAGTGAGTCTGTTTTTCATAGTCGAAAGTGAACGGGAGAGGCCCTGCGAATTTGCGCGCTTCTCTGAGATCGGCAAACGGCGATCCGGCGGGAGGGGCAACGGCTTGAGTGGACAGGTCCGCCTCAACGTGAAGATCCGCTCGACCATCCGGCGTTGTTACCTCGACTTCGTACCTCTGCTCAGTCGAGTGCGCTTGGACTTGGGAGCGCTCGTAGTGGTAATGCGTGAGGAGATTTCCAAACATCTGCATTGAGAAGCGGTTTGTGTCGCTTCTGAGTATTCGTAAACCCCGCAAAGTCCGCCCTGCAGTTGTTTGATACCGGGTGAAAATCCGATATCCAGAAAGAAAAAAACTCATCCCCAGTCCAGCCGGGACGAAGGAAGGTCGAAGATCTCGCGTTTCAACCAAGGCAATGGCCAAGAAACCGAAGTTGCCGTACGTATCCAAAGTCAGCCCTGCGGGAAGGAGCGGTCGTAGCACAGACGCGGGAACGGCGTAGGCAAGAACAAGAGAAGTTCGAAAATGTGCCTTGATTGGCAACGCGTGTCGCTGGAGTACGTACAACATGTCGGGCGCACCCTTCCGAGTATCGTATAGCATTCCTGTTAATGGCGATCACACTCAGGGACCTTTAGAGCCACAGCCCGGCAACCCATCAACGAGTCGCATCTTACTTCCCCTTTCCCGCATCTAAACCTTGACAACAGTCCACTCAAGTCTTAGCATGGATTTGACTGCAATCATAATGACATTGATTGCAAAGCACTTATAGCATCAAAAGGAGCCAATTATGGCCAAAATTATTGGAATTGACCTGGGAACTACCAACTCCTGCGTAGCCGTAATGGAGGGTGGCGAGCCCAAGGTGATCCCTAATGAAGAAGGAGGGCGAACTACGCCCTCAGTCGTCGGATTCACCAAGACCGGCGAGCGTCTGGTCGGGCAGGTGGCAAAACGGCAAGCCATCACCAACCCAGAGAATACGGTCTATTCGATCAAGCGGTTCATGGGACGCCGCAACGACGAAGTAACCGAAGAAATCAAGATGGTGCCCTACAAGGTCGTCCAGTCGGGCGATCACGTCGCCGTCCTCGCGCAGGGTAAGGAGCATACTCCTCCCCAGATTTCCGCCATGATCCTGCAAAAGCTGAAGAAGGCGGCGGAAGACTATCTCGGCGAGAAGATCACCGAAGCGGTGATCACAGTACCTGCATATTTCAACGACGCCCAGCGTCAGGCTACCAAAGACGCCGGCAAGATCGCTGGACTCGACGTAAAACGCATCATCAACGAGCCTACGGCCGCGGCCCTAGCCTACGGCCTCGACAAGAAGAAAGATGAGACCATCGCCGTCTATGACTTCGGTGGCGGTACGTTCGACATTTCGGTGCTCGAAGTCGGCGAAGGCGTGATCGAAGTCAAAGCCACCAATGGCGACACCCACCTGGGCGGCGACAACCTCGATCAGCGCATTGTGGACTGGCTCATCGACGAATTTAAGAAAGACGAAGGCCTCGACCTGCGTGGCAAGGGCAACGAGATGGCCCTACAACGTCTGCGCGATGCCGGCGAGCGCGCCAAGATCGAACTCTCGACCACGATGGAGACTGAGATCAACCTCCCCTTCATCACCGCCGACGCCAGCGGACCCAAGCATCTGGTCAAAAAGCTGACTCGGGCCAAGCTTGAGTCCATGGTCGAAGACATCATTCAGCGCTCGGTCGGTCCCTGCAAACAGTGCATGAAAGACGCCGGCGTGGACAACAGCAAAATCAACGAAGTTGTGCTCGTCGGCGGCCAGACCCGTATGCCTCGCATTCAGGCGCTGGTCAAAGAGCTATTCGGAAAAGAACCGCACAAGGGCGTAAACCCGGATGAAGTAGTCGCGATCGGAGCGGCGATTCAGGGTGGCGTGTTGGGCGGCGAAGTGAAAGACCTGTTGCTGCTCGACGTGACTCCTCTGACCCTGGCAATCGAAACGCTGGGCGGAGTTTCGACTCCCATGATCCCGCGCAACACGACTATTCCGACCAAGAAGACGGAAACGTTCTCAACCGCAGCCGACAGCCAGACTTCGGTAGAGGTGCATGTGTTGCAGGGTGAGCGTCCCATGGCGGCACAGAACCGCACGTTGGGCAAGTTCCATCTGACCGGCCTTCCGCCCGCGCCGCGTGGCGTGCCACAAATTGAAGTGACGTTCGACATTGACGCCAACGGCATTCTCAATGTCACGGCGAAGGACAACGCCACTGGCAAAGACCAGAAGATCACGATCACGTCTTCTTCCGGCCTGAGCAAGGAAGAGGTCGAGCGTATGGCCAAGGAAGCCGACGCGCATTCCGCCGAGGACAAAGCCAAGCGCGAAGAGATTGACGCCAAGAACCAGCTCGACTCGATGGTTTATCAGGTCGAAAAAATGCTGCGCGAGCAGGGAGACAAGATCTCCGGCTCCGATCGCGGAGACGTCGAAAATGCCATTGCCGACGCCAAGAAAGCTCTTGAAGGTGGCGACAAGGCAGCCATGGAGAAAGCCCGCGAGACTCTGACTAAAGCCTCGCACAAACTGGCCGAACAGATGTACAAAGCCACCCAGCCACAAGGCGCACCGGGCGCCGGGCCAACACCCGGAGAAGGCTCGGAACCGGGCACCAATGGCGCAGGCCAGAAGAAAGACGAAGGCGTAATCGACGCCGAGTACGTGGACGTCGAAGACAAAAAGTGACGGCGATAAAATTGTCATCCTGAGCGAAGTGGCTGTTGCGCAAAGCGCGGCAGCCACGAAGTCGAAGGACCCCTCAGATGCGCAACGTGAGAAAACTGCAGCAAGGCATGCGCGAGAGTTTCAGGGCGTAGTCAGAACTCCCTGCTGCTGCATCGATAGACGCCGGCTGCCTCGGAGTCCTTCGCTGCGTTGCCTTCGCTTCGCGAAGCCAACTTCGCTCAGGATGACAACGCATCGAGCAGGATCAGAATGACAGTATTTCCAGTATGCTGTCTTAGCTAATGGCCACCACCGAAAAGAAGGACTACTACGAAATTCTCGGCGTGAAGAAGTCCGCCTCGGCCGACGACATTCGCAAAGCGTTCCGCAAACTTGCCCGCAAGTATCACCCCGACGTAAACCCCAACGACAAAGCTGCCGAAGAAAAGTTCAAGACCCTTTCCGAAGCCAACGACGTTCTGAGCGATCCCAAGAAGCGTAAGATTTATGATCAAGTCGGTTTTTACTCCGACAATATCGACCCCGCCACTGCTGAAGCCTATGGCCGCGCCGGAGGCGGAGCTGGCGGGTTCCCAGGTGGCGGCTTTCCGGAAGGCGCCCAGCCCGGTGGGCAAGGCGTAAATTTCGATTTTGGTGGCTTCGATTTCTCCGACCTTTTTGAGGGTGGTGGCCAGACCGCAAAAAATAGAAGTGCGGGTTCCGGAGGATTCAAGGACATCTTCTCCGGCATGTTTGGTGGGCGCGGAGGAGCACCTCACGCGGGCCCGGAACCCGGCTCCGATCTGGAGTATCAGGTCAATGTCCCCTTCTGGACGGCGATCCGCGGCGGCGTAATGCGGTTGAACATTACCCGCCGCGATGTTTGCGGCACCTGCCATGGACAGGGCTACATCGAATCTCCCGGCAAATGCACCGATTGCAACGGCACCGGCCAGGTCACGCAGACCGGCGGCCGCATGAAGTTCAATGTAGCCTGCCCACGTTGCCAGGGGACAGGCAAGAACATCTCGACCTGCCCCACTTGCCACGGCGAAGGCACAGTCGGGCGCACGGAACCGCTCGAAGTCCGCATAAAGGCTGGCACGCGCGACGGCCAGCGTATCCGCCTTGCTGGCAAAGGTAACGCTGGAACGCACGGCGGACCCGTCGGGGACCTCTACGCCATCATCCGCACCGGCGACCATCCCATTTTTCACCGGGAGGGCGATGAAATTTACCTCACGGTGCCAGTGACCGCCACCGAAGCGGCCTTGGGTGCAAAAGTGGAAGTCCCGACCATTGATGGCCGAACCATGCTCAAGATTCCGCCAGGAACTCAGTCGGGTCAAAAGCTGCGCTTGCGTGAAAAGGGCGTGCCGTCAGCCACAAAAGATGGCGCACGCGGCGACGAAATCATCGAAATCAAAGTCACTGTACCTATGCCTCGCGACGAAAAAACAAAAGAACTCCTCCGCGAATTGGCTCGGCTTAATCCCGAGGATCCAAGAGCAGAGCTGTTCAAAGATTTCTAAAACAGAGATTTACCCCGTGTTCCCCTGTGTTCCCCTGTGTCCCCCTGTGGTTAATGTCACTTCTCCCAACCCTCCCCATCCACCATCCGCTTGATACCGTCCCTCAGATGAGCGACATAGAAATTGATCAGCAGTCCGACCTGTTTACCGCTCAGCCGAAGGTAAGAAAGCAATTGAGCCTGATGGACCGGGTGAATCGCTTCGACGCAATTCAGTTCAACCACGACAAGATTCTCAACCACCAGATCAATGCGATAGCCAAGCTCAATCTTCTCCCCTTCATAGACAACCGGCAAACCAACCTGGGTCACGACCTGCAATCCTCGCATTCGCAGTTCGTGCGCCAGACAAGCCTGATACGCACTCTCCAGCAATCCGGGGCCGAGTACCGAGGAACTTTCATCGCGGCATTTACCACTGCTCCAGTGACCTGGTTGATGTGAGGAAAACTAATCTGCTTTGAAGCGGCCATGGTGTTGCTCCTCTACGAATCCATATAGCACACGGCCCACTGTATGGCTGTGATGTATGACCACAGGGGGCACAGGAATCACAGAGGAAATCCTTCGCGTAGATCACACGCAAACTCCCAACCTCCCTACCCTGTGCCCTCTGTGCCCCCTGTGGTCAAACGCGTTGGTCACCAAAATTTTCAAAAAAACTCTTGCATCCCCAGAGATTTCCCGTAATCTCTAACCTGCGAAGTAACTTCCGCCGAAATGCCCGGAAAACGCTTGCACCGGGAGCCTCGAAACGGGGAGACGAGGTGGCTGAGAGTGACTCGCCCAAGGGAGGAAGCCATAGAAATTGGCAACAGCTAGCGCGCCACGTCAACAATTCCAGCCACCCGTCCTCGTCCCCCGCCGGAAAAAATCCGTTCGCCTCACCTTGTGGCCCCTCGTCGCCGCCACCTTTTTCATGGTGTCGGGCGGCACTTATGGTACCGAGGACATCGTTCACGGCGCCGGTTACGGCAAGGCCATCCTTATTCTTCTGCTGACTCCGATTCTCTGGAGTCTGCCCACTGCATTCATGATCGGCGAACTGTCAAGCTCCCTTCCCTACGAAGGTGGCTACTACGCCTGGGTGCGCCGTGCCATGGGCAACTTCTGGGGATTTCAGGAAGCATGGCTTTCGCTGGTGGCTTCGATTTTTGACATGGCGATTTATCCCACGCTGTTCGTCCTCTATCTCAACCGCCTGTTTCCCTGGTTTGCCGAGGGACATCGCGGCGTGATGGTCGGACTTGCAGTGGTAATTCTTTGCGCTCTGCTGAACATTGCCGGCGTCCGAGTGGTTTCCACCACTTCGCTATGGCTTTTCTTCGCACTGTCCGCACCTTTCATTCTTATTGTGGCCATCGCTCCGTTCAAGCTAGGAGCGCTTGCCCACGCCGTCACCAAGCCCACAACTTCGACCGTGGACATTATCGGCGGCCTCCTCATCTGCATGTGGAATTACATGGGTTGGGACAATGCTTCGACCATCGCGACGGAAGTTGAACGCCCGCAGCGCACCTATCCTCGCGCCATGCTAATGGCGGTTGTGATTGTTGCATTGAGCTACATCGTCCCGGTTGCAGCCATGTGGATGACCGGCCTTTCCTCCAGCGCCTGGGAAACCGGCTTCTGGGCTGACATTGCTGGATTGCTCGGCGGCCCACTGCTTCGCGTCGGACTAGCCCTCGGCGGCATGATCAGCGGCTTTGGCATGTTCAACGCCCTGGTGATGAGCTATTCCCGCTTGCCTCTGGCAATGGCGCAGGATGGCATGCTACCAAGCGTCTTCGGCAAACTGCATCCTCGTTCGCGCGCGCCCTGGGTTGCGATCGCCGTCTGCGCCATGGGATGGGCCATGTGCCTCGGTCTCGGCTTCGAACGCTTGGTAACGATTGACATCCTTCTTTACGGTGCCAGCCTGAGCTTGGAGTTCATTGCGCTGATCGTCCTGCGCGTCCGCGAGCCCGAACTTCATCGCCCCTTCCGCGTTCCTGGAGGGATGATTGGAGCATGCGCGGTTGGCATTGCGCCAATGCTGCTGCTAGGCTTCTCGATCTTCCGCAGCGAAACCGAGCAGGTGCTCGGTATGAGTTCCTTCGCCTTCGGCATTCTGCTGATTGCTGCCGGAGTCGTGGCGTACCTCGTGAACCACGCCCTCCGCCCTGACGGCTGGACGATGCCTCGGGAAAAGGCCGAAATCGCATCCTAGGAATCCCTTCCCAGCCACATTGTCATCCTGAGCGATGCGAAGGACCTCTGTATTTGCAGGTCATACTGTAAACTTGCAGCGAGATGACCAAACGTAAATCCAAAGGCGCGTACATGATCAGCGCGGTCGCCGAGATGTATGGCATCCATCCCCAGACCTTGCGCTTGTATGAGCGCGAAGGCCTGCTCAAACCCTCCCGCACCGAGGGCAATACGCGCCTCTATACCGACGAGGACCTCTTGCGCCTAGAATTCATCCTATCCTTAGCCCGGGACTTGGGCGTAAACATCAGCGGCATGGCGATCATTCTTCAAATGCGCGAGCGCATGGAAGAAATGCAGCGTCAGATTCAGGATTTCGTAAAGTACATCCAGGAGGAAGTGCTAGCGCGCGCGACCGCTGCGGGCGACCCGTCGCGCGGCGCGATTGTGCCGGTGCGACGTATGCCTCCCGCCCATCAACCCACGCGGAAAAAGTAGTGTTTTGCCATCTCGACCAGGTACGCTCAACCGCTCTCGCCGACGTTTGCTGTAACTCCGCCCAATGATATGATGAAGAAGAAGACAGCAAGGGAATGCCGTCTCTCAGACGCGTCCCACATCACTCCTCAGTAGCTCAATGGCAGAGCATCCGGCTGTTAACCGGAGGGTTGTAGGTTCGAGTCCTACCTGAGGAGCCATTCTTTTCTTGGACTTCGAGAAAACCCGCAAAAAGAATCTGGGTCAGATAAGGGTCACGTAAAGTTACTGAATGGTGACGGGTGCCTGCTGCGGCGTGACTTCGCTTTGCGCGGCTTCGTCCTCGGCCTCTCGCTTGACGAAATTCACCAGTCTCTGTTGAATACGCCGCTTGGCCACCATGCTCAGCTGGCCATACACGTTTGAGGTGGTCGCGATGTCCTCGTGACGGAGGAGCGTCTTCACGTCCTCTAGTTCGAGTCCCGCTTCCTTGCCCCAGGCGCTTACGGTGTGGCGGAAGCTGTGCCAACCGATACTCGGCAGACCAGCAGCTAACGCGACGGGCTTGATGTGAGTCTTCAGCAGCTGTGCCGGCCAGAACGGACGGAGACCGTCCGTGTAGGGCGAGGCAAAGACCCAATGGTCCGCGTTGGCATACTGCATCACCGAGCGCCACCGGCGCAGCAGTTCCACCAACTCCTGTGGGAGCGGAAGGTTCGTGCGTGAAGCTTCGGTCTTCAGTGGCGTGATGCGTCCCTGAACGAAGCCGCGTCGGAATGAGACGACACCTTCGGTCAAGTCCAGATCCTGCCACTTCAAGCCAAATGCTTCGCTGACGCGTGGTCCCAGCCACCCAGCAAACGCTACGGCCAGCTTTTCGCGCAAACCGAGCCGGGTCAGAAGCGAGAAGAACTGTGCAGGAGTCAACTGCACGGGTTCCTTGCTCCGTTTGGTGGAGCCGCGCGGCAGCTCGACGCGTTGCTCTGCCATGGGATTCTCGCTCAAATAGCCCCACTTGACACCGAATTTGAACGTGAGCTTCATCACGCTGTAGATGGAGCGCACGGTTTTCGGCGCCAGTCCGTTGGGATTCTTTTGCGAGCGCCACAGGGACTGCAACCAGTCCTCTACGGCAGCACGCACTGTGGGATGGTCGAAGTCCTTCACCCGGTAGCGCTCACATCGTGGACGTACCCACTTGGTGAGCACCGAGTTGTAGGACTTGGCACAGTGAAAGGAGATCCGAGCGGCACTGTCCTGCACGCCCCCCAAAGGAACATCGATGCACGGCCGAAGCACTTGCTCTCGGTAGCGGTCGATCAACGCACCCATGGTTGGGGATTGCGGGCTGAGCAGTTCGGTGTTGGCGGCCAGTCGAATGGGCTCGCACGCTCGCTCGGCCATTGCGCGAGTCCGGTATTGTTCCACCGTTCCCACGATAGCTTTGCGCCGTCGCTTCCGACCGTCGACCCAGTCGAAATAACGATACGTCCATACGCATGGACCTCGCGTGCGAGTTTCTAGAGTAAGCGTTCCATACTGATATTTCGTACGCCGCTTCAATTGGTTCATGGTGAAACCTCCTGAATGCGGCGCAGATGACGGTTCGACTCTACTCTATCGGCAAGGAAGCGATCAAGGTCATCTCGCATGACGTACCAGCACTTGCCGAACTTGAATGCCGGCAGTTCCCCGGAGCGTGCCATTCGTTTGACCTTCTCGCGGCTGCAGTTGAACAATTCCGCGATGTCGCCAATGTCCAAAACATTCTTGCAGCTCGCGCCCATCTGTCCTTCCACAATTGCGTCTTGACGAACACTCCCCTTCGTATCCATTGGAATACCGCCACCACTAGTATTTGATCGAAGGACGTCCGCCAACGATCATTTTTCCCGACGTTCGCTCCCGATGGTTCAGAACCTCACTCGGTTTGCTCCTCGAACGTACCGCCTTGTTGTTTGATTGTCCGTTCGCGTCGTCCTACCTCGACGTACATGTCTCGCATCAGCTATAGGAAAATTTGTTCTTCACTCCCATTCGTCATCCTCCGGATCCTCGAGTTGATCGTTCAGAATTTCCTCGACCAGATCCGTGAGCCTCGTGCTGGTTTCGTCGCCCCTGAGTTGTTCCTGGAGTTGCGCATCCACAATTTCCTCCAATTCTTTACGCCATTCCCAATCGCAAATGGCTTCGTGGTCAATCTCTCCTCCGTTGTAAAGCGTGCGTAGATAGGCGCCGACGTGAAGTTTCGCCGCACTCACTAGCCCCGCGATGCGCTGCGCGCGGCGTTCGTTCTCAATGCGCTTTGGGATGGCTGCGCCAATCGGTTCGAGTGCATCCTCAATCTTGTCGCGGATCTCCACTTCATCGTCTTCGCCTCTCATCTGTTCGATTACTCTGTTTATGGCAGCCCTGCCCTCCCGTTGCTCTTTTTCACTCGCCTGCCATGGCAACTTGTGCAACGCCCAGGCACGTAACTTCTCGCGTTTTCGACGAAGTTCCACTGCTGCCAAGATGGGCGCCACCGCATGCCAGGCCACGGCAAGCAGTGTCTCGCCATCGACCTCGTCGCCTGCGCGTTGAATAGCGTTACTGGCGAGCGCTTGAAATCGTGCCTTTTCGCTATCCGTCGCATCAGACGGCGTTTCGGCACGGACTCGGATGAGAGCCGCTTCGCGAGCCTGAGCCGTTTCGCGTTGTCGATTTAAAGGCAGCATTGCCAAACGAACGATGTCCACGCAGAGCGAGGACATGCAGAGTTCATCCTCAGGAGTGTGCCCCTTGATCTCGCTCTCGATCTGCCGTGACACTTGGGCTATCTGCTCAGGAGTGAGCCAATAAGGAAGCAGGCCGCGTGAGTGATCGATCCACCTCTGATGGAAATAGAAGAGATTGTGCTTTCTGCGCTTTTCTGATTCCCGGCAGGCGAGCGCCTGCTCCATTTGCATCGGTCGGAAATCGAGCTCCTCCTGATCGATTGGGCGAGGGCGGGCGGCGAGAGAATTGGGGTATTCGCCGTCACTGACAGCTTCACGTGAGGCTTGGTTTGGAATGCTGCCGATCTCGTTTTCGGAGGGGGCTGCCTGCGGCCAGCCATTTTGCTTGATCAGTTCGATTGTCTCAATAGGAAACCTCGGTTGCCCACCCGGCGTCTTGATTGCCGCTATGAGACCACTTCGATACTGGCGGCGCAGCACATCAGTGGAAACTCCAAGTTCCCGAGCAGCCGCTGGAAGGCTAAAGTATGTTTTCTCGGCCATTGCTTATTTCCCTCGGAAAAAGTACGTTTTCGTACGAAATCCGCGAAGAGTCTTGTCCTGGATAAAGTATCCAGGGAACGTTCGGGTCTGTCACGAAAGTATTAAGTTGAGGTTTTGGGCCTAAATGGACGACTTAATACCGGTGGCCCGTCGGGTGAGATAGTTTTGGATAACAGCCTTGAGCTGTGGGACGGTAGTTCGGGCAAAGAAGTGAGGATGTTCCATACGCAGAAGCTCGAGCATGTCCTGAATTAGTTCGCCGGGGAAGCGAGCTGGCCTCCGACGACGGGGAGCGTCAATTCTCTCGGAATAGTGACTAGGCTTTTTGTAATAAGGCAACAGATACTCATACAACCGCGGGACTACGATGTGAGTGAATACCGGCCAGCCTTGCGGTTTCCGCGCCGAAATCAAGCTCGCACCCGCGGGGCCCTTCCAGAGAAGATCCCAGATCCGCAGGGTCTTGAAGGCTATTCTGTAAGCATCCCCATATCGGGCAGGGTCGTTAAACTCTTCAGCTGGAATGAGGACCTGCCTTGTCTCTTTGGTCTTCACATTAAACGCCACGATGCGCTGGCCCGGAAAGATATACACCGCCCCACTGTCATCTTGTCCTGCGGGGGCAGGAATCAACCCGAGTTTCCAGAGGCCGACCTGAGGACGATTGGCCTCTATGAGGGCTTGCCAGGCCAGGGTCTCAGCTCCCAAAATCCACTTCTCAAGTTCGGCTTTCTGGCTTGTTAGCAGAAGAAAGTCTTTGCGCAGGACAGCCTTCCAACGCTGTATTTGTTGGAGAACCTGCGAGATGGTTCGGCCCTCAAATTGTCGTGCGAAAAAGAGCCTCCACTGGGGTAGGTCGAAAGCCACAATTTTCTTGACGGTTCCGTGGTTTTCTAGGGGCACACCACGATTAGCAAGCTTCTTAAATACGTCTCGCGAGCCTCCCTCTACTCTTCCGCGACCGCCCATGTAGAGAACATAGCCGGAGACCAGTTTCCTTGCAATCCCCCGCCTGTACTTTTGAAACTCCCATTACCATGGACAGGCCACTGAGTCACCGGAACAGCTGTGTGCTCGGTTAATTGCTCACGGGTCGCTCTTCGCCTTCATTGGACAACAGGATAGAATAGTAGAATTGATTCCTCTGAATGATTCGGAACGACTTACGGCCCATTAGGCGACTACACCCTTGGAACCGTGATAGATCCACGCGCGGTATACCTCTGTGCGCCACCTGTGTGCATAATTCCAAGTACATGAGCACACTAGAGCGAAGTAAGCGTAGCTCAGAGGGCAAGCGCATGCAGAACGAAATCGTACGCAAATTGAACTGCCAACTGGAGCACGGCTTCGGGCGGGACGCTGACGTGGGGTACGTCATGGCTGAGGTGCGTATCGATACAAACACCCTTGAATCCGCTTTCAGTCTGTTGAAGCGCGGCATCATGGGGACATGGCACAGGATCAGCGCAAAACATCTTGCCGCCTACTTGGTGAGATCTCTTTCCGCCTCAATCGCCGGAAGTCTCCCGCCTTGTTCTTGGACACATTGCGTCATATGATTACGGCCCCCGTACTAACCTTTGAAAACCTGACCATCTAAAATGGCTGGCGGCAATAGCAAACAGCGCCGACGTATGCATCGTCTCCAAAAGTCAGCAGAGGCTACAATCAACCGAGAAAATATTCAACAGCCCGATATAACAGTGCGAGCACCATTACAACAAAATACGACACCAGCCGAACCGAAAAATACTCGCGCACAAAGATTCCTATCCCGATGGCAAAACAGGCTAGGGACTCTAGCAACCGTTTTCGCCATTCTGACAACATTCTTCTCTTTTTTCCCTCGCCTGACGGTATCCGAGCCTTTTCAAATGAATAGCAGCAATTTCTTCTCATACAAAGTTGACATCAAAAACGACGGCATCCTCCCGGTATTTGGTGTTAGATGTGGCGTGGCTTTTAAGAAAATCACTAATGAAGGTACAGGACAAGGATTCCTTGGATCTGAACAGGGAATGGGTACTCAACTCATGAGCACGGCCGACATGATTGGAACGCTTTCCCCAGGTGATGCCTATAGTTTCACTACAGAGCCCCTTTTGGGCATGCTCCAGTTCAAGAGGGTTGGCGACGCGGACTTTGCAATAGTAATCTCCTATGTGCCTATTCTCCCGCCTATACGCATGAATAAGTGCGTTCACTTCAAGGCTTATACGGATAGTGGTGGAACACAACATTGGTTCAGATCATCCTCTGGCCATTGCAACAAAGCGGATTGGTTCGATTACCGAAAACCACAGCAGCCTAAGTAAGCTGAGTCGTGGTTTTCTTTATTGCCCCCTGCTTTTTGAAGAACTGACGATGACCCTTCCTAGCCATCCGCTTAAACCATTTTTTGTCAACCATCCCTGCTTCACGGTCTATTTTCTGGGCCTCGCGATGATAGTCGCGTAATGTGGAACCTGTGTTCTTAACAATCGTATTGAAGTGGTTTGCCGAGAAAGTAGAGTCCAATACACTTACCGTAATGAGGTTGGTCATTCTCCGAACCCTATCCAAAAGGGATTCCTTCTCGACTATTCCTTCGCGGTACTGCTTCAATACTCCGTCATTCGATATGGTGGTTATTCTGGTAGTACCGCCCACATCTGAATACCTACGCTTCGCTTCGTAGACTATGCACAGTGCTGCCTCCTTGGCTCGTTCGATGGCGAATGGTGCTACTTCTCCGAATTCTTCTCCAACCTGCCTCAACGGCCCACAGCCAATTACAGTTCCGAAGTTATGAGCCCTCGTTACCAGCGTTGAATTAATAACCAATAGCGTCACTTCCGAATCGTCACGGCATTTCACAGCAACAAGAAATTGTGTGTAAAGGTCAGCCGTGCTCTCAATTGGGTATGACTTCACCGACGAGGAGTTATATATCTCCGCCATTAGATCGCTCAATGCGGCCTCGAATTTAACGGAGCTGGAAGAGACAGAGGCGAGGGCGATGATTTGCGGAGCTATATAGTCCAGCAAATAGCCATCGCCAGAACCGACAATGGCGCCTTTACATAAGTCCGTACTGACGATTAACAATTTCTCAACATAAGTGTGAGTATCTCCATAGCTCTCTTTGGTATCAGCCGCGACCGCAATTCCATCAATACAAAATACGCCAGCGGCAATCGTCATATCTTTCCTTTTCCGGCTTACTGGGTTCCGGCACCCTACTAGCCCTCAGTTGGTAACCACTCTTCGGGCGAGTGCTAGGCGCACCGTGCGCCATATATTCACTTTTGCAAAGTAAGCAATCGTGTTTCTAATAGGCAATGTAACCAGACCGCCCGTAGCAGTCGTTGCCGTATTGATCTTTGTGCGGGCGCAATCGGGTGCTGTAGCGCTTGCGCGGAAACCGCTTACCACAATAGGAACATTCCACCAGATACAGCCGCGCGGTGCTTGTTCGCCTATGGGCTCTAGTTGAAAAACCTATCCTGAAACTTCCCCCGAAATAGGCTTTGCTAGTGAACTCCCCAGCCTTCCCGAGTTCGACCGGCAATCTAGGCTCGAAACGTTCTTCTGTCGTCATAAGGGCCTGTATTTTCGGATGAAGGAAGCTCTTAAGACCAGGTCCGCTTGTGCGTCCTCCGGTTCGGTCATACGCGTAGAAATATTCCTGGCCGAACCCATCTTTACGGCGCTTAAAAACGAGCGAATATGGTTCGATCTGCCTTCGCCGACCGTCATAGGCAATATCCAGCACAGTAAGGTTGTTTGCAGCCTCCATGATGATGTTACGAAAATGCGAAGGATAAAAAGCGATCTGTCCGTAGTGGTCCATACGGATACCGGTAAACATTGCTTCTATGTTTTCCTTGAAGCGACTCAGGGCTGTGTCGAAGTCGAACAGACTCTGTGCCGGACACACTAAGTATTTGTGCCAGACTGCGCGGAACGTTTCCAATGGAAGATCTAGCAACAGTCCCTTCGCAACCGCAGGACTCGGCTCGAATATTGTTTTCTTGAGAAAGGTGCGTAGGACCTCGGTTCGGTTCACCTCAAGATCGTGGTTTATGAACACGCTGTATACGTAGTCGTAAAGATCGAACAAATGACGGCGTTGTATGAGGCACTTGAGCTTTGCCGCAAGAAGTTCTTCAAGCTTATGGCACCGAATGGTCGTGTCGCATTGCGCGCTGTCGGAGTAGGGATGCACAAGAAATCGATTCTGGACCGGCAGGAATATTCGGTCGTACTCGGTTACATCCAGATGCACACTGATAGTCGTCGTATGAGGATTACCGTAGAAGTCCTTGAAATATAGGCGTGCCTCTACGATTCGCCGGTCCTTATCAGAATTGCCCTTTTCCCTAGCCCAGTTTCGATCTTTTTCGAAGACTACGCCCGTCTGTTCCTGGACAAAATCGCAGATCTTATTTAATTCGGCAGCAAGGCTGGCTTCCTGAATTGCGCACGTGCTGGAGAAGTCTAAATCGTTGGAGAAGCGCGTATGCGGAAAATAGGCTTTACGAAAGCAGTTGCCACCCTTGAGTACGAGGATATCCTTGAGCCAACTCGCGTCGTAGATGCCTGCGAGGAGCCAACCGAATACGTCATCACGCTCTATGTTAGCAGCATGGAGGCCAAATTCGCTGGCCTTCGCCTCGATCTCATCTTTGGTAATCACCGTAGGACCATTCGTTTATGGCCGCTTCTTCTTAAACAGTTTCCACCAGCTTCGCTTGCGTTTGGTAACTTCCGGAGCGTGTGCAATGTCTTTGGGAACAGTATCAGTGCTTCCGAAATAGCTCTGTTTGCCTTCATTATCGTGGAGCCGCCCGCGCTCGATTTGCGCGCGCGACCACTTCGGGGCCCATTTGACGCGGTTTTTACGAATGTAGTAGTGGGACTGACAAGGAAAGCTCCAGTTGCCGATCGATGGATCGAGCGAAATGGTCTTGCCGTCAAAAATGAGGGTCCAGTCCGTCGGACGTATTGGAGTTACAACCTTGTTTCCGCATTCACACACGCAGAGATGGGAGGCTGTCGCGAAGCGTATCGAAATATAGACTGTCCCTTGTTCTAGCTCATCGGGAATGAACTCGAGGAATTGATACTTCAGAACAATTTCGGCCATCATTGCGGTCGATCCTCGTTGATCAGAAGGTTAGTGTCGATGCTGAACTGGCTGTGGTGCTCGCACTTGAGATCGCGGTAAAAACCGAAAAGCTTTTTCCACTTGATGACGGCCAGAGCCGCGTTTAGCGCGTTGAGGTCCGCGATCTGGATGTTGCGGTTGTAGTCGTCATCTTCCCGCCCATCGTCAAACGACACCCTGCCGCGGAAATGACTCCGCATTTGGGTGGAGCTCGTCGTGGCTCTCACAATGCCGCCTAAGGTGTTATCGGTTAACTGCAGCCCCATTCCCTTCGCCGGTTACAGTTTTATTAACCCCTAACGTTAACACTGTTGACACTTCTTGTCCATCTAGATTATATTAACCCATAGGGTTAATTCATTATGAACATCACAGGCTGAGGCAGCAGGGCCATCGTTACAATCACCGTCGCTCGGTTGCCCTGAGTCAATGCAGTCTCTGACTAATGGAGAAGTAAATGGAAAATCACAAACACGAAGTCCGCATTCACGTTGATCAGAAACCCTACGAGTCGCCGAATCCGACCACGGGCGAGGCGCTTTAC
>Ga0206964_10059_pt2 | contig 22269 bp, 18 predicted proteins | sample Alteio_BWOrgHeat_25_FD_152980 | JGI IMG/M metagenome (GOLD analysis project Ga0206964, IMG submission 152980) | Enriched cells from forest soil in Barre Woods Harvard Forest LTER site, Petersham, Massachusetts, United States -... | ecosystem: Environmental > Terrestrial > Soil > Temperate forest >...
ACCCGATACGCGCCCAAGCTTGAGGTTGATGACGCCGCAGGCTCGCATCTCAACAGCAGCGCGCGCGTCGTGAAGGCTATGGATGCACTCGTCCAGGCAGATGGGCGTGCGCAACTGACTCTGCAGTTCGGCGTGCTGATAAATCTCATTCCAACCAAGAGGCTGCTCAATATAGTCAAGAGCAAACTCGTCGAGCTGTATCAGTGTGGGCACGTCTTGCAGCGTATAGGCCGAATTTGCGTCGACGGTTAATGCGATGTTTGGATACGCGTTGCGCACAGCTTTTACGACAAAGACGTCATGGCCCGGCTTGATTTTGAGTTTGATGCGGCGATAGCCGGCAGCGAGTTCAAGTGCGATACGATCCAAAAGCAAGCCTGTATCGTTGTAAATGCCCAGCGATACGCCGCTGGGCAGTATCTGGAGAGTTCCGCCCAGCATTGCGCTGAGCGAGATGTTGCGAGAGCGTGCTTCTGCGTCCCATGCAGCATTTTCCAACGCAGCCTTGGCCATTTCGTGACCGCGCACGGGAGTCATGGCAGCGGCAAGCGATTCCGTACTTTCGAAGCATTTTCCTACAATGGCTGGCGCCAAATAGTCACAAATGACGTGCCACGCTGTGTCGGTGGTCTCTGAGTTGTAATAAGGACCTTCGCCCGCGGTAACTTCACCCCAGCCAGAGACACCATCGGCATGCATCTCGACCAGGAGGATCCGTCGATTGTGTGTAGTGCCGAAGCTGGTCTCAAATGGCTGCTTCAGGCGCATAGAGATTTCGCGCAACGCGATCTTCTCGATTTTCATGATTTCTCCAGCAGGTAATACGCACGGTCCAAAGACTTTTCAAACCCCGTGATTGCGTAACCGGAACTTAACTTCTCAACCAGATGATTTCTGAACTCGAGTTGCAACTCGGGGTCTTTGCGCAAGGAAAAGTCCGGGATCGCGATACGAATGGCTTCGGCCGAGGGAGTCGGCTTGTTGCCGCTCAGTGTTTTAAGAACGCGAGGGCTTTCAAGATCCCACTCGAGCAGTAGACGATCGGTGGGCAATCCCCCGTGCAAAGGGCTGCTGGTAATTCCATATAAGTTGGGAATGTAGCGACGCGCGATACCGCCGAGCTTCTCCAGATTGAAATAGGCGTTGCGCGGCAGCAGTGGATCAAAGGTCCACTGAATGAATTTGATGCCACGGACAAGAGCGTCTTGCCGCTGAGCCAATTTGAGCATCCTGCCAATGCCATGGTTCTGATGGTCCGGCAGAACACCGACGCGGTGAGAGTGCAGGCGCAGTTCGTTGCCTGAGGCGGTGCAAAATGCTAGAGCAATGCCGATTAGCTTGCCCCCATCGAAAGCACCGAGGAGCTGACCGGCGAACTGGCTGGCGATCACGAGCAGGGCGCGTGACTCGAGATCGAGATCGGAGTAGCCCCAGATAGTTCGCTGAAGTGCGACCGCCTCATCGAGGTGTTTCAGGTCGGCAAGCGGCTGAATGTTGATCAAAGTAGGTTTCCCAGAGTGCAAAGTTGATTTGTAAGCATGTGCAACAAATGTTACTCTTCCACATGTAGTGTCAGAGGAAGCGTCGATTTGACTTTACGATGAAGTTGGGAAACAGTCAATGGATTAAGGCCTTACCGATGCATTTTGTGGACGTGCAACATATGATGACAGAGAGTTATTTTGTCGTTGACAAATCGCGGATCCTTATGCAGAATTCAGACACAGAAAATGAGAACTTTCCCTCTCCGCTCCGCTAATCGCCCAAGCCGGCGGCTCTCCACATCAAGGGCGGGACTATGAGCCGAGCAAAGCCTTCAGAACGAGAACAACCGGTGACGCTGGTGCGCGCGCTCACCGTCAGAGACGGCTTGATGATTGTGATCGGGTCGGTAATCGGCTCGGGAATCTTTCTTGTTCCAGGCCTCATAGCCATGCAGCTTGGCTCTCTGCGCGCAGTGCTGGGTGTATGGGTGTGCGGAGCGGTGCTGAGCGTGTGTGGAGCACTTTCGCTGGCGGAAATGGGTTCGATGTTCCCTGGAGCGGGCGGCCTGTATATCTACCTGCGGCGCGCCTATGGCCGGGGCGTTGCGTTTCTTTACGGATGGGGCCTGCTCACCATGATCCAGACGGGCAGTATCGCCACGCTGGGCGCAGGTTTTGGGCTCTATCTCTCGCGCATCACAACACTCTCGGCGGGCCAACAGAAGGCGGCGGCGGCGGGAGTCGTGCTGTTGCTTACCGCGCTCAATCTGCTCGGCCTGAGCGCGGCAAAACGTTTCCAGAATGTGAGCACCGCGGCCAAGATTGGAGGATTGATCCTGTTCGGGGCGCTGCTGTTCTGGCGCGGCCATGCTGCTACGCTGGCGAGCAGTTGGCACGTTGCCACGAACTGGGCAAACTTGCTGCCTTTCGGCGTAGCTATGATTGCTGTGCTGTGGGCCTTTGAAGGTTGGCACGTCGTGTCGTTTACGGCCGGAGAATTCAAGGATCCGGCGCGCGACCTTCCGGCCAGCCTAATCGGCGGCACCGTGGTGGTCGGCGCCATTTATATCTTGCTGAACCTTGCATACTACGGGGTGCTGGGTTCGATGCAGATACGGGGAACCGACAGCGCGGCCGCATCGGCAACCGTTGCGGCCTTTGGAAGCGGCGCGACCCGATTCGTTTCAGTCTTGATTTTGGTTTCGATCCTGGGCGCTACGAACGGCATGATTCTTACCGGTCCCCGGGTTTACTACGCCATGGCGCGTGAGGGTGATTTTCTCCCAGCCTTCGGCAAACTTGATCGTGTTTTTCACGCTCCGTCGCTCGCTATTGTCGTGCAGGGAGTGTGGGCGGTGGCTCTAATACAGATGGGGACTTTTCAGCAGCTGCTGACACACGTAGTCTTTACTGCGTGGATCTTTTACGGCCTGGCGGTGGGCGGGGTGATGATACTCCGCAGAAGATTTCCTGATTTGGCGCGCCCCTTCAGGACGCCTGGCTACCCGGTAACTCCCGTGCTGTTTGTGCTCGCGGCCGGAGCCCTGGTGCTGAGCACCTTTGCGAGCCAGCCAAGCAATGCTTTGGCCGGAGTCGGCCTGATCCTGCTGGGCATCCCGGCGTACTTTGTTTTTGCGTTTCGACAACAGCCCAAAGTGCAACTCGGCGCAGTAAGGGAAGAGGAAACCGGTAAATGAACCGCTATAGGTGGGCCATCACGGCGGCGCCTTTAACCGGTGATGCGCGTGGATCACGCCGCGAAGCCGAAAACTTAACGCCGCCTCTGCACACCATCCGAGCAGATCTGGCATTTCAACCAGCTCGGTTCTGTACGGGTTTCTGTTCGCTCGACACGCAAACGCCGGTCTTTACCCTCAACTGCCAGAATTTTTTACGCCGGACCCGACCGGAAACTGGCGGCTTCCTGTCGACAATCGAATTTGAATAAGCCATGAAAACGTCCATCAGCCGGGGAAAAGTGAAATCCAAGCGTGATTTGGAACACAAAGGGGAAGAATCGATGCTGATGTCGCTGCAGGCTTCAGCGACCGACCGTCAGGCAGAAATGATCCAGAGGATTGCGGAGCTCGTGAGCGTGGAATCTCCGAGCAGCGACAAAAATGCCGTGGATCGTGCCGTGTCGCTCGTGGCCGGTTGGTGCGAGTCGGAGCAGGGGCGCGTCAAGCTGCATCGGCAAAGTGAGTTCGGCGATCTGCTCGAGGTATCCTTTGGCCCACGGCGCGCGTCGAGCCCACCGCCATTACTTCTGTTGGGACATCTGGACACAGTGTGGGAGATGGGCACAATACAGGGAATGCCATACCGCAAGGAGGGCAACCGCATCAGCGGGCCGGGAATTCTGGATATGAAGGCGGGCGTAGTAATGGGGTTCACCGCCATCCAGATTTTACGGGATCTCAAGGCTCTCAGCCGCCAGGTGAAGCTATTGCTCCACAGCGAAGAGGAAATCGGCAGCCCGGTTTCGCGCGCAATGACCGAGAACGTTGCGCGGCAGTGCGGTGCGGTGTATGTGCTGGAGCCGGCGCAGGGCCGGCAGGGCGCTTACAAAACGGCGCGCAAAGGCGTGGGCCACTACCGGCTGGAGGTGAGCGGAGTGGCCGCGCACAGCGGCGTGGACTTCTCGGTGGGGCACAGCGCCATTCTCGAATTGGCGCGTCAGATTGACCGGATCAGTGGCCTAACAACTACCAGCGCCGGAATTACGGTCAGCCCGGGAGTGATTGGCGGAGGTACGCAACGTAACGTGGTGGCTGCAAATGCATGGGCTGAGATCGACGTGCGGACGCCGACGCTGCGGGACGCGGCGCGCATCGACCGCGCCCTGCGCGGGCTTCGCACCTTTGACAATGCCTGCCAGCTTCACGTCAGCGGAGGCGTGAATCGTCCGCCGATGGAGCGAACCAAAGGTACTGCCGCGCTCTTTCGGCGTGCGCAACATTTGGCGTCGCGGCTGGGATTCACTCTTGAGGAGGCCAGCACGGGAGGCGGCTCGGATGGAAACTTCACTTCTGCGCTGGGCATTCCCACGTTGGACGGAACCGGCGCAGTGGGAGCGGGAGCGCACGCGGCCCACGAACACATCCTGGCTGAACACCTGGCACCGCGCACCGCGCTCTTGGCCGCCATGATGCTGCCCACGTAGCTGACTCGCCACGTTGTTGCCGCGCGATTCGCTCTGCGTGGCGAAGATGGCATTCACGCCGATATCATGGCACCCGATGTCACGATTATGAAAGTGCAACTATTGTTGACAGTCCGACACCATGGTTGAATCAACGTAACATTTCCTTCTTGCACGGTAAAGATGACAATCGTATGATTCCACAGGAAGACGCAAGGAAATCGCGGATAAGTTGTGCCGTTTAGTTAGTCAACAAATGTTGCGGCAACCGATCTTTAATGTAACTCCACTGACGAGGATTTACACACTATGAAAGCGCTAGTAAAGAGCAGGGCGGAGCGGGGCTTATGGCTGGAAGACATTCCCGAGCCAACGATTGGCATTAACGATGTATTAGTACGTGTCAAATACGCCGGCATATGCGGAACCGATGTCCACATTTATCAGTGGGATGAATGGGCGCAAAAGACCATTCCAGTTCCAATGGCAATTGGTCATGAGTTTGTGGGCGAGATTGTCAGGGTTGGATCAAATGTAAGCGACTTTTTCCCGGGAGATATTGTGAGCGGTGAGGGGCACGTCGTTTGCGGCCGGTGCAGGAATTGTCTGGCCGGCCGACGGCATCTGTGCGCCTCAACGAAAGGCGTGGGAGTCAACAGGCCGGGAGCCTTCGCCGAATTGATTGCGCTTCCGATGACCAACGTCTGGCGTCACGATCCGAATATCAACCAGGAAGTAGCCGCGATCTTCGATCCCTTCGGCAACGCTGTGCACACGGCGCTCTCGTTTCCTGTGCTAGGGGAAGATGTGCTCATCACCGGAGCCGGTCCCATCGGAATCATGGCTGTTCCGGTCGTGCGGCACGCTGGTGCACGGCATATTGTTATCACCGACATGAATCCCTATCGGCTTGACTTGAGCCGCAAGATGGGTGCAACTCTAGCCGTCAACCCGAACGAAACCCCGTTGTCAGATGTGCAGAAACAACTCGGGATGTCGGAGGGGTTTGACGTGGGACTCGAAATGTCCGGCAATCCACTGGCTCTGCGCGACATGATAGTGAACATGAGCCACGGAGGAAAAATCGCTATGCTTGGGATTCCGGCCAAAGAGATGCAGATCGACTGGAGAACAGTAATCTTCAATATGCTCACCATCAAGGGAATCTATGGCCGGGAGATGTACGAGACCTGGTACAAAATGACGGTGATGCTGCAATCGGGTGTGGACATCTCGCCAGTCATCACCCACCGCTTTGCATATCACGAATTTGAAAAAGGCTTTGAGGCCATGGTTTCAGGTCAGACCGGTAAAGTGATCCTCGATTGGAGAGAGTTAAGCAAGCGGTGATCTCGATCAACGCATCGCCCCATTGAACGGATGCAGGAGGGCGGGAGCTTTTCAGGGCGAAAAGCTCACCCGCCCCAAAGATCGCAAACCGTTTTATCCATCCACATCTGCGCTAAATGAATTGGTTGCGGCACGCAATAGACTCAACGATATCCTTTGTAACCAAACGAGCGGCCTGTGGGCATCGACCATCATGAACATGCAATGACTTTGATAGTGCTCAATGAGCGGTTCGGTCTCTCGCTTGAACGCCTCCAGACGCGCCTGAAACACCTCAATGCTGTCGTCGCTCCTTTGTACAAGAGCAGAACCGTCCCGATCGCATCTCCCGTTTTGTCCCGGTGGCTGTTCGCAGTGCGTAAGACACGATACCAGAAGAAGATCGAATGCAACTTTCAAATCATGATCTCTCGTCCAGTGTGCGCAGAGCGAAGCAAAGCATCCAATAGTTCAACCACACGGGCGCCAGCGGTCGCAGTTGATCGATTCTCAACCGCCTCTCCACGAATCAATGCGGCAAAAGTTCGAAGGGGCTCGATGCACTGGTACTTTGTATCGTCATCGGTTATTGGCATCGAGAAGTTCTGGCCATCATTGCGCCGTAGTTCCAGACGTGGTCTCTCAATATCGAGCAAAAGCATTCCCTCACTGCCAAAAACAGAAATGTCAAGCTGTCTCACAGAACCTTCGGGCTGCGTTGCAGCCCCACCTACTACCCCGATTGCGCCCCCCTTGAAACGGCATGTGGCGGCATTATATAAATCTGCGCCTGTGGGAGATACGCCTGTTAGCGCGAAAACCATTTCTGGTTGCAATCCTGTGATATATAGGAGCAAGGCAAGCGCGTGAGTGAGTTGCCCATGAGCGTATCCGCCACCCCCGGTCGGATCGCTCCACGTCTTCATTTGGGGCTCCAGAAGCGCCCCTTTAGCCCACGACGCGCCGGCTCCACTGAATAGGTCCCGCAGCGCAGTTGTCATATGGCAATGCACATACTCAATCCGTCCTATCTCGCCGGCTCCGACCCTGCGTTTGGCCGTCTCTGCAAACTCTGTATAGCTCCATCCGTAAGGAATCAGGAATTGAAGATTTCGTTCTTTAGCTAGGTCAGCGAGATGCCATGCTTCTTCGGTGCTGGTTGCCATCGGCTTCTCACATAAAACATGACATCCCCGTTCAAGTGCCGCTCTCGCGTGCACGTAGTGGAGGTGATGCGGAGAGCTGACCACTGCGCCATCCAATTGGCAATGATGCAGCAGTTCCTCGTAATCCTCTGTACTGAAGGGAATGCCAAAACGGTCTTGCACGCGACGAAGATTCTCCGCTCCCAGCCCGCAAATGCCGGCCACTTCGACGTCTGGAAGGCTTTTGAGAGTCGGGATATGATTCTCCGCAGCCCACGACCCCGCACCAATGATGCCGATTCTAATGTTCTTCATATGGTCGTTCCTTTGAAACTTGCGATCGTCAGAAATTTTGGGCAGCTTGCTCTTGTCCACCCGAGTAAGCGCCTCCAGAGGAGCCAGACTTAGTCAATTTTTCACACCACATTACATCCTTCAAAAGGGCGATCCGGATTAGGAGTGTGTCAGCAACACGCGCAAGGTACCGCGACATCGGAAGGTACTTCTCGACATCAGGCTCTATCGCTCCGCGCCTGGCCGCGAGGAAGCAATCTTTTCCTGAGTCGCGCGCAACAGGTTCCTTAACAGAATGGTTTCGCTAAGAATGTCGACTTCGTTGCATCGCTCCCACTCAATCCACGTATACTCAACGGTCATCCACCCTGGATACTCATGGCGGTTTAACGATTCAAGGAATCTCTCGAATTTGATCGAGTTATCCCGGAGAGGCGCTTGCAGCCTCCCCTCCTGCGCACCGCGTACATGGACGTGAGAGGTCCGGCTCACTAATGTCAGCACTAATTCGTTTGAAATTCCCTGACGAATAAAGTGCGACGGGTCAAGCGTCAGGGTGAGCGTCGGCGCGAGTTCGAGGAGCTGAAGCGCTTCTTCAGGGGTTGGTACTATGGATCCGAGATGTGGTTCAATTCCACACTTAACGCCGGCGCGTTCCGCAGCCTGTGCTCTCCATTCCAGTTCTGCGGCAGCGCGTTTGAGGGAGTCGTTCTTCTGTTCCTGGGGAAAGTGAACGCCTGGCAGCAACGTAAGGTGTGACGCGCCGCATCGAACCGTAAACTCTAGGATTCGATGGAAATACTCTGCCGATTTTTCCCGTGTACTAATATCCGGATCGTTCACCGCATTTTGATCGAAGCCCGATCCAGGAATTCCGAAAACATCGGTCGGCTGAAGCCCATGTGCCCGCAGCGCAGTAGAAGCGCTCGCCGCACTTGCCTCAGGGTTTTCGAGTACCTCGTCAGGTCGCAAATGCGAGCCTGTAGAGAACAGACCGATATCTACGCCGTCCATACCGATTTCGCGAGCTAACCTTAAGGATTGCTCCCACTCAAGAAGAGGGAAGCTGTAGTCTGCCACAGCCAATTTAAGTTCCATAGTTCTCCGCGCAGTTCTGCAGTTATTTGATGCACTCCGTTTTTGCCGGCTTGATAATAGCCCTGAGAAGCTTGCCGTTGCGAAAGTCCTCTATCACCTCGTTAATCTCAGACAATGGGCGCTGCGCTAGTAACAACGGATCAAGACGGATGGCGCCTGTCTTAGCTAAGTGAATCGCGCGACGAATGTTATCGCGAGTCATTCCTCGACTTCCCGTGATTGTCAATTGCTTCAGCACCATGCTGAGTGAGTCACTAACGAATGGTTCGGACGTAAATCCGACTAAAATGGCGCGGCCAAAAGTCGTGAGCGATGCAATTGCCTGCAGGTCGACTTCGGGATTGGATACTAATTGCAACGCAACGTCGACCCCCTGGCCATTTGTCTTTTCGTGAATTGCTCGTACGACGTCCACCGTTTCTCCCCCTATGATGACCTCGTCAGCTCCCAGCGAAAGCGCTAAGTCGAGCTTCGCGGCCGAGCGGCTGACGGCTAGGACACGACAGCCGTGCATCTTCGCGATCTGAATTGCAGACGTCGCCAGCCCACCCACACCGAAGATCGCTACCACTTCTCCGGGAACGATCTTACCGACGTCTTCCAATGCATGAAGGCATGTGGCAACTGCATCAGTCAGGACCGCTCCGGCCTCAAAGGATAACGACACGGGAAGAGGGATGAGATTGGCTTCGGGCACTAATACGTATTCAGCAAACCCGCCATCCTCTGTAACCCCAATTCGTTGCGCGCCCCGGATGCAACAGAACTCTTCACCGGTTCTGCAGGGTTTACATTCGCCGCAGCCGCAGGCGATATAAACGACTACCCGCATTCCAACTGTCGTGCTTGCGCAGCCGGCGCCGACTTCCGCTACTGTGCCCGCAATCTCGTGGCCTAGTGTCCGAGGCAGAGTGGTCTTCAAGCCGCCATGAATGATGGTCAAATCTGATCCGCAGACTCCGCACGCTGCAACAGCAACGACAACCTCTCGCGGTCCCGGCTTTGGAATCGGGTGCTCTTCAATCGACAGCGCCTCATTAAAGCCATTCAACCGTGCTGCCTTCATACGGTTCCGCTTTTCCTCTCGATGGCGATAAACTCCCACTCTCGCAATTCCGCAATTTGTCTCACAGCTTTGAGGTGACGCCCTTCCATCAAGACGGCGTGATGATTTGCCCCCGCCAGGCACCACTCTTCGAATGCGCGATGGACGGGTGCTCGATCAAACTTGAAGATACAATTGGATACTTCAAGATTCTTTGCTTTCCGGTCGAGCACATCCCCCGCCGCTGCAATGACACGCAGGCGCTTATCAGGCAAAGGCGTCAGAGCCAGCAAAGTAGCAGGTCCGCTCTTCAGCGTCCCACTGGTGACCGTAGATACCCCACCGGCCGCACAATAGAACGAATGAGGTACTAATTCCTCCCTCTCGATGGCTGAATACCGGTAGTCCATCTCACCTGAATTCGACAACAGCGCCTCGTCGTTCTGATAATCGAGCAGGTCGACCTCACAATAGAACGCAGTCCCGCTCAAGCGCTCGGCGAACACCATGGCGAGGCCGGTACACAAATCCCCGGTGCACGCAAAGGGAACACCTCGCGCAACGAACCTTGACACTGCGTAGCACCCAAGAACACCCAATCCTGAATCCTCTCTCCAACCGGCGCTGTGACAGTTCACCGCGCCGCCGTCTAAATGATTGAATACGACAACCTCTTCGAGAGCGAGAGCAAGGCGACCCGATGCTCGCAGCGCATCTTCTGTCATCCGCTCGCACGAAAATGTTCGCTTCATGCAGCTCACTTCATTCGACACTGCCTCGTCTGAGATTCCCGCGAAGGCCTTCTGAAGCGCAGAAACGGGAATTGTCGTGGCGCTGTTCAGACCGTTGTGCATGAGAACATCGTCATCTAGACCAACATCCAACATCCCATCGAACGGCTCTCCAATCATGCCCAACTGGAGCCGGCCCAATGAATTTGCAACTCCGGCGCAGCGCAGCTGCTCTACGATTTGAACTCGCACCCTGCTATCCTGCCATTGGCCTGTAGTCAGGAGAAATCGCCGACCTTCACGCAGCAGAGCATTCGCAAGAGCCAGCGTTCCCACATTTGCGCTATGAGCTACCAGTGCTGCTGCGTCGTATCCAGGCGGCAGCGCGTTCAATTCGTGGGCGTTCCAGATGACCAGCGGCACGCCAACAACTCGACTCGATTCCACGCCGATGTCGGCCATCACTGCCATCATCGGAATGAACAGCAGCACGTCGATGTTCTGTGCCGCCAGCCTGGCCGCGGATTCGCGAGCTCCAGAAACGCGATCGACCAATCCGCCGTCCACCACATCAAAGTGCTCCCTGAGGAATCCGAGGACCTCCTGATACCACTGAACTTTGTGCCGCCTGAAATCAGCCGGCATGCCCGAGTAATACTCGAAAAAAAGACCCTGAACCCCAAGCCGATATCTGTGTGTCATGTTTAACCCAGCCGTTGCGGGTAGCCCTTCCAGCCGCCGGTAACGTGGATCAGTTCACAGGTGATGTAACGTGCCGCGTCGCTCAAAAGAAAATCAATGACGTCAGCAACATCATCAGGAGTGCTGGTCCGGCCTAAAGGAATACTCTGCTCAACTGCTTTGTCGAACTCCTCTTGACTTAAGCCGGAAAGGCGCGCCTTTTCAATAAACCATTTCTCCATTCCCGTTCCGCGAACTACCCCAGGCGCAACGGCATTCACAGTAATTTGATACTTGGCCAATTCCATTGCAAGACTGCCAGTAAAACCCCACAATCCATATTTCGACGCCATATATGGAGCAGAGAGAGCATTGGGAAATAAGGCCGTCACAATATTGATAATCCTGCCCCCGCGATTTAGCTGGCACATCACCCGCGCCACTGCTCGGCATGCAAAAAAGGACCCGGTCAGGTTCACCTTGATAATCGACTCGAACTCTTCATCCGTGATGTCAACGATCCGCTTTTGCAGGTGGATCGCGCCACAGTTGATCAGTGCGTCAATCTGAGAGTAGCGTTCCATTGTCCTGTCAACGCATTGATCCACCGAAACGCTTGACTGCAAGTCGCATAGGAGACCCATACCATTGACGGCTTTTGCTGTTTCCTCGGCAGCGGCCTGGTTCACATCCCCTACCACAACATGGGCGCCCGACGACGCCAAACGATGACACACGGCCCGGCCGAGCCCTCCAGCTCCACCTGTGATGAGGACAACCTTGTCCAACATGTGCGAGGTCTTCATAGACAATTCGTCGATTTCTCCGTTGGATGGGAATTCTAAAGCGGCTGCGTCAAAGTTGTAAAGACACCAGACCAATCTTCCGAAGCGGTCCTAAGACGAAGATGTCAGCTGCCAGGCCTTCTCGCACGCAGCGGATTCCCCATTTCGTTACGTATAAACTTCCGCTGACGAAAAAGTGCCTTACACGCCTCTTTAATTTTTGCAACAACTTAGTCAAGATCTCTAGGGCGAACCAAGGCACCAATGTGCCTGCGCGGCTCCAAGGAACCACTCGGCATTGAGGTGAAACGCTGACGACGCGTTCAGTTGACCGCCAAGAATTCGCCATGCTAGATTCGCTAAACGGTCTCTTGGTCACCTGACCAATTACGAGACCAGCGCGAAAAGAGCAGCCCGCATGCAGCTACCAGTCACGGCCATCAAGCCAGAGCCCGCTTCTGAACGAGTCGTGTCGCAACTGTTGGCCATGGTTACAGCAGGGACTCTGAAACCAGGAGATCGCCTGCCTTGCGAGCGCGACATGGCAGAGATGTTCAATGTAAGCAGGCCAACCGTTCGCGAAGCAATGCGAGCGATGGCCGTCTTAGGAGTTCTCAAGGCACGCCAGGGAAGCGGCATTTTCGTCTCTGCGCTCGAAGCGACAGAAATCCTCGGCCCGTTGTCCTTCTTCCTTACATTGCAGAATGTCCAGGTCGATCAGCTCTACGAGGCGCGCCGGCTCATCGAGGGAGAAATTGCCAGCCTCGCCGCGCGCAATGCGACTGTCGGTGACATCGCTGAGCTACAACAATTAATCGCTGAACAGCAACAACGAATCAGCGACCCGCGTTCGTACAGAGAGTTGGACGGCAGCTTCCATCGTAAGCTGGCAAAGATTGCAGGGAATCCATTTTTGGCGCGCGCATCGGAGAGTCTCAGTGTGCTGGGCCTTGAGTTCCGAAAGACCGCCTCGGAAACCCCGGCCGTCCTTGAAATCAGTATCCGAGATCATTATGTCATTGTCGATTGCATTGCAGCAGGAGATATGGATGGCGCGCGTATTGGGATGCAGGCACACATGATGAATGTCCTCCGTTCCACAAAGGCAGCTGCCGCTTTGATCTTGGCAGGCAACGATAGAAATAGCTAAAGAGTGGACCACGAGTCATGCACACAAAGCCTGGAACGGATTGCATAACCGAGGACTACCCGACAATAAAGTTGTGCGGGGGACAGGCACCATTCCCCGCGCCGAGCCCTTCAGGAGGTCGTATCGATGCTTCAGCAGCATTTTGAAGAATCCAACATCAAAATTCAGGAGCGGTTCAGGGAGCTAAAGAAGAAATCGCCTGACCAGCTCAAGTCGCGGCTCAAGCTCTCATGGAGCAACTGGGCGTTCGGTCGTGAATCGCTGGCCGGCTCCGCTGCACGGCTCGCGAAGTCGAAGGTTCCCTATATTGAGCTGCACGGCAACCACTACTGCCCCGACCTGGGCTATAAGGTCGATGAGACGCTGAAGATTCTCAGCGATCACGGCCTGAAAGTCTCCGGCGTCTGCGGCATGTTTTCTGCCGACAACGATCTCGCGTGCAATCGCGCGGTATGCCGCCAGGCGGCCATCGACTATCTCGATCGCGAGGTTCCTTTCACCAAGGCGGTTGGCGGCACGTATTTGCTTGTTGTGCCCGGCGCAGTCGGCCGGCCCAAAGCGTATGACAACGTCGAGTTCGAGCGTTCCGCGGAGACGCTGGCAATGCGCGGCGACCTGTTTGTGAAACATGGCATTAAAGCTGCCATCGAACCCATCCGCTCCGCTGAAGTAAGCCTGGTGCATACCGTTGAAGACTCCAAGCGCTACCTGGAACAGGTCGGTCACCCCGGCGTCGGCCACATCAACGGTGATGTCTATCACATGCAGTCTGAGGAGCGGCATATCGGCGACGCCATCGTGAATGCCGGCGGCCAGCTGGTGAATCTGCACATGGCCGACAGCAACCGTTGCGCGATGGGCGAGGGGGCGATGGACCTGGCGACAATCATTCGCGCACTATACGTCATCGGCTATAACCAGGGCGACCGGTTCGTCACATTCGAGCCGCTTGGCCCAGGCGGCGATCCTTATCCTGCTATGCACGGCATCCCCGACAAGCCAAAGCTCGATTCGCTCGTCGAAACCAGCATCCGCTATTTCCGCGATTGCGAAGAGATGGTGCTGGCCGAGTAGCGGCAACAGTCTCTTGCCCGATCGCGATTGTTGTTCGCTTTCTCAGTTTCCCGAATGTGAAGACTTTCAGCTTTGAAGGAAGGATCTATGGTTCTCCCGTGCACCCTCGCCGCCGCGTTTGTGTGGCAATCGTTCAACAGGCTCATTACACTTGCTCCCTCTGATCTGCTCATCATCGCCATCTACTTCGTTGTCGTTCTGGGCATCGGCGTTTATCTCCGGCGCTACGCAAACACATCGAACGATTTCTTCATGGCTGGCCGCGAAATGTCCGCATGGGTCGCCGGCCTGAGCTTTCTCTCTGCCAACCTTGGCGCTATCGAGCTCATGGGCTGGGCCGCCTCCACCTATCAATATGGGATCCTCGCCGCGCACTTCTACTGGATTGCGGCTTTCCCCTCCATGGTGTTTCTTGGTCTGGTGATGATGCCGTTCTACTACCTTTCCAAGACGCATTCCGTTCCCGGTTACCTACAGCTGCGTTATGGCGAGGCCGCGCATGCCCTGAGCGGCATCTCCTTTGCCTTCATGACTATCCTCATGTCAGGCATCAATATGTATGCCATGGCCCTCGTGATGAAGGTCGTGCTGGGCTGGAACATCCATTTCAGCATCTGGGTTTCCTCGATTACCGTTGCCGTCTATGTAGCCCTGGGCGGCTTATATTCCGCCATATTCAACGAGGTCCTGCAGTTCTTTCTCATCTGGGTGGGTGCGCTAATCATTCCCGTCCTGGGCATGATCGAAGTCGGGGGCTGGAACGGTCTCACCGCGCGCATCCACGAGCGCATGCACTCTGGCGACTACGTGCATCTCTGGAGCACGCTCGGCTCTTCGTCGACCAATCCCATGGGTATCCACTGGACCGGCATCGTCTTCGGCCTCGGCGGCGCCATCGCCTGCGGGTACTGGACGACCGACTTCCTCGTCGTCCAGCGCGCCATGGCTGCCAAAGATCTGCGCTCTGCGCAACTCGCTCCCATCATCGCGGCCTACTTCAAAATGGTCGTGCCGCTCATCGTGATCTTGCCCGGCCTGCTCGGCCTCGCCGTCTTGCCATTCAAGCTGGTACCTGAAAGCGCCATGCAACCCGGCCTGCACAGCTACAACGAAGTCCTCCCACTCATGCTCGCGCGCTACGCCGGCCCCGGCATGCTCGGTCTTGGCATCACAGCGCTCATTGCGGGTTTCATGTCGGGCATGGCTGGCAACGTGAGCGCATTCGCCACGGTGTGGACCTACGACATCTACCAACCCTATATCAAGAAAGGCATGAGCGACGCGCATTATGTCCGCGTCGGTCGCTGGTGCTCGATTCTCGGCGTGATCCTCAGCATTGGCACCGCCTATTTTGTCACTCACTTCAACAGCATCATGGACTACATGCAAGCATTACTGGGTTTCTTTATCTGCCCGCTCTTCGGAACTGTAATCGTAGGCATGGTCTGGAAGCGCGCCACGACTAAAGGCGGATTCTGGGGTCTGCTCGCTGGCACCTGCTCTTCGGTGGTTATGTATACCGCGGTCAAGGTCCATCCGGCGTGGCTCCGTTACGTGGCGCTCTCATCCGACGCCAAGGACATGGGCGAAAACCTCTATCGAGCGCTCTGGTCGCTGATTATCTGCATCGCGACAACGATCGTCGTCAGTCTGTTCACCAAGCCGAAGACGGAGGAGGAACTTTCCGGCTTGACCTGGGGAGCCACCATGTTCCCTAAAGACGAGCATCTTCCCTTCTGGAAGGGTCCGCTGTTCTGGGGCGCCGGCGTCGGCATCTTCTTTGGCATTTTGCAATGGATATTCTGGTAGGCGGGCTGCGTACATGGGTATGGCCGCGGCGGAAACGCCGCGGCAGAACTGAGATCGGCGTAGGAAGTCTCCGGCGGCCGCCGATGAGCAGGAAAAACCGAGGAGTACACAATGCACGAACGACAACACATGCTGCCGGTCTGGTTCTTCATCGGCATTCTGCTGTTCATCTACGGGATCATTATCCTTTTCACCGCGGTGCACGAGTGGTCGCATCCTTCAGACGCGGTCCTGTCGCAGTATCATCCCGCGCTATGGGGCGGCGTTGTGCTGTTGGCAATCGGCAGCCTCTATTTGATCCGCTTCTGGCCGCGGCGCAAGTAAGTGGGGACATACGAAGGGATGTTTTGTGGTCCGCCTCGAACCGGTCCGTTGTTCGTTCCAACCGAGCGAAGCATTCACCTAGACCAAGCTCGATGCTCCTTCCGCCGTCGACCCGACGAGCCCGGGAACGCTTCGCTCTTGCACTTCATCGAAGCTCTCGACGCGTATAAGTCCGAATTCCCATCGAGTACTGAAATGAAGGTTCTCAGATCTCGATCGATCGGATGGAAGGCAAGCAAAGGCAAGACTCGGTCCTACAGTGAAGCGGGTAACAAAAAATATGTTGAAAGGGCTTCCGCCAGGCTGACAGAGGTAAATAGGAATTTATTGAACTTACTGCGGCTCCATCAGACTCACTCCCATCACACCGATGACAACTTCTTGCGACAAAGTTTCGAGTGTGATATCTGCGAGTTCGGCATGCGGGCGTAGTTTCCAGGAGAGCAGGATGGCTCGGCAGTTTTCACCCAATTGAACGGTGAGCGGCGGGATTTTGGGCAGGGCGAAAGCATCGCGTTCGTAGTTGTAATCGCGTCCACCCAGCGGGCACAGCGTCCAAAAGTTTTCGGGAGGAACCAGCGACATCCGCTCAACCATACCATCGGCGTAGCGGAAACGCACTTCCGCATTCGCTATCCTGGTCTGCATAGGGTTGGTAGTTCCGGCAAGGAGCAGCCAGACGGCTTCGCTCGTTTGGTTCACGGGAATCGTTAGTGAGCGCGGCCAATTATCCCAGAGTGACGTGAAGGCGACGTTTCGCTCCGTGGCAAAGCGGCTGAAGGGCACATGTTGCGGAGTTAATATCCGGCCTTCGGCGTCGAGCAGCTTCGAGACATATCCTAAATCGATCTCCGGCGGTTCCAGTTTCCAGTAATTGAAGGTCCATGGCGAATATCCGTCTACACCGATGCGTGCGGACACCGTGTTCGGACGCGGCGACATATACTTTTGCTTGTAAATTGTGCGGATGTCGCCATTGTAGTACGGGCTCAGGTCGAGGCACTTCCAGTTGGCGTTCGGGCTCGGCTCGCGCAGTGTGTGAGCCAGACCTTGTGCTTCGCCTTCAGGGTCGGCGACATCTAATTTGAATACCTGCCAGTGGTCCAGTTCTCCTTCGCGTACCTTTGCCAGCACCAGATAGCGGCCGGACTTTGCTAACCGGCCTTGAATCATTTGTGAACTTCGTTGTGGCGCAAGCAAAGCGCCCTGGAGATCGTTGACCTCCTCTATGGCGCCGCGTTGGATTCCAAGGCGCACGGGGTCGCCGAGTTTACCGGCAACGGCAACGGGTCCTACCGGGGGAAGGCGCTGGGAAAGCTCGATAACCAGCCGAGCGTTCTGTGTCCGAGCTGTTTTTACACGCACGAATGGCGAATAAAAGCCGACATTGGCTTCCCACGGCACTTCATTGCCATCGATGGTGACACGGCGAACCGCCGCCGCCCGCACCGGCAGCAGAAAATCTACCGCCGCAGCGCGCTGCATGTGGAGATCGTACCGGTCATTGTCACCTTCCTGCTGGTAGGCGAGTGAGAAATCGGGAGTGCGGATGGAGGATTCTCGCCAGTATGCGGGGAAGCCGGGGCGCAGATGAACCACTCCGCTCGGGTAATCCGGTGAGAAGCCGAACAAGCCCTCAACCACGACACGGCAGAACATGCTGAATAGTTCGTTGAAGTCTGTACCACCCTCAGGTTGTCCCTGGTTGCCGGGGACTACGCCGGCAAAGGCTGAAGTCAGAGCCGTACCCCTTAGAATCTCCCAACCTTCATCCGGGAGACCTGCCTGAAAATAGGCCAGCGCCAGGTGGTAATTGTCGCCATAGTAGAGTTCGCGGACCGACCAATGGGAAGGCACCCAATTACTTGTCCAAACCAAGCGTCCGCCGAACTTAAGCTGGGTATTTTGCAAACCCCATTCGGCGTAGTACAGTGCCTGGAGTGAATCGTCCGGTGAAGTCAACCCGGCGTCAATGGGCAGGAATTGGCTGTACAGCCAGGCATCCTCATGCACGCGCTCGTGGCCGCCCTGCTCGACATAAGCGCCGAAATGCCCTTTGTCTTTCAGCCAGAGCTTGTCGAACAGCGCCTGCCGGATATGCTCGGCCACTTGCGAGTGCCGTTTGGCCGAGGCTGAGTCACCGGCTCGCAGGGCCATGTCCGCCAGGGTACGATGCGCAGTGTACGCGTAAGCAGACTCCTCCACGCTTCCGCCGCCGTTGTACCAAACGCTATCCGTGGGCCACGTGTTGAGGTAGCTCTCGTAAAGCCCGTCTCCATTCGGGTCGAAGCAGTCCTTCATCCACTGCGCGTGCAGTTCCAGAGCGCCGCGCAACACGTTTTCCAACCGGGGATCGCCAGTCCAGCGCCAGGCATGAGCGAGCTGGTCAAAGAATTGCGATTGAAAATCGTAAAAGTACGAATCCTTCGTTATCTTTCCCGTGCCATAGAACCGCGACTTCTCCGACTGGAGACACAGTCGCAGGCCGGGATCGGGATCTGCGTCATGCTTGGTCGAATGTTTCACCTGAGAAGCGATGTAGTATTGGGCTTCCGCCAGTACACGATCATGCCAACCGAATGCCGTGGCCCCGTAAAGTGTGCGCTGGCCGGGAAATGGAATATTCCAGGCCATGCAACCTTGACGGAACACCGGCGGATAGAACACGGCGTCTTCAGCATGACTGACAGCATTCACCGCAGCATCCAGATACGAATCCGGGGTATTCACAACTACGCGTTGGCCGATCCCCTCCATGTACTTCAGACCGTCGTCAAAAGCCTGTTCCGGTGCGAGGAGCCGTTGGCTAGCCGAAGCCTTCGCATCTTCGAGCGACTCGAACACCCAGACAATTTCAGGCTGTGCCGCACTGAGTGGCACCGATCCTGCAACCATCGGCAGGTCCTTCGCCTTGCTCGCTGCGAAAGCCAGAGGATTGGCGAAGGCCAAGCCGTCAGCAATAGTTATCGTCCCTGAAGGGCTCGCTCCTCCCACGACTAGCTTCCCACCCCCCGGTGGCGTTAGACGGAAGCGGGCGCCGACCACGCGAATCTGATTGTCACGGCACTTGCTGGTTTCGACTCCACGGCTCAATACCGTCGATAGCGTATGGGTCCAGGCTACAAACGCAGGCAAGAGCGTGGGATCGAACGCCCACATAGCACGGCGTTCAGCGTGCGCGCCACCAAAGGCCCAAATCACACGGTCATTCTCCAGGGCGCCTTCCACACGCAGCTTTACCGCAAAACCCACCGCTGCCTGTATCGGCACAGCATCCAGCACAGCGGTCACTCCTGGCATCGAAGAGTCCTTCAGCCGCCAGGTGATATGCCCGCAACGGTATTCGAGCGTCACATCGTTGTAGTCTTGAAACCATTTGGCTTGGCCGTCGTGCACCAGTGCAGCGGAAAAGGTGCCATATACTTGGCCAGCTTCAAGAAAGCGCAGGACGGGGCGATCGCCACCCAGAACTGCCGCATCGAGATGAGGGCAATAAAGTGGGCGGTTGTTATAAAACGCGCCGTTCTCGCCGATGATGGCCCCATCGCGTACGGCATATCGCAACACTTGTGGATTGCGGAGGTTGCCGCGGGCGGGGTCAAAGGACCGCTCAGCGAACTGAGCGAAGGCCGTTGCCTCGCACAACCAGGAAACAAGTGGGGTCGAAGCGGTGCCTGCCATCATGGCACTAGCCCCACATTCTTCAAAAAGTCACGGCGCTTCATCAAGTTCTTCTCCAGCAGAACAAAAGGGCGGCAACAACCAGCCACACCCAGCAGCTGGAGGCCGTGCGTTCGCTCAGTCGGAACTGGAGCGAGTTGAACGCCAATTCTTCTCTCAGACCGGCAACCTCCGCCCGGTTTTTTTCGTTTGACTGCCTTCTGCGCCTCGCTGTCGCACTCGACAACGGCAGCAAGGCCGGATCGATTTCTCGGTTAGGTCCAACAGTGAAGTTGACTTGCCAAGTGATGGTCACACTATCTGCGTGATGATTCTTGCAGGCAATTTTGCTTTCATAGGCTGGCGTTATCGGTCGCCTTGAACGCAGCCGGACACCACCGCCATGCGCTCGATTGCTTCGAAGTCCCACGCGATACCTATTCCTGGCTCCTCACTCGGAACCGCTCGCCCACCCTCAATCTTCATCGGTTTCGTGGTGATCGGGTCGAGTTGCGGTATGTATTCCACCCAGCGGGCGTTGGGCACCGCCGCGCAAAGGGATACGTGCAATTCCATTAGAAAATGTGGCGCGATGCAGATGTTATAACACTCTGCCATGTGCGCCACCTTGAGCCACGGCGTGATCCCGCCGATCCGGGCAACGTCGACCTGAACGATCGAGCACGCTCGCCGCTGCAGATAATCTCGGAAATGAGAAGCGCTATAGATGCTTTCCCCAACCGCAACCGGGATCGTCGTTGCTTTCGACAACCTTACATGGCCGTCGACATCGCAAGCGGGCAGCGGCTCCTCGATCCAGCCGATATCCAGCGGCTCGTATAGTCTCGCGCGGCGAAGCGCCTCGTCAACAGTAAATGCCTGGTTAGCATCGGTAAGTATTTCAAAGTCGTACCCTACTGCATCACGCACCGCCGCAATGCGCGCAACGTCCTCGTGCGGCCGGCGGCCTATCTTGAGCTTTGATCCACCGAAGCCGTGCTCCTTGGCCGCAACCGCATCCTCTACAAGGGCCGGAGTATCCATATGAAGCCAACCACCCTCAGTCGTGTAAAGCGGCACCGATCGCTGCGCGCCGCCCGCGAGTTTGTAAAGCGGAAGGTTTGCGCGGCGACAACGAAGATCCCATAGAGCGATATCGATGGCCGCCATGGCAATGGACGTTATCGGCCCAACCGTGGTGGCATGGGTCGTGAAGAGCATTGCGCGCCAGACTGCCTCGATCTCATCCGCGTCTCGACCGATTAGCAGGGGCGCCAAAGTTTTCTCGATCAGCGACATTATGCCCAGACCACCCGTACCGATGGTGTAGCCATAGCCGCAACCAACAGCTCCGTCTGAATCGATGATCCGGACGAAAGGGGTCTCCTGGCTCACGAAACTCTGAATTGCGTCGACTCGCTTCACCTTCGGCTTCAGGTCGACCATCATGAAATCTACATGAACGATTTTTGCCACTCGATCATCCTCCAGAATCGATGAATCAAAATATTGCAATTCAAGGCCTCACTCATCAGTTCCGCACCGCGGACTTACGATTGCGCTGGGCGAGTCAGGCATCCCGTCAGCTGAACTCATAAGGCGTGAGCGCGTCCGGTGTCATTGAAACCAGGCCGCCGTCAACGAGAAGATCGGCGCCTGTAATGTACGACGCTTCCTCGGACGCGAGAAACGCAACCGCGGTAGCGATTTCATGTGGATCGGAGCAGCGGCGCATTGGGCACGCGGCCCCGAAGATCGGATCCCACTTGACGCGATCCCCTCCGGCGGCGCGGTCAATCACATCGGTCCAGACATACCCCGGACTTATCGAATTGGCGCGGATGCCGCGCGGCGCAAGATCAAGTGCCTGACATCTCGTCATCGCCACAATCGCGCCTTTGGATGCATTGTAGGTCCAGCGGTTGGGTTGGCCCTTGTGCGCGGAAATGCTGGCAATGTTAACGATCGAGCCGCGCCCGCTGCGCGCGAGCGCATCAGCCGCATGTGCAGTCAGCAACGCCGGTCCCATGACGTTGACATCCATTGTGCGCTGCCACTGATGGTCGGTGGCAGCGACCCCGGCAAGCAGGAACACGGCTGCATTGTTCACCAAAACGTGAAGTGCACCGCTTGCATCTAGCGCCGCCTCGAGAATGTGGTCATAGGACTTGCGGTCGGTCACATCACCGACCAGTGGTTGGCATTGATCCGCAAGTTCGCCTAGGATCTTCTGCTGCCGCTCAAGACCTTCCCGCGATACGTCGATCGCTGTTACCCGAGCGCCTTCTGCAAGGAATTGTCGTGCAGTGGCGGCGCCGATACCGCCGCCCGCGCCTGTCACCAGCACCGAGCATCCGGCGAACCGGTCCTTCCGCGCGATTTGCATGACGGGTGCGGGTGCGCGGCTCAGTGGCGTCGGATCTTCATAATGCGTTAGCGAGGCGATCAACTTTCCTTGGCGCCTAAAAAGACTAACGCCACTTTGCGGATAAGTGCGGCCTCCGCGGTCCGTGAATAC
>Ga0206964_10147_pt1 | contig 22201 bp, 26 predicted proteins | sample Alteio_BWOrgHeat_25_FD_152980 | JGI IMG/M metagenome (GOLD analysis project Ga0206964, IMG submission 152980) | Enriched cells from forest soil in Barre Woods Harvard Forest LTER site, Petersham, Massachusetts, United States -... | ecosystem: Environmental > Terrestrial > Soil > Temperate forest >...
CCATGGCTGGAATAAGCTTGGAGCATTAGCGGTTGGCGACTTTTCCGATATTGCTAGTCAGGATGACGGGGTACTACTAGAAATACCGAAAGATGGTTTACGAATTCACTATTCTGACTTAGCCGGTAACAAATACTGCACAATTATGAAAAATGAATCTCTCGTTTTCCAGCAGGATTCATTCGATTTGTCCGAAAAGGACTGGCGGGTGGGCCATACATAGAAACCAACCCATACAGTGGGTGCCCCATTCATGCAGTTTCACCGCATGAGTGGGCCATCGTGCGGAAGCACGATCCGGGGCGGGTGCCCCAGATCTAATCAGTTCCAATAAATTGGGTGCCCCATATCTCGATTTTGAGATGTGGGCATTCGCGCTACGCGCGAACCGTTTTCTCTCAACTCACCAAAGACACCCCACTTGACAAATTCGCCTAATACGAATCCCATCGAATACCGCTTCAAATCATCAAGCCCAGACCTAACCAACCTGTTTAGAAGACTTTGACACAACGTGGGGGGAGGGGGTCCGGAATTTCCTGAAGTCAGGAAATAACAGCCAATGTACTGGAGGCCTTAGCGACGATCAGCCGCTCGCCATCGCGTTCGATCGTCACTTCCCCTTCGGTAAAGATAAGTCTCTTTCCAGCCCTCAATACCTCGCCTCGGCAGAAGGCCACCGCTCCAACTGCCGGACGCAGGAAGGAAACCTTGTTCTCTACCGTAATCACATCCTGCCCTTCAGCCACCGTCGTTGCTGCCGCAGCGCCGCAAGTATGGTCGGCGAGCGTCATCAGCACACCAGCGTGGACAAATCCATGCTGCTGCTCCAAAGTCGGTGTGACAGCAACCCTCGTCTCACACCATCCATCGCCAAACGCAATCAATTCGATTCCAAGCGAACGGACAAACTGCGCCTTCTCAAAGATTCGTTTTACAAGACTGGCCTTCGCATCATCCATGCTCAAATCACCGGTCAGTCCCCTAACACCTGATTGACCTGTATCAACGGCTGCACATTCGTGTAGTTGGAAATGTCTCCAATGATCTCGCTGCCAAAGGATGCAAGTGCCGCCTTCAGAGCTTCCATCGAGGTGAACGTGAGTAGCGCGATCACTTCGAAGCCGGGCGTGCCACCATCAAGGGTCGAGTCCCCCCGAAGCAGCTTCGCCTTAACCAACCCCATGCCGCCCCATCGCGACTCCACCAGCGGTACGTGCGTCCGCAAGTAATAATCATGATCGAACCGCGATTCGCTGTGTCGCGGGTACAAGACTGACACAATCACCATGACCGGAATCATACTCGGAAATACGCGGCACGGGTCGCTCGGCTCGAACCCGAAACAAAAATTTGACATGTCCCATACGTAAGATCCAACCCATACCGGGGGGGGTGGCCCGTACATAAAATCCCACCCATGGCATGGGTGCCCCATTCATGCAGTCTCATTGTTCAGTCACATCGCATGAGCGGGCAAATCGCGAAGGTTGAGGAGCTAAGCCGCTCACCCCAATCCCCTTGCGACCCCAAACCGCCGATGTCCCGCACATTCTACGGTCAAAACGATACACATATCATTTCTCACTCTCCCTTCCGCGTGTATCGATCTCGGCATCACACCACCAGGGGTACAGATCGATGGATACAAGAATGTACGTTCTCATATTTATTACCGTGCTCGCCCTCTTCGCCGTTGCAGCGATGCTCATTCTGCGCAAACGCAAAAGCGACCAACTCAAAGAACACTTCGGCCCTGAATACGGCCGGGTCGTACAGCAACACGGAAACACCCGCCTCGCAGAAGCCGCTCTGTCTGAAAGAGAGAAGCGAGTCGAGAAGTTCGCAATTCATCCTCTACCCGCAGGCGACCGCGAGAGATACGCCGACGAGTGGGCCGGAGTACAAAGGCGCTTCGTCGATGACCCATCCATGGCCGTCTCCGAAGCAGACAAGTTAGTCACCAGGGTCATGACTGCGCGAGGCTACCCCATGGGTGACTTTGAGCAGAGAGCCGCAGACGTCTCCGTGGCCTACCCCGAAGTCGTACAGAACTATCGCTCCGCCCGAACCATTGTCGTAAGTCACACCAACGGCCAGTCGACCACCGAAGGACTCCGGCAAGCCATGGTCTACTTCCGCTCGCTCTTCGACGAACTCCTCGACTCACCGAAACTCGAAACAACAGGAGTCCCCAGATGAACGAAATACTTCTTAACGATGAAACTCTGACAACGGCCGATATCGCGCACCTTGAAACAATCGGGGAAGTTCCCGCGGTCGGGATCGACAACCGCATCCTCCAGCCCCGGCAAGTAGTCCCTTCACCCGCAAAAACGGCAGAGGCCGGCCCCTTATTTCCCGACGATGAACTGCATAACTTTCGCGCCCGCTGGGATCAGGTCCAGACCTCATTCGTCGATGAGCCCAGACATGCGGTAGAACAGGCCGATAGTCTGGTGGCGAACGTAGTGAAACGCATCGCCGAGCAATTCTCCACCGAACGCGCCCAACTGGAAAAGCAATGGGACAGTGGCGACAACGTCTCAACCGAAGATCTGCGACAGGCACTAAGACGCTATCGGTCCTTCTTCGACCGCCTGCTTACTTTCTGACCTTTGCGATTCCGCTTCACCTGTGCCCGTAAGCCGTGAAAACGTAATCTTGCGTCTTCACTTTTGTGTGGCACGTGAACCCGCACTTGGCGTCGCTCCCTTGCGGCGGCTTGTCAGTTAAGTTGCCAAGCCTGAAATTACCGGACGCGGGGTCAATCTCGAAGACGCCGTAACCCCATCCGCCGCTGTCCGCAAACCTCTTGCTATCCTTCACCATGAAGTCAACGTCATGCTGGGTGCCTGGCACCGTCGGCGCACCAGGTTCACCGGCATCCACTTTCGCGTTCCAATGAACCTTCGCCATCTTGGCGCCGTCCGGAAAGGGCTTGCCGTTACCCGGAATCCCCGCCTTATAGGCGTCGATCATCACAGAATTCCCGAGAATTGCAGCGACTGCCCCTCCGTTATGGCTGACCGAGATCACCGGCCAGCTTTCGTATCCTCTGAACTCAGAGAACGCGAGCCCATTCGGTATTTTGAGGGTGTACCTGTCCTGCGCGGAAGTAGCGGTTTGCGCCTGCGACGGGACTGCTGTGGAGGCGGAGGCAGCGGCCGCGTGGGGAAGGTTGTGGATGAAACGTGCAAGCTTCCAGGTGTCGGTATCAGAAATGCTCGACTTCCACGAAGGCATGCCTGTCAGCTTAACTCCGTTCTGTATGATCCAAAACAGCTCCGCGTCGCTCCAGTGCTGCACGTGGGCTGAAGTCAGATCCATGGCAGGCGGGGCCATGTTGCGCCCGAGGTCAGCGTCTCCGCGCGCATTCGCACCGTGACATTGCGCGCAAGACCCAAGAAACACCTCCTGGCCCTGGCTCACGACCTCATCCGTCTCAGGCAGCGGGTTCTTCATCTTCCCTGCCTCCAACGGAATGGTCACGTCCTTAGCCGCATTGGCCAGGCTGGTCTCCCCCTCCGAAGGAGGCTTGCTCGCTGTACAACCCACAGCAAAAGCGCCCAGCATCGCACTAATTACGCCAAGCATCAGCTTGTGCCTTAGCGCCGCGCTGCGATCACTCATAAGTCCAGGCATGGTGTGTCCTCCTTCACAAAGAAAGTTTTCTAGGCCCGATCAAACGTGCGTCTTGGAGCGATTGCGAATAAGCCAGAGGTGAGGGGAGCAAAACAATAGGACAATCGTCTTGACGATACCTTCGTATCAAGTGTCCGTGAGGATGTCAAGGGAGCCGCGAATAGCCACATCCCAATCACTTCCCCGGCGCAAATGTAAACCGACCACAACCTTGCCGGAAACTCGACCACCGAACATAACGAGCACGAGCGAATCGCCTCAAGGAGAGTGCATGCCCACCAGTCCCAACCAAGCCGTCCAGAACACCCTCTCGATTCCTCCCGATGATCTAACCCGCAGACTGATCGTCGCCACCGCGGACGACCAAAATCGACCCCACATCGGATTAGTGGGAGACACCTACACTATTCTGCTCTCAGGAAGAGACACAGCCGAACGCTTCTGCCTGATCGACATGCACATCCCGCCCGGCGGCGGGCCACCTCCCCACCGCCACGACTTCGAAGAGACCTTCATCGTCCTCGATGGCGAGATGGAAGCCACCTTTCGCGGAATGAAGTCCACCGTAAAGGCCGGCGAAACCATCCACATCCCAGCCAATGCGCCCCACCAGTTTCACAACGCGAGCGACCAGCCCGTCCGCCTCCTCTGTATCTGCTCGCCCGCCGGTCAGGAAAACTTCTTCGCCGAGGTGGGCGTCCCCGTTGCCACCCGCATCACCCCACCCCCGAAAATAGACCCCGCGTCCCAGGCGGAGTTCAAAGCCAAGGCAGAAGCATTAGCCCCAAAATATAAAACCGAAATGCTGCAACACGCCTGACACCCCGCTCACGAGCGGGCATTCACTCACGCTGCTTTCTTGCATCCTATAAAGAAGCATGTCTCAGAACCACATCCAAGAGCACGTAGACCTGATTGCAAAACACGAACAGGATTTCCTGACGAATCGCACCGCAGCGGAACGTCTGGGCGACACCATCGCCGGCTTCGCAGGAAGCCTCCCTTTCGTCTGCATCCATCTGGCAATCTTCGCTGGATGGGTCGTATTCAACACGGCTTCGTTCACCCTCCCGCGTCACTTCGATCCCCCACCCTTTTCTCTTCTCGGCACCATCGTGGCCCTCGAAGCAATCCTGCTGGCGAGCATCATTTTGATGCGTCAAACGCGCATGAGCAGACGCGCCGACGAACGCGATCATCTCATGCTACAAATCCTCCTCCTGACGGAAAAAGAGATCACCGCCCTGCTCGGCGTGGACCGCAAGATCGCCGGAAAAGTCGGCCTGCAACGCGTCGCCAACGACAAGGAGCTCGAGCAACTCAGCCAACACACCTCCATCGACGACGTAGCCCAAAGCATCAAGGACAAGCTGCCGTCCGAATAGCTCTCGTACTTGACAGACTCGCGTGCAGAATCGCCCCTCGTGCGTACCCTCGCAACTTCACCAACCTTGGAAGTCCAGACCTAACCAACCTGTTTTGAAGACTTTGACGACTTCTGGTCGGTAGGGGGCACCCAGAACAATCAGTTTTCTTGCCAGCCTTCCAGCTTGATGTCGTCGTAATAGACCGAACCGCGGTAATAGTTATTGTGCGGATCGCCAAACATGAAAAAGTCAGGAATTCCCGGCTCTGCCTGATACACCAGGCTCAGCGGTATCGTCCCGACATAAGTCTGCTGTCCGCCCCACTTGAAGTCGCCGGAAGTCGTCAGCACAAAGGCATCTTCATTGCGCTCGATGCAGGCTGAATACCAGGTATTGTCCTTGTACGCGTCCACAGCGCGAACTGCGCCCGAGGGCTGAAGCGCACCATTAGACCAGGCCAGAAAGGGCATGCCTGTAGCGGGGTCATCGCCGCCATCCTTGGCTACGCCAAACATCATGATCGGGTGCTGACCGTCAGGCACCCAACTCTTGCCCTCCCAGATACTGGTCCAGCCTTCCTTGTTGTTGTCCGAATCAATCACAGCTTTGCGATGGTGATGAATCCAAATATTGTTGTGGGGCCTCGGAGTTGCATCCAGAATGGTGAGCCAGTAAAAGCCATTCTCCAGCGTCGCATCATCGTCTAACCAGGGCTTGGCGGTTTCGCCCCCGGCATAGCCATTCAAGCCCTTCCCGGGCTTGCCGTCTCCAAACGAAGCAAATCCCACCTTCAAGCAAACCCGATACTTCTTTGGCAGCGCGTTCGTCGGACGAACAACCATCCCATCCGTGTGCTTGGGAGACGAAATCTTAAGCACATGATTATTCGGGTCCGCCGGATCCGGCACCACTTCGAAAAGATCACTGAATTTCGTGAGGTCAGAGCGGCTGTAAGCCGCGGCAGTTAGCCAATCGCCTTTCCCGAAAGGCCCTTCAGCGCGAAACGCCGCCGGAGTCGTTATGCCGAGTTCCTTGAAGTGTGAACCCCCATCGGAATACTCATCCGCATTTTGATAAGTATCGGCTACCCAGGCGGGCGAACCAGTCTTGAACAAAGGTGCCTGGCCTTCGAAATTTTCTTCGTAGAGGACCTTCCAGGAACCGTGACGCCCACTGATCGCCGCACCACCCTGAGGAGTGGCAGTTTGCGAATTCGATTCAGCAACCGATAGAAACAACAACGCGCAAAAGAACAATCGGATACGAGCGAGCGACATAGGCTACCCCCGGTAGATTGTAGATGAGGGAGCGCGGCGAGATCATGAATAGAGACGAGTTACTGATCATTGAGAGTAGAAGATGGTAACGCCACCAGTATGCGGCAGCGCACTCGCCTTCAGCCAGGTCTCGTTCGCAATTGTGCGGCTGCAGGGCGCAAGTGAACAAATTTTGATTGACCTGCGCGTACTCTCCATTCGCAGCGCGCTCAGCACGTCGGTCAAAATCGAGCCTTTGAAAGGCGAATACAGATAGAACACGGTGCCACTGGATAGATCCGCTTCACGCGCGTCTTGCGCCATGAACTGGACGCGGCTGAGGCGAAGGCTTTGAGCGCACTCCCGCGCGCTCGCGACATAGGCCGCCTCCACCTCAATACCAACGCTCCGGGCTCCAGTCACCATGGACACCACAAGCGGCACATGCCCGAGTCCCGATCCAAGATCGACAAAGATGTCGTCTTCCGCAAGCGCGGCAGCTGCTATCAGGTGGAGAATATGGCGCACGGGCGTTGGCTGATAGAACACCATCTCGGGTGATCGTTGAGGGTTTGGTTCGCTCGGTTCGTGGAGCTGAAGAACTCCGCTCAACAACTCGTCTCGGTAGTCGAAGCCCAGGCCGGGCGACGGGCCTTTCGATTCGTTCCGGCTCGCTGAATCCTGCAGCCACTCGAGAAGCGCGCGGGGTTGACCGCCGCGAACAATATCAGATCGCACACTCTGGTAGAGTTCTGAGTTTGCGGCTTCAAGTCGCGTCCGGAGTCCCTTCGCACGCTGGTGAATTCGCGACTCCGTCCACCTCGTGGAATCTTCGAAATCAAAGCCTCCAATCCTCGCGTCAAGATCGTCCAGCGCGATCAGGCGCTCCCGCAATTGCCCGGGCTGGAACAGAGAAACATCGGCCTCGAGGCCGCAGAGGAGGGCGTGCAGATCGCGGTCACATTCGATTTCACGCTCGCTCGAAAACATGCTCATGGTGGTTGACATATCAACCACGGTAAACACTATTAGGTTGTCATGTCAACCTGGAATTGATACGCTTGGCACAGACATGACAACAAAACCCTTATCCCCACAGGAGCTTCGTGTCTGGCATGCCTTCAGGATCATGCACGAAGATGTGCTGAGCCGCGTTGGGCGGGACATCGCGCAGGCGACCGGACTTTCAGGTCCTGAGTTTGGTGTATTGTCTCGCCTCGCTGCCATTGGCAAGGGTGAGATGCGGCAACAAGCGCTGGCCAGCATGATGGCCTGGGATAAAAGTCGCCTCTCTCATCAGCTCACGCGAATGCAGGAACGAGCGCTCATTGAACGCCGTCGTAATGACGGGAAGACTGTCCTAGTTGTGCTTACCAAACTCGGCAGAGAAAAGCTGGAGGATGCTCGCCCAATACACGCGGCCTCAGTTCGGCGGAATCTGTTGTCGCGACTCACCCAGGAACAAATCGACACCATCGTGCGGGTGAGTAATCTTCTCGGTGAAGAAGACTAACGCCCTTACGTTTCGACTGGGTCACGCTTTTGTTCCCAATCCCACAGGAACCCGTAAAATGGGCAGACAAACATGCCCATCACTGTCGGAGACCAAATCGGCGACTACGAAATCACAGGCACCCTCGGCGCCGGCGGAATGGGTCAGGTCTACCAGGTCCGCCATACCATTTCCAACCGAGCCGAGGCCATGAAGATCCTCGCCCCTGGTCGCGCCGTCTCCGACGAACTTGTCGCTCGCTTCCTCCGCGAAATCCAGCTGCTCGCCAGCCTCCACCACCCCAATATCACCGAGTTCCACACAGCCTTTCGTCACAACGGCGAACTCATTATGATCATGGAGTTCGTCGAAGGCCATACCCTGAGCGCCAAACTCAGCAGCGTCCCCATGACCTTGGCGACCGGCCTCAATTACATTCAACAGGTGCTTTCCGGCCTCGCCTACGCCCACGAACGCAGCATCGTTCATCGCGATGTAAAACCCTCCAACATCATGATCAGCCGCGACGGCCACGTGAAACTCCTCGACTTCGGACTCGCGCTTCCCATCCTCGACCCCCAGTTCACACGATCAGGCATGATCCTCGGCTCCCTGCCCTACATGTCGCCGGAACAGGTCCTCGGAAAACAACTCGACGCGCGCTCTGATGTCTACGCCGTCGGTGTCACTCTCTATCAGCTGCTCACCGGACGCCTGCCCTTCCAAGCGGCCAACGAATACGAGATCGCCAGCGCTCACCTCAAATCTTCGCCACCCGACCCCATCGCCATCAACCCGAACATCCCCGTACGCCTCTCGAAAATAGTCTTGAAGGCGTTGTCAAAGCCGCCAGACGACCGCTTCCAGACCGCAAAGGAATTCCTCGACTCCATCAGCCTGCTCCATACCGGCGAGACCGCAACCCTCGCTGCTTCAACCCTGCCTCGCAACGCCGAAGCAGCCCTCGCATCCAACACGCCGATCAAACAGGCGATCGATCCAAACGTACTCGACTCCGTAAGCCGCGAACTCGCCTTTCACGTCGGGCCCATCGCAAAGGTCATCGTAAGCCGCGCGGCCAAGCGTGCAATCTCCCTCGACGAGCTCTACAAACTTCTCGCAACAGAAATCTCTACCGAAAAAAGTCGTCAGGACTTTCTCGCCACCCGAATCAAATACTCCACACCCAGATGATCCTCTCTATTGATCGAGCATCTGAATTGCCTTCTTCAAACTCACATACATTCGGTTGAAGGAAGCAGTGACCTCAGCGATCTCGTCCTTGCCTTGATACGCAAGCTCAGGCTGATTCAGATCCCCCGTGCTGATACGATCCGCCGTCGCCGCAAGCCGTCGTACCGGCACGATCACCACATAGTAAAGCGCCGCATCGATAACAGCGAGAGCCACAAGAAAGGTCGCCCCGACATAGAACAGCAGCGTGCGATAGAGATGGGACGCAATATTCTCTGCCACCGTGGTGGGTACCGAGACGATCTGCGCGCCAATCACCTCGTTTAGCTTCCATCCAAAACCGTTCGCGCTGCCATACGTCAGAACTAGGTTCGCAGGCGCCATCGCTGCAGTGCCGTGGCACGTCAAACAACTCGCGTCCGCCGTAATCGGTTGCGACAGTGAGATCGATGTTCCCACGGGAGTTTGGCGTTCCCCAATCAATTGCTTCTCTTCCGGATGATTCCGGAAATATTCGATAATGTCGGCCTCCCACTGATCGGCTCTGTCCCGCGGATTGGTTGGATTCAGTGCCGCCTCCTTATAGGTGTAGTCCGGATAATCCTTGCGCAGGTGATTGAACGTCGTCGTGGCGGCGTAAAACGGAATCGTCTGTGGAAGAAACCGTTTCGCGCTCTCCGGCGTCGTCTCCAGCAGAGGATCTAACTCCTGGTCCGTATAGTCCCGCGTCGACCGCGCGCTCGAAATCATCAGCTTCGCCTGTTGAAGCGTCTGATCGCGTGCATTTTTTTCCAGAAACCTCCACGAAAGTTGCGACACCAGCAGGAGCCCGGTACCGAATAACAAAATGAGTAGGACATTGAACTTTGCCAGCAGCTTCAAGGATGGTCACCTCGTCTCGCTGAGAGAGCGTTATCTGTCGAGAATAGGCTGTCGCGACCGATATCTCAACGCAGACCACGATCCCATAGCTTCTTTCCAACTACGTCTCCGCGCAGACTCCATTCACCGTAGCCCACTCTGGTGATAACCTTCCCCTATGCCCGGCCCCACCTTGCAACAACGACTGGAGCACGCCCTCGAGGCCCTCGCCGAAGCGGAACGCGAGTACGCCGCCGGAATCCCATACAAAGGCGTTACCACTTGGCCGGAAAAGATCGCCCACATCAAAAAACACATCGCCGATCTCAGAGAAATCATCGCCAACGAGTAGCTCCCCATGTCAACCACTCGCCAGCTCATGCTCGCAGACGTTGATTACTCCGACTGGGCCAACCAGCAACTCCTCGCCGCCTGCTCCGTCCTCACCCCGGACCAGCTCACCCGCGACCTTGGCGCCTCACACCGTAGCGTCCTCGAAACCCTCCGCCACATCTTCTACGCCGAGCGTGTCTGGCGCGATCGCTTGATCAAGAACGCGCTCCCGCCTCTCATCGAAGTAGGGGACCAGCGCCTCTTTGCCGACGCTCCACCCGAACCGTCGCTCGAAGACCTCAAACAAAAATGGCCAACCGTCGCGCAGAATCTCCGCCGCTGGCTCGAAGTCTGCACAGAACAAGATCTGTCAGCTGAGCTCTCCTGCCTCAAACCCGACGGAGAAGACCTCCGTATCTCTCCCGCCCAGATCATCATCCACTCGGTCAACCACTCCACCCTCCACCGGGGTCAGATCATCAGCATGCTTCGAAGCCTCGGCATCCGGCCGCCTAACACTGACCAGTTCAGCTTTTACATGACCCAGCAACAAACGGTTGTTCGGCATAGTCCAACCCTCCTCTAAAGCGGCAAAGCCGCGTCGCGAAAATTTGCGGCAGAGCGGACGGTGGACTGGGCACACCTTACATGCAGCTCGATTATGTTCAATCGAACCGTCCGCTTGCCCCATTTGCCTCCGTCGTTTATTTTGGCGTTCCCGTAACCGTGTGCTTCTGCGGCGGACCACTCTCAGCAAGCTTCTTCTCGTACTTCGTCTCCTCCACCACCATCCCGTACTGTTGTCCTCCAACCCAGAGCCGATTCAGGAAATCGACCCCTCCATATTTATTGAACGTCACATCGGCAGACTTATGACCGCTCTCACTTTGCGTTGGCACGAATTCGACAAACGCGGAGTACTTCCCCGTTGAGTCCTCGATCATCAGCGTCGTAGAGCCAAACGCTGCCGGTCGCACGGTGTATGAACCAGCAGGCATCTTCGTGTTGCCCGCGTAAAACGGAAACGTCGTTGTGAACGTCAGACCGTTCACAATCTGCGCCGCCCCGGGGATCACGAAGCACAACCACATCAAAACGCTCGGACCAACAAGCTTCAATAGGTTTTTCATCGATCACGTCCTCGCATACTGAGATAGGAAGGGCTCCGCGATTTGCATCTGCCCGCTGCGTGCCCCACCTTCCAATTCTTCCCCTCCGCACTCAACAGCGAAACTGGTAGTTTTTACTGTTTTTAGAACTAATATCCTCTAGGTTGTTTGGAGTAGTGCACACCTTCGCAACCCCTTGAACTGGGGCGCGCCTGCATCATCCAAAAGAACCGGTTTGACATTGCGAACTGCGGAACACGCTTGGACTCCACCCTTCGTGCCGCTGCGAAAGGTGCGATGAAGTCTGCTCGCGCCAAATGAAAATTTACCGGCGTGAAAGTCGATTTACGCCGGACACCCCGCGTCCATCCATTTCTTGAAAAGCGAAACACGATCCGCAGGCCACGGTTCATCTGGAGGCATCGTGCCTCCGGACACCGCACCGTACACAGTCTCCGCATTCGCCGGAACACACATCCACGCGGGATCATCCAGCTCAATCCCCATCGGCTTCATGCACTCAACATCTTCGTCTCGGAAAAGAGGGCGAATATCTGCGCCAAAACTAAGAGCCATCGAATCCTCCTTTTGATGATTCTGAATGATAGACCACTGTTGCCCACCACCAAGTGCGCGGCGACTTGACAAAGCATTTCGCTCTGTGTACAAAGCGTGGACGTAGAAAAAGGCCATAGGAAATATCCTTATCTCCAAAAACGGTTTCGTTTGCTTTGCGGCAACAAGGAGGATAAGCGTGGCAAATAAATCAAGACAAAAGAATAGTGCGCCCTCAAAAGCTAAGTTAGTGGGATCCCCGACTCCATTGATATCAGCTGAAAAGGCTATCGGTGGGATATCGGAATTCCACTATGGGCTAAGGGCAAGATTTAATCAGGAAGTCGCACTCCGACAACAAGCAGATCGTGAAGCGGCAGCTGCCATGGCTCCGCTCACAGAGATGATCAAACAAAACAAAGATTCGGTCGCAGCGATGCAACGGCGACGGAAACTTCTCGCTTCCCGTCCTAACACCCGAGCGGCGTTCCCCAAGTTCAAAGGAAAACTGGAGAGGCACGTGAGAGCGGGATCGATGTTGAACGTGGAAGTACCCCCTTACGATTATGAGTGGGGTGATCAGGGGTCTGAGAATACAAATGGCACCACAACCTGGGGCACATTTGTTGCCTTGAAAGCCGACGCGCGTATGAATGTAACAACTTACGCCGCGAGTGGTGGTCTTGGTTGGGCCTCAGCTGGGTTAGGCAAAGTCTTTCAACCTGCAGGCAGAGATGCCACCTACGTGCGAATTGGCTTATACGCACCCTACGACTACAACTGGTGGGACGATTCGAATATCGAGACCGCACATACCGATGGATTCATAGGGGTCCTCGTACAGAGCTGGGACCTCTCTGGTAACAATTTTCAAACCGACATGGATCGACGAATCCCATTATGGAGTGATGGGACAAGTTGGACAGAGAGCCACTCCGACAGTTCGGATGGTTACTACCCTAGCGACACCTACTTTTGGGCTTGGAGTAGCCGGATATACGTAGTATGGGCGTGGTGTGGTGCGTCGTGCGATGGGTCCTCAGGGTCAATTTTTTATAGTACTGCTTTCGACACCCTGTCTATTTCGATGCCATTTATGGTGTTTGAGCAATTCATCTAGATTTGGGCGCAGTACCGTCCCAATCTCCTCTCATGTTAGCGGCCCTCGATTAACGTGACGAATATTTTTAGCAAGACTGGAGGGGCGCTGGAGATTCCGCTAGCCTGCGTCCCCTCATTATTCTGAAATCGACCGTCATTGATGTATTCCGCACTAGATCGTCCCCATTACGGAAACCTGGTGGTTAGTGTTGGCCTCGTTACGCACATCAGCGGAGTCACACGCAGTCCTATGCGTGCGGCAATAGAGTTATAGTGCATATTCAGGCGCAATCCCCGTCAATTTCAAACTGAGGCACAACCTGGCATTTTCCCAGCCATCTGTAAAAACTGACAGTCTTCGAGTACCTTCTCCTCCTTCTACACTGTCTTATCTGAGGTGCCTCCATGCACAAAGCTGCCAAAGCCACCATCCTCACTATCGCAACCATCGCCATGACCCTTCCCGCATCCGCCGACAAACTCAAGGGCCCCTCCACCCTCAAGGACTTCCAGCCCTTCGGAACCACGGATAAGGATCACAAGCATCAGGCCTACGACCTCTCCTTCGACGCGAAGGGCCACAGCTACACCTGCCGCACCAATTACAAAAAATCCACAAACGCCACAGACTTCGTCGTCGGCAATCAGATCACCTACGAGATCGACGATGACGAGGCGACAATCAAGACCCAGCAAAACAAAAAAGTCGAATGCAAAATCGTCCGCGTAGAGAACCTGGCTGCCACTCCCTGACGCAAAGCGATGGCGCAAACCAGCCCCAGGCAGGCTGCCATTTCTCCATCCTGACCATCCAATCCTTTGACTTCGAAGAGGAGCGCTCTCGCACATGGCCAAGGAATGGATTGAAAATCTCGCCCAGGACATCAAGCAAACGAATCACGAAGCCGCCACTGACTTCGGTATCGCCCAGCATCAGGCCGCCGCCGTCGCCCAGCAGGGCCTTCCCTTCTTCCTCGCCTTCACTTCCGCGCTTGAGCAAAACATCACCCAGCTCCGGGGCCAGCTCCAGGGCCACCCCGCATCCTCTGACACCATCTTCAAAACCCCCACTCCCGCCGAGATCAAAGTCACGCGCAGCCGATTCCCCTGGTTCGACGCCACCATCCTCTACCGCAACGACACCATCTCTCTCGACTACGCCAAAGGTCTCGGCATCGCCGGCGACCCCACCCCCAACTACACCCCCGACCGCAAAACCCTGAACTTCACCTTTCAATCGGCACCCGACAACACCCTCACTCTCATCGAATCCTTCCGCGACAATCCGCGTCAATTCCGCGAACCCGAAGACCTCGCAAGGTACATCACCGAACTCCTCTTTCTCCCCACCCCATCCGCCGTGATGACCCAATAAAGGCGCCGCCTCCGAAAAGCGCCACCGCAGAAAAAATCTGGCTTACCCCCCGAAACCAGATTATTCTGGGGCTCTCCCCCATCCTGCGTCTCTTGAACGGATCACAAACGATGACGACCTCCGCCGTGACCCCTCCCGCGCATCCCGCTCCTCCTGCGCGCCGCAAAAGCCTCGCCAAGCCCGCCCTCTGGCTCCTCATGGCCCTCGGCTTTCTCTCCGTCCTCATCCTCACCGAGTACCCCTACTTCGGCCACCCCAACCCAAACCGCGCCCGCGTCCTCAGCGAAAAACTCGCCTTCCTCCCCCACGCCCTGGCCGGACTCACCGCCCTCCTCATCGGCCCCTTCCAGTTCTCCACCCGCCTCCGCCAGCGCAACCTCACCCTGCACCGCATCCTCGGCAAAGTCTATGTCGGAGCCGTCATCCTCGCCGCCCCCACCGCCCTCATCATCAGTTGGCACCTCGACAAAGTCGACCAGCCCGAGACCTACATCTTCGCCGAGACCTGCGCCCAGGCCGGTCTCTGGCTCATCACCACAATCGCCGCCTTCATCACTGCGCGCAACCGCCACATCGCCACCCACCGACAGTGGATGATCCGCTCCTACACCATCACCTTCTTCTTCGTCGCCTCGCGAATCCCCATGCCCCTTCCCGTCGTCCAGCACATGACCGACGCCGCCTTCACCATCTACCTCTTCCTCCTCCTAATCGCCTCACTCATCCTCCCCGACATCTACTTCAGTTGGCGCGAACTCACCACCCGCCGCACTAAATAACGAAGCAACGTGACTGCCTCGCCCCGCAGATATTCCCAAAATGGGAATCGTCGAAAATAAGTCCTCAAAGAGTGACAATTTTTCGATCGAGAAAAACCGTCCGTCAAAACACCAAATTCCACCAGCAAACCACCACAACTTCACCATCAAAAACCACGCTGAAAAACACCTTTTTTACAAATACCCCCGCAAAAACGCATAACCTCCCCGAATAAAAAAATCCCTCTCCAATCCACCCTTGCCCACTCGTCGTACTCCATTCAACCGGGAGAGTCCCACGGGCCCCCTTCCAAAACAGCGGATCGCTTTCCTGGAATCACAAAGGAAAGGCATTTCAAAATGAATACACCTGACAGAAGAACGTTCCTAAAAGGCGCAGCCCTCACAGCAGCTCTCGGCGGCATCGCCACCGCCCAGGCCCAGTTTCAAGCAGAACCCCTCAACTTCAAAGACGAGCACGACCACCTGAACAAAGGCGATCGCGCCATCCTCGTAGCCGCCGAGATCGCCGAAGCCCTCGCCGTCACCACCTACACCAACATCATCAACAACTCCCCGTTCTTCAAACAGATACCCGACGACGACCAGGGCTATCTCATCGCCGCGCGCCAGGAAGAAATGTCCCATTATCTCCTCGAGCAGTCAGTAACCGATCAACCCTCACCCTTCACTCAGTTCTTCTATCCCCCCAACATGTTCTCCAACGCACAAACCACTCTCAACGTTCTCGTCACGCTCGAAGACGCATTCATCGCGGCTTATCTAGTCGGCGTGCGCAACTTCAGCACAACTAATCTCCGTGTCACCGCGGCGCGCATCATGGGTATCGAGAGCGACCACCGCACCCTCGCACGTGTCGTGGGCGGCGACGTAACCGCACCCTTTGGCGGCCCGATCGAAACTATCACCGGCATTCAGGGAGTCGCAGAAAGCATCGACCCGCCCAACAACAATGGCTACGAAAGAACCTTGTGCTGGACCTCGATCGACCAGGCAGTCACCGCACTCACACCCTTTGTCGACTTCAACGCCGCCAAATCCGCAGGCTTCGACACCTCGCAAGCCTTCCCATTCCAGCCCTTCACTCCAACCTTACCCTCACCGCTCGGAGCCTTCATCTCCTACACCGGATGCTGACCATCCCCTCAATCACCCTCATGCACTCCAGCATGAGGGTGCACTTTCTCATCCCGCATAAGCTCGCGCGATCAGAACAAGCGCCAGCACATAGGCCCCGAACATTGCTGCCAGATATCCCTTGGCTCGCGCATTTGCACCGCGAAACTCCTTCCACACAAAGACGCCCCAAAGGCACGCCACCATAGGCGAAGCCTGACCGATCGCATACGAAATCGCGACCCCCACCAGGCTCGCCGCCACGAAATTAAACACAGTGCCGATTCCCCAGATCGCTCCGCCCAGCAATCCCAGCGCATGGTATGACGCGGGAGCGCGAAAATAATCTGCCGCAGCTACCGGCGAACCGACAATCGGCTTCCGCATCAGAATCGTATTGAAGACGAAGCAGCACAGGAACGCGCCCAGCGTAAGAAAAACCGCCGTCGTATAAGGAGTCAGCGTATTACCCCGTGTCATCGCGCGCGTCACAAACGGCGCAAAGATCCCCATCAGCAAACCCGAGATCAAACAAACCACAACACCGCGCCGCGACACAACGCTTCCCTCCGTGCGCAGCGCACCATACGCCTTCCCCACCAGGACCACTGCAACCACCGCCATAAAAACACCCGCACCAAGCAACACCGGATTGCCGCGCGGCTGCAGCGCATAACTCAGTACCACGCCCTCCACCAGCGCGATCCCGATCGAAATCGGAAATGCAATCGCCAGCCCGACGATCTCAATCCCCGCTACCAGCAGCACATTCGCGATGTTGAAGATGAACCCACCCAGCGCCGCATAAAACAGATTGATGTTGTCGGCCGTATGAACATTCGCAAGAAACGCCGTCGAGCCGCCGTGAAAACTGCCCATCGTTAGCGCCAGCACTAACGAGATCAGAAAGATTCCCAGTCCATAATCCCAGTAGTAGAGGTCAAAGCGGTAGTTCCGCGTGACCTTGAAGGTGTTGGCGAAAGAGCCCCAGCACACCGTGCTCAGCACCGTCATCAAAAGGGCGACGGCAAATGTAGTTGGAACGAACATAACGGTCAACTCTGGCGAAATATCGCGACGTCACACGCCTGCACGCGCGACGAACTGCCATTATGCCCAATCAACCGCAGAAAAGAACAAGAAATCGACGGCTAATGGAAGGCCTAACCCATCACTACGCCCGCCTTCAGCACAACCCATCACTCCCACTGTGAAGTGTGCCGCTTCAACCACCAGCACGCCGGATTCCCTTGCTGCGGAAAGATCGACCGGCTGCACGTCATCGGAACCGTCCCCATCAGGTCGTACTCCACTTTGTTTCCCTTCAGCGGTGTCGCCAGAAACTGATTCACCTGTACCACCTCGAACGCCGTACCCCGCGACACGCGCATGCGCAGCGCCGCCCAGTCCCCCACGTACAACAAGCCCAATAGAACAGCCAGCGCCACTACCAGGCGAAACAGTCTTCCAATCCACTTGCCCATCAGCCCAAGTATTGCACGTGGACCCATATCCCTAGCCGCACGTTGTAGGCGAGGTACCATCCCGGATGGTCCGGGTCGTCGTAAATCACGATGTCGTCACCGGCCCAGTTCCAGCCATCGCAATACGCCAGGTCATAAGGAGCGACGCCAAAGTAGAAGCCGCCAAACCAGAAGCGGTTCGGTCCACCTCCCGCCAGATGCCACACATGCGAGGGACCAAATCCGCCCGTAAAATGCCCATGTTCCCAGGGATGGTCCAGGTGGTAGTGGGGGTCGCTCGGTCCCGTGTCATGTCCAACCCAATGGCCGTCGTCGTGGACATGAGGCGCGTTCGGATGCCCCGGAGCATCGCTGAAGTTCCTGTTCGCCGGCGCAGGTGCCGCCGTCCCGTGGTAGGGAGCCGGCCCATGCGCAGGTGGAGGAGCAGCATGCCCGCCTCCCCCACCACCCGAGTGTTGCGCCCACACAGGAACCGAAAAGATAACCATTGCCGCAAACCAGCCGATAACCCTTGTCATAGGACCCCTCTCGCACGCCATCCGCACCTTCGATGGGATTCTCGCTGAATTGGTTGGCCTTATGCCAGTCCCAAATCAGATTCCCACAGTCAGATGCCACCTGCTGCAGTGTCGGAGCACTCGTCGCAGCATCCTACAATGCGGTACGGTTAACAGAAAATGAAGTTGAGGACGGAATGAAGTTCAAACAAGCACTGGTAAGGGCGATTACTCTCGCCGCAATCTGTACTTTCAACCACATCGCATCTGCACAAGCCAGCCCAGCCGGAACCCAGCAACTTCAGCTATCAGCGTTCGCGGCCCTCACCGGCACCTTCACCGATCTCGAAGGCGGCAAAAACCTGGGCATCACCGCAGGAGCAGATCTCACTTTCCTGGCCCTTCGCCTCGTCCGCCCTTCCTTTGAGGCCCGCGGCACCTATCCGATTGACGGAGGCCACATCAGCAGCCAGAAGAACTTCCTCCTTGGCCCCAAAGTCGAATACCCCATCGGCCGCTTCCACCCCTACGCCGACTTCCTCTTCGGCCGCGGCGAAATTGACTATCACTCCCCCGGCTATATCTTTGGCGACATACGCTACATCCAGACCAACACCTTCATCTATTCCTCGGGCGGCGGCTTGGACTACAACCTCACCCATAACCTGGCACTGAAAGCCGACGTGCAGTTTCAGCATTGGGAAACTCCCGTCGTACCGTCGGGTGTCATTCACCCCATAGCCATCACTTTCGGGGCTCTCTATAACTTCGACTTCAACCCGCACCATCGTCATAGCCAGTAAACACAAACGTTAAATCCTTGTTTCAAATCATCAAAACACTCCATTAAGTTGCTGCCATCGCTGGACTTGCCCCCCGACATGGCGTATCGTTTGGCCGAAAGCTAAATCTCAGCAGCCTACGGAGTGAATTTATGCCTCGTTTCACCTACCGGCCCCTGCCTCTTCTCGCTGCCGCGCTCATCTTCAGCCTCTCTGCCCCGGCCATCCTCGCCCAGGACCAGACGCCCGGACCAACCTGGTCACAGGAAGACACTCTCCGCATCGCAAAAGAGGTTCAAAAGAAACTCGCAAACCTCAGCAATTTCAGCGTCTTCGACTGGATCACCTTTGGCTTCCACGGGAAAACTGTCGTCGTCAAGGGCTACGCCTCTCGCCCCATTCTCAAGAAAGACATCGACAATGCCCTCAAGGGTATTCAGGGTGTCGAATCCGTCGACAATCAGGTCGAAGTCCTGCCGAACTCCCCCAATGACGACCGCATCCGCGCCGCCGTATACAACCGCATCTACACCAACCCCGCGTTGCGCAAATACAACGCCAATCAGGGTGGCATTCGCCAGGCCACCGGGCCAGGCCCCAACATCGCCCTCGCGGCAGGAGGCGTCACCAACGCCCCGCCCATCGGCTTCCACGCCATTCACATCATCGTGAAAAATGGCAATGTAATCCTCTACGGTGTCGTCAACAACGAGGGTGATAAGAGCATCGCCGGAATGCAGGCCAACTCGACCCCCGGAGCCTTCAGCGTCGACAACGACCTCATCGTCCAGGGCCAGGCCGCTAAGCCAGCAGCAAAGTAAGCGCATAACCAACAGGCGCCGGATAGACCAAATCCGGCGCCCCAATCCCTTCAACCTCGAATCCCCCGCTACAATAGACCTGTGCGGCGATCTCTCAGCATCGTCCTTCTTCTCCTCTTCAGCCTCCCGCTGATCTCGCCCCTGCTCGCTCTAACTGCTGACTCAGACGCTAATCTTCCCGCCTGCTGCCGCCGCAACGGAACCCATCACTGCTTCAGAACGACGCGCCCCGCCGCGCCCTCTGCCGGAACCCAGCTCTCCGACATCCCGAAACCCTGCCCAGCCTATCCAGCAGTCGTCACCCCGATCCGCCACAGCGATCTCTCCCTTCCCACCGCATCCCTGATCTTTGCCGAAATCATCAGCCACCCCGCACTCAAGCTTCAAACCCAGGCCCGCGCCCGCGTGGCCCTCGACCGCGCCCGTCAAGAACGCGGTCCCCCCTCCTCGACTCTCCTCTAAAGACCCGGCAGGTCGCGACCAGGCTTCCCCCAGGAAATCCGTTCTGCTGCCCCGCTCAGTGTGAATCTCGAACACCGTCAGCTCTCTGACGAGGAAACTCACATGCGAAAGCTCGCTCTACTCTGCTGCTCTCTGCTCTGTTTTGCCGCTGCAGCCCACGCCGCCATCTTCAGCCAGATTCACGGAGTCGTCCACGACCCCCAGCACCGCCCGATTGCCGGAGCCCACATCGAGCTTCACGCCGCCAACTCCGCCTTCACCCAATTCACCCTTACCGCCCACGACGGCTCATTCTCCTTCTCTTCCATTCCCCTCGGCGACTACATCCTCACCATCTCGCAGACCGGCTTCTCCACCGCCAAACAAGAACTCAACCTGGCCTCCGACACCTCACCCATCCTCCACATCGAACTCCAGCTCGGCACACTCGAACAGTCCACCACCGTCACCACCAGCGCTGCCGCCTCGGATACCGTCACTCCCATCACCCTCGTCAGCCGCGAAGACATCGCCCTCACGCCCGGCGCAAACCGAACCAACAGCATGGCGATGATCACCGACTACGTTCCCGGTGCCTACATGACCCACGACATGCTCCACATCCGCGGCGGCCATCAGGTCTCCTGGCTGCTCGACGGCATCCAGATCCCCAACACCAACATCGCATCCAACCTCGGCGCACAGATCGATCCCAAAGACATCGACTACATCGAGGTCCAGCGCGGCTCCTACACCGCCGACCTCGGCGACCGCACCTACGGCGTCTTCAACGTAGTCCCTCGCACCGGCTTCGAGCGCGACCGCCAGGCCGAGCTCCTCCTCTCCGGCGGCAGCTACTTCCAAACCAACGACCAGCTCAGCCTCGGCGACCACTCCGAAAAACTCGCATGGTACGCCTCGCTCAACGGCAACCGCAGCGACTATGGCCTCTCCCCACCCATCGCCGAAGTTCACCACGACGCCACCAATGGCTACGGAGCCTTCGCCTCACTCATCTACAACCGCACCCCGAAAGACCAGTTCCGCCTAATCACCCAGGCCCGCAACGACTTCTTTCAGATTCCCTACGACCCCGACCCCAACAGCTTCGAGAACCAGCAGTTCGACTCCTCCGGCCTCCGCGACACACAAAAGGAAACCGATGTCGTCGCCGCCGTCTCCTGGCTACACACCTTCAACCCCTCCACCGTCCTCCAGCTCTCGCCCTTCTATCACTTCAACCGCGCCGACTATGACGCCGATCCCAATGACACCCCCGTAGCCACGACCTCTCACCGCACGTCCAACTACGCCGGTGCCCAGGCCTCCATCACCACCGCCATCGCCCGCAACACCATCCAGGCCGGCCTCTACTCCTTCGGACAGCACGATACCTATCTCTTCGGATCCATCTTCAACGACGACTCCGGCAACCAGAACTTCACCATCCCTGACTCAGCCAGCGGCGGAGTCGTTGAAGAATACGTCTCAGACAACTACAAAGCCACCTCATGGCTGACCGTCATTGCCGGCCTCCGCGAATCTCACTTCCAGGGCGCATTCAGCGAAAACTTCACTGCTCCCCGATTCGGAGCTGCTATCACCATCCCAAAACTGAACTGGGTCTTCCGCGCCTTCTACGGCCGCTTCTACCAACCTCCACCGCTACTCACCGCCGCCGGCCCACTCGTCCAGTACGCCCAATCCAACGACACCTCCTTCACTCCGCTCCACGGCGAACGCGACGAAGAGCGCCAATTCGGCGTCCAGATCCCCTTCCGCGGCTGGGTCCTCGACATCGACACCTTCCACAACCGCGTCAACAACTTCCTCGACCACTCCAACATCGGCGACTCCAGCATCTACTTCCCCGTCACCGTCGACGGAGCCCTCGTCCGCGCCTGGGAGACAACCCTCCGCAGCCCCTTCCTCTGGCACATCGGCCAGTTCCACCTCGCCTACTCCAACCAGATCGCCGAGCAGCGCGGCCCCA
>Ga0206964_10082_pt1 | contig 22120 bp, 8 predicted proteins | sample Alteio_BWOrgHeat_25_FD_152980 | JGI IMG/M metagenome (GOLD analysis project Ga0206964, IMG submission 152980) | Enriched cells from forest soil in Barre Woods Harvard Forest LTER site, Petersham, Massachusetts, United States -... | ecosystem: Environmental > Terrestrial > Soil > Temperate forest >...
TAGGGTCAGGGTTTAATCACCCGGGTTCTGTGGCGGCAGACGGCGCCGGCAATGTTTATGTTGCCGACTATAATAATGGCGCTGTAAAAGAATTAATGCCTACCGGCGGGTACTTTATAAGTAAAGCATTACCGCTGGGATTAAACTTTAATGATAACACAGGTGTTATCACCGGCAAACCAACGCTCATAAGCCCCGCCACAAATTATACGGTTACGGCTTATACTTCAGGTGGTGGCACGCCGGCAGTGTTAAATATAAAAGTGTTGCCAAACCCGAATCTTGTAAATCTAACCACCTTCCCGGGCACATTAGCGCCGGCATTTGTATCAGGCACCACGAGCTATACGGTTTCGGTTACAAATGACATAAATTCAATACAAGTAACACCAACAACGAAGGATCCTTTGGCAACAGTGTCTGTAAATGGTATTACACAACCTTCGGGCTACGCCAGTAACCCTATTAGTTTAAATGCAGGGCCCAACGTGATCCACGTTACGGTAACAGCCCAGGATGGCAATACAGTAAAAGTTTATACGATAACCGTAACCAGGGCCCATTCTACCAATGCTTTGCTTGAAAATCTGGTATTAAGCGTAGGTTCCCTGAATCCGGATTTCTCAAGCGGAATTGCCACCTATCATGCCGCTGTAGGGAGTGGCGTCAGCTCGTTGACAATAACACCTACCGTTAGTGATACCGCATCGAGGGTTACCGTAAATGGGGTAGCGGTGGCATCAGGAATGCCATCAGGGGATATTACATTAAATGCCGGCCCCAATACAATTACTGTAGTAGTAACCGCGGGGAACGGGGTAACTACCAAAACTTATACTGTAACGGTAACCAGGGCTACCTCAAATAACGCTAACCTGTTAAGCCTGGCAACCAGCGCGGGGAATTTAACGCCAACATTCTCGCAGTCAGTAACCACGTATACTAAAATGGTTGCCGGGGCAGTATCGTCAATTATCTTTACACCAACGGTTGTGGTTGCCGGTTCAACCGTAGCCATAAACGGCAGCCCGGTAGCTTCGGGCACAGCGTCGGGTCCTATTCCTTTAAATGGTGGCGATAATGTGATCAATATAGTGGTAACTGCTACGGATGGCACAACCACTAAAACCTATACGGTAACGGTAACCAGGAATGCATCAACCGATGCCAATCTTTCAAACCTGCAGGCAAGTGCCGGCACCCTTGCTCCAGGTTTTACAATGGGAAATCTCAGTTACCATTTCTCTGTAGGAAACGGCGTCACCTCGACAACAGTAACACCTACGCTGCATGACGCTACGGCTACAGTGACCGTTAACGGAACACCTGTTGCAAGCGGTGCTGCATCAGGGTCTATCCCGTTAAGCGCTGGCGCCAATCCCATCAACATTACGGTAACCGCACAGGATGGCACAACAACACAAACATATGTCCTTACCGTAACCCGCACGGCATCAAGCAATGCAAAGCTTTCAAACCTTTTAACAAATGCCGGCGCGTTAACCCCCGGGTTTGTTAATACAACAACCAGCTATACCAAATCGGTAGCCAATACGGTAACCTCTATCATCTTTACACCAACGGCAGCCGACCCAACGGCAACCATAACGGTAAACGGCGTAACCGTGGCATCGGGCGCCGCATCGGCCGCACAGGCGCTGGCAGTGGGCGCCAATACCGAAAATATAAAAGTGACCGCGCAGGATGGCGTAACAGCTATAACCTATGTGGTTACGGTAACGAGGGCTTCGGGTGGCATGAACAGCGTTTACGAACCAGTAGCGGTTGCCAAACCAACAGATACCCCTCAATTGGCAGAGGATGGCATTAATGTGCATGAAGGCATATCGCCAAACGGCGACGGCCTAAACGACTTCCTGCTGATAGACGGGATAGTAAATTACCCTGATAATAAGCTCCAGATCATGAACCGGAGCGGGCAGCTGGTATTTGAAGCCAAAGGTTATGACAACAGCAATAAGGTATTTGACGGCCACTCCAATAAAAATGGAACCATGCAATTGCCGGGCACGTATTTTTACTCCCTGGACTATACGGTGAATGGCGTAGCCAGGCACAAAACAGGGTTTATCATTCTTAAATATTAAAATTAAAGGAAAGAAAAACCGGGGGGCGAAAGCCCCCTTTTTTGTAGGGTTAAAAACGGGTGTGTGATCCACAAAAGGGTGTGACAGATGGATCATGCGGATCACGATTTTTCATAAAAATTTAACACACAACGGGTTATGCAAAACCCGTGAAACAGTTTGCAACACCCATTTTGCGCGATAGGCCCGTTTAGGGTGCTTTGCGACATGGGATATGATGTAAGTTCATCAGTTGAGGCAAGGAAGCGTTCCATTTTTACACGCGGAACACCCGGAACGCTGTGAAATACGCTGATTATCAGATTGTTTCATATTTACATGTTGGTAAAAAGCTGATTATCAGATATATCAATTCTCGCGTAATTATACGAAGGCAAACCGCAGACGGAAACCGGGTATTGCGGATACCTGTCAGCGGGGCACGAGAAGTCTATCGCTTTTTGCCAACCCGGATTATAGCGCCAGAGGGAGGAGGGTCAATGGGATGCCTTTAATACGTTTTAACTCGTAAACTGTCTTCTTTTATTTCAGTTAAATGCCATTTTACTGAACGCCCCTTTTCAATTCTACAAGATAAATATATTACCGCCTTAGATCCCTCTAAAGAAACTTTGAAGGAAGCCGGGTCATCTTTTTCATTGGGTAATCCATTATGATAATACGAATATGATTGAAAGGAGCCAATTTTTTTTAATATTTCTTCATTATTCTTTAACATCTTAACTCCCTCGCTGAATGACTCTACTTCGTCACTCTCATTCAAAATACTGATTGCAATGTAAAGTAAAGATGCTAAAAGTAAAAGAATTAAATTCAATTTTATTACTTTTATTCGACTCTCCTTTGTTTTTAAATAAGGTCGATAAAAAAAATAAAAAAGTAGCAAAGATAAAACCGAAATGATTGTATATATCATTTTATATAAAGTGAGTTTGTTAAAGATTAATACTTCACATCGTCATTTGTCGACACTTATTGTTACCTCAGATCCGTAAATAATCTGCGCACCACCGCTTACCTGCCAAGGATCAGATTTGGTTATTTTACCAGTGTCTGTTGTTTCGGTTTTGCTAGTTGCTCCGAGAAAACTCCCTTGCCGATATGTTGAACCACCATGGTCGGTTGGCCCGGCCCACGATCAAGACTAGCAAATCCCCATTTTTGATTCCCCTTTGCATTTGGGCTCATCCGGATTTAAAAGTACATTACTGAAAGCTGTAATGCAAAAAATCCGCAGGCTTTTATTGCGGCCACCTGTCCGTGGCAATAAGTACACAGCGCTGCCAACCTTCGTTGCATACCTGGTGGTGGGTACACCTGGCAATTAACTAGTCGCTAACTACCAATAAACTAGTCTCTAATCTCGCGTCAACTAATCTCTAACCCCTTGCATCCCCGCAGCCAAAACCTTATCTTTAGGCTTGTAAGCTTCTGTTACCTTTTAATTTAACAAGATGACCCCAGCGAGGGATGTAAAAAACCGCCTTGTTTTTTTTTACGCGATGGGTATTCGCGTGTTTGCGTTTTTAATATTGTGGTTAGCAACATTGGCAGCCGATGCTCAAACTACCTTTAACTTACGGAAAGTAGACCTTCCGGCCCCCTTTAAATACACCGAAATTAGGGCCGTACGGCAGGACAACGACGGCTATACCTGGTTTACCACCAGCCAGGGGATATGGCGGTACGATGGTACCGATGTGCAGCCCTTCGATATTAACGATCCCGAATTGCCGCAAAGCGCGGTACCTGATGTGATCTATTGCTACGATGGGTATATTTTGCTTTTTTTTGATGTGAGCCATGGCAGCCGGATGATTGCCTATGATACGTTTACTGCGAAGACCACCAAATACTTACTTGACGAGCACCCGGTGAGTTTTTACAATTCGCCGGCTGGTAAACTATTAATTTATTCATGGAAAAATAAGTTGTGGCGGTTTTCGAGAAAAGATCTGCTGGTAAAAGGCGACGATGCCGCGCGCTTAAGGGGTTGGGGATATAACGGGGTGATAGATAATGTTATTGTGGACAAGGATGGAAGTACCTATGTATTTTACAAGCAAAAGGTAGTAAAGCTAAAAGATGGAACTGTTTCGTTTAATAATGACACACTGACCAGGGCACATGATCCCGGTTTTAAGTTTTCGTACGCCAAGAATGTTTTATGCTCATCGGCGTATTTGTTTGCAAGGTTCCCCAATGGGTTTATTATATACGATAAGCGTACGCTAAAAAAACTGTATGAATACCTTGGGGTTGACATCCCCATCGTCTACCTGGAAAACGATCGTTTTGTAGTCCTTCAGTCGGGCGCGGGTCAGCTTAAACCCAATAATAAGTTGTTTAAAGTACAGGCCTTCCCGTATATTGGCATTACCGGCAACATCAAAACCTATATTAATGAACCGGGCGCCAATCGCATTTTAATAGCCACTGAAAAAGGCCTGTTTGAACTCACGCCCAATGCTGCACCCGGCAACAATATAGGTAAAACTGATTTTTTTGACCAGTTTTTTAAAGACAAAAGTGTACGCTGCATGTACCGCTTAAGCAATGGCAAACTGTATGCCGGCACTTATAAAGGCTTTTACGTGGCAGACGGGGATAATGCGCGTTTGATTGCAACCCTGGCCATTTACAGCATAACAAAGATCGACGAAAATACTTTGCTTTTAGGTATCGAAGGCGCTAACGGGTTCGCCACAGTGGATACCAGGACCGACCGGCTGAGTTTTATCGACAGTAAGGGCCGTTTTATCTTCGGTTTTTCGTTGTTGAAAGATGGCGAAGATTATATTGCCGGTGGGGCTTACAATGTGTACCGCCTTAAAAAATTAACCGGTGGCCAGTGGGACCCCCAATTGCTTTTGCATTCGGATAGCCTGGGCAACGTTAAGCAAATAATGGCAATGGACGACCATTGGTGGGTAGCCACTTCCGTGGGGTTGTTTAACCTTGACAGGAACAACCGGCTTAAAAAGATCTTTCCCCTGCACGAGAGCTATGGCGTATATGCCATACAGCGCGACGGCAATAACTTTTGGCTGGGCACTGCCGCCCGCGGGCTGATTAAAATTGACAAAACCTGTAAAATTTTAAGCCAGCTGAAGTTTAGTGACGGCCTTGCCGGCGACTTTGTTTACTCGTTGTTTAAAACCAATGGCCTGCTTTATGCGGGTACCAACGGTGGCTTAAGTGTGTTTAATATGAACGCCGGCATGCAGGCTATTAATCCGCCCGATGACCCTCAATATAGCGAAGAGCTCAACCACTCGGCCATTTTTTATGATGAGGCCCGGCAGCAACTTATATTTGGCGGGGTAAACGGGCTGTTGTTCCCGGACATGGATCATTATGCCTCGGCCAGGGGCAGGCAATCGGATGTGATACAGTTGTCATACGTAAAAAAAGGATCCAACGGAGTTGCACCACCCGCAACCGATCTGTTTGCTTATCTCGAAAAAAACATCGTGCTCGACCCCGGCTATTTGTTTATGGGCCTAAAATTTTCGGGCGGACTTCAATCGCGGCAGCATAATTTTCTTTTCCGGATCACCGAGATTGATACGCTGTGGCATAAAAGTAACCTGAGTAACGAAATTAGCTTTTATGGTTTAGCCCCGGGTACTTACACCCTGCAAGCCCGCTTCCCATCGGTTATCGACAGCAAGTACTGGTTTAAAAAAAACATTGTGGTGGTACCCCATTTTTACCAGTCGTTCCTTTTTAAATTGATAATGGTATTACTTATAGGGCTTATGATCTATGCGGCATGGCTTTACCGCATCAGCAAGATCCGGGGCGAGCACCTGTTACGCACCACTATAGCCAGCGACCTGCACGACGAGATCGGCAGTGCGCTCACCCGCATATCGTTCAGCAGCGAACTGATGAACATTAAACAGAAACTGGACAGCAAAGTAGTGGAAAAAATATCGGCTGACAGCAAAGGTGCAATCGCTTCCATTTCCGACATTATCTGGTCGGTAGACGCCCGGAATGACACCACCGATGACCTTTTACTGCGAATAAGGGAGCACGCCGGCAATATGCTTGAAAATGCTGCCGCACTTCATATTGATGCGCGCGGGCTTGAGCGGGTAACCACCCTGCCCCAATTAATGCGGCAAAACATCTACCTGGTGTTTAAAGAAGCCATCAACAACATCGCCCGGCACAATGTGAGCCCCGAAGTTTGGATCATGCTTGATAACCAGCCCGCCGGCATGACGATCATGATAAAAAATACCATAGATGCCGGTAAAGAGAGATCAACCTACACTGGCCAGGGCCTGCGCAACATGCAAATGCGCGCAAAACGCATAAAAGCCAATTTGGATATTAAGAATGATGGCCGTGTATTTTCCATTACAATAAGGATGAGGCGATGGTGAGGGTTTTTAATTTCGGAATTCGGATTTTGAGTGTTCGAAAGATTAAAAATTTTTATTTTTTTGTCATCCTGAGCGATAGCGAAGGATCTTCTAAACGCGATGAGTATACTGCTGACTTGTCGACTGTAGAAGATTCTTCACTGCGTTCCAGAATGACAAAAGTCGATTTTTGTGATCTTTCGAACACTCGTAAATTCGGATGTTCGATTTCGGATTTAAAAGGTTGTCGTTTAAACTTCCGCAGTCTGCATCCGAACAGCGGGGCCTCTCGAACACCGGAAAATAGACAATTGCGACAAATCTGAAATGAAATAAGGAGGGCAATCTAAATCCGAAACGGCGTAGCCCTCTTGAGCACCATTAAAAACAAACAACAGCGAAAAATCGAACACCCGAAACCCGATATAAAAAGATACCCCAAAGATGCTATACCAACGTATTTTATTTATCAGCAAATTTGAACGATGATAACTGTTGCAATAGTAGAGGATGATAAGTATATCAGGAACAGCATGGCCGAATTTTTGCAGATGCAGCCTGATTTTAAGCTTTTGGGCGAATTTGACAGCGTTGAAGCTTTTATTGCGACAGGGCTTGGCCCGGACGTGTTGTTACTTGATATCGAGCTGCCCGGCATCAGTGGTTTGGAAGGAGCTTTCAGGATAAAAGAGGAGCACCCGGCCACCAATATTTTAATGCTGACGGTTTACGAGGACCGCGAGCGGATATTTAAGGCGCTGCAGGCCGGCGCAACGGGCTACTTGTTAAAAAATACGCCGCTCATCAAAATCAGAACTGCGATACTCGAGGCAACGGAAGGCGGGGCGCCCATGAGCCCGCTGGTAGCCAAAAAAGTGGTGGCCTATTTTTCGGGCAAACCGGCTCCTGTTGAAGAAAGCACCCACGAACACCTAACCGTGCGCGAGCACGAGGTGTCGCTGCTTCTTATTAATGGCGACACGTACAAGCAAATAGCCTGGAGGCTCAATATCTCACCCGACACGGTAAGGCAGCACATCAAAAACATCTATCGCAAACTGCAAATAAACAGCCGGGTACAGCTCATTAATGAGTTCCGGTAACCGGTAGCCACTGTCATTCTTCCTATGAATTGACGCTGAGTCCCAAGTCGAAAGTCTCGAGTCCTAAGTCAGAAAACCCGAAATTGACTAAAGACCATCTTTCTTGCTTTCCCGACTTTCCGGACTTTCCGGACTTTCCCGACTTTCCGGCTTCCTCCCCATATACCCCAAAGATGTTATTGCGCACCCTGCAAATTCTAATTATTTTTAGCGCGCAGACGATTTGCTTTTATTCGTGAACTTGATTTTTAGACGGTGATAAAAAAAAACTTTCATTATGCTGCTTTAAATTTAGTTTATGAAGATACTTTACTCTTGCCTAAAAGGAATATTAGCATCGTTGGTGTTCATTTCCTGTTTACTATCCTTCAGCCTGCAGGTTCAGGCCCAATCAAATGATAACCTTTCGAACCTCATTGTTAGCCCTGGTACGCTAAGCCCGACTCTTGACCCGGCAATCACTAATTATACAGTAAACGCGGGTTATGCCACGCAGTTCACCTTTACAGCATACTCCGCCGATCCAAACGCAACGCTCAAGTTTGGCCCTTATACAGATAAATCCCTTGTTGGGGGTACTTTCACGCTGTACACTGCCGCAACCACTTTTGCAATAACGGTAACAGCGGTAGATGGGACATCTAAAACGTATACAATTGTAGTGACGAAACAGAATCCACTTAGCTACGCCAGCCCGAAGCCGCTCACCCTGGGCACCACCATCGCCCCGCTTTACCCATTGTACCAGGGGGCAATTTTGCCTGGTTATTATCCGAATGGGGCAGTTTTAACGGATACACAAAATAACCCGTTTCTCGGACTGGAAGGTGTGGTTTTTACCAAGACCCTGTCTTTTTATATACTCGACGGCGGCGCGATAAAAAGAAACACCGCATACACCTTTGCTGGTATCAATGGTACAATTGCTATGCTCGGGGAGAATGGGAGCAGTATAGCCGTTGACAACAGCCTGGCGTCTTCTCAAGAAGACATCCTTTATGTTTCCTGTTTGACCAGCAATACTGTAAAAAGAATAATAGCAACACCACTTGGTGGCGACCAGGCCACTGTTTTTGCTTCGGGCTTTAACCAGCCTAAAGGGGTGGCTGTTGACGGGGCTGGCAACGTTTATGTGGCCGATTATGGCAATAACGCCATTATGAAAATACCTGCCGCCGGCGGCACGCCCGTTAGTATTGGCGCAGGCTTTTACCATCCTAATTCGGTGGCGGTGGACACCGCCGGAAATGTATATGTGGCCGAGGGCGAAAGTATATATGCCGCGGGCGAAAACAATGATGTTAAGGAAATATTGGCCGCTACCGGCAAAACCATTACCATAACAACCCCGCAAAACGGACTTAAGAACCCCCAAGCTATTACCCTGCATAACGGGAATATTTGTTTTTTTGACTCAGGGGTCGTAAAAGAAATTCCGGTAGGCGGGGGGCCAACCATTCAGTTGGCGTACCTCGAGGATCCTGTTGACTTTATTTTTTCCGGTAATACACTGTATGTTGCTGACGCGCACGACCACTTTATTGATGAATACCTTCCGGAAAATGGTTATACAATCAACCAGCCTTTACCACAGGGCCTAAGTTTAAACACAACCACCGGCGTTATCAGCGGCACCCCAACTGCTGCCAGCCCGGTTACCAGCTATGTGATAACAGCCCAGAATTATACCGTTTATGGATCTGCAACAATAAACCTGGGTGTTAGCCCCGGTGCATTAACCATAGCAGCAAACAGCCAGACAATTGCTTATGGTGCGGCAATACCGGCGTTTACCGCAAGTTTTACCGGCTTTGTAAATGGCGATCGCCCCTCGTCCTTAACCCAGCAGCCCACATTCAGCACTACGGCAACGGCCGGCTCTCCAAGCGGTACCTATCCCATAATTGCGAGCGGGGCAGTATCAAATAATTATTCGATCACTTACGTTGCCGGCACATTAACCATATTGCCCGCACCCCCGGCAATGAGCTATTCCAGTCCGCAGGTTTACCCTATGAACGCGGCTATAATGCCATTATCCCCAGCGAACTCGGTAATCGTAAACTCGGTTGCGACTACGCCCGGCAACAGCCAGTCTCTTGCAGTTGATAACAACGGCAACGCCTATGAAATAGTGTTCCCCGGCGCCAATATCGCCATGTTTCCGCTTGGTGGCGGCACACCGGTAACGGCCTATAACGGTAATGCCAGCGGCACCAACCTGTCGGTTGCTACAATATCGGCAACAGCAAGCACGCTGATATTTGGTAACGGCTCGCAAGTTGAGGCCATGGATTATGCCAACGGAGCATTCCAGGCGCCGGTAGCCATCGGTACCAGTACTCCCGGCGGGCTTATAGTTTCGGCAGCGCACCCCGCATCCGGCCCCGATGTAATGGTGGTTTTTAAAGGCGCCAACTCGCAAATATATTTTACAAGCCGCACGGCCGGCGTTTGGTCGACCCCTGCAGCCATTCCCAACGCAATTGAAGGCTTTGCACTGGCCCTGAACATTTGCCCTACCGGCGTAAAATTAGCTTTTGCAGGCCAGGACAATAATCTTTATTACGCTATTTACGCCGACGGCGCATGGTCGGCAGTGGCGCCGTGGAGCACGCCGTCCGCTAACCTTGGGCCTGTAGGCAGTTTTGCTTTGGATACGCAGGGCAATCTTTGGTTCACAGCCGGAAGTGCATTAGAGAAGATGGTACCCCGCTCGGCTGTAATGAGTACAATACCCCCGCAAGCGGCCCTCGTTAACATCGCTGCGATCGCTTTTGATACTGCCGGCAATTTTTATGCTAATTGTGGCGGCACACAAATTGAAATGGCGGAGATTGGCGGCGGTTTTCAGGTAAGCCCCGGCCTGCCGGCAGGCTTAGGCATCGATGGTAATACAGGGATTATTAGCGGCACGCCTACCGCAGTGACGGCGGCAACCGATTATACGGTTACCGCAACTGCCGGAAGCGGCAATTTGTCGGCGATAGTTAATATTCAGATACTTCCCCCTAATGTCAATTTGTCGAATTTATCGGTGAGTGGCGGAACCTTATCGCCTGTTTTTGCGCAATCTACGCTCGATTATGCCGACACGGTAAGCCATACCACGGCCACCATCACCGTAACGCCAACCGCTGCTGATCCTGCAGCAACCATTACCGTTAACGGCACAGCCGTAACTTCAGGCAATCCCTCAGCAGCAGTCAACTTAAATGTCGGCTCCGGCAATACCGTCCCGATCGTGGTCACGTCCGCCGATGGTACATTCAGCCAAACTTACAACCTTGTGGTCGACCGTATTTCCAGTGTCGCCTCGCTATCCCATCTTACCGTCAGCAGCGGCACCTTAGCACCTGCCTTTACCCCGGCAACAAGTATTTATACGGCAACGGTTGGCAGCGCAGTGTCATCTGTTACCGTAACCCCAACCGTTAGCGAGCCAAACGCGAAGGTTACAGTGAATGGTGCGTCGGTCACATCGGGTTCAGCATCGCTCAGCCAGCCATTGATCACCGGGGCCAATACGATAAAAGTTGTGGTTACCGCCCAGGATGGCACCACGATGCGTAACTACGCCATCACGGTAACGCGCCCCTCAGCCAATGCCACTCTTTCTGGTCTGGCCATAAGCAGCGGGACTTTGTCGCCGGCGTTTGCGGCCAATAAAACCACATACACGGCATCGGTAAGCAATGCCATTACGTCAATAACGCTAACGCCTACGCTTGCCAATGCAAAGGCTGCCATAACCGTGAATGGTAATGCGGTCACCTCCGGATCGGCCACGGGTGCCATCCCGTTAAATACCGGGTCGAACGTCATCACTGTTATTGTTACCGCGCAGGATGGGACTACCACCGATACCTATACAATTACCATTACCCGGGCGCTTTCGTCAAACGCGAACCTGGCCGGGCTTTCGCTGAGTTCAGGTACATTAAACCCCGCTTTCGACATCAATACATTTAATTACGCGGCGACCGTGCCCAATAGCGTTTCCGCGATTAACGTAACGCCGGTAAGCAGTGATGCCGGGGCAACCATAACCGTAAACGGATCGGCGGTTACTTCGGGATCAGCATCAGGCGCCATTTCGTTAAATGTTGGATCCAATACCATAACCACTACTGTCACCGCGCAGGATGGCATCACCACGGCTACCTATAGTACAACGATAACGCGTGCCAGCTCGGCCAACGCAAACCTTGCAGGTTTAACGTTGAGCGCCGGTTCACTCAAACCCGCATTTTCAACGGCAACCACCGGTTATGTGGTGTCTGTGGGCAATGGCATAGCATCCATCACCCTAACACCAACTACCAGCGACGCCACGGCCGCTGTAACGGTTAACGGAGCCCCCGTTACTTCTGGTACTGCCTCAACAGCCATGCCGCTAAACGTGGGTCCGAATACGATAACGACAATTGTAACTGCACAGGATGGCGCAACCATGCAAACCTACACGGTTACTGTAACCCGCGCACCATCAACCAATGCCAAACTGTTAAGCTTAACCACCAGCGCCGGGGTTGTAAGCCCGGCGTTCAGCAATACGGTAACCAGTTATACCCGTGCAGTTGCCAATACGGTTAATTCTGTTACCGTTACGCCAACCACGATCGATCCAACTGCTACGCTAACCGTAAACGGAGCGCCTACTTCATCCGGCACTTCCTCGGCAGCAATTCCATTAAATGTTGGTGCTAATACGATCAGCACGGTGGTAACTGCCCAGGATGGAACCACAAAGATAACCTATACCATTACCGTAACCCGTGCGCCGTCAGCCGATGCAACGCTTGCAAGCCTGGCCATCAGCCCGGGAACGATAAAACCCGCCTTTACTTCGGCCAATACCGCTTACACCGTTGCTGTTGGTAATGGGGTCACATCGGTAACCGTAACCCCAACAACCACTGACCCCGGCGCAACGATAAAAATAGGGGCGAAAACCGGAACATCAGGAACAGCATCCGATCCGATAGCCCTTGCAGTAGGCGCTAATACCATTGCCGTGGTTATCACCGCCCAAAACGGTGTCACCACCAAAAACTATAAGATAACCGTTACCCGCGCCCCATCAAACAATGCCAAGCTGCTAAGTTTAACCACCAGCAGCGGGGCCGTAAGCCCGGCATTTAATAATGCCATAACCAGCTACACCCGGGCAGTGCCCAATTCGGTTACGTCGATCACTTTTAAACCAACTGTGGTTGACAAAACAGCCACCATAACCGTAAACGGCACCACAACAGCCTCAAATACTTCATCAACCGCGCAGCCATTGGTTGTGGGTGCCAATACCGAAAATATAGTGGTGACAGCCCAGGATGGCAAAACCACCATTACCTATACCGTAACGGTTACAAGGGCAATGGGCGCAGCCAACACGGTTTATGAACCGGTAAGCGTTGCAGCACCGACAGAAAAACCTATACTGGATGATGATGTAATCGTTGTCCACCAGGGTTTATCGCCCAATGGTGATGGCGTCAATGATTTCCTGCAGATAGATGGGATACTGGCCTACCCGGACAATAAACTCCAGATCATGAACCGGAGCGGGCAACTGGTGTTTGAAACTAAAAACTATGACAATAGCTCGAAAGTATTCGACGGTCATTCCAACAAAAATGGACAAATGCAATTACCAGGAACATATTTTTACGCGCTGGATTATACCGTAAAAGGCGTCGCCAAACATAAAACCGGGTTTATTGTGCTGAAGTATTAGGGTTAGAGTCCCGATAGCTATCGGGAAGAGATTAGGAAAAAACGCGTAGGGCGACTGTATGGTCGCCCTTTTTGGTTGCATGCCGATGGTATTAAGCGCAGCTTTTTCTTTCCGCTCGATTCCTGGCTCCTGGCTCTTGATTCTTTTTTATGGTCCCCGGGGGGTATCCATTTGGATTATTCCACAGGTGTTTTTTATTATATAGGTTTACACACCTAACAAACCGTATAATGAAAAATATACTCAGCTCAATTACTTTGTTATTACTTTTAGCAGGTAATTATATCGCCTACGGCCAGGCGCCGACTTTAAGTTACACCACACCGAAAATTTACACAGCAGGATCAGCCATTGCGACGCTTACGCCTACCAGCACAGGTGTTGCGGCACCCGGTTATAGCGGTACGGCTATCACACTCGGCTCGGGGTTTAGCCAGCCGGCCGGGGTGGCCGTTGATGCGGCAGGTAATATTTTTGTGGCCTGTTATGGCAGCAGTACCATCGCTAAGATAGCGGCGGGAACCAGCACCATCACCACCGTTGGTTCGGGGTTTTACCATCCAAATGATGTAAAGGTAGACGCAGCCGGAAATATTTATGTGGCAGACCAGGGCAATAATGCTGTAAAAAAGATCCCGGTGGGAGGGGGGAGTGTTGTTACCTTGGCCTCGGGGCTTGGTTCGCCTTCGGCCGTATCCGTTGATAACGCCGGGAACGTATACGTAGCCGACCCGGGTTACGGACTGGTAAGAAAGTTGCCGGTTGACGGTTCTGCAGCTGTCAGCCTGGGATCATTTAACAATCCATTTGGCGTGGCAGTTGACGGCCAGGGCGTTGTTTATGCTACCGATGCTACCGGCGGGTTGTATGAAATACCACCGGGCGGAGGCGCTTTTCCCGAAATCCTATCCGGTTTAAATAACCCCAATGGCATGTGGATCGACCCTTCCGGAAATATCTTTGTAACCGACTCCGGTAATGGTTTGGTAAAAGAACTTCCGGCTGGCGGCGGGGCATTAGTTACCGTGCCATTCACCTTTAATTTCCCGTTTGAAGTAACCACTGATGCGGCAAATAACATTTATGTAGGCGACCCGGGTCTTACCGTTATTCAGAAATTCAAGGTAACAGGGGGCTATTTCATTAACCCTGCTTTACCGCCGGGGATGTCGTTTAATAGCTCAACCGGGGCCATCAGCGGAACACCTACCGCCGCCAGCCCGGCTACCAACTACACGGTTACAGCGTATAACGCCAACGGCAGTACCTCGGCAATCGTCAATATAAAAGTTGTTCTTCCGGCAGTGCCGGCACTCAGTTACAGTACCCCGCAAACCTATGTTTCAGGATCGCCGATCACGCCGCTTTCGCCGACCAGTACCGGGGTGGCTGCGTTAAATTACAGCACTTCACCCGTGGTATTGGGCTCTGGATTTAGCGGGCCTGAAGGCGTGGCCGTTGACGCTGCCGGCAATGTTTATGTGGCGGACGCGATCCACAACCAGCTTAAAAAGATCCCCGCTGGTGGGGGAACGCCAATAGTGGTGGCATCGGGCTTCAACCTGATAACCGATGTGGCCGTAGATAAGGCGGGGAACGTTTATGTAACGGATTATTTTAACAACCAAATAAAGGAGTTTGTAGGCGGAACCGGAAACCCCGTTATATTAGGGTCAGGCTTCTACGGCCCCTATGGTGTTGCGGTCGACGCGGCCGGAAACGTATACGTAGGCGACCAGCGTAATAACATGGTGAAGAAAATACCTGTTGGCAACAAGCCGGTTGTTACCCTGGCCTCGGGTTTGTATATCCCGGATGATCTGTGTGTCGATGCCGCAGGTAACGTGTATTTTGCCGACCTGGGAAATAATGCCATAAAAAAGATCCCTGTGGGCGGTGGTCCACCGGTTATAGTCGGCTCAGGGTTTGTTCAGCCACTTGCTGTTGCCGTTGATGCTGCCGGGAATTTATTTGTAACCGACAGGAATAACAACGCGATAAAGGAGATCTACGCCGGGACGAATACAACGGTTACCATCAGTGCGGGTTTTAATTTTCCGTTTGGGATCTGTGTGGACACCAAGGGCGATATTTTTGTGGGCGATTACGGAAACAACCAGGTTAAAGAAATAAAACCATGGGGCGGATATTTTATAAATGCGCTGCCCCAGGGTTTGAATTTTTCCGAATCGACCGGTGTGATCAGCGGGACGCCTACTTTGGTAAGTGCGGCAACCAATTATACGGTAACCGCTTATGACATCAGCGGAAGTAAACAGGCTACGGTAAACATCGGCGTAACGGCCCCTGCTGCTGCTTCGGCCCTTTCGGCGCTGGCATTAACCAACGGCGTGCTGAGCCCGGCATTTGCTGCAGGCACTACTGCCTACTCGGCCTCTGTAATAAATACGGTAGCTTCGATGAAGGTTACACCAACCGTAGCCACCGCCGGTTCAACCGTAAAGGTTAACGGAACGGCGGTTACTTCAGGAACGGCTTCGGCATCAATTCCTTTGTCGGTAGGCGCAAATACGATAACCATTGTTGTGGCCGCATCGGGCGGAACACCCTCAACTACCTATACACTGGTGGTCACCAGGCAACTGCCAAATAACGATAATCTTTCGGCCTTAACGCTCAGCAGTGGCACATTGTCGCCGGTGTTTGCAGCAGCAACTACCAGTTATACTGTAACTGAAGCCACTGCCACCGCTTCAATTACCGTTACGCCAACCGTTGCAGTCGCAGGAGAAACGGTATATGTAAATGGTACCGCAGTCACTTCCGGAACGGCTTCGGCGGCCATCGCCCTTAACTACGGTGCGAACACGGTTGCCGTACAGTCGATTGCCCAGGATGGGGTTACCATAAAAAACTATACGATAGCCGTAACCCGGACCGCCTCAGCAAATGCAAGCCTTTCAAATCTTACCGTAAGCACCGGCACATTAAGCCCTGCCTTCGCAGCGACTACCATGGCTTATACCGAAAGTGTGGCCAGCACAGTTACATCTATGACGGTAACACCCACCTCGGCCGATCCTACATCTACCATAAAAGTGAACGGAACAGCAGTTACTTCGGGAACTGCTTCAGGCGCAATAGCATTAAACGCCGGGGCAAATGTGATCTCTGTTGTCGTTACAGCGCAGGATGGTGCCACCCAGCTAACCTATAAGGTAACGGTAAACCGGGGAGCGGCTATCGCAACGCTCAGTAACCTGGTGCTGAGTGCGGGCACACTGAAACCTGTTTTTGCAACCGCGACTACCAGTTATACAGCTAATGTGGGCAATGGTGTAACCTCTATTACGGTAACCCCAACTGCTACCGACGCCAACGCAACGATAAAGGTAAACGGCACAACGGTAACGTCGGGTTCGGCGTCGGCGGCATTGCCGTTAAGTGTGGGACCCAACACCATCAGCACGGTAGTTACCGCGCAGGATGGCGTAACCAAGCAAACGTACACGTTAACCGTAACCCGCGCCGCATCAACCAATGCGAAATTACTGAGCTTGACGACCAGCGCGGGCGTAGTAAGCCCGGCATTCAGCAATACGGTAACCAGTTATACCCGTGCCGTTGCCAATACAGTAACCTCAATAACCATTACAGCTGCCACGGTCGATCCAACGGCAACCATAGCGGTGAATGGTACTGCGGTAACTTCGGGCGCGGCTTCGGGCAGTATTGCTTTAAATGTAGGCGCCAATGTTATCAATACGGTAGTAACCGCACAGGATGGAACAACCAAAATTACTTATACCATAACCGTAACCCGTGCCGGGTCTTCAGATGCAACACTTTCAAACCTGGCAGTTAGTTCAGGGACATTGAAGCCAGTTTTTGCCTCAGCAACTACTGCTTATGGCGTGGCGGTTGGTAATGGCGTAACATCGGTAACCGTAACACCAACCACAACCGAACCCCACGCAACGGTAAAAGTAAACGGCATCGCTGTTGTGTCGGGTTCGGCTTCGGGTGCGATCACTTTGGCGGTGGGCACAAATACCATAACAACAGCTATCACTGCCCAAAACGGCACCACCACCAAAAACTATAAGATAACGGTAACCCGCGCGGCATCAACCAACGCTAAATTATTAAGCTTAACGACCAGTGCAGGCGTATTAAGCCCGGCGTTCAGTAATACGGTAACCAGCTATACCCGTGCGGTGCCTAACGCCACTACCTCAATTACGTTTACCCCAACTGTGGTAGATAAAACAGCAACGATAACCGTAAATGGAACGGCTACTGCATCCGGCACGGCATCTGCAGCCCAGGCATTGGTGGTAGGCGCCAATACCGAAAATATTAAGGTAACCGCCCAGGATGGCGTAACCACCATAACCTACGTGGTAACCGTAACCCGGGCGATGGGCGGCGCAAATAGCGTATACGAACCCGTAAGTGTGGCAAAACCTTTGGACAACCCGCAACTGGCAGCTGATAACATCAACGTTCACGGGGGCGTATCGCCAAATGGCGATGGTATCAACGATTTCCTGGTGATAGAAAATATTGCCAATTACCCCGACAACACACTGCGGGTAATGAACCGCAGCGGACAATTGGTGTTTGAAGCCAATGGATATGACAATAGCTCGAAGGTATTTGACGGCCATTCCAACAAAACGGGGGCAATGCAATTACCGGGCACCTATTTTTATTCGCTGGACTACACGGTAAAGGGTGTTGCCAGGCATAAAACAGGGTTTATTGTGCTGAAATACTAGAGTTGATGATTAGAGATTAGCTGGATTTTAGCTAATCTCTAATCAATGCTTCCCCCTTTTAATCGGCTTTGATCAAAAAATCACCTTCGAAACTATAGAGCCTCCTGTGTCCATTGATTTTCGGTGGGATAGTATGACGACGGCTATACGTGGTTCACCGGCAAACAGTGGATATGGCTGCGAGATAATAGTAATTTTCGGCCCTTTGATAAATTAATGTGTAATATTCCTATAAAGAATAAGAATTTCTCGATTTTAAAATTTAAGAAAAATTGAGAAGTTCTTACCCTTATGAATTTTTTATTTATAGATTTATATCATTGATTTTGACCAAGGTTCAGTTGCTTTTACCTTACCACCTTAAAACAATGTTTAAATTTTTACGCTGCATTTTGATTCTGTTTTTAGCTGTTACGGCTAAGCCAGGTTACACACAAGCGCCTTTCATTACTTACAGTAGTCCTCAAACATTAACAGTAAGCATAGGGATTAAAGCCATTAAGCCCTTAAATTTAGGCGGCCCGGTACCTGCAACAGTTTATTCGCAGGTGACCACCTTTGCGGGCAATGGCGATTTCTCGTCAATTGACGGCACAGGCACCGCTGCAAGTTTTAATGGCCCATATGGCGTAAATATTGACCCGCAAGGAAATATACTGGTGACCGAAGGCGGTCATATCCGTAAAATTACACCGGGCGGTGTAACCAGTACGCTTGCTGTTAATGGCAGTGTTTTAAAGTTTAATCAACCCACAGGGTTAGCTACCGATGCCCAGGGAAATATTTTTTTAGATGAATGGGGCAACAACCGGGTGCTTAAAATAACACCTGCAAATGCTGTCACTATTTTTGGCATTCAACAGCTCACCGATACCACATTTCGGCCGGCCGTTATAGGATATCCCGAGGGTGTTGCTACAGACCCTGCCGGCAATGTTTATGTAACCCCTAATATCGCAAATATTGTACTTAAAATAAGCCCTGGAGGTACAATTTCTTTACTGGCGGGCAGCGGCCAAAGTGGCTCAAAAGACGGCACTGGCAATGGTGCAACTTTTTATTTTCCCTCCGGGTTAGCCCTGGATGCAGGCAATAATGTGTATGTAGGCGATTCGGGAAATGGACTAATCCGCAAAATTACACCCGGTGGCGTAACCAGTACCATTTCGAATATTGGGAATGGCATTGAAGGACTGGCCAGCGATGCAGCGGGGAACATTTATGTGGCTGTTGCGGGTGACAGGAATCTTATTGTTAAGATAGATCCTGCAGGAATAACAACTATTTTGGCAGGCCAGGAAAACGAGCCGTTTAGTACAGATGGCGTAGGAACAAATGCGGTTTTTGCGAGCCCTTATGGTATTGCAAATGATGGTATAGGTAATTTATATGTCGCTGATAACTATGATAACCGTATTCGTAAAATTTGTATTACGGGATATTCGATATCCCCGGCGTTGCCCGCCGGTTTAATTTTTGATGCCACAACCGGTACCATCAGCGGCACCCCAACTGCTGCGAGCCCCGCAACAAATTATACCATTACCGCTTACAACTTAGCGGGCAGCAGTACTGCAATAATTAATTTAAAGGTTGTTCCGCTTACGCCGCCGGTTATTAGCTACAATAGCCCGCAAATATATACCGAAGGGATTGCAATATCGCCCCTGTCGCCAACGTCAATCCTTGTGGCAGCACTAGGCTACAAAGCCCCGGTTATTTTAAGCAGTTCACTTGGCGACCCATTTGGTGTATCGGCAGATGTGGCCGGAAACCTTTATGTGGCCGCCACAGGAAATGGAGTTGTGACTAAAATAGCTGCCGGGACAGCTACGCATATAACATGGGGTGGCAACGGAAACTTTAACTCGCCAACCGGTACTGCAATAGATGCTGCAGGAAATATTTATGTGGCCGATTACGGGCATAATGCTGTTAAAAAGATCCTTACTGATGGAGTTACGGTTGCCACAGTTGCATCAGGGTTTAACGGGCCGATAGCCGTGGCGGTTGACAAAGCCGGCAATGTTTATGTAGCCGACCGCCTTAATAATGCCATAAAAGAGATTCCCGCCGGGGGCGGCCCCATTATTACTTTAGGTTCGGGTTTTAGCGGCCCTACCGGGGTTGCAGTTGACCTTGCCGGGAACTTATATGTAGCCGACGCCGGCAATAATGCAGTAAAAATGATTCCCGTGGCTGGTGGCGCGCCGGTTGTTATTGGCTCGGGTTTTAATGTTCCGGTAGGCGTAAGTGTGGACAAAGCAGGTAATATATTAGTTGTCGACCAATTGAATAACGCAGTTAAAGAAATACTTGCCGGGAGCGGTACTACTGTTACTATTGGTACCGGGTTCAACAAACCGGGGGGTGTTACTACCGATGGTGCAGGCAACATATATATCGCCGACCAAAATAATAATTCGGTGGATAAAATGGTGCCGGTTGGCGGCTATTTTATAAATGCCAATCTTCCTTTGGGGTTAAATTTCAATCAAAATACAGGCGTAATAAGCGGGACACCGGTTTCATTAAGCCCTGCAACAACTTACACGGTTACGGCATATAATGCTGCGGGTGGCGGCAGCGCGACAGTAAATATGACTGTAAAGGCCTCCGCCAATGCGAACCTTGCAGGTTTAACGTTGAGCGCCGGTTCACTCAAACCCGCATTTTCAACGGCGACCACCGGTTATGTGGTGGCTGTGGGCAATGGCATAGCATCTATCACCGTTACACCAACTACCAGCGACGCCACGGCCACTGTAACGGTTAACGGAGCCCCCGTTACTTCTGGTTCCGCCTCGGGAGCCATACCGCTCAACGCAGGCCCGAATACCATTACGACAATTGTAACTGCGCAGGATGGCGTAACCATGCAAACCTATACCGTTACCGTAACCCGTGCGCCATCAACCAATGCTAAATTGTTAAGCTTAACCACCAGCGCCGGTGTTGTAAGCCCGGCGTTCAGCAATACGGTAACCAGTTATACCCGTGCGGTTGCCAATACAGTTAATTCTGTCACCCTTACACCGGCTACGGTCGATCCAACGGCAACGATAACCGTAAACGGAGCGCCTACTTCATCCGGCACTGCCTCGGCAGCAATTCCATTAAATGTTGGTGCTAATACGATCAGCACGGTGGTAACTGCCCAGTATGGAACCACAAAAATAACCTATACCATTACGGTAACCCGCGCACCGTCGGCGGATGCCACGCTTTCAAATATAACCATCAGCCCGGGCACAATAAAACCCGCCTTTACTTCGGCTAATACCGCTTACACCGTTGCTGTTGGTAATGGGATCACATCGGTAACGATAACCCCAATTACTACTGATCCGGGTGCAACGATAAAAATAGGGGCGAAAACCGGAACATCGGGAACAGCATCCGATCCGATAGCTCTTGCCGTCGGCGCTAATACCATTGCCGTGGTCATCACCGCTCAAAACGGTGTAACCACCAAGAACTACAAGATAACGGTAACCCGCGCACCATCAACTAACGCCAAATTGCTGAGTTTGACCACAAGCAGCGGCGCCGTAAGCCCTGCGTTTAATAATGCCATAACCAGCTACACACGGGCAGTGCCCAATTCGGTTACGTCAATCACTTTTAAACCAACGGTGGTTGATAAAACAGCGAACATAACGGTAAATGGCACCACGACTGCCTCAAATACTTCATCCACCGCGCAACCGTTGGTTGTGGGTGCCAATACCGAAAATATAGTGGTAACAGCACAGGATGGCAAAACAACCATTACCTATACCGTAACCATAACCCGGGCGATGGGCGGCGCAAATAGTGTATACGAACCGGTAAGTGTGGAGAAACCTTTGGACAACCCGCGACTGGCAGCTGATAACATCAACGTTCACGGGGGCGTATCGCCAAATGGCGATGGTATCAACGATTTTCTGGTGATAGAAAATATCGCCAATTATCCCGACAACACACTGCGGGTAATGAACCGCAGCGGACAATTGGTGTTTGAAGCCAATGGATATGACAATAGCTCGAAGGTATTTGACGGCCATTCCAA
>Ga0206964_10148_pt1 | contig 22034 bp, 17 predicted proteins | sample Alteio_BWOrgHeat_25_FD_152980 | JGI IMG/M metagenome (GOLD analysis project Ga0206964, IMG submission 152980) | Enriched cells from forest soil in Barre Woods Harvard Forest LTER site, Petersham, Massachusetts, United States -... | ecosystem: Environmental > Terrestrial > Soil > Temperate forest >...
GAATTTGCGATCGCCGCTGGTTGGGATCGCGAATATGGCGAAGCGGGAAGGCGTGGAAGTCCGGATGCCGGAGATCAGCGTGCGTACCGGGGACACTTCGCAAAAAGAGCGAGCGCGGTTCAGAAAGCATCCTGGCGATATTTTGATCACGACACCGGAGAGTCTTTATCTGCTGCTCACGTCGGAGGCAGGGGAGGGGTTGCGATCGGTCGAGACGGTGATCGTGGATGAGATTCATGCGCTGGTTCCAAGCAAACGTGGAGCGCATCTGGCGTTGTCGTTGGAGCGACTGGAGGCGCTGACGGGGAGACGGCTACAGCGGATTGGCCTATCGGCTACGCAGAGGCCGTTGGAGGAAGTGGCGCGGTTTCTGGGCGGTGCGCAGACTAACGAATATGTAACTGAATCAGGGATAAATATTGGTCGGGAGGAAGAAGCAGAAGCGGAAGCCTCAAGTGTGTTGATGGAAGTTGCCGGTAAAGACGACGAAAAGTCTGAAGGGGAGCTGAGTGCTCTAAGATTCCGGCCGGTGACGGTGGTCAATGCGGGAGCTCGGAAGCTGCTGGAGTTGAAGGTTGAGGTTCCAGTAGAGGACATGGCGAAGCTCGGGGTAATTGAGGAACTGCCGAGCGGGCCGGCATCGCAGGGGCCGAAGCGAACTTCGATCTGGCAATCGATCCATCCGCGTTTGTTGGAGATTATTCGCAGCCGAACGTCGACGCTGATCTTCGTGAATGCGCGGCGCGTGGCGGAGCGTTTGGCCGGAGCGTTGAATGAATTGGCTGGCGAGCCGATTGCGCGTGCGCATCATGGTTCGCTGGCGGCGGCGCAACGGACAGAGATTGAGGAGTTGCTGAAGGAAGGAAGAATCAAGGCGCTGGTGGCGACGTCGTCGCTGGAGCTGGGGATCGATATGGGGGCAATTGATCTTGTGATTCAGATTGAGGCTCCTCCCAGCGTTGCGAGCGGTATGCAGCGGATTGGACGCGCGGGACACCAGGTCGGTGCGCCTTCGCATGGGATTATTTTCCCCAAGTACAGGGCGGATTTGATTGCCTGTGCTGCTGTTACACGCGCGATGCACGAGGGACATGTGGAGTCGACGCGGTTCCTGCGGAATCCACTGGATGTGTTGGCACAGCAGATGGTAGCGGTGATTGCGCACCCTCCGTTGAGCGTCGTCGATGCGGAACGACGAGCGAAGCGTGGCACGGAAGAAGAAGGGCCAGGGCTCAGTTATGCGGCGCTGTTTGCGCTGGTGCGCGGAGCGGCTCCGTTTGCTGGATTGAGCCAGAGTGTGTTCGACGGAGTGCTCGATATGCTGGCAGGGCGATATCCGTCGGATGAGTTTGCCGAGCTGCGGCCACGGATTACGTGGGACAGGACGCGGAACTGGATTACGCCGCGGCAGGGTGTGAAGCGGATTGCGATCCTAAACGGCGGGACAATCCCGGATCGTGGAACGTATGGAGTTTTTCTTGCGGGGGAAAGGGCGAAGCCGGTTCGAGTGGGTGAACTCGATGAGGAGATGGTGTTTGAGAGCCGAGTGGGCGAGACTTTTCTTCTTGGTGCTTCGGCCTGGCGAATCGATGAGATTACGCGGGACCGCGTGTTGGTGACGCCTGCTCCAGGTGAGGCGGGGAAGATGCCGTTCTGGCATGGGGACCAGGCAGGACGGCCTCTGGAATTTGGCCGGAGGATTGGTGCGCTGGTGCGGGAGTTGCGTGAGGCTCCGCGGAGTGTCGCGATTGCGCGGCTCACGACGGAGCATGATCTCGATCCGTTGGCGGCAGAGAATGTGCTGCGCTATCTCGTAGACCAGGAACTCGCTACCGTCGTCGTGCCGGATGATCGCAATATCGTGATCGAGAGAGTGCGGGACGAGCTAGGGGACTGGCGGATGTGTGTGCTGACTCCATTTGGGAGCAGGGTGCATGCTCCATGGGCGATGGCTGCCACGGCGAAGCTCCGAACGACGTTGGGCTATGACGTGGAGACGATGTGGTCGGAGGATGGTTTTGTATTGCGGTTCCCGGAGACGGACGACGCGCCAGCGATTGATTCGATTCTGCTCGAGCCCGAAGAGGCCGCGGAGTTGGTGCTGCGGCAGCTCGGATCGACGGCGCTTTTTGCGGCGAAGTTCCGTGAGAGCGCGGCGCGGGCGCTGTTGCTGCCGAGGAGGAGAGCGGAGGGCCGGACTCCTCTGTGGCAGCAGAGAAAGCGGGCGTATGACCTATTGAGCGTGGCGAGTCAGTATGCCAGTTTTCCGATTGTGCTGGAGGCTTACCGCGAGTGCCTGCGGGATGTGTTCGATATGCCGGCGCTGATGGAGACGTTGCGGGCGATTGGGAGCCGGTCACTGCGGGTGCATACGGTAGATTCGCGGACGCCGAGTCCGTTTGCTTCTTCGCTGTTGTTCAGTTACGTGGCGAATTACATCTATGACGGAGATGCTCCGCTGGCCGAGAGGCGGGCGCAGGCGCTCTCAATCGATCAGGATCAGTTGCGGGAGCTGATGGGCGATGCCGATCTTCGCGAGCTGCTCGATGTTAATGCGATTGAAGAGACGGAGGAACAACTGCAGTGTGTGGCGGAGACGTATCGTGCGCGAAATATGGATGGGGTGCATGATTTGCTGCTGCGGTTGGGTGATTTGACGCGGGCGGAACTGCGCCTGCGATGTGTGACCGAAGATGTTGCGGATACGATTGCGAAGCTTGCACGGGCGCGGCGAGTACTCGAGGTTCAGGTTGCGGGAGAGAAGCGTTGGATTGCGGTCGAAGACGCGGCACGGTACAGGGATGCGCTTGGTGTGCCATTGCCTCCTGGCTTGCCCGCGGCGTTTTTGCAGGACGCACCGCACGCACTCCTTGATTTAGTGCGCAGGTTTGCGCGGACGCATGGGCCATTTACCACGCAGGAGGCGGCAAAGCGTTTTAACTTGACTGCGGAGAATGTGGATGCGGTTTTGCAAGGGTTAGTGCAGAACGGCAAGGTGGTTGAAGGCGGTTTTCGGCCTGGCGGAGTTCATCGGGAGTGGTGCGACGACGAGGTGTTGCGGGCAATTCGGCGGCGGTCGCTGGCGCGGCTGCGCAAAGAGATTGAGCCTGTGGAGCAGCGGACGCTCGCCCGGTTATTTACGCGGTGGCAGGGAGTGGTGCAGCCTCGGCGTGGGTTGGACGCGCTTCTGGATGTGATTGAGAATCTGCAGGGCGCCCCGTTGCCGGCTTCGATTCTGGAGACGGAGATTCTTCCGGCCCGTTTGGTTGGATACAAGCCCTCGGATCTGGATACTTTGATTGCAGCGGGTGAAGTAGCCTGGGTTGGGATGGATCCGATTGGCGAGCGGGATGGGCGGATCGGTCTTTATCTGGCGGAGAAGTTGTCAGCGCTTTGGCCAGTCGACCGAGGGACGAAACCCGAGGGCCCAGGGGCCGGCGAACCAAAACACACGACAGAGCGAGAGGAGGCGATTCTGGCTTACTTGCGGGGACGCGGCGCTTCTTTCTTTCAAGATCTGCACGATGGAGTGGGTGGAGGCTATCCGGGTGAAACTCTCGATGCGCTCTGGAATCTGGTGTGGAAGGGATTGCTGACGAACGATGGAATGGCTGCGTTGCGAGCGTACTGTGAGCGGCCGGCTTCGAGTTCACGAAAGCCCGCGAGGAGGGTGAACCAACTGGCGGTCTTTCGATCGCGGCGGACGACTCCGCCAACCGCGCAGGGACGATGGGCGTTGAACGGCGCCGCGCTTGCGGAAGGAAGGTCAATCACGGAGTGGAGTCATGCGATTGCACTGCAATTGCTGACGCGCTATGGCGTGGTGTTTCGGGAGACGGCGCATGCGGAGAATCTGCCGGGAGGATTCTCGGCGATCTATGACGTGATGAAGGCGCTGGAGGAGAGCGGCAAGATTCGGCGGGGATATTTTGCGGCGGATCTCGGCGCGACGCAGTTCGCAATGCCTGCGGCGGTGGATCTGCTACGGTCTCTGAGGGTGTCGCAACAGGGCGAGAAAAGCGAGATGCTGCAACTGGCGGCGACCGATCCGGCGAACCCTTATGGAGCATTGATGCGTTGGCCTACGGCACTGGATGAGAGTTCGTCGCTGACGCGGAGCGTGGGAGCGCGCGTGATTTTGTGCGATGGGGCGCTGGTGGCTTACCTACGGCGAGGGAATCCGAATCTGCAGATGTTTTTGCCGGAAGAGGAACCGCAGCGGTCACAGGTGGCGCGGAGTCTGGCGGAGTTTCTGGTAGGGCGCGTGCATGATGACGAGGATGCCAGCGGGCGCGGCGGGATGTTGATTTCGACGATCAACGGGGTGAATGTGGCAGAGCACTGGATGGCGCGGTTTCTGCTGAATGCAGGATTTGCGGCAGGTGCTATGGGGTTCAATGTGAGAAGGAACTTGCCTCCGCTGCCCGGGCCGCGAAGCGGAGTGAGCGCAAATGCCTGAGGGAGACACAATCTATCGCACTGCGCGCGCGTTGCAGCGGGCGATTGGCGGCAAGGTGGTGACGGGATTTGAGACCGGACTGGCAAAGCTTGCTCGGGTAAACGATGACACTCCACTGGTGGGACGCGTGGTGGAGAAAGTCGAGTCGCGTGGCAAGTGGTGCTTGATCTATTTTTCCGGCGACTTGATTTTAGTGACACACATGTTGATGAGTGGAAGCTGGCATCTCTATCGCACAGGTGAACGATGGCGGATGGGTCGTGACAAGATGCGGATGGTGATCCGGACGGCGGATTGGGAGGCGGTGGGGTTCAATATTCCTGTCGCGGAGTTTTATACTGCGAACTCGCTGATGCGAAACAGCCAGGTGCCGAAACTTGGGCCGGATATTTTGTCGGATGAGTTCACGGTGGAGAGTGGCGTCGCTCGCCTGACTGCATATGGGCGAGAGCATCCCGATGAGGAGATCGCGGTGGTCTTGCTGAATCAGCGGGTGATGGCAGGATTGGGAAATGTTTATAAGAGCGAGGTGGCGTTTGCTGCAGAGGTGAATCCGTTTCGTTCGATGAGGACGATTACGGCGCGGGAGATGGAAGTAATGGTGGAGTTTGCGCAGCGGTATATGAAAGCAAATGTTGCTGATGGTGTTGTTGGAGAGGGAATTGCGACCTACTCTGGAAACCGCCGAACGACGCATGCGATGGACAGGGAAGAACGGCTTTGGGTCTATGGGAGGCAGGGTGAAGAGTGCCGGAGGTGCGGCGCGGTTGTAATGATGCGGAAGCAGGGAGTACAGGCGCGGTCGACGTACTGGTGTTCCGAGTGTCAGCCATGGGTGGGCGATGGTGTGGCTCCGGTGGGAAAGAGTCTGATCATCAGACAAGGAAGAATTGGCCGTTGACTTTGCGGGTTGAGTCCGCTGTAGTGGGTGCATGAAATTCTTACTTGGCATTCTTGCTTTTTTGAGTCTTGGTTCGACGTTGGCGAAGGCAGAATCGGCTATTGGTGGACAGCAGGCTGCAGGCACCGCGGCCGCTCCGGCGAAGATGCAGTGGATTGAGCATGAGTTCCTGATGCCAGTGACGGGTGCTCCGCAGGGGATCGATGTGCTGCAAGTGGAAGTGGAGCGTCCAGGCAAGCATCCGCTTGCGATTCTAACCCACGGTACCGCTGCGGAGAGGACGGATCGCGCGACGGTCACGCCCTGGGCATATCTTCCACAGGCGATGTGGTTTGCGCGTAGAGGATATGTAGTGCTCGTCGTTGTGAGAAAGGGCTATGGCCGTTCGAGCGGGCAACAGGATGGTCAGTTCGGTGGGTGCCAGCGAAATGGCCGGGGGAGTTTTGTCGAGGCGGGAGAGGATAGCGCGGATGATCTGCGAGCGGCAGCGAAGTTTGGTGCGGCGCTTCCGGAGGTGGATGGCGGAACAATCGTGAGCGCTGGCGTATCGACCGGAGGATTCGCGCAGGTGGCTCTGACTGCGGATCCGCCTGCGGGGTTGAAGGCGGCGATCAGCTTTGCAGGCGGACGCGGCGGCGATGGCAAAGAACACAATTGCGACCTGGATGGGATTGTGTCCGCGTTCCGGCACTTTGGAAAAAAGTCGCGCGTGCCGATGCTGTGGATCTACTCAGAGAACGACCATTGGTTTCCACCCGAGATGGCGCATAAGTTTGAGGCCGCGTTTCGCGAGGGTGGAGGTGCGGACCAGTTTGTGATGGCTCCGCCTTACCGTGAGGATGGGCATGGGTTCTACTACAACATCTCCGGATGGACGCCGATGGTGGAGGAATTTCTGCGTGCGCAGAGTTTGCCCGTGCCGACCGAGTTGTTGCCGGAGCCGACAACTCCCGACGTCGCGTCGCCTGCGGGGCTAAAGGATAGGGGCCTCGCGGCCTTTCATACGTTTCTGATCATGGGGCCCGCTAAGGCGTTTGCGACCAATGGCGCGGACGTATGGGGAATGTCATACGGTCAGTTCGATCAGGAGTTGGCCGACAAGAAAGCGGTTGAGAACTGCGGCAAGGCGCTGCACGGACAGGGACGATGCAGCGTAGTGGCGCGGACGAAGTAATTTTCGAATGGTTATTGCGGCGGAGTCGTTGGCGGCTGCTGTTGCTGCTTGTCTTTGCCACCGCCGAAGATCTTCTGGATAAAATTCTTCTTCTTTGGTGCCGCGGGTTGGGTAGCGTCGGGCGCATTGCCGTCTGGTGGCGTGTTGGGAGCGCTGCGCACAATGGGAGCCGGTGACTGCGTGGTGGGCGGATGCCCTGAATCAGGCACCACGGGCTTGTCTTTGCTGCCGCCGATGCCGAAGATCTTCTGCAGGAAGTTCTGCTGGTTGTCTCCCATCTGGCTGCAGGAGTTCACCGGCGCGGTGCCGTCGAGGAAGGCAACGTAGAAGGTGTTGTCGCTGCAGGTAGGGTCGACGAGGAGGTTGGAGACCCTGTCGATGTGGGCGACGGTGACTCCTTCGGGCGGACTGAAGGGTTTGACGTCGGAGTACTGCGGGAGCTGAATGGCGCGCTTCATGAAGCCGGCCCAGATGGGTGCGGCGGCGTGGGCTCCCTCAATCTTGATGTCGGTGTAGTCGTCATTGCCGATCCAGACGACGCAAAGCAGGTTGGAGGTGTAGCCGGCAAACCAGGCATCGTGCTCGGTGCCGGTCTTACCAGCGGCCGGCGCGGTGAAGCCCTGCGAGCGCACGCTGGCACCTGTGCCGTAGTTGATCACGCCTTCCATGAGCGACTGGGTGAGGTAGGCGGCGCGCGGATCGAGAACCTGCTTGGCTTCGGGGGAGAAGTCGGAGACGATGTCGCCGTTGGAGTTGCGGACAGAGGCGAGCATCCAGGGAGTGAGGTGAACGCCGTTGTTGGCGAAGACGGTGTAGGCGCCGGCTATGTCGAGCGGTTCAGCGTCATAGGCTCCGATCGCCATCGATGGGGTGCCGCGAGCATTTACTATGCCGGCGGAGCGGGCGAGCGCGGCGACGTTGCCATAGCCAATCTGCTGCGCCAGGGCGATTGTGGCGATGTTGAGCGAGTGTGCAAGGGCAGTCGCGGCAGTGACCATGCCCGGGTATTCACCCTTCACGAAGTTTCCGGGGGTGTATGGCTTGTCGGCGGTGCCGAAGTCCTGCGAATCATCGTTGAGCTTGGTGAGCGCCGTGAAGACACCGCTGTCGCCGAGGGACATGCCGTTGAGCGAAGTGTTATAGGCTGCAGCGTAGACGAAGGGCTTGAAGGTGGAGCCGGTGGGACGCTCGGCGATGGCGTGATTGAGCTGAGAGACGCCGTAGTTGCGTCCGCCTACGAGCGCGAGGATCTGCCCGGTGTGTGGGTTGATAGCGATGAGGGCGACCTGAGGGTAAGTGATGGGGCCGCCTTCTTGGCCTTTGCGCTTGTGCAGTTTATTGACGAGTTCATCAACATTTTTCATGCCGGTCTCAACAGCGTCCGAGGCGGCACGTTGGAGGTCGGGATCGAGCGAAGTGTAGATGCGGAGGTTCTGGTGAGAGATGTCCTGATCGCCGATGCGTTTCACCAGCTGATCGTGGACAAGATCGACGAAGTAAGGTGCTTCGCTTGCGTCGATGTTGGGTGGTGCGAGGCCTAGGGGCTCCGCCTTGGCGCGAGTGGCTTCGCTTGCGGTGAGGGCGCCCGTCTCGACCATCGAATCAAGGACAACGTTGCGTCGCGTCATCGCCCGCTCAGGATGGCGATAGGGGTTGCGATAGCTCGGATTCTGCAGCAGCCCAGCAAGCAGGGCGCATTGGGCCGTATCAAGCTGGCCGAGCGGCTTGCCAAAAAAGGCGCGGGCCGCCTCGCCGAAGCCGTTAATTTCATAGCTGCCTATGTGGCCGAGATTCATTTGGTTGGCGTACATCTCGAAGATCTGCTGTTTGTTGAAGCGGGCTTCGAGCTGGAACGTGATCATGATCTCGCGGAGTTTGCGAGTGATCTTTTTCTCCGGCGAGAGGAAGAAGCCGCGCGCAAGCTGCTGGGTGAGAGTCGAGCCGCCGCAGCTCATGTGGTGCGAGATCACGTCCTGTAGGCCGCATTTGATCGTCCGCAGGTAGTTGATGCCGCCATGATTGAAGAAATCGCGGTCTTCGATCGCAACGACAGCCTGCACCATGCGCGGAGGGATCTCCTGGTAGGTGACGAGGCTGCGTTTCGTGCGGTTCTTGTCTTCGGAGAGGGCGGTGATGAGCTGCGGCTCGAGCTCGTAGCCTGTGAGCGCGGCGCCGTTTTCGGCTGTGATGCTCTGCACGGCGCCGCCGGTGGTGTTGATAGTCGCGCCGTCTGTGTTGTGATAGCTCTCCGGTCCGGGCTTGATGAAGATGTTATCGCCGTTGAGCTGAAAGGTGCCGAGCTTCGGGTTATTGTTGTAGCCTGCCTGGCGGAGATCGGCGGCGATAGACGCGGCGGTGAACTTCTGGCCGGATCGAACCTCGCGCGGGGCCGCGTAGATCTGCGAGACGCTGGAGAAGATGGGGCCGGCGTTGAGCCGGTCGTCGACAACATGCTGATAGTGCACGTAAAAGTAGCTGAACACGATAACGCCAATCGCCACGACGCCGATTGCAGCGATGAAAAGGCCGCGCACGAGACGGGAGTGGATGAGAGAAGGCTTGGCGGCGGTTCGCGTGGTGTTGTTGCCGTATTTGAGTTTGACTGGCATTAGGGGCAGAGAATCGAGGCCTGGGCTCCTGAGAGTATCATCCGATCTGCGGCTCGGACATTAGACGGTTTTGATGCCGATACGTGCGTCCGGGCTAGTTTAGCTGATGGATATCCCTGGCGAGATGCGAGGCCACCACCTCAAGAGGATGATCCTGATTTGTTAACTTTATACGGTCGACGAGTTCAACTTTTCCTTCAGATACTCCGCGTCCAATATTGATTCTATAGGGGATGCCAACCAAGTCTGCGTCCTTGAACTTTACCCCGGCGCGTTCGTCACGGTCGTCGAGGATGACGTCGACGCCGGCAGCTTCGAGCTCAGCCGCGATCTTTTCGCCGGCGGCAAGCAGGGCAGCGTCGCCTATGTTGGTGATTGTGACCACCACCTGAAAGGGAGCAATCGCCGGGTTGAGCGCAAAGCTTTCGCCCCGGTTCGCCGCCGCCGACGTTTCGATGGCGGCAGTGAGGATGCGTTCGATTCCGATGCCGTAGCTGCCCATGATCGGCGTGACTTCTTTGCCTTCGCGGTTCAGAACAGTGGCGCCCATCGATTTCGAGTACTTGTATCCGAGCTTGAAGATGTGGCCGATCTCGACGGCCTTGGCGACCTTCAGCGGTTTGCCACAGGTTATGTCCAGATCGCCTTCGTTGACATTGCGAATGTCCGCGACGCGCGTCCATGTGAAGTCGCGGCCCGGCACGATATTGCGGTAGTGGTAATCCATCTTGTTTGCGCCGCCGACCATGTTCTTCCGGCCTTCGAGTCCGTGGTCAACGACTACGAAAGCGGCACGTGGATCGCCCTTGTCTGCGGGAAGAACCTTCAGGCCGATTGGGCCGAGGTAGCCGGCAGGGCCTTCGAAGTAGAGAGCCAGTTCTTCCGCGACCATAGTGCGCAGCTCAGTCACATAAGCGACGGCCATCAATTTGGTCTCGTTGACGAAGTGATCGCCGCGAAGAAAGGCGATGACGGGAACTTCAACGGTCTTGCCGGTTCCATCTTTCTTCTTGCCCATATAAGCAACTGTCTTGATGTCCGACGCGGGAGATATCTTGAAGAACTCGGCAACGTCTGCGATTGCGGCTGTGCCGGGCGTGTGGACGAGTTCCGGCATGCCATCGCCCGTCGGCTCCATCTCCGTGACTGGCGAAAGTTGCGAGGTGGCTTTCTCGAGGTTGGCCGCGTAGCCGCTCTCGGCGCAGGAGACGATCAGATCCTCGCCCGCATCGGTGTAGACCATGAACTCCTGCGACTGCGAACCGCCCATGGCTCCGGAGTCGGCCTCAACGGCGACAAACTCCAGACCGCACCGAGTGAAGATGCGGCGATAGACCTCGTCATGCTTGTTGTAGGAGACGTCGAGCCCCGCCTCGTCGATGTCAAAGGAGTAGGCGTCCTTCATCAGAAACTGACGGACCCGCAGCAGGCCGGCCTTTGGGCGCGGCTCATCGCGAAACTTTGTTTGGATCTGGTACCAGATCTGGGGGAGCTGTTTGTAGCTGCGTAGTTCCTTGCGGGCGATATCGGTGACAATCTCCTCGTGCGTCATGGCAAGGCACAGCTCCGCGCCCTTGCGGTCCTTCAGGCGAAACATGTTGTCGCCCATGCCGGACCAGCGGCCGCTGGCCTCCCATATCTCTTTGGGATTCAGGGCGGGCAGGAAGAACTCCTGGCCGATCGTGTCCATCTCTTCGCGCACGATGGCCATGATCTTGTTGATCGAACGATTGCCCAGCGGAAGGTAGCTATAGATGCCGGCTCCAAGCTGGCGGATGTAACCCGCGCGGAGGAGCAGCTTGTGGCTGGCGACTTCGGCATCTGAAGGGGCTTCACGAAGAGTGGGGATAAATAGCTGGGACCAACGATGCATGCGTTCTGTATGACCTTCCGGCTCTTCTGAGCGAGGGCTTTTAATCTTCCAGCTCTATTCTAACTTCCGCATGCTGCCGTTTTTCTCAAATGCTGAATTAATGCGAGCTCCACGTCTTATCTTTCGAATTGCAAAGCTTCTCCAGTGTGCAATCCACGCATTTAGGCTTTCGAGCCACGCAGATCTGCCGCCCATGATGGATCAGCTCATGCGAAAACGCGATCCACCGGTCTTGCGGAATAATCTTCACCAGATCCCGCTCCACCTTTTCGGGTGTGGTCTCCTTCGTCAGTTCCAGCCGGCGCGAAAGCCGCATCACATGGGTGTCAACCACTACCCCCACCGCAATCCCATACCACGACCCCAGCACCACATTCCCGGTCTTCCTTGCCACGCCCGGCAACGTAAGAATCTCTTCCATCGTTTGCGGAACCTTCCCGCCAAACTTCTCCGTCACCACTTGTGCTGCACCCTTGATCGACTTCGCCTTGTTGCGGAAAAATCCGGTAGTCCGAATCAACTCCTCAAGCTCGGGCAGGGAAGCCGTAGCCATCGCCTTCGGCGTAGGAAACGCCTTGAACAGTGCCGGGGTGACCAGGTTCACCCGCACGTCCGTGCACTGCGCCGACAGAATCGTCGCAACCGTAAGTTCCCATGCATTCTTATGATTCAGCGCGCAGACTACCCCTGGATACGTCTTCGCCAGAATCTCCAGAATTGCTGCTACACGCTCCGGCGAAGTGGGATTCTTCGTTCCACTGCGTGTTTTTTTTGAGGACGGAACTTTAGCGGCAACACTACTCGCGCTACCGCGATCTTTTTCAGGTCGCGTTGTTTTGTCAGATTTAGTTGGCACGAAGGAAAGTTTACCTCCTCCGCTCTGATCTTCCGATAAGATGGCCATGCCGCGATTGTCCCACCGAATCACGAGCCCGGAGCAGACGCATGGGTCGCAGAAAACTTCTTACCAGCAATTTTAGATGGGCTGCTCTCGCAATCGTCACCACTGCAGCGCTGGCACAAGCGCCACCTCAGGCGCCGTTCGTCACCCATCAGCTCAAGTCGAACATCTACTGGGTTGAAGGTGGCGGCGGCAATAGCACGGTTATCGTCGGCACCAACGGCGTCATCGTCGTCGACGCAAAAACCACAAAAGCCGGTGGTCAGGAACTCCTCGACGACATCGCGAAGATCACACCGAAGCCCGTCACCACCGTCATCCTTACCCACAGTGACGGCGACCACGTCAACGGACTCGCGGCCTTCCCCACGGGCCTCAAGATCATCGCCCAGGAAAACAACAAAAAGGAACAGGAGGCCGCGCTGGCCGCAGGGGGGCGCGGAGCTCCGCCAGCCGACCACCAACCCACCCAGGTTGTCACGAAACAGAAAGAAACCCTGACCATTGAAGGGCTAAAGCTCGAACTCTACCACTGGGCTCCAGCACACACCAGCGGAGACCTCATCATCTATCTGCCCAGCGAAAAAATTGTCGCCACCGGCGATATCATCGCCACTGCCAACCCCTATCCGCGTATCCACGACGAGAAGAACGGATCAACCGAGGGATGGATCACTACCGCCAAAGGAATCGCTGCTCTCGACGCCGACATCTTCATCCCCGGCCATGGGAACATCCAAACCAAAGCCGACATCCAGAAGCGAATCACTGACGCCGAAGCCCGACGTACCCAGGTAAAAGAGATGGTTGCGCAGGGAAAATCGCTCGACGAGATCAAAGCAGCCGTAGGCGACACGGACAAGCTCAACTACAAAAGCTGGACGCAAGTCTGCTATGAAGAATTTACGAAGAAGTAAATTTCTTCATTGCTCAATGAGAAAGGCGCGACGGGAATCGACGTCGCGCCTTCTGTGCTTTAGCCTGCAACACTATCCAAGCCGGTCCAGCATCTCCGCGGCGGGCACCCGAACGCAGCTAAAGATTGGGGTATCCGCCAGCGTGTACATGCTGATCTCCGTCTCTCTCAGTTGCTGCACCAGGTCAAGAAAGTCCTCAGGGAAGTTCGTCTCAAACGCCACCACGAACTCCTGGTCGTCAATCCCGAACGAGTAAGTTGTATTCAGCTTTACGCGCGGATACATCAGCCCCACGCGAATATGCTCGTCCATCAACCGCTTCCGCTCCTCCGCGGGCAGCAGATACCACTTCCTCGTCTTCCAGAACGGATAGATAAAGATGTACTTTTGCCCGCCCGGACGAATCGCTCCACGCCCTTCGCCTTCGCTCTCATCCGGCCGGTCAATCTGGTACTGCGATCGCTTCGTCATCGCCAGAAAATTATGCGGCGAATTCAAATACCCCCCCAGCGGAGTCCGCATCAACTCACTTCGCATCTGGTTCAGTTCATCCACACCATACCCAATCGACCACACGCACATATCCACATCGCCGCGCGTGCCAATCGTCGAGTAGGTCATCGACAGAAACTCCCCCGGCTTGTTCCACTTCGTCAGCACCGCGGCAAACTCCGCTTTATGTACAGCCTTCTCTTCCGCGGGAAGCCTCCGCCACTCCGGCATCACCTTATAGAAACTGAAGCAGACAATCTGCCGCTTCACCGGCGGCTTCGACGGATCATGCGGAGACGCGCCATAACTACTTACGGGCCTTCCTGGAGTTGTAGAGGGACCTGTCGCAACCGGTTCGTTCTTCGCTGGGGTGGTCGTGCTCTCTTTTGGAACTTCATGCGTCGGTGCAATGATCTCTGCCATCTCTTGATTCTCGCCGAACCGTCCCCGACTTGCAAAGCGACCCGTCAGTATCCAGGCTCAGGCAGCGCTGCCCGCCCGCCCGCGCACATCATCCAGCACCGGCATGGTCGCCAGAAGCAGAAGAATCGCAGCCAACGGAATGGTGAAGAAGAACCCGACATGTTTGAACCCAAGCGCACCCGTTACTCCGCCCACAAAGAACAATGCAATCAACGAGGACAGCAACCGCAACGTCGCCAGCTCTCCGCTGATCGCACCATCTCTTCCATTTGCCGTCGCCGAAACGATTCTCCCCAGCGCGATGCCGATATCGGTGACCATCCCAGTAACGTGCGTCGTCCGAATCACCGCATTCGACAGCTTCGTAATGATCGCGTTTTGCAGTCCCATCGTGAAGCAAAGCAGCATCACCGTGCCCAGCACCCTGCCTCCAGCAAACACCTGACCTGTAAACCCAAACAGAACCAGCAGAGCAGCCTCAAACAGTAGAGGAAGCGCATACTCGCTCTCCAGCCCGCGCTCTCTGGCCCAGCGCACGAACAACGTTGTGAGAAATGCTCCCAGCAAAAACGACGCCACTGCAGCAAAGCCGCTGAACACAAGCCGCAGGCTGCCAAGAGCCACATCATCCGCCATCGCCGCGACGATACCGGACATGTGCGAGGTGTACTGACGCACTGCAAGAAAGCCGCCTGCATTGGCGGCCCCAGCCACGAACGCCAGATACCGTGCCAGATGCCGATTTGCAGACTCGGTTCGTTTGCTGCCGGTCAACCGGCGCAGATAGAAAAGGGGCATACAAATAGGATGACAGGTCAGGCGCTCCGGAACCACCCTCATCGTGCCGGGGGTGCCTCGAAATAAAGCTCCTGTCATTCCGCGCCGCTATACTAACCCCTGCATGTCAGAAAAACTCATCGCCCTTCTCGTAGGCATTATCGCCAGTGGCGGATACCTGAGCGTCGTCATCCTCATGGCCATCCAGTCCGCCTGCATTCCGATCCCCTCCGAAGTCATCATGCCGCTGGCCGGCTACGCCCTCGCCCACAACCAATGGGACCTCATTCTTTTAGCGACAGTCGCGTCCCTCGCCTCAAACCTCGGTTCCATCCCCGCCTACTGGGTCGGAGCGCGCGGCGGACGCCCCATGGTCGAGCGCTACGGCAGCTATCTCCTCCTCAGCCGTCACGACCTCGACCGCGTCGACCACTTCTTAGACCGGTTCGGATCGATCGCCGTACTCACAGGACGGATGTTGCCCATCATCCGCACCTTCATCGCCTTTCCAGCGGGCGTCGCAAAGATGAACCAGTGGAAGTTCCACATCTACACCTTCATCGGCTCCTGGCCGTGGTGCTACGCCCTCGCATGGGTGGGCATGAAGCTAGGCGCAACCTGGAACTCCGACCCACGCTTCAAAGAAATCTTCCACCGCTTCCACCTCGCGGTCGAAGTCGTCCTCGTAGCCGGCTTCCTCTGGTTCGTCGTCTCCCACTGGAAAAACCGAATCCGCACCGAAGAGGCATAGCCCTATCACGACGAGTCGCTTCTAAACGGCGGTTGTCACATTTGTGGTCCAGAGTTTCCATACCCAGAAACCAATCACCCCTTCACCAGCGATGATGAGGACTATGAGAACGTAATTTGGCCAATGGTGCCGGTACTCCGCGTAGAGCTTCCAGTAGGAAGTTGCGTCGTCGTGAGCGCTGGTCTCGGCTGCTGTCCAAGCATCGATTTCGCTATTGTACGGAGGTTGGGATTCGGTGCCGGCTGAGTAGTTTGGGTCTGATGTTTGAAATGTGCGAGTGCGAGTATCGAATGTAAAGTGACGGACTTTGGAAGTCTTCAAGTCGAATTGTGTGCCGATGAAGTAGCCGTTGGAGAGTTGCAGATCGATGATGGAGCGGACATAACCTGGGCCCGTTACTGGTACGTCCGTTTCGAAGCCTGGGGCTTTAATATAGCCGTCATAAGTGTTATTGCTCCCGAGGACATATCCGTTCGGAAGCGTTACATACGGATCAGGACTAAAGCCGCAATCCTGGTGAGCTAGCTTGTTGGAGATTTGGACATGAATGTAGAGCGCTATCAGGAGCCACAACAGCGCGAGAAATGGCGCCAGAGTGCTCACAATAACTAGTCGTTTACGGTTTGGTGCTTCGTCGCTAAGAGTCCGTTTCGCGTAGAGGTAAAGACAAAGAGATAAGATTCCAGCCGCTACGAGGCCAAAGAATCCGTAGGTCAAAATCGTCATGACAATTGCGAAACCAGCCATCGGGAGATCGTAAGGCACGACGATCTGAAAATTCACCAAAAAATGTTTGGGCTGCCCTATTGAACCGATGATGTTATACTTTTATATAACCAGTAAGGGATCGCCATGCATACAACTAATCTTCGCAAAGTCGGCGGCTCGATTATGCTCGCCGTCCCGCCTGCTATTCTCGACCTCCTTCATCTTGAAGTGGGTGCCACCGTCGGGCTGGCAGTCGATGGAGACCGCCTGGTCATCGATCCCAATGTCAAGCCTCACTACACTCTTGCCGAGTTGTTGGAGTCCTCCGATTATTCCCATCCGCCAACATCAGAAGATAGGGAATGGATCGATGCTCCTGCGGCTGGCAATGAGCTGCTATGAATCGCGGCGATATCTACATGGTGTCGCTCGACCCGACTCACGGGCATGAGCAGCGCGGCCATCGACCAGTGCTGGTCATCTCTCCCACTGCTTTCAACCTCGCCACAAAACTGCCTGTCGTCCTCCCGATCACCAGTGGCGGAGAGTTTGCCCGGCGAATCGGATTCGCCGTCCCGCTCACGGGTACCCGAACAACCGGTGTGGTTCGCTGCGATCAGCCGCGTGTCCTCGATCTCCACGCGCGCGCCGGTAAGAAAGTAGAGTCGCTGCCATCGGAGATACTCGATGACGTGCTCGCGCGAACTGTCACTGTCTTCTTGTAACCGGATTGCGTAGTTCGCTTCTTTGACCGGCGAGAAGGTCCAACCCATTTGCCCCCACCCTTCCCCATAAGCGATACTTAAATTTCCGCCTCACGGAAAAATTGCAGCATAGAAGGGTACCGCGCAGAATGTCGACACGAGAAGCCGCAGGGAACGAAGCGGCCAGCATCAAGCCAGCCACAGGAAAACTAGGCGTCATGATCCCCGGCATGGGAGCCGTCGCCACCACATTGATCGCAGGCGTAGAAGCCATCCGCCGCGGCCTTGCTAAGCCCATCGGTTCCACCTCGCAGATGAGTACCATCCGCCTTGGCAAGCGCACCGACAACCGCACTCCGCTCATCAAAGACTTCGTCCCTATCGCTCAACTCGATGACCTCGTCTTCACCGGATGGGACATCTTCGGTGGCAACCTCTACGACGCCGCCAAAACCGCGCAGGTCCTCGACCGCGATCAGCTCGAGCAAATCAAGCCCTTCCTCCAGTCCATCGAGCCCATGCCCGCCGCCTTCGACCAGCATTTCGTCAAGCGCCTTACCGCCAAAAAGTCCAAGACCGGCAAGAATAAGTGCGACCTCGCCAACCAGATCCGCAACGACATCGCCGAATTCAAAACCAAAACCGACCGCCAGGTCATGATCTGGTGCGGCTCCACCGAAATCTACATGGAGCAGGCCCCCGTCCACCAGACGCTTGCCGCCTTCGAAAAAGGCCTTGTCGAAGACGATCCCTCCATCACGCCGTCCATGCTCTACGCCTGGGCTGCGCTCAAAGAGGGCATTCCTTTCATCAACGGAGCCCCCAACCTCACTGTCGACATCCCCGCGCTCAACGAGCTCTCGCGCAAGATGAACGCGCCCATTGCCGGCAAGGACTTCAAGACCGGCCAGACCTTCATCAAGACCGTGCTCGCCCCCGCCTTCAAGGTTCGCAACATCGGCGTCAGCGGCTGGTACTCCACCAACATTCTCGGCAACCGCGACGGCGAGGTTCTCGACGATCCTGACTCGTTCAAGACCAAAGAGGTCTCCAAGCTCGGCGTCCTCGAGCACATCTTTCAACCCGAGCTGCACCCAGATCTCTACAAGGACCTTTACCATAAGGTCCGCATTAACTATTACCCGCCACGCGGTGATAATAAAGAGGGTTGGGACAACATCGACATCTTCGGCTGGCTCGGCTATCCCATGCAGCTCAAGGTCGACTTCCTCTGCCGCGATTCCATCCTCGCCGCCCCGCTCGCGCTCGACCTCGTCCTATTCATGGACCTGGCCGCTCGCACACCAAGCCTGCGGGGCCTCGGCATCCAGGAGTGGCTCAGCTTCTACTTCAAGGATCCGGACAGCGCGCCCGGCGTCTACCCCGAGCACGATCTCTTCATCCAGCACATGAAGCTCAAAAACACCCTCCGCCACATTATGGGCGAAGGCCTCATCACGCACCTCGGCCTCGACTACTACGGCGAGTAGTAGCTTCAACCGTCTCAGCTCTTAAGAAAGAATGCTCCGGAGATCTCCGGAGCATTCTTTCTTAACCCTTCTAGTAAGCCGGGTATCGACGATAAACAGCCGGTGGATAGGCATAAGGCCCCGGAGGTGGAGGATAGCCGTAAACCACTGGTGGGCCTTGCACCACCATCGGAGGTTGTTGGTAAATCATAGGAGCCGGAGCCTGTTGCTGAATGATCGTAGGAGCAGCAGGTGCAGGGGCCTGTACCACCACAACCGTCGGGCTCGGTTGAGCATAAGCCTGCTGCACCGGAGCCTGTTGTACCGGTTGTTGCGCATACGCGCGTTCAATCGGTGCCGGTTGCTGCGCCGGTTGATTGTCCGCATAGTTGTACTTCGAGATCATCTCCGGCTGATGCTGCACCTCGGACTTGGTCGGAATTCCGAAGTCATCCAGCACCATCACCGTCAGCCGCGTCTCCGCCTTGAGTTCCGGATACGGCCCACGACGTGGAAGATTGATCAGGTCGATCGGCCATAGCACCGGAATCATCCACTCGATGGCGTCGCGAGTTGGATGTCCCGTCCCATGAATCTTTCCATCTTTATCTACAGGATACTTTGCCGACGTTGCAACTACTCGAGTCGCAATTGGAATCACCGTATCGTTGCCAACAATCATCCGGTCAAACTTCAGCTCCATCCAGCCCTTGCCTACGAAGTGTCCCGGATCCTTGTAATCTTCAAACCGGCCAACCAGGTAGCTGCCATACGGAAACACCGATCGTCCGTACATCTCGGAATGACCCAGTTGGCAGAGCACCGGATCGCCGACATGTTCGGTTTTAGAGGAAAGATGTGGTTGAGCCACCATGCATTGCATGACCGAACCGCCCGGTATCAACTGCTCCGCACCTGCGCCTAACCAGGCAGGCAATGCGAGCAGCAATGTAGCAAGAGCGCGTTTCATGTGGACCTCCTCGGCGTACCTAGATAAGGAACAACGTGCCTTAAGCTTCTCGGACGGAAAGGGTCGCAAAGAAACAGCCTGAACTGGAATTGTGGCCCCGGTGCTGCCCGGAAGTATAGCTTAATTAATTGAGTCCAATCCCAGTTCTCCCGCAATATCAACAAACATTTTGGTAACGCAAAAACGAAATAACCTATCGAGACGCTTACGGCTGAATCATCGGAATCGCCGCGGCCAACTGCAGATCAATCAACATCACTAACCGCCGATCCAACTGAAAAAACAACGCCGTCTTCTTGCCGGAGAGCACACCGCTGACAATTGGCACGTACTTCAGCCGCAACTGCGCCACTTGTTGGTCGACGGTCAACAGATTACGGGTCAAACCCAAAGCATGCTCGTCAGTGAGTGTGGTGTAGTTGGCTGCATATTCCTTAATAGCGCCATACTTCGCATCATTGACCTTCACCAGTTCCGCTGTGTACTGGTCGTAGATCGGCCAGAACTTCGTCGCCTCATCATCCGTTAGCTGCAGATTGGCAGCAATGATCTGCTTCTTCTGAGACCGGATATCTTTCCTCATCAGATCGACATCCTGATCAATCGAGCCCTGTGCCTGAGTCGTTTGCGCCGAACTCTGGTTCCGAGCGCTGGGTGCAAACACCACGAGTGCCGCCATGCTGATCGTCAAAAGATTTTTCTTGAACACTGGTCTCTCCTCCTTGTGTGCAATACACGTGAGTGACGCTCGCATGGCCCGCGCCGGCAGGAGACGTGTTCGCACTTCACAATGAAAACCCGGCGCGCAAAACCCCGCCACTGGCAGAATTAACAGCCCGGCCCTTTTTCATTCCACGTGCGAAATGATGCCCAGGGAGAAAATGACACATGGAATGAGTCGATCTAAGGATGATCAGTGGGCAAGATTCTTATAGACCTTCCCACCCTTCATCACGAACTTCACCTTCCGCACCGCCGTGATATCCAAGAGCGGGTCACCCTCCACCGCAACGAAATCCGCCTGGTATCCCGGCGCAATCGTCCCAATCTCTTTTCCCAGCCCAAGCGACTCTGCCGACACGGACGTAGCACTCACGATCGCATCCATCGGCTTCTCCCCACCCTCCTTCACGCGATAGATAAATTCCTCCGCGTTCCGTCCATGCGCTCCAGCCACCGCATCCGTCCCAAACACAATCTTCACGCCCTTAGCACGCGCACGCTTCAACACATCGATCGTAGGCGCAAGCCCATCCTGAATCGTCTTCAACTGCGCATCCGTAAACGTAAAGCTGTCGCGCTTATCCAGATAGTTATGCAGCACCAGCAGATTCGGATCGAAGTAAGTCCCGCGCTTCACCATCATGTCCAGCGTCTCGTCCTTCAGAAACGTCCCATGCTCGATCGACGTGCAGCCCGCCACCACCGAAGCCCGCGCCCCTGCGTCGCCAATCGCATGAACAATCGTTCGCAGCCCAACTGCCTTAGCCTCTGAGCACACAGCCAGAATCTGTTCATCCGTCGTAATCTGTCCGCCGCCCGCACCCAGTCCCGAAGTGGCAAACAGCTTAATCAAGTCCGCACCATCGGCCTTGTTCTTCTGCACCTTCTCGCGCAACTCTTCGACCGTAAATGTCTTCTGTTTGTCGCCTTCGCCAACCACTCCGCGAAGCTGGTTCAACGAAGTCAACACACGAGGCCCAGGCAGCACACCCTGGTTGATCCGGTCGCGCACCGGTCCATCCGGCGCTGAGCCCACGCTCTGCACCGTAGTAAATCCATCCTGCAGCTCCATCCATGCATCCGCCGCGTCATAGAGCGCACTATCTTCCGGCTTACCCGAAGCCACGGACTTGTTGTTCGAATCCATGTGCCATTCCAAATGCACATGGGTGTCGATCCACCCGGGCATAACCGTGAGCCCGGTCAAATCGTAGTCAACCTTAGCTTTCCCCGGTCCCACCGAGACAATCCGCCCACCTTCAACCACAATCTGCTGGTTCTTCAGCACCCCACCCCTACCGTCAAGAAGGACATTCGTCTGCAGAACAACTCTGTCCTGCGCAAGAGCTGCCACAGAAAAAAGAAAGACAAAAAGAAATCGCATGAGCGAATTGTATTGCAGCCATGTTCCAGGGACAGCGGGAAATCTACTCAGCCACTTCCATCAACTTTGCCCAAAGCGCCTTTGTCCCCGCATCCGTCTTCGCCGAAACCGGCAACACCTCGTCCACCTCATGCACCTTCTTCAGCGCAGCCACCGACTTTGCCAATTGATTATTCGACAGACGGTCCGCCTTCGTCCCCACCACCACAAACGGCCGCTGCGTCTGCTTCAGATATGTAATCAACTGAGTGTCATTCTCCTGTGGCGGAATATTCGTATCCACCAGGCACACGCAAAGTGCCAGCGTCTCCCGCTCCGCCAGATACGGCTCAATAAATTTGGGCCACTCCGCTGAGATTGACTTCGAGATCTTCGCATATCCATACCCAGGTAGATCTGCAAAGATCAGCGTCGGCCTCGCCTTCATCTTTTCGCCCGCACCTTCATGCAGCGCAAAAAAGTTGATTGCCCGTGTCCTGCCCGGCGTCGACGACACCTTCGCCTCGCGAGACCCCAGCAGAGAATTGATCAGCGAAGACTTTCCCACATTCGATCGCCCCAGAAATGCCACTTCAGGCGCGCCAAATGTCTTCGTCTCAGCAGGGAAGTGCGCAACGTCAGTCGCAGACAATAAAAAAACCGGATTTAGCCGCATGAGATCAGTCTACCGCCCAGGAGCCACCCGTCTCATCGCAGCAAAAAGGCACCTGCTCCTTGTACGAAGGAACAGGTGCCGCACCGCGTCAAGCTTATTGTGGGGGTGGAAGAGGGGCTTGTCCTGGCTCCCCCGGACCTTCGT
>Ga0206964_10151_pt1 | contig 21876 bp, 19 predicted proteins | sample Alteio_BWOrgHeat_25_FD_152980 | JGI IMG/M metagenome (GOLD analysis project Ga0206964, IMG submission 152980) | Enriched cells from forest soil in Barre Woods Harvard Forest LTER site, Petersham, Massachusetts, United States -... | ecosystem: Environmental > Terrestrial > Soil > Temperate forest >...
TTTCGTCAAAACCCAGTGTTTCTGCTTTTCCAACCAGACGCTTGCGGCGGGGAGCCGCGCCGATATGCCGGTGGTGTTTTATATCGACCCGTCCATTGTCGATGATCCGCAACTGAAAGACCTCAAAACAATTACGTTGTCATATACGTTTTTTGAACCCCCGCGCTCGTCGCGGGGTCCGGTTCCATAACAAGGGAAAATTACATTGAGTTATATGTTTTTTGTGATAGGGAAATAGTATTCAAAATGTAGCAGACCCCGCAACAAGTGCGGGGATAACAGGAGCTCACATGTCCAACCAAACTCATCCCTACCATCTGGTCAATCCCAGCCCGTGGCCGGCCGTGGGTGCGGTGGGGCTGTTTTGTTCGACGCTGGGCACGGCGATGGCTATGCACCAGAAAAGCGGCGGCGTATTCATCGCCATGGTGGGGGCGGCGCTCGTGCTGTATACCATGTTCGTATGGTGGCGCGACGTCATCCATGAGGCGCATGTTGAAAAAGTGCATACGGCGGCGGTAAGCCGCGGCCTACGCGCCGGCATGGCGCTGTTCATCACCTCGGAAGTACTGTTTTTCGCCGCTTTCTTCTGGGCATTCTTCAACGCCAGCACCTTGCCCAAAGAGCCGCTTAGCGACGTGTGGGCGATTGCGCAGGGCGTATGGCCACCCAAAGGCATCCACCCGTTCGATCCGTTTCACCTGCCGTTCCTCAACACGCTGATTCTGCTGCTCTCCGGCTCGACGGTGACTTGGGCACATTACGCCATTCAGCAAAATAACCGCAAGGACGCCGTGCAGGCGCTGTGGTTTACGGTAATTCTTGGGCTGTTATTTACCTCCTGCCAGGCCTTCGAATACACCCACGCCGCGTTCGGTTTCAAGGACGGCGTCTTCGCCTCGACCTTCTTCATGGCGACCGGCTTTCACGGCTTCCATGTCATCGTCGGCACCATCTTTCTTACCGTCTGCCTGGTTCGCGCCACCAAAGCGCAGTTCACGCCGCGCCAGCATCTCGGCTTTGAGTTCGCCGCCTGGTACTGGCATTTCGTCGATGTGGTGTGGCTGTTTCTGTTCGTGTTTGTCTATTGCGATTTTGCTAACAAGCTGATGCCGGTGTTCGAGGCAATCTTCACCGGTGCGAATATGTTGATTGCTTTCTTACTGGTGCTGCTGGCGAGCGGCTATTTCGCCGGGCGCAGCGTATTGAGCGGCGGGTTAAAAGTGCCAAAAATATCATCTCATTGATTTATAATAGTAAATCTATAATATAAGGGTGTGAATCGCTCGATTTTAGCGTGCACTGAGGCTTTTATTAGCATTTTTGCCGCTATTTGTTATAATAGCGGCATGATTACTCTCACCACACCCGATTCCAAACAGGTCGATGCCGTCGAACGCATCCTGTACAACCGCATGCTCAGAAATGCTTTTATTGGTTTCGTTAAAAGCGCGGCTATTGCTGCCGTTGTCGGGCTGGCAGTCGGCGGTTTGCTTTCGGTTATGCAAGTTTCACTGCCGGTGCTGGGAGGGGAGTATCTTGCCCTGAAGGCGGCGGCGTGGTTTGCCGGTGTGGCCGGAAGCTTCGGCGCCGTGGCCGGCATCCAGTCAACGCGCGATACGCGCCGGTTCTTCCAGATTCATGAGGCGCACAACCTCTCGCCTGCACCATCCGCCGGACGTGCGCCGGCGTTGCAGCCTGAGGTTGCGGCGGTGGATGAAGCGCGCGACTGTATCGAGTTCCAGAAAAAACTCGTGGATTGCCAGGAAAAATCCGCCGCCGCATTACAGCGGTGAACCCACCCGATATTTCCTATGTTGCCCTGATGTGCCGCTGTCCGTGCTGCGGTCGAGGCAAGCTCTATCGCGGGTGGCTCACTGTTGCCGACGTTTGCAGCGTGTGCGGGTTGCCGCTGAAACAGCATGAGCAGGGCGATGGCCCCGCCTTCTTCGCCATTGTCATCGTCGGCGGCCTGGCTACCATCGGCGCCGCCATCACTGAGATCAAATATGAGCCGCCCTTCTGGGTACACGCCGCCATCTGGCTGCCGTTCGTTCTGATTGGGTCGGTGCTGTCCCTGCGCTGGCTCAAGGCGTTGCTTATCGCTGTGCAGTATCAGTACCGCACAGAAGATTTCAGCGGGGAATGACGGGCGGCTTATCCAGAGTATCCTTCGCCCATATCTGGCGCTGCGCGCTGGCATCAATGTTGCCGCCGGAGAGGATAACCAGCACGCGTTGCCGGTTTTTTTGCGTCTTAAGCCATGCAAACGCCGCTGCCATCGCCATCGCCGAAGTCGGCTCAACGCTGATTTTGAGCAAATGGTGCAGCCACTGCGTCCAGTAGAGTATATCCTGCTCCTCGATTTCGTAAAAACCGGCGAGCTTGCGTAAATAATAAAATGTGCGTTCGGAAATATGCAGCGTACGTGCACCGTCAGCGATAGTCATGGGTGATTCCGCAAGCGAAACGATATGTCCGCTGCGATAGGACTGCGCCGCGTCGTTCGCCATTTTCGGTTCGGCGGCGAAGACCAGCGCATTGGGCGCCAGTCCTTGTGCTGCAAGCCATGTACCCGATAATAATCCACCACCGCCGCAGGCAGCAAAAATGGCGTCCGGCATTGTGCCGTCCTGCAAAGCTTCCAGACATGCCGTGCCTTGTCCGGCAATCACGCGGTCGTCGGCGGAAGGATGCAACAGCCAGGTCCCCTGCCGTTCTTTTTCGGCGGCGAGCTGTTCGGCTTCCTGACGTGTATCGGTGAGGATCAGCTCGGCGCCGTAGCTCAGCGTCGCCTGTTGTTTTACCTGCGACACGAAACGCGGCATGATGATGGTGGTTTTGACGCCCAGCATTTTCCCGGCCAGCGCTACGGCCTGTGCATGGTTGCCGGAACTGAAGGCGACCACCTTCTCCGGCAGGCAGCCTTGTTCTTTCAGCGACAGCAGCGCATTGAGCGCGCCGCGGATTTTGAAGGCGCCGATTTTCTGGAATCCCTCGACCTTGAAAGTGATTTCATGGCCGAGCCATTCATTGAGTAGTGCGCAGCTTAGCAGGGGCGTGCGATGGATGTAAGGCGCGATGCGCGCCTCTGCCTCGAACACGGCATCTGGTGAGAGCGGGATGAGGACGTCATCGACAGGGAAAAGGGCGGCGGAAACGGCGGTCATAGCGGATCTGCTTCAAAAGAGACCCTAGCATATACCCGGCAGCGGCGCTGTAAAGCGGTTTAGTTAACCTTTTTTGAATGGATAGCAATGCTCGGCGCCGGGGAAGGTGCGGTTGCGTACTTCCTCACAGTAGGTTTTGACGGCCTGCTCGATGGCTTCCGACAGATGGGCGTATTGCTTGACGAAGCTGGGGTAACGGCCGCCACCCATGCCCAGCATATCGTCGATCACCAGCACCTGCCCGTCGCAGGTGGGGGAGGCGCCGATGCCGATGGTGGGGATGCGCACTTGCGCCGTGACCTGCCGTGCCACATCCTCGCGCACGCCCTCGACCACCAGCGAAAAGGCGCCTGCTTCGGCCACTGCCAGCGCATCCTGTATAATAATTGCCGCCTCGCCTTCATTGCGCCCCTGGTAGCGGTAACCGCCAAGCTGCTGCACGCGCTGCGGCATCAGCCCGACATGCCCCATCACCGGGATGCCGCGTTCCGTCAGGAAACGGATCGTTTCGGCGAGTTCCTTGCCGCCTTCGAGCTTGACTCCTTGCGCGCCGCTTTCGGCCAGCACGCGGGCGCAGGCGGCAAAGGCCTGTTCTTTCGATGCCTGGTAGCTGCCGAACGGCATATCGACGACGACCAGTGCCTGCGTAGCCGCATGCGCTACGGCGTGGCCATGCCCGATCATCATGTCGAGCGTGACCGCCAGGGTGTTTTCCATGCCGTACAGCACCATGCCCAGCGAATCGCCGACCAGCAATATGTCGACATGCCCGTCGAGCAACCGCGCCATCGGCGCCGTGTAGCAGGTCAGCACCGCTAGCGGCACGCCGCCCTTGCGGGATGTAATATCAGGAACGGTGTTTTTTTTGGCCATGGGTTTGTTAGTCATTAGTCGATAGTCATTAGTCGATAGCAGTAAGCTTGTCTTCACTCAAAGACTAACGACTATCGACTCGCAACTCATTATGCCTGTTTAATAATAATCCCTTCGCGCGGGGTAATTTCACGCGGTAGGGTGAAGATGATTTTAGTGCCAACATTCACTTCGCTCTCTATGGTAAACTTTCCGCCCATTAATTCCACGAATTTTTTGGTCAGCGGTAGCCCGAGGCCAGTCCCCTCATATTTGCGCTTGAGCGTATTGTCGACCTGGCCGAACAAGGCCATGGCGCGGGAAATATCCTTGGGCGCGATGCCGATGCCGCTATCCTGCACCTCGAAAGAGAAGCTGTCATCGGTTATATTGCTCCAGGCAGTGACGCGTACTTCGCCGCCTGGCGGTGTGAACTTGACGGCGTTGGACAGGAGGTTGAGCAGGATTTGCTTGAACTTTTTACTGTCGCTGAGCATGGTCAGCTGTTCCTTGGGCAGGTTTTCGATCAGCTTTACCTGCCCGGATTCGGCGCGCGGGGCAACGAGGCGTATGCAGTTCTGTATCATCTTGTTGGCGTTGATTTCCGATATTTCGAGGTCCAGTTTCCCGGCCTCGGCCTTCGAATAGTCGAGAATGTCATTGATCAGGCTGAGCAGGTGTACACCCGAGGAATGGATGTCATTAATGTAATCATGGTATTTTTTATCGGTCACTGTTCCCATTACCTCGGTTTTAATGATGTCGGAAAAGCCGATGATGGCGTTAAGCGGCGTACGCAATTCATGGCTGACATTGGCCAGAAATTGCGATTTTTCGCGGTTTTCCGCCTGCGCGGCCGCGGCCGCTGCGGCCAGCTCGAGATTGGCCTCATGCTGACGGGCAATGATGGTTTCAGTCTTCTGCGTGGTCAGGGTCATAATGGTAAACAGCACCACGAAACCGATGATGATTTCGGCGATGGAGAACCATTGCAAGTGATTGATATCATCCCAGGGCAGCGTGATGTTGCTTAAAACCTCGACCGCTCCTTCCGACGGCGAGCCATCCGGCGCATCTGCCCCATCGGTATGGATGGGGACGATAGTCTGCATGAGCGTGCTGGGATGGCCATTCAAGGGAACATTGTCGATAGGCGTATTGACCGGATGGCCGGTTTTGATGACGCCGTTTAATATGCTGGCCGGTGAAGGGATAACCGCATTACCGAGCGATGAAACAGAACTGTCGGCTTTGATCGTCAACAGCAGCATGCCGTTGCTGTCATAAATATTGGCCTGCACTACCGGCATGGGTTGAAAATAGCGCAAGGTTTCCTGCGCAAACTGCATGACGCGCGGATCGCCTTTCAACCGGCCGGGATCGTTGGCATAAGGTACCAGAGCCTCGCGATATTGTTTCCATACCGTACTGATATACCCGCGGGACAGGCGCGCATTGTTGGTGTAGGCGCGCTGCATCAGGTTGTGATGCGACAGCTGGCGCAAGTATAATGCGCCCGCTACCGCGATCATGAGGACCACCAGCACGCTCGCTATTGAAAAAAGCCGCAAATTACCGAACATAGAAATTGTGTGATTAGTTTTTTATCACTCTACGCCATCCTGATTAATAAATGGTTTAAAGGCCGATGGAATAACTATTGGATATTATTGAATAAATACCTTTTCATGATTCTGTTTGACATAAGCTGCGCCAATGGTTATAAATCGCCTCCCTCTTTAAGAGCCTGTGAGACTTAGGATTATTTGCCATGAAACGGACGTTCCAGCCCAGCAATCTTGTTCGTAAACGCCGCCACGGGTTTCGCGCGCGCATGGCCAGTGTGGGTGGCCGCCGGGTACTCAATGCCCGCCGCGCCAAAGGCCGCAAGCGCCTCTGCGCTTAAGTCATTTCCACGCCTTTATGGGCGGGAACAATGCGCATCGACACCATTAAAAACCGCCGGGATTTCCTGAGCGCAGCCGCCAAAGGCAAAAAATTCATTGCTGGAAGCGTTATTCTTCAGATGATCGAGCGTCCTGAAGGCCATCCTGTAACCTCTGTGGCGCCACGCTTCGGCTTTACCGTCACCAAGAAAATGGGCAATGCCGTCATCCGCAACCGCATCAAGCGCCGTCTGCGCGCTGCGCTTCGCCAGCTGCCCCCGCACCTGGCACTCCCCGGCTGCGATTACGTGCTGATTTCGCGGCAGAAGGCGCTGGACTGTGCTTTTTCCGACCTCTTGCGCGATATCGAATTTGCATTTTCACGAATTCCCACTATGAAAGACGAGCCGTCAACCTCACGTTATACGAAAAAACGCACATGACCGTATTTCGCCGCCTTGCAGTTTTCATTATCCGTCTATACCAATGGTGCTTGTCGCCGTTGCTTGGCGTGCGCTGTCGTTTCGAGCCGAGCTGCTCGCATTATGCCATCGAGGCTATCGAAGCGCATGGCGCGTTGAAAGGCAGTTGGCTTGCCTGCAAACGCCTACTGCGCTGTCATCCCTTTGGTCGCTCCGGCTTCGATCCCGTTCCGCGTAGAAAATAGCCATGCAAGACGATACTGACTATAAGCGCATTTTCCTGGCTGTATTCCTTGCCGCCATGCTACTGACCAGCTGGCAAGCCTTTGTCGAATGGCCGCGTCGCCAGCATCTGGCGCACTATGCGGTGGAACAGGAAAAAGCGCATGCGGTGGAGCAGGCCAAGCAGGCGACTGCACTGCCCGGCAGCGAAGCAGGGGCAGGGGATGCGTCGCTTACGCCTGAGCAGCGCCTCGCCCAGAGCCCGCGCCTAAGTATTGTGTCCGATAAGCTTCATGGCTCGATCGCGCTTAAAGGCGCCCGTTTCGATGATTTGACACTGGCTAAATACAAGGAAACGCTCGATCCACAAAGCTCGGATGTGTTGCTGTTTTCACCCAATGGCGACGAGAACGCGTATTTCGCACAAATCGGCTGGGTATCGCCGGACGGTGCGACCAAAATTCCGGACCAGAAGACGCTGTGGCAGAGCGACAAGAAAACACTCGGCGCCGGCGATACGGCCAATTTGCGCTGGGATAACGGCGAAGGCATGACATTCATTCTCAGCATTTCGCTCGATAAAGACTATATGTTCAATATCGGCCAGCGCGTCGAAAACCATAGCGGCCATGCTATTTCCGTCATTCCTTATGCCTATATCAATCGCGCGTACGACGAAACGGCGGCACCGAATGACACAAAAGCGGTTATAAACAAAAAGACGGGTTCATCAGTCGTGCATACCGGTCCACTGGGCGTGATGACCGGATCGCTGGAGGAAGTGACCTATAAGGAGTTGCATGACAAAGGCAACAAAACCTATGACGGTGCCACCGGCTGGTTCGGCATTACGGATCAATACTGGCTGTCGGCGCTGATTCCAGACGACACGAATTACAAAGTCACCTTCAGCCATTATACGGCGGGCAACACTGAGCGTTACCAGACCGATTATCTCGGCCATGCGCTGAGCGTCGCGCCGGGAGCGAGCGGTGACGCCCGCGTGCGGTTGTTCGCCGGTGCCAAGGAACTCCGTGTCCTCGACCGTTATGCCAAAGGCGATGCGGCGCATGGCGAGCCGCCCATTTTACTGTTCGACCGCGCCATCGATTTCGGTCTGTTCTATTTCCTGAGCAAACCGTTGTTGCAGGCGTTGACCTTTTTCTATGCGCTGCTCGGCAATTTCGGCCTTGCCATCATGTTGCTCACCGTCATCGTGCGCGCCGGCCTGTATCCACTAGCCAACAAATCCTTTAAATCGATGGCGCAGATGAAAAAGCTGCAGCCGGAAATGCTCAAAATCCGCGAGCGCTATGTCGACGACCAGATCGCGCTCAACAAGGAAATGCTGGCGCTCTACAAGCGTGAGAAAGTCAACCCGGCCTCGGGCTGCCTGCCGATTATCATCCAGATGCCGGTGTTCATCGCACTGTATAAGGTACTCTATGTCAGCATCGAGATGCGTCATGCGCCGTTCTTTGGCTGGCTGAAGGATTTATCAGTGACCGACCCCTCCAATATCTTCACCGCTTTCGGCCTGATTCCGTGGGATGTGCCACCTTTCCTGCATCTTGGTTTGCTGCCGCTGCTTTATACCCTGACCATGCTCATCCAGATGAAGCAACAACCCAAGCCTGCCGATCCCGTGCAAGCGCGCATGATGACCTATATGCCGTGGTTTTTGCTGTTCGTCTTTGCCAAGATGCCCGCCGGGCTAGTGGTGTACTGGACATGGAGCAATATACTGTCCATCCTGCAACAGCGACTGATTACGCTCCGGCATGGGGATAAGGGTAAGGCAGTGAAAGCGGCAGCGTAAATGTCGCTGTTCCAACAACCCTGCCAGTTCGTCGCCGGGGCGGCGACCATTGATTCGCTGCCGCCCTTTACCCATCCTGAAATTGCCTTTATTGGCCGCTCCAACGTTGGCAAGTCCAGCCTGATCAACGCGCTGGTCGGGCAGAAAGCCCTTGCCCGTACGTCGCAGAATCCCGGCGCGACGCAGCAGCTCAATTTTTTCCTGCTTGGCGACCGGATGATGCTAGTCGACATGCCGGGCTATGGGTTTGCACGCGTCTCCAAACAGAAAAAAGGTCAGTGGGACGGGTTGATTCGCAGCTATTTAAGTGGCCGGCCGAACCTGCAGCGCGTCTGCGTGCTAATCGATGCCAGGCGCGGTGTGATGGAGCATGACGAGGAGTTTATGCAGCTTCTCGACGATTCGGCGGTCAGTTTCCAGATCGTGCTGACCAAAACCGATACTTTATCGGCCAATGAATTAAGCAATCTGTTGCCAAACATGGAAAAAACCATTACATCGCATGTGGCGGCGTACCCGCTGGCCATTGCCACCAGCGCCGAAACGAAACAGGGAATCGAGGCGCTGCAGGAAGAGTTGCTGGCATTTGCGCATTAGGCCGGGATGGGTATATGTATCTGTGTTACATTGATGAATCGGGTAATACGGGTAGCAACCTGAAAGACATTCACCAGCCCTATCTGGTGCTTACGGCACTACTGGTACCGCCTGAAAACGTTAAGGAAATCGAAACCGACCTTCGAACGCTAGGGTATAAATATTTCGCAGCGGAATCCCGCAATACCGATTTTGAGTTCCATGGCGACGACATTTACAACGGCCGTGGTCGTTATTTCAAGAAATTATCTTTAAGCAGGCGCATCAGCATATTGGACGATCTGGTTGCAATCGCATTGAAACACGACGCCATTCATAAAGGCTATATTTCCATAGAAAAATCCAAATATTTTGGCAATCTGCACATCCAGCAAACGGCTTTTTCCCTCATGGTTGAAAAAATCGAGGAACATCTGAAAGGACACCTTGACTCCTATTGCTTGCTGGTTGCCGATGAACAGGATGAAATCGAACAAAAATTGATTGACGACCTTGACTACTTCAAGCAACACGGTACCCATTTCGGGTATAATAAGGTCTTGGTTGACCGCATCATCGATTCGGTGCATTTCGTTCAATCGCATAACAATTATTTAATGCAGTTGACGGACGTTATCTGCTATTTGATACGGCGTGGGAAGGAAGCGCGGAAAAAGCTTATTTCGGAATACAAAAATTACCGGGAATCAATCGAACCTGATAAAGAGAAAATGACGTATCAGGAATGGGTGGAACGGTATGGTCATAAAGGTCAACGATATTTCGATAGTGTCTACGACCGCATTAAATCAGGAAAGCCATGGTTGTTTGCCAAGGACTTTCCGCGATAAAATGAAAGTGCTAACAGAGGTCATTAAAGACTGTGGCTCGCTCGTGCAAACCCACTCTCCGCTAGCCTTTATAAATTAACACTAATAAATTAAAATGTCAAGGTGACGAATTGTATGAAAACACGCGAACTTAAAACTCCCGATAGTTGGCTTAAAACCGCCGCGACCTTGTCCGAGGCGCTGCCTTACATGCGCCAGTTTGCCGATGAAACTTTCGTCATCAAATACGGTGGTCATGCGATGGGTGACGCCGGGCTGTCGCGCCAGTTCGCGCAGGATATCGTGCTCTTGAAGCAGGTCGGCATCAATCCCATCGTCGTGCATGGCGGCGGGCCGCAGATCGGCAAGATGCTCGAGCGCATGAAAATCCCGACCTCGTTCGTCGACGGCCTGCGCGTCACCGATTCAACCACCGTCGAGATCGTCGAGATGGTGCTTAGCGGCTCGATCAACAAGCAAATCGTCTCCGAGATCAACGCGGCGGGCGGCATGGCCATCGGCATTTCCGGCAAGGACGGCCAGCTCATCGAAGCGCGCAAGCTGCGCCGCAGCGTGCGTGACCCGGATTCCAACATTGAAAAAATTCTCGACCTCGGTTTCGTCGGCGAGCCGGTGCGCATCAACCCGGTAATTTTACAGGAATTCGCCGAATCGAACATCATCCCGGTCATCGCGCCGATCGGCATTGGCGACAAGGGCGAAACCTATAACATCAACGCCGATACCGCTGCCGGCGCGCTTGCCGCTGCACTGGCTGCTGCCAAACTCATGGTGCTGACCGACGTGCCGGGCGTGCTGAAAAACGGCGAGCTGATCAGCGAACTCTCCGTGCGTGACGCCAAGAAGTTGATGAAGGATAAAGTCATCACCGGCGGCATGATTCCGAAGATCGAGATGTGCATCCACGCGCTCGACAATGATGTCGAAGCGGCGCACATCCTCGATGGCCGCCTGCCGCACGTGTTGCTGATAGAAACCTTCACCAAATACGGCGCCGGGACGATGATTTATCGGGATGCGTAATGTCTGTTTCTCCTCCTCCCTTTCAGGGAGAAGCCGGGATGAGGATTCTTTCCGTATCGCAACCAACCCTCGCCCTAACCCTCTCCCTAAAAGGGAGAGGGAATAAATTTATCTCACAAACACACAGCTATCTTCCCCCGATAATTTTGGCGCGAAGCGGTAGCCGCTTTCGGTAAAATCCTTAAGGCCTGCCGCATCCGTAATGCGGTTTTTGACCACAAAACTTGCCATCATCCCGCGCGCTTTCTTGGCGAAGAGGCCGATGATTTTCAGTGTGCCCTTGTGCTTTTCCTTGAACACGATATGCAAAATATCGCCCTTAAATACATCCGGCTTCACGGCGGAGAAATATTCCTCCGAGGCGAGGTTGATGAGTGGCACGGATTTTTCGGCGTTCAGCACCTCAGTGATGAGGTCGCCCCAGAAACCGTATAAATCCTTGCCGCGTTTGGTGGGTAGCCTAATGCCCATCTCAAGCCGATAGGGCTGGATCAAGTCGAGTGGTTTCAGTAATCCATAAAGGCCCGACAGGATGCGCACATGCTTTTGCGCAAACTCGAAATGGGCTTTGCCGTAGCTCTCGACATCGATGCCCTCATACACATCGCCCTTGAAGGCAAGGATCGCCTGTTTGGCGTTGTCGGGCGTAAACGGCGTGTGGAAATTTTTGTAGCGCTGCGCGTTGAGCGCGGCAAGCTTGTCGCTTATGCCCATGAGTTTCTTGAGCCGCGCTTCGGAATAGCCACGCAACGTTTTGATCAGTGTTTCCGATTCCGCGAGCAATGCAGGCTGCGTATACGTTTTAATGCGCGGCTTGCTTGCGAAATCGAGCGTTTTGGACGGCGAAAGGACGATGATCATAGCGCCTTGGGATACTGGATGGCCTGGCAGCTTTTTGCCAGTCCCGTCGCATCGTCGGTTTCGACGAGCAGGCCGCAGGCCGTACCTTCGCCTGTGGCCGGTTCGAGCTTGCCGAATTTGGGAATTTTGCTCAGGAACTTCTCCAGCGGCCCGACGGGAGCGAAGCCGATCACCGAGTTGTAATCGCCGCACATGCCGGCGTCGGTCTGGTAGGCCGTGCCTTTGGCAAGCACGCGCGCATCGGCGGTCGGCACGTGCGTATGGCTGCCGACGACCATGCTGACGCGGCCATCGAGATATTGCCCCATCGCCATTTTTTCCGACGTTGCCTCGGCATGGAAATCAACAATGATCGCCGAAACATTGGCGCCGAGCCGCGCCGATTCGAGGATTTTATCGGCGGTGGCGAACGGGCAATCCGTATGCTCTTTATGGAACACTTGTCCGAGCAAATGCAGCACCAGAATTTTTTTACCACTGGCGGCGGTAAAAATACCATGTCCGATACCTGGTGTTTTTTCAGGGAAATTCTGCGGGCGCAGCAATTTTTTTTCGCCAGACAGATACGGCACGATTTCCTTCTGGTCCCAGATATGGTCGCCGCCGGTGATGACATCGGCGCCGGCAGCAAAGAATTCCTTGCACAATTGCGGCGTGATGCCGAAACCGCCCGCCGCGTTATCGCCATTGACGACGATAAAATCGAGCGCTTGCTCGGCGCGCAGTTTCGGCAGCGCCTGCATCACCGCATCGCGTCCCGGCCGTCCCACCACGTCGCCTAAAAACAGGAGTTTCATTTGAATTTAATCAATCCTTTCTCCGTCACCACCGCATCTAGCTTCATATCATGCGCATCCGCCGGGATATGCCCCACCTGCTGCATGGCAAAGGCCGCGCCGATGATAGTCACGCTTTTTTTGCCTTCCCGCAACCCTGCGATGGTACGATCGTAATAGCCGGCGCCGTAGCCCAGCCGATGTCCCTCAGCATCGAACGCCAGTAGTGGCACGATCACCACATCCGGCACCAGCAGCGGTTCGCTCGCCGGAGAAATACCGATGCCATATTGTCCCGCTTCCAACGCTTGGCCGAAACGCCAGCGGCGAAATACCAGAGGTTTATCCGCCGCTTCCACCACCGGCAGGCATAACGTATGTCCTGTCAGTTGACCAAGGAATGGCGACAGGTCGATTTCCCCACGTGTTGCGTTATACCCGGCTATAATAGCATTATTTTCCGTTATAGCCGCTCTCAGGTGCCGCGCCAGTGCTTTCGCTGCCCCCTGCGCTGCCGCTGGATCGAGTGCCGCCCGTGCCGCTAAGACTCGCGCGCGCAGCGATTTTTTATCTAGCGCCAAGGTATTTTTCATGCCCATACCAGCCTAGGCATTGTTATCATAGTATTGGTGCAGCCAATAGCCGGGACTATTGGCAAGCGCCGTAACGAGGCGGATGCCCGCCAAAACGCAACCCGAAGGGGCGGTCGTTTTTTTGAAATGGCGTTGTCAAGAGGCTTGCCCGTAGCGTAAACTATGCGCTGCGCCTCCTTCCTAGCCATTTCAAAAAATCGTTCCGCCACAGTCATATAAACACTATGATAACAGTGCCTAGCATATTTTACGAATGCGGGTTGCCTGAGTACAGGGTTATAATGCCTCGCCTGGCCATATTTTCAAGAAATCTTTGCTGAAAATCAGGGTGATGGTGCATCGGCACGGGGATATCGCGCTTCTCGAAATAATGTTCCCATATTCCCCGATTGTTGGGCGCGCTGAAACCGAATAGATCGACCTTTTGGCACATATGCAATGCAATAATCACCGTATTAAAACCAATCGAAGGCACTTTATCTTCACCGGGTTTTACATTCGGTGCGAACCACACCTGATTGACGTAACGTATGAAATCCAAGTTTATGATGCGTAGACGCGAATAGTCGGGTGAAGCGCCGAGATACATATCTTCCAGTTGTTGCAAGGCTGTTTGATTGCTATTGATTGCTCCGAGCGAAACCACTAAATGAATCGTCCTTTTGTCGTACTGCTCTTCGAGCGGCACCCAGGGATGCAGCACATGAAACGTGGTACGCGTCCCTACATCATCGGCATAGCCCTTCGTCGGCGCCTTATTCATCCTAAATACATATGCATGCTGATCAATCAGATGCCCGTAATGGCTTCCGCGTAAGTTTGAGGAGTTCCCCACCACCGCGCAACTGGCGGCCATTACGCCGATCCTGCCGTTCTGGGGAGCATAAGCAAGAATGGCATCGAGTCGTTCTTCTACGCCGGGAACATGGGTGTTCTTTAGTAAGGCGCTTTTATCCATGGCAGTGAGATAGAGTGGAGGGGAGGCATCAAATTTTTGTGCAAACCAGCCATCATATCGCCGCGCGCAGGCGAGATCATGGCACAAAGGTACCGTGAGATAAACGGCACCCGCCCCTATCGCCAGCAGCAACAGGAAGGCAGATACCAGCAGGTGCTTCCGGCTCATGGGGCGCTCGCAATCATGCACAAGCCGAGCAACATGCCGCCCGCCACGGTAAGGCGTTTCCCAATCTCCTGCTTTTCATGGAGGAACACATAGGCGAAACCCATCTGCAATGGGATGCTGAAACGCTGGAGCACCATAGAAACCGATGTCGCCTGCTCACGCAAGGCCAGTGAAAACACAATATGCATCAGCGGCAGGAAAGCCGCAGATACCAGAATAAAATGCAGTGGGATGTGGCGTAATTGTGTTATGAATGCGGATGTCTTGAGATAAAAACCGTTAGTTGCCATGCCCATGATCCCGATGAACAACAAAAGATAAAATGAAAATTCGGTTGGACTGAGCGATTGCAGTAATTCTTTCTGCAACACCGACGCCAGCGCCGGCGGCACGGTGGATAAAAAGGCATAGAGCGTCGGCCTAGATCGCCCGACCAGACGAAAAGGCGCAAGGGTGGAGGAAAACCGCAGCGGGCCTGTCGCCGGCTTGAGGAATAGCATATACAGGCTGCCGCTGATCATCATCACACCCGCCAACACCATGGCCGAAGGCGCTTCGCCCAGCAGAACATAGGCCGCAACCACGGTATAAATGGGAGTCAGTGAGGAAAAAACGGTAACCAAAGCCACATCAATTTTAGCATACGCGTAAAAATAAAGCAGGCGCGATACATAAAGCAGCAACGCCACCAGTAATAATTTGGGTAAAAACGCATAGGGATTTACTATGAGACCGACGGGTTCCTGCTCGTATATAAGCACCGCCAGCAACATCGCGGCTCCGGATAGATGACTTATACTGAGTGCAACCGGACTAGACAGCAACGGCCTGCGCTTCATCATATGGGAAACATAGACGAAATATACGGCTGTTATCAACGCACTCAAAAGTGCAAGCGCAATACCTTCGAAGTGACCCAAATACATGTGCGTAGGATGCATCACACAGCGATAACATTAATTATAACGTTCTGCCAAGCAGCAAGGTATGCATATTGGTGGCGGAGTCCATGGCCGCTGATGAAAAATGCTAGATAATCCGCGTGGCTTGCTCTAATACGGTGGGCAGCAAGGCCAGCCGCGCTCCACCCTTCCTAGTTAAAGGCGGGCATGGGAAAATAGATGGACAAGGAATGCCTGGCTTTGTTGGGATTATCGATAATATAATGATTTTATTATATAAAGCACCCGTAGCTCAGCTGGATAGAGCGTTGCCCTCCGAAGGCAAAGGTCAGCAGTTCGAATCTGCTCGGGTGCACCAAGTTTTCTGCGGTTATTGTTTTATAAACCAGAGGAAATATTAGGACTTGGGAATCACCGGGGAATCACCAGAATGCAAATCGCAGCAGGATAAGCGAACCGCGCTAATGCCCTGTCTGATTGGTTTTCCGGCCTAGTATGTGGGGAATATGTGGGGTGGAACCATAAAACGTCTAACTTAGGATAAGTCCAGACTATCTGGCTTCGCACCAATTTTATATCCTTGTCTCCCAGGTGCGCGGCGATTTTTTGAATTTTATTTATGATGCTTTGAATGCTAGGATTGCTATCGTAGGAATGTTGGAACGCTGTTCTTTATAACCCACTAGAGGGGTTTCATGAAAACCTGCTATATTTACTCTATTGTTGTACCATTTGCGGGAGAATTTAAAGACAATCAATCCACACCTCCTTTGATGGTTATTCCTATCAAACTTAAAGATGGTCGGCTTTGGGAAGGAGCTGTATTAGGAACGCAAACCACGATAACAGCGATTCGAGTATCAATTCCCAACATTCCTGAAGAAAATCCTGAAGGGTATTTGGCCGAGGATGATTTTAAGCTTTTTGTGCGTCTCCGGATATATATGCTTGATTGTATCCGATTAATATATAATGCGGATGCCGAATATCTCCGTCAAGAAGATCAAATCCTATCATTTCGCTATTTTCTGGAGCCTGACGAAGGCCCAGACTCAGCCCTCAAAATTTCAATGCCAATTAATCCAGATTACCGAGTAAACTCAGAAGGTCTTAAAGCACTTATTGGTGCCCCGGAATCGTTGAGACCCATCATACATTTGATGGCTGATGGTGCTGACACGAAATTGCCGATCCAATTCCGTTTTTTATCTTATTATAAAATTATCGAAATCCATTATAAAATAACAACCAACAAACGTTTTAGCAAGTTTATTACGTCTTTCATTTCTGAATTTAAATCTATTTATCCTACTGTGTCTAGTGTTGCCCAGCTTTGCAAGCGCTTATCAATGCTCCGGAACCGATGCGCTCACATCAAATTAACAACTGGGGAATTTGGATTCTCCCACTTAGAAGCAAAAGCGGACGATTTAATCAAAACAATGCCAATAATCAGGCGGGTTGCAGTCCATTGTATTATTGTAAACCACCCGGATTCACCAATAAAGTTCTCTACGTCTCCAGAGGAAACTGCGGCTCAAATTGCTGAAATGGTTGCTGTAGGAAAAAACCCTATTCGTATCTTTTAGCTTCAAAATTCTGACTAACTTAAGATAAGTTCGATCCATCCCGTTTTTGTATTATACCTTCTCAGGTGCGCGGAAAATTTTTAGAGTGAATCCTTTGGGGGTATATTTGGTTAAATTCTCGCCAACACGCGTGCGGCTGTCTGAATATCGGTGATCTGGACGGCGGATGATAACAGCATTTGGCGAGCGTCGTTGAAAACAGGCGCTTCCTTCGTATCATCACTGATGGTGAGCAATACCGTGAAAGGAACGCCGTTATCCGGCATTTCTTCACCATCACGCAATAGATACTCCACTTCAAGCCGCCAGTTTGTGCTGGGGCCAACGCCGCGCTTGAAGGTCTTTTCATACGCCTTTATCGGGCTCCATTTCAGGCTATGCTCGATTAAATCGGATTCTTCGAAGCGATGCCCGCCAGCTGGCAGATATATTGGCTCCAATCTGCCTTTATAATTGCCGTTCGCCTGTTCCTGTCGTAAATGTGCGTCCATGTTGACCCGCACAAATTCCACGCCGTATTTATAATCCAATGGTGGCGTGCTAACGAGCGTCAGCTTGGCGCGGCCAAGGCATTTTCCGTCTTTTACCAGTGAACGCGGCCAGGTAAAATTGAATCGCATCAATTTTCCTTTCTTGAGGCGATTGGCAAAAACCAGCGTAATTTGATTTTCGTTACCCTCCAGTATGCTGGCTGCGCTGCTGGGAATGCCAAACCCAACCAGATGCGGCACCACTTCCTTAAGTTCCTTTTCGGCTAAAATCTCCGGCAATGCTGCATGATGAGCGGATAGCGCCATCAACGTCTCGCGGGAAACATCACCTTCGATGGTATGATTAAGGCTTGCAAGCATTTTAGCGACCAGGGGAGTAGCATAACTCGTGCCACACCCATCTGAAACATTGCCATTGGGAGCAATGGAAAATAACCCGTAACCGCGCTGCGGGCATTTAGTTCCTGATCCGCCGACATGCGCCAATTCCGGCTTAAGACCTATACGCACGCCTGGCCCCCGGCAACTATAGGCAGCAGGTGCATAGGGTATCACGTTAGTCATATTGGGAGGATTCACCGCTGCGACACTGACGTTTCGTATGCTTTCCGCAGGCACGCGAATCCTATCGTTTCTTGCTACCGCCAGCGTTGCCAGCGCATTTGTCGTATTGTCCGGCCATTCCGCCCGCATATCATTGGGGGCGGTATTCCCTGCCGAAATAACGAAAATGACATCATTTTCATGCGCGATCTGATCCAGGCGCATAGCGAAGGGATGGTATATGTCGCTTTCAACAGCCTGTTCAACATTGATACTAAAATTAAAAATACGAACGCCGCACCGCGCTTTTAACGTCTGAACCGCCATCTCCAGTTCATCGATGAATTCAGTCGGGCTATTAAAATATTGCACGAATTTATCTTGTTCCTCGGGCAGAATATCGAGATCGACCAGTTGACAACCATCCATTTCCGGGCATACTTCGACCCCGTTAAGCTGCCCGCCTACCACCGCCAGCCCGGCAATAAACGTACCATGCTCCTCGCTGCGGTGATTCGGGCTTAAATATTGCCAGCGATCTACAATCCACGGCTTGAATACATCGGCGATACCGCCATCAACGATAGCGATACGCGGATAGGTTTTATTCGCCACTGGAATCGGAATTGTCGCTTGCACTGACCGCGCCTGCGGTTGGGACTGGCTACGCTTGATGATAGGAGGAAGATGAATCCTCTTGACCAGCGGATGCCGATCTAAAAATCCTATTAACAGATTATGACGTTCAATGCGATCATCGAACGGAGCTAGTGCCGCTTTATCATGCTCCCTTTTGCGCGTGGCGGATGGAAGAAGTTGTACCGCCGCTGCATCGGTGGATTTTTGCAGGCGCAATCCCACCATCGGATAACTGCCTATCGTATCGGTAATACGCTGCGCAACCAGTCCTTGACCAATCGTGATTAGTCCGTCAATGAAGCTGCGAAACAATTTTAACTTCTGTGGGGGCAACGCATCCCATTCAGCGCGCGGCGGCGGGACTTCAAATAATTCGATGATATAATTACCACCTGTGCGGCCATCACTCAGCCATTTGAACCCCTGTTCGACAGAAAAAATGCGCTTATCGTTTGCAGTATAGGATTCGATTTTTTCAATCGTTCCCAATTCGCTCCTCGTCCTAGAAGGGTATGGTATGTGCTTGCCCTGAATATCACGATATTCCAAAGTTTCCTCTGCCTCTTCTACTTGGCGCGCAACGCGCGATAATGAATCTTTTGTCACCTCAATGTAAAGTTCTCCAATAGTGCCAGCACCGACAATGGGCGTAATATCATTGCGAAACAAAGAACGTGTAGGGCGATGGGATTTTGCCCAGGCAGAGCGTTTTAATACCAACTTAGCATAGCCCATATCGGCGAATTCATTCTTTGCAATTTTTTCGCCTAAATCAGTGAGACTCTTTTTCACAGAGGCTTTTTGCGCATTAAATCCGATGGGGTCATCTTCGTAGAATTCTTTGGATGGGCCACCGCCACCGGCATCGCGCGCGGTGAGAAAATTATCGCTGTTTAATACGACCTGAATAGGACTGTTGGACATGGCGAATTACCCCGCTTTCTTGCTCATATTGCGGCTAACAGTTGATCGAGATTGCCCCAATACTTCCGCAAGATCAGCTTGGGTAAGGTCTAATTCGCGCTTCAAATCGTGCAGCAAATTATCCTTATCTCCCATCACCGCCTGACGCCTATTTTCATTCACGCGGCTACCATTTAAAAGAACAAATTGCTGTACGATATTCAAAAACTCATGCTGGAAATCCGGAACGACGGCATAGGATTTTTTTATCCACCGCGTTAACACTTCCACATCGGCACCTGTGCTACCGTCCAACAACCACGCCAAAAACTTTATTTGCGATTCCTTTATCGTGACCGGGGGTAATTGCCTCTGAATAATGCCCACAATAACATCAAAAATAGGACGCGGAATTTCCAGCTGCATATCGAAGCGTCGCCATATCGCCGGATCGAGCAATCCTTCATGGTTGGTAATGCCAATGGTAAAACCATGATCTTTGCGGATGTCGAGGCTTTGCAAAAGAGTATTCACCACGCGCTTGATCTCCCCTACTTCCTGCGGATCAGCGCGATATTTTGCAATGGCATCAAATTCATCAAGCAATAATAAACAGCGATAACGGTCAGCAAAAGCAAAAAGAGCGCCTATGTTGCGCGATGTCGTACCTAGAAAAGAGGATACTAGCCCATCCAGGCGCGCTGATACGACGGGTAGTCCAAGTTGCCGCGCCATCCATAATGCAACTTGTGTTTTCCCAGTGCCTGGCGCTCCATATATGAGACAGCTGCGCACTGGTTCAATATCAACCGCAGCTATTTGATCAAGATGTTTCCATTCTTGCAATATGGCCCCTATAGCCTGCATTACGGCATCATTAAAAATCGGCGGTGTTATCGGCAGTTGATCCACAAATTTTATTTCAGCTAACGGCGTAGACGTTTCCTTGTTTACAGGTAACGGCGTATTGGGGGTTAGTTGCTCACCCGCAAAAATAGCTCGTGATCTTTTTAGGCGGCTGGGAGCCATTTCAATAGACCGTTCTGCGCCTGCCAATAACCCGGCCAGCGCCTTTGCTTCTTTTTTCATTCCCTCTTTTTCCAATGCCTCCCGCAACCGGTTTACCTGCTGCTTGGCAGCATCACCGGGTTGGGAAAGGGCCGTACGACAAAGCGCTTGAATGATATGAAAATGTTGCATATTCCCCTGTAAATGTTGCAAGTTTGTAGATATATGTGCATATTATCATCTAATTTGTATCATAACAAGCGTATTTTGTGCAAAAATATAGTTTTTTGTTGCAATGCGTGGTTTTTTTGTCGCATGGCAGGATAATGGCGGTAAGCCTCGCCCACAGTGGCAGAAAATGTGCGCGGTGCAAAACCATAGCTTTTTAACGGTTGACCTTCCTCGATAGTCTCTTATCATCCTGCCTGTGAGCGCATATTGCGTTCATGGGGCGTTCAAACCCCTATCATATGCGGTTTTTGTGCAACCGCAAAAAGCACTCCTCGACCTTGGTCGGGGAGGCGCAGGCGTATGCAACAGGCCTTGGCTAAAGGTCTGCGCGACCTCTCATATGATAGGTTTTGAAACTCCCCGATCACCACCATCAAGGTCGGGGTAACGTAATGCATGCCATAATGTATTGCTGTCTATCGCGCCTGCATAGGCGGGCCATCCGTTGCAGAAAATAAAAGACATCGAAGTCCTGCGCGCGATAGCCGTGCTTTATACCGTTTTCGCCCATAGATACACGCTGATTTTCTGGCAAACTTCGCATTATAGTTTTGACCGCAGTTTTTCTTTCCGGGAAGGGGTGGACATATTTTTTGTCATCTCCGGCTTCGTCATTACCAAGTCCCTGTGGCCGCTGCTCAAGGATCGGCGCTACACTTTCCAGACGATTAAATCTTTCTGGATACGTCGCATCTTTAGGATATTGCCGTCAGCATGGTTTTGGGCAATTGCGGTCTATGCGCTGGGCTTGGCTGGTACTACCCAGCTAATGGCTGCGATGCTGAATTTCATGAATATCTACACATGGGCATTCAACCCAGATAATTCCCCTATCGTCCATTATTGGAGCCTTTCGCTGGAAGAACAATTCTATTTGCTGATACCCTTTGTTTTCTTGCTAAAGCCAAAGCCCCTCAAATGGACGCTCATCGTTTTATGCCTCGTGCAAATGCTCGTGCGTCGCCCCGTGGGGAATTCCGTATGGTTCATGCGCTCAGACGGGCTTTTAATGGGCGTAATGATCGCCATGAGCTTGGGGACAGTGTGGCGACAAAAACTTGAGCCGTCTTTTCTCGGCAAGAATAAAGTCTACAAGTGGGTTGCTTTATGTGGGTTGCTGGCCATCCTGTCGGCGTTCGGCGCAGCGAATCAGGACAAGATTTTTTGGTGCGCCCATGGCTTTGTGACAGTTACGGCGGCATTGCTGGTATGGATCGCCTCTTTCGATAAATCCTATCTGATCCATGAATGCTATCTAAAAAATGCGCTCATATGGTTGGGTGCGCGGTCGTATGCGATTTATCTGGTACACCCCTTATGCTTCATACTTGTGCGCGAAAGCTGGAAGCGCTGGGAGCCGGTGAATACTATTTTTAATAATGATTATACCCTT
>Ga0206964_10152_pt1 | contig 21864 bp, 13 predicted proteins | sample Alteio_BWOrgHeat_25_FD_152980 | JGI IMG/M metagenome (GOLD analysis project Ga0206964, IMG submission 152980) | Enriched cells from forest soil in Barre Woods Harvard Forest LTER site, Petersham, Massachusetts, United States -... | ecosystem: Environmental > Terrestrial > Soil > Temperate forest >...
GACGTTGCGGCCCGCTGTGGTTTGACCCACCGGATTCGAGCTGGCCTGCCGACCGATGGCAGCTACCATCGTCAGCGTGTCCTTGCTGGTGATGGCGTAATCGATGCGGTCAGTTGTGGACCAATTGACGAGACCTGTGTGGTTAGGCGCGACGTAGTTGTTCTGCAGCGCAGAACTAACACCTGTCGTTGGCAGAAAGCTTTGCATCTTCAGAGCAACCGCCGAAAACTCGCTGGCAGGAATGACATCGATAGGAGCGCCCGTTTTTACTGGATTGCCGTTCGCACCAATGCCGGCGCCGGGACCGTAGCCATACTGATACCGGCACAGGCCGGTATTGCTATTCGCCGTGCAAGCTGCCTGCGTGTTTGGATCGTAGATGCTGGGGAGCCCTGGATCGCTGAAGTCGCCCCTCTGCTGGGCCGCCGTAGGAAATGTCATCAGTGTCGGGGTTGCGCTGGCATAACGGAAGCCGTTGTAATTGCCATAGAAGAAAACCTTCTCCCGCCACGAACCAAAAGGCACAAGCGGACCGCTGAGGTTGATGCCGTACTCGTTGCTGTGCTCGATGGGCTTAACTGGCTTACCCGTCACCGGATTGGGAACCGATCCGAAGAATCCCCAGGTGTCGAGCGCAGTATTGCGGAAAAACTCGTACACCGAACCGTGATACTTGTTGCCGCCAGCCTTGACCGTATAGTTCTGGATGCCCTGTCCCTCATAGATCGCTGAGTAGCCGCTGGTCTGTACGTTGAACTGATCGACCGCATCGACAGAGATTGCAGTCCAAACATAGCGCGGGTCGCCGTTGCCGCCGGCGCGTACAAACGGAAGACCATCAATGTACACGGCCGAGACCGCACCGCGGCTGCCGGAGCCGTTGACGATGCCCGTGTTGGTAGTGGCGTTCCCGGTAGTGTTATTGCCCTGCACGCCGGGCATGAGGAACGCGAAATCAGTAGCACGGCGCTGGTCGGGGTTGCCATACGCGCCCATCTCGATAGGAAGCGCGGAGTACAAATCGTTCTCCATGGTCGCACCGAGGGTCGCGTTGCTGGTCTCCAACTGAGGTGGCGCTGTGGATACATCGACGGTCTGGGTCTCCGAACCGACCGTCAGTGTGATCTTAAGGTCCGCGACCTCCAGCGCATTGACGTGAACATTCTCCTGCGTCAGCGTCTGAAATCCCTTGGCGGTGGTCGTCACCGTGTAAATGTCGTTATTCAATGGAGTCAGGTCAAACTCCCCGGCGTCCGAAGTCGTGCGAGTGAGCTTCACCCCCGTCGTCGTCGACGTAGCAGTAACGGTCGCGCCCGGAACCACAGCCCCAGTGGAATCGGTGACAGTACCCTTAATCTCGCCCCTGCCGGAAAGTTGTGCGTTCGCTGAAGAGCCCCATAGCAGCGCGACAGCAGTGAGAACCAGCAGCAACCGGGTGAACACACGGTCATTTAACGGTCCACGGCCAAGCGTGAACTTTTTATTAGTGAACAGCTTCATAACTAACCTCCAAAGAAATCTTGCGACAGCACTGTGTTGCATGGCCCAAAAGACCCGCCTTCTCTAATTGGGAACTGAGGTCAGACCACATTTGACTGCGTCAGAAAGCTTCTTCTCTTTCCATAAGACCTGTCAAGGCCAAAATGGAACTTTTTACAAATGGGAATCCGTCGCGATGCATGGCCTAGAACAGGCCAAACCGGAGAAATTCGCTCATGGCAGTTCGTCCCAATTCCAAACAAAACCCAAAGGAAGCCAAAAACCGAGGTGGTTCTACCTCAGAAGCTCGAACTTCCAGAATTGGACGATATGAACGGTAATGGCAGGAGGCAACACGTTCCCTAGGGCGTCTGCACTGGTCCAAGCAGCGGAGTCTTCACAGGGGCCGCCAATCCAACAATTTCGGTCAGGATATTGCTGAAAAAATTCGTGATCCACAGGTTGCCGCTGGCATCGATCGCCACTGCAACGCCCCCATTCAAGGCGGCATCCTTAGCCCACCCCGCGGTTGGCGACAGGATCTGACCGGGAGAGGCCGTGGCCGAACCAGCCAATTCCGTAACTGATGGCCCTTTGTAGTTTGCCACCCACACGTGACCTGAGCCGTCGATCGCGATGCCCTGAGGATGAATAATGCTGGCCTGGTTATCGCTGTAGCCGGTGGAGATGATCGTGCCGTCACTCGCCATCTGGGCGACGCTATTACCGGAGTAGTCGGCCACCCAGACGAAGCCGCGCTGATCGATGGCGATGCTTGCAGGTCCGATGCAGCAGGAGTAGCTGACGAACTGGCTGCCGTCGGCCGAGACCTTGGTGACATAGCCATCCTCGACGTTTGCCACCCACCCATTGTGGTTCGCGTCAATGGCGACCGCGACCGGAAAAGCCAGCTTCGGCGTCGTATATCCTTTCGCCCCCGATAAGGGCTGCCCGCTGCTGGATAGCAGAGTGACTGTTGCGTTGTAGTTGTCAGCCACCCAAACTGTTCCGTTCGTGTCGATGGCGACCGCATCGGGATAACCAAGGCCTCCGGCACTATATCCACTAGCGCCAGAGATCGCCTGCCCCGTTGAGTTGAGAACAGTCACACTGCCGAGACCGTTGTTGACGCTTGACGGTGTCGCCTCGTTCGGAATCCACACGTTATTTTGACCGTCTACCGCGAGCCCGTAGGACTCATTCAGACCGCTGCCGCTAATGCCGTTCGAAAAGGCTGGAACGCCCGTCGGTGAAAACTCCGATGCGACGCCAAAATAACTGGCGACCCATACATTACCCGTCGTGTCGACTCCAACTCCGGTGGGTCCGTACATCCCTGCACCTGTGTAGTTGATAAACATCGTCCAGTCCGAGGGAGCCGCGCTCAGTGCAGGTGTGAAAGCGGTACTTGCAGTCGACTCCGTGTAGAGTGTGGCGACGTTTGTCCCGGGATTGCTCACAAGATTAAGGACAGCGTCCAAGGTATTGTTCGGGGCGGTCCCGCCGCTGGGTGTCGTTAGGGAGAAGAGCGTGCTGCAACCCGCCAAAGAGGTCGCTGTCGTGCAGATGTTCAACAGGTTGGCGACCGAGTTGATCTTGGCGGCGGGGGATACGCCGTTTTGAGGGAAAGATGCCCCGGGGGATGTACCGGCTGTCGGATTGGCGAGGTTCGCGACAGTGGCGACTGCGTTGGCGAGGCCCTGAGGGTTAGTGGCGGTGGCGCCGATGTTGCCTCCAGCGGTCATGAACTGGGCGAGTCCCCAGGCAGTGGCGGCTGTGGTGACCTCGTTGATGACGAACTGTGAGGAGGCGGCAATTTGATTGCACGGGCCAATCGCGGTTGCCAGGGCGATGGCGTTGTTGTTGGCAGCGGCTCCGACCTGGCCTCCGCGAATGACGACGTAAAGCTGCGAGTCTGCGGCAGGACAGGTGTAACCAGCCGGTACCGTGAAGGCGCCGGAGAAGTCGCTGGCGGGAAGGGTCGTCAAAAGAGGTGTACCCACAGAGCCGTTGCCGGTGGTACCAGCTGCGTACAACTGAACCATTGCGTGGTTGATAGGCTGAGTTCCGGCCATTGCTCTGCCGGTGAAGCCAACACCGGGTGTGCTCGCTGGAGTGATGGTGAGGGTCCCGGTTCCAAACGTAAAGCCGTAATTGGTTGCGGAGAGAGTTCCGAGGGTGGCGACAATCGGGTAAGAGCCGGCTGGAGACGAGGAGATTGCGCTGGTTGTCAGCGTCGGAACTCCGGTCACGACAGTTTGCGTATCTCCATTGACAAAGCCTGCAATCGCGGCGGATAGAGTTGGGAGCGGAGATCCGGAGACGATGCTCTGGTTGTTAGGCGTCACCGTGAGGGTGGCCTTGTTGACGGTCAGGGTGCCATAGACGGAGAAGACAATGTAATTGGCGAGATTGGGGCCTGTAACGGCGGGAACGATCGAGTAGGTTCCCGCTGGAGAGGCCGGGGTGGCCGTCGTGCTCTCAGTGAAGCTGAAGCTGTCGCCGTTGACCGCACCCGCCGCAGAGGCCGTGAAGGCCGGATTGGTAGATCCGTAAACTCGGCTGGCGTTCGCCGCAGTTACCGTCAAGGTGGTCTGGCTGACGGTCAGAGTCCCGTTGACGTACACGACGTTGTAGTTGGCCAGATTGGCGCCGGTCGCGACGGGAACTATCGGGTAGGTGCCCACGGGAGAGGCCGGGGTTGCCGTCGTGCTCTCAGTGAAGCTGAAGCTGTCGCCGTTGACCGCACCTGCCGCTGAGGCGGTGAAGGTCGGGTTGGCAGCTCCGTAAACGCGGCTTGCATTGGCAGCGGTGACGGTGAGGGTAGGACGGCCGGTTGGTGTGCTGGAACCACCACAGCCTGCAAGAGAGCAGGAAAGAGCGCCGGCCAACAACACGGCGATAGAAACTGAAGCGCAACGAAAAAACGATGTCAATGGGATTAAGGATACCAAGGAAACCCCAACTACTAATGGCGATACGGTTGAGTAAGACCACCCAAGTCGGTCGACGCCAGAAAAGACCGGACGGCACCAGTCATCTGCTGACGCGCAACCTCCAGCGGAAGCGTTGTGTCCATCGTCTCTGCCCGCACCAGGATCGGTATGGGACGCTTCGGATCCTGCGAAAAGAGAGCTTGCGGGTCGGGCTTGCTGTAGACAAAACCAAAGTGGGTCCGATCGCTCGAGTATTCCCCGCACGAGCCACCGTTACATAAGGTCGTTGCCTCAAGATATTGCGTCGCGCCGTCGTTATAGAACGCCCCGGAAAAGTTGACCGGAATGTTGCCGGCGGTCGGTAGCGTGATCTGATCCCGCCATAACGGATCTTCTCCCCGCGCCGTATGACAGATCAACGTGTCGTGCGATCCCAGAACTGGAGAGACACCGAGGGAGATATGGGGTCCGCCGTCATCCGGAACATACTCCGCCCAGTGAAAGATCAGCGGACCGGTAAACAGGTTTTCGTTCCACGAGCGCGAAAGCCTATAACTTCCAATACGTGCAGGGAACTTTCCCGGAGCATTCTGGTCACTCTTGATCTGAGCTTGATAATCATCACCGTGCAGGCGCACATAAGCGCGCGCAACTACGTAACAGCTGAATAACACCAGCGCCAGGAGTGCGAAAAAGCGCGGATAAAAGGTCTTCGACACCACTCCTGCCGCAGGGAATGAGCCCAACGCCGGTCGCCTCGTCTGGCTGGGCGACTCACCCAATCGACCCACAACATAGAACAGCAGAAACGTCGCCAGCAGAAACAGGCACGCTCCAATAATGTAATCGGCCATTGCGCCCCAGTTCTGCAGCCAGGGGATATGCAGCGCCACAATGTAATAGAGCACCAGAGTACAAAGCCGGGCGAAGTTGAAAACATATCCCAGCAGCACCGCGCCCACAACCACCGCCGCATTCGCATACCAGCGAAACCGATTGATATACCCGGCAATCAACGCAATAAATCCCATCGTTACCGCACCCCGAATGCCATTGCAGCCGGGCGCAATAAACATCCCGAAATCAGGGGTAAACATCAGCCGCATCTGGTCCGGACTGAGCTTCTGGCCGAGGGCAATCGCAAACGCCCTCGCGACGTGGGCAGATGTGCGTTGCAGCGGCAGGTCCACATACATGTTGAAGATGTGCGGAACGGGGTTCACAAAGCAAAGCAAAATCAGCGGGAACAAAGCAGCCCGGAACAGTCGAGTTCCCCCAAATAGCAGGACCATCCCTGCGCCATAAGCGAACGCCACCAGGAAGCTTGGCGGAAGAAAGATCGTAAACTCAGGTGAAACAACGAATATCAGAATCGACTGGCTCCGAAGATGCACAAAGAACGCATCTGCCGCCAGAATAGCCAGCCCCCACCAGCTTCCCTCCATCGCCCACCCGATCGAACGCCACGCTCTCAGGATCAGCACGAAGCTGACCAGCGGAACGAACATGCCAATCGACTTCAGAGCATCCGTCGTCCATAGCTGCCACAACGCGCTCGCCGTTGGCCAAATCGTCGACAGACCCAAAACCGCGATCATCGCAGCAAGTCCAACGGAGCGGGGCACGCTGAAGCCAGCCGCTCCCTCTACAGGGATTGACCTGACTTCAGCAGCAGCCGGAAAAGTTGCCATACGTGGTAGCTTCTGGAGACACACCAAAGGGGAGGATTTGGCGGTCAACCCTTGTGAAATTTCTATTTGGAAGAATTACGACGCGCCTTGATGCGAGCCCGAGCCGAAACGAAGAAGGCACCTGCGGAGCCCACAACAGCAAGAATCGCCGTTGGATTCTCAGGCGAATTCTCGCAACCGCCCTGTGCATGGAGCGGGAGGGCGATGGACGAGAGGAGGGCGATACCGGCAATCATTAGAAATGTTTTCTTCATTGGTGTCCTCAATTGGGAAGGTACCGTCACGAAAGTTGAAAGTCAACGCAGAATGACCCACATCGCATAACACTTTTAGGGTATCTATTTTTCTTTACGGCTTATCTACAAAAACCTGTCTCGGCCGCACTCGGTCTGGCTGATGCCCATCTTACTTCGACTCGCAGAATTTCTATCGCGTCATTCCCGACCCTATCTGCAGACCGAATCTCACCCATTAACGGCATCAGTATGCGCCCCCCCTTTGTCTCCAGCGATCACCTCTCTCGAGTCGCCAGCCACTTGTGGAAATCACTCCCCTGCGTAGCTCGCACTTGAACGCACGCGTTGATACTGTCCACCGCCGTAGCTAGCGTACGAGCCGAAGCCTCCACCTTGTGGGCCGCAAAGAACTCCGTCACCTCATCCCGCCGCTCGACCGAACAAAAGTGCCCCGTAGCCCGCACTACTTCCTCTCCCGAAGACACCGTCAACTGCGCCTTCACCGTGTCCCAGTGAGTTCGAATGTAGTCCCATGTCTGATCTTGGGTCTCCCTGTCCCGCAGCAGCGCCACCAGCACTCCCCAACTGTCCTGGTTCCGCACCTCGCCGGAGACTGCATAATCGAGCGTCCTCTTCACCAGCTCCGGGTCCCGAAACCGTGCCAGCGTCCTCAACGCGTTCTCCTGTTCCTCTGGATCCGTCGAGTTCCGGCTGACCGCCAGCACCTTGTCATATAAGGCAGCGTCGCCATTGGTCGAGCTCACCAGCACCGCCGCATCCGACAACGTCGCATCCAGTGTCTTGTCCTTCCTGTTGTCCACCGCAAAAGCCCGCGTCGTTAGAGCTTGCGCCTCGGCCAGCACCCCTGGATCACGCGCCTCCCCCAGCATCTCGAACAGAATCCCGCGCAGCTGCTGCCGGTCAAATGATTCATCCTTCGTCGGACTCCCCAGCGCCCTGTACACCGGCCCAAACTCCCGCCGCACCACCGCACGAAAGGCCTCCCGGTCTCCGCCTGTTGCAATCTCCGAGTCGATCTTCTCCATTTGCTCATGTGCCGTATCGAGTACCGCCGCATTCGGGTCCGCCTTTAGCGCAATCACCAGGTTGAGATAATCCCCCACGCTCCCCTGTCCCGACCGAACCAGTGCCCAACGGTCTCCCAGCAGCCCGATCTTCTCCGGAGGCGTCAGTGCAGCCTCTGCCTTCGCCACAATCGCACTGTACTGCGCCGGAGCATAGGCGGTCCTGTAATACCCTTTCGCCCCTGCATTGACGTAAAGCATCGGCAAACCAACATCCATCGGGATCGGTATGCTGCGATCCTCAGGCGTGAGCACCCTGCATATCGGCGCCGCATTCGTCTTCAGGCAAACCGGCACGGTCCATCGCTGCTCTGGAGCCGAACCAGCCCCCGACGCATCAACACCCATAGACACGAAGAACCTGCTCTGCGCCACCGGAATCCGATCCGCCTGCCGATCCGACAGCGTGAGCATTGGAACTCCCGGCTGGGTTACAAAGCTCGACATGATTTTGTCCACTGGCAAATGCGAATTCGTCGTCTGCGCATTCCAGAAGTCCTCTGCCGTGGCGTTCCCATATAAATGCGCCGCGAGATAGTTGTGCACCCCCTGCCGGAAGACCTCCTTGCCCAGGTAGTTCTCCACCATCCCGATGACCGCGCCAGCCTTGCCATACGCGATACCGTCGAACATCTCATTAATCTCATCCGGAGTATTCGCCGTCGCCCGAATCGTCCGCGTCGTCTTCTGCGAATCCAGGTTCAGCGTCTGGTCGAGATCCTGTGCGTCGTCCTGGGGGAAGTTCCACTCCGGCTTCCACTCCGCCACTGACTTGGTCTCCATCCACGTCGCAAAACCCTCATTCAGCCAAAGATTGTCCCACCACTGCATCGTCACCATATCGCCGAACCACTGATGCGCCGTCTCGTGCGCCACCACCACTGCCACGCGCTTCTTCGAAGGAATATCTCCCGTCTTCGAGTTCACCAGCAGATCCGTCTCCCGATATGTAATGCAGCCGAAGTTCTCCATCGCCCCCGCCTCAAAGTCCGGCAGCGCCACCATATCCAGCTTCGGCATCGGATATTTGATCCCGAAATAATTGTCGTAGTAGTGCAACACATATTGCGCCGACTCCACCGCAAACCGCGTCAGTTCCACCTTGTCCGGCGTCGAGCAGGCCCGGATCGGCACCCCATCCGACTTTCCTGCCGTGCACTTGAAATCTCCGACCAGAAACGCCACGAGATAAGTAGACATCTTCGGCGTCGTCGCAAACGCCAGCGTGTGCTTGCCTGCCACCGGCCCCTTTTTGTCCGAAACGATGTTCGTATTCGAGATAACCGTATCCCCGGCATCCACGGTTAACGCAATATCGAACGTCGCCTTCAACGCCGGCTCATCAAAACTCGGAAACGCCCTTCGCGCATCCGTAGGCTCAAACTGAGTCACCGCATAGTTGCGTGTCTTCGTCTTCGAAAGATAAAAACCTCGCAGCTTGTCGTTCAAAATACCGGAATACCGAATCGCCAGCGTGACCTTACCCGCAGGCAACTCCTTCGCAAAGGTAAACGTGGCCTGCTCTTTCCCCGCATCCAGCGTAGTCACGGCGGTCTGGGGTTGCTTATCTGCCTCCATCGCACTTAGCCGCTTCGGCTGCGAGCCCAGCGCGCCGTAGGAATACTCCGCCGACGGAAGAACATAAGCCTTCACCTCGCCAAACCGGATCTCCGCCGCATTCAACGTGATGCTTTTGCTCGGCGCATCTAGCGTCAGGTCGATCGTCTCGTCCCCGCTGAAGGTCGCCGCCTGAAGATCCGGAGTCAGCCGGAGACCGTAGTGCTCCGGATGGACACCCGCCGGAAGCCGCTGCCCCTGAACAGAGAAGTTTGTAGTGAGGACGAGAATTGAGAAAGCAACAACAGCACTGCGAACCGACATGAAAGGCGCCTCTCACCAATAATAGTGATTCCTCAGGAACGCAAAGCGGACGCCGCACCAACAACGTGCTGGTAGGATTCTGTGAATTCCCTTTTTTGGAAGGTTACCTATGAAGCATATGAGGCGGTCATCGGTATGAGACTTCCGGTAGAACTCGATCCGTCGTACCCAAGAGGACGATTTTGCGGCAGCGTCCATTGCGCTTCTACCGGGGTGCCACTTCCCTCAGCCAAAATTAAATTGCAAGGCTTCGAGCCCCGTTCCGACAACTTTTTTGGGATACGCCAGCACGGCGAAACCGACCAAAATGGGCGTTTCGATATTCCAGCAATTCCAGCGGGAACATATCACGCATTCGCTACCCTCCCGGGATACGTCTCTAGCGCATCACTACTGCCGATGATGTCACTGTTTGGAGTGCGCACCCATTTCGAGGTATCGTATGCCGTCCTGGACGCCGCCCTTCCCCGAGTCTGTATCAATGCGGAGGCACCATCGGTTCTTGACTTTCGGCTTGAGGTAGGCGGATCTATCTCCGGAACAGTTTCCTGGCAGGACGGTGCCCCTGCAAAGAACAACTGGCTAAAGTTGATGCTAATCAACGAGGAGGGGAGACGTCTCAACCACGGATGGTTTCATGAGGAAACATCGCTTTGTGGCGACGCTGTCGTCGGAAGCACGGATCCTGTTGGCAACTTTCGCTATGGATGCCTCCCGCCCGGCAGATACATCATCGGAGCCAAAACCCCTCGGTTGATGGACTATATTTGCGCGAACGCCTACCCCGGCAGAACTCCTGCGTTCGTCAACTGCGCCTCGCTGTATTACTGGACCGGAGAAACGCCGTACTATTTGGAGGCTAGTCCGGTTGAACTCAAAAGCCGCGAGCATATCTCCGGAATAAGTATCGTCCTACCGATGCTTGACCCTGAACCGTAATTGCCGCAGCTCGGCCGCGAATCGGGCTAATTCCACTGAATTTCCTACCTAATCCTGCCAACGCAAAGACGCGCAGGCCGGAACTCCCTGATCGAAACGGACTCCGCGGCAAGCCCAGCAGCCGCACATAAGCTCCGCCAGTCCTCAACTACAAAGCTCCGGCGGATCGACACGGGCCCATCGTTCCTTGCAAACGGATGCAGTCTCAACAGCGGCGCAATCAAGCGGAAGACATGGTAAGGAACCGGCTGCCGGTGAAGATCGTTAACGAACCAGCCGCACCGCGCCGTCCGTTCCATCCAGCGAAGCAGCGGAACAATCTGAACATCCGTCAAATGATGCGCCAGCAGCGAACAAACCACAACGTCAACATCGCCCGTCGCAGTTTCCGAAAGCGCATCGCCGACCACCCACTCGATCTGCTGACCGGCAGGGGTTGCCTCTTTCGCGGCACGAATCGCATCAGGATTCAGGTCCACTCCGGTCAAATCGACCCGGACACCGCGTCGCGCCGCCCACGATGCAATCCGTCGCAACATATCGCCGTAACCGCATCCCACGTCCACAACGCGCAGCCCCTCCGCTCGCTCGGGGTGATTCGCAATCAAGTCGTCCATCCACGAGATCGTAGGTCGATACGCAAACGTCAGCCGGTTCACCCGCGCAATGTCATGGAGACAGCCGCGAAGCTCCTCATAGCTGCAAGGCCCATCCATCAGCTCAACCAGCTCCGCGCGCCGCGAAAAATCCAGCGCCGACGAGCGCGAACCCCCTCCGTTCCCGGAAGAAACCGCGTCAGGTTGTTCAGAGGAAGAAGTCTTTGGAGACGGGATGGGTGTCGGCGACAAAGTAACCTGCGCTCAGTATATCGGCAACGTCTCGCGCGCTGGGCCACGCTCTCAGACCAACCTTGCAAATTCCTCGTCAAACACTCAGCAGCCGCCTAGCCCGAGATAGAATCCGCTCGTTCTGAATGGCCTGAGGCCTCCGCCGCACGTGCCTCCGCAAACGCAGCCGCACCCAGCAACGCGCAGGTATCATCCAGAATCACCCGCACCGGAATCGACTCCAGCAGGGGAGACAACCTTCCCTTATCCAGAAACGCCTGCATAAAGGTCCCATTTCTCAGCGTCTTCAGAATCTTCGGAGCAATCCCGCCCCCAAGGTACATTCCGCCTGTAGCCAGCACCTTCAGCGCAATATTCCCCGATTCAGCCCCATAGGCCCCGCAAAACATCTTCATCGTCTCAAAGCAAAGCGAACTCGAACCGTCCTCTGCGCATTGGCTGATCACAACATTCGGATCTTCAGCGATCATGCGGTCATGCAACCAACCCGGTTCAGCGATCTTCTCCACATCTCGCAAAAACGCATAAATATTCTTGATCCCAAGCCCCGAAACAACCCGCTCCCAGCTCACCCTGCCCTTCAGAGTGTCGCGCAAATACTCCAGCAAAGCGATCTCACGATTACTTCGCGCCGCAAAATCGCAGTGCCCGCCCTCCGATGGAATCGGCCGATGCGCCTTACCCTCCCAGATCAGCAGAGCCTCACCTAAGCCTGTGCCGGCCGCAATCAGCCCCGCATGCCCGCCCGGATCCGGGTTCCCATCGTGCAGCGTAAAGATCGACTCCGGGGCAAGCTCGGGAATCCCGTACCCATTTGCCTCCAAATCGTTAATCAGAAAAATATGCGGGATGCCCAGCGACTTCACCATGTCGCGCGTATCCAGCGTCCACGGCAGATTGGTCAGCTTCAGCCGCCCATCGCGCACGGGACCTGGGCACCCAAAGCAAGCGGCGATCACGTCCTCCGGCTTCTGATCACACGCCACACAAAACTTCTTCACCACATCATCGAGGCTCGCAAACTCATGCGCCGGAAACTTCTGGTCGCGAATCGGCTGCAACCGCCCATTCGCAAAGTTGTACAGCGCAAGATGGACCTTCGTTCCGCCCACATCACCAGCAAGAATCATCTATCTAAGCTCCAGAGTGCCGGTGGAATCGGAATTCACCGGTGCTGGCAGCTTAGCCGCTGCTGCCGCATCGAGCAAGAGCCTAAGCCTCCCACTCGCAGGACGAATGATCTGCGACGGATACGTCTCCGGCTGATAAGGCCCGAGAAACACATCATGCAACACCTGCGCCTTCCCCGAACCCTCAATCAAAAACGCAACCTCCCGCCCCTGATTAATCACCGGCCAAGTAAGCGTAATCCGCCACGTATCTTTCTGCGGAACATGATTCGGCACAACAATATGACTCATCTCGTTCAACGCATCCGTATGCGGAAACAACGAAGCAGTATGCCCGTCATCCCCCATCCCCAGCAACACGAGATCGAACGTAGGCGTCTCGGCACCCTCCAGCCGGAACGTATTCCGGATCACAGCCTCATATCGCGCCGCCGCGACCTCCGGCTCAAGCTCCCCTTCCATTCGGTGCACCCGCTCCGTCGCCAGAGGAACCTTCGACAGCAGCGCCTCCTTCGTCATCCGGTAATTCGACTCAGCGTTATCCGGCGGCACACACCGCTCATCCACCCAATACAGTTCCAGCTTCTCCCACGGCACCTGCTTCAGAAACGGCTCCGCAGGACTCGCCAGCAACGCGAACATCGCCTTAGGCGTCGTCCCGCCGGAGATCGCAATCCGCGCAATCCCACGCCCCGCAGCAGCTTTCACCGCCGCATCCGTAAACAGTTGAGCCGCAGCCCGGGCTGTAGCCTCAGGCGTAGGAAGCACGCAATACGTCACAGTCACCGGTCGAGGCATACAGTCCTTATCTCAAGTCAATCAAAGTTTCCGCCACTTGCGTCCCTCCGACTCCAGCAGAGCGTCCGCAGCCGATGGCCCCCACGTTCCCGCAGCGTAGTTCGGAAAGTCCTTCACCGGATCCTTCGCCCACCCCTGCAGAATCGGCGTCATCAATGCCCACGTCGCCTCCACGCCATCACGGTGCGCAAACAGCGTCGCATCTCCCAGCATCGCGTCGAGCAACAGGCGCTCATATCCATTCGCCGACGACATCCCGAACGCCTTCGCGTAGCTGAAGTCCATATCCACTTTGCTGATCGTCATCGTCGGCCCGGGAACCTTCGCGCCAAACTGCAGCGCAATCCCCTCATCCGGCTGGATCCGCATCGAAAGCACATTCGGACGAATCCCCTCGGCCCCCGCTGCCTGTGCCCCCTTAAACAGCAGCGACGGAGGCAGCTTGAACTGAATACTGATCTCCGTCACCCGCTTCGCCAGCCGCTTGCCCGCGCGAATGTAGAACGGAACCCCCGCCCAGCGCCAGTTCTCAATCTCCAACCGTAGCGCAGCATATGTCTCCGTCTGCGATCGCGGATGAACCCTATCCTCCTGCCTGTAACCCACCACCGGCTTGCCGTCCACGATCCCCGGTCCATACTGTCCCCGCACCGTATCCGCAGGATGTATCGGAGTAATCGCCTTCCAGACCTTCACCTTCTCCGCACGCACCGCATCCGATGCAAACGAAACCGGAGGCTCCATCGCCACAAAACTCAGAAGCTCCATCACGTGGTTCTGCACAACATCGCGCAGCGCTCCCGCCGTCTCATAGAACGGCCCTCGCCCTTCAATGCCGATGCTCTCGGCTGCCGTAATCTCAACATGATCGATGTAATTCCGGTTCCAAACATTCTCAAAAATCCCGTTCGCGAACCGAAACACCAGGATGTTCTGCACCGTCTCTTTGCCCAGGTAGTGATCGATACGAAAGATCTGGTTCTCATCAAACACCTTGTTCACTTCATCATTCAGCGCCCTCGCCGACTCCAGATCGTGCCCGAACGGCTTTTCGATGATGATCCGCACCCAGTTCTGGCCGTCGCCGCAATCTCTCGGCCTCGCCATGCAATGGTCGCCAAGAAACTTGATGATGTCCGAAAAATACTCCGGCGCAGTCGCAAGATAGAACAGCCTGTTCCCCTTCGTGCCGAACTTCGCGTCGATGCCGGCAAGCGTCTCTTTCAGCGAATCGTAGCCGGAAGCATCATCGAAGTTCATCGCGTGGTATTGAATCCGGCTCACAAATGGGTCCAGCTTGTCGTCATCCTTCTCCACGCCGCCACCGCTGACGATGCCCTCTTTCATATCCGCCGCAAAGGTCTGCCCCAGTGGACGCCGTGCAACGCCCACCACCGCAAAGTCCTTAGGCAGCAGCCCCGACTGTTCCAGGTGATAAAGCGCGGGCAGCAGTTTACGTTTCGTCAGATCGCCCGAAGCTCCGAAAATCACGACGACGCATGGATCGGGTATGCGCTCCGGTTGCAGGGGAGCTGGCGATGCACTGACTGCGGCAGTTGCACTCATTTCGCTGGTCGGCATATTTTTTACCTCTCGTGCTTGGTTGAGACCCTCTGTGACTGTTTATTCGGCGTGAGTCTTCTTCACTTCATGACCACCGAAGGCGCCGCGCATAATCGAGATCATGCGGTCCGTAAAGTTGTTCTCTTCGCGCGACCGCAACCGGCGAATCAACGACTCCGTAATCACCGGCGCAGAAATATTCAGGTCGATCGCCTCCGTCACCGTCCAGCGCCCTTCGCCCGAATCCGGAACAAACGCCTTCAGTCCCTTCAGCGTCGGATTCTTCGACAGCGCATCCGCCGTCAGGTCCAACAGCCACGAACGTACGACTGAACCCTTCTGCCATATCTTCGAAATCTGCGACAGGTCAAGATCCAGGGGCTTCTTCGCATGCATGATCGAAAAACCCTCCGCATACGCCTGCATCATCCCGTATTCAATTCCGTTGTGTACCATCTTCACAAAATGCCCGGCGCCCGAAGGTCCAACGTGCCCCCATCCCTGATCTTTGGCCGGCGCCAGCGCCTCGAAGATCGGTGTCAGCCGCTCCACCGGCTCCTCATCTCCGCCGATCATCAGGCTGTAACCCTCCTTCAGCCCCCAAACCCCTCCGGAAGTTCCGCAATCCACAAAATTAAATCCTTCATGCGTCGCCTCCGCATGACGACGCTGGGTGTCCTTATAGTTCGAGTTGCCGCCATCGATAAAGATGTCTCCCTTCGACATCAACGGCTTCAGCTTCGCCAGTGTCTCGTCCACCGGATCACCCGACGGAACCATAATCCAGATCGCTCGCGGCTTCGCGAGGTTCTTCACCAGCTCCTCCAGCGAATTCACGCCCAGCGATCCAGTTGTCGTCAGCTTCGCCGTCGCATCTTTGTTGAAGTCGAAGCCGACAACCTTATGACCAGCAAGCCGCAACCGCTCCGCCATGTTGAAGCCCATCTTGCCAAGTCCAATAATTCCTAATTCCATCTTCGCTTCCTTCCTTGTCGGCAATCGCGCCTGTTTGAATTAATGTTTGAACTCCAAAATCATCCGCACGCTGGAGAAATAAATTTACTGACCCTTTGGGAAATCCGCCCCAACCGTCACCTGCTCCCACGTTGCAATCTCTTTCTCCCAGCCGCCAATCTTCGTGCGCAACCGCTGCAACGCGCTCGCTCCAAGCAGTAGCCGTAATGGCGGCTCAGGCGAATCCACCACCTGCATCATCGCGTGCACCGCGCGCACCGGATCGCCCGGTTGCTTCCCATCATTCTCCGCAAAGTACCTCCGCATATTGGCGGCAGTCGTGTCATAGTCCGCGATGCGCTTCTCCGCAATCACGCCCGACCGTCCCAGAAAATCCGTACGAAACGGTCCAGGCTCAATAATCGTCACTTTGATCCCCAGCGGAGCAATCTCACCCGCCAACGCTTCGGATAATCCCTCCACAGCAAATTTCGTAGCGTTGTAGTACCCCATGCCCGGACTCGCCACCAGGCCGCCAATTGAAGACAGGTTCAGAATATGGCCGCTGCGCTGCTTGCGAAGCTGCGGCAGAAACGCCCGCGTCACCCGAAGCAAACCAAACACATTGGTCTCGAACATCGGCATAAACTCCGCCTCCGAAACCTCCTCAATCGCGCCCGCAACCCCATAGCCCGCGTTATTCACCAGAACATCCACCCGCCCAAAGCGGGCAACCGCCTGCTCTACCGCCGCGTTCACTTCGCCTTCATTCGTTACGTCGAGCGCCAGCGCCTTAGCCCCGTCCGGATATTTCCTTTCAAGATCAGAAACCTTATCGAGCTTCCGCGCCGTAGCAATAACCTTGCCGCCGGCCTTCAACACCTCTTCGGCAAGCAGTCGCCCAAAACCGGTCGACGCTCCCGTGATAAACCAAATCTTTCCCGTTTGCGATATGTTCGTCGAATTTGTCATGTCCCTATAAGACGCCAAGCCAAAGCACGGCGATTCAGCCAATCCTGCCGCCTACGCCCGGTGTTCGGTAACGCCATCCTCTCCGGCCACCAGCGCCAAACTTGCCATCCCCAGAAACAACCCGTGTTCTACAACACCCACGATCCCGCGAATCTCCGCGGCCAGCACCTCGGGCTCCTCAATCACACCGCAAGCGCAGTCCAGAATGTAGTTCTTTTCATCTGTCAGATAGGGCCCGGCGCCGCTCTTCGCCTGCCTCTGCCTGGGATTCAACCCCAGGGCGCTCAGCCTCGGTTCCACAACTGGCAGCGCCATCTTCACAACCTCCACCGGCAGTGGAAATTTGCCCAGCCGTTCAACGAGTTTGGTTGAATCCACCACCACCAGGAACTCCCTCGCCGCACTGGCGACAATCTTCTCTCGCAGCAGCGCACCGCCTCCGCCCTTGATCAGCGCGAGCCCAGGCCCAACCTCATCCGCGCCATCGACATACAAATCCAACTCCGGCAGCTGGTCCAGCGTCGTCACATCCATCCCCAGCGACAATCCAAGCTGGTGGCTCGCGTCGCTCGAAGCCACACAGCGAATCTTCAATCCCTGCTGCACGCGAACACCGAGTTCGTGGATAAACATCGTCGCCGTCGTCCCCGTCCCTAACCCAACGGCCATTCCGTCCTGAACGAACTCAACTGCGCGCTTCGCGACCAGCCGTTTCGCCTCGTCCTGCGTCATCCGCGCGTCCCCTCTCGAGGGCTTTTCGAGATTTTCTTCGGCCAAAGAGAAAAGCGGCGATCCGTTTCGAATCGCCGCGCCGTCTCTACTTCTTCACCAGTTTCTTTGCGTGTTCCACAACATTCGCCACGTTGATGCCCAGCTTATCCAGGGCAATCGCACCCGGCGCCGAGGCGCCAAAGCGATCCAATCCAATTACGCCGCCGTTGAGGCCGACATACTTGTACCAGCCCAGCGTCGCTCCCGCCTCGACAGCCAGCTTCGGCGTGCCCTGCGGCAGCAACCCGGCCTTGTACGCATCGCTCTGCTCCTCGAAGATCTTGAAGCTCGGCATCGAAACCACCGTAGCGCTGATCCCCGCCGCCTTCAGTTCATCGGCGGCCTTCAGCACAAGCGAAACCTCAGAGCCGGTCCCAATCAGAATGACATCCTTGCCATACGACACCAACTCATAGGCGCCCTTCTTCGCGCCCTGCGTCTTCGCCGCATCCAGCACCGGCAGGTCCTGCCTCGACAGCGCCATAAAGCTTGGGCTCTTCCGCTCCAGGGCCAACTGCCAGCAAACCGCCGTCTCATTCGCATCTGCTGGGCGGAAGTCGGTAAAGTGCGGAATCATCCGCAGGCTCATTAGATGCTCGATCGGCTGGTGCGTCGGTCCATCCTCACCCAGCCCAACCGAGTCATGCGTAAAGACGAACAGAGAATGGATACCCATCAGCGCGGACAACCGCAGTGCCGGTCGGCAGTAGTCCGAAAACACAAAGAACGTCGATCCGAAAGGAATCAGCCCGCCATGCGCGGCCATTCCATTCACCATCGCCATCATGCCGAACTCGCGCACGCCAAAGTACACATTTCGCCCCGTCGGATCGACATGAAAACTCGGCGAATCCTTGAAAATCGTCTTCGTTGAAGTCGTCAGGTCCGCCGCCCCGCCAAACAACTCAGGAACGACATTCTCAATCGCCTGCATTACCGACTGTCCCGCATTGCGTGTCGCAATCGGCTTCTCCGTCGGGAAAGTCGGAATCTTTTTCTCCCAACCCGGTGTCATCTCGCCCTTCACGACCCGCTCAAACTCCGCCGCCGGCTCCGGATAGGCCTTTTTGTACTCTTCAAATTCGTCACTCCACGCCGCGCGCGCATCTTTGCCCTTCAGCTTGGCCTCGGCCCAGTTCTTGGCAGCCTCTTCCGGAACATAAAAAGTCTTATCCTCCGGCCAACCGAGGTTCTTCTTCGTCGCCTTCACTGCCTCTACGCCCAGAGCCTCGCCGTGCGCCTTATTCGTTCCGGCCTTCGGACTACCATAGCCGATCACCGTCCGCACTCGGATCAGCGACGGCCTCGTCGTCTCCGCCTTCGCCGCCAGAATCGCCTTCTCAATCGCTACTAGATCGTTGCCATCGGCCACATGCTGCACGTGCCAGTGATAAGCCTCAAAGCGCTTCGTCACATCCTCGGTGTAAGAGAGTTCTGTCGGCCCATCCAGCGAGATCAGGTTGTCGTCATACAGCACAATCAGCTTGCCGAGCCCCAGCGTCCCGGCCAACGAACCCGTCTCGTGCGAAATCCCTTCCATCAAATCGCCATCGCCACACAGCACATAGGTGTAGTGGTCGACAATGTTGTACGTGTCGCGGTTATAAATCGCTGCCAGATGCTTCTCCGCAGTAGCAATCCCCACCGCCATGCCAAAGCCCTGCCCGAGCGGCCCCGTCGTCACCTCAACGCCCGGCGCCTCGCCATACTCAGGATGCCCAGGCGTATGCGAACCATACTGCCGGAACTGTTCAAGCTGCGACATCGGCAGGTCGTATCCCGACAAATGCAACGCCCCATAAAGCAGCGCCGAAGCATGTCCATTCGACAAAATAAAACGGTCCCGATCGATCCACTTCGGATCCGAAGGATCATGCTTCATCAGCTTGTGATACAGCAGGTAAGCAATCGGAGCGCAACCAAGCGGTGCGCCGGGGTGACCGGAATTCGCCTTTTGCACCGCATCGACAGCCAGAAAACGCAGTGCGTTGATGGAGAGCTGGTCGAGTTCATTCTGCTTGGAATCCTGCTTTTCGCTCATTCTTTTCCTTTGCTCAATAAAGAGTTGCGAGCCGTTGGCATCGCCGCATCTCGAAATTTTGGTCAATCCTTGACAGTGTACTCGCCAAACGCCGCTCCATGCATCTGCGGAGCCTGGCCGCATCGCATCCGATGGCCCGTGGCCTTTATCCCTGTGCCCCTTATTTCTGAATAGACTCCGGCATCCGTATGACAGACACATCAATATTTCTGCCCAACCACCGGTCCTGGTGATCCTGCCCCGGCCAATTCAGCGTAAACAGAATCTCGCCCTCCCAATCCGCCGGCGTCGGAATATCCGCAAATGACCCGGGATACCCCACCGAACGGGACTCCGCAGTCAACGTCGTCGCCCAATCGTCCAGCGTGTACACCACGTGAAAATGTTCACGGTCGACAATGCGCAGCGTATGTCCTGCAAAGATCGCAGAAACCGGCCGCGTCACCTCAAAAATCTCAGTGTGATTCGTAAACGTCCGCTTGCCCTTCGCAACCCCATACCGCTCTTCCACAACTGAAATCCTGTCATAGACGTGCTCGTCCGCCGCCGACCGCAGCAGCTTCAGATACTCCGCATGCGCCCACACCAAAGGCTGCGCCGAACCCGCCGGCCGCCCGATATACATCCCCTTCGACGGAATATCCGCATAGTCCCAAACCTGCTCCGGCAGCATCCCGCCGGTCGAGGCAAACTGCTCGATCGCCTTGATATGCATCGCAACGTCACGCCCCGCGCAAATCTCATAATGCGCGCGCTCTCCCGTCAGAATCGGCCACGCCCGACCTTGTCCCCACCCCTCATAAGGACCGCCGTCCTTCTTCTCCCCATACCCATCGTGGTTGTATCGTCTCCAGCAATCTCCGTAAGGCGTCTCGATCTTCAAATATTGGTCCACCACCTTCAACGAATCCACAATCAGCGGATCATCCGCCCGTCGAATCCCATACCGCACCAGCTCCAGAAATCCAGCATCCACTACCTCGCGGGCCTCAAAATCAGACCGCTCCCCCGGCTCGCGATTGTTGATGTGAATCCACCCGTGCGGCAATCCGGGGTTATAAAAAGGCTCTCCCGGAGCCGGTGGCTGTATCCGCACATAGTGGTACGGCACCTCCGAAACGAGCACACCCTCCGTCGTAGTAGTCCACTCATCCAGGTGCGATTCAATCCAGTCCGCATACGTTTCCAGATAACTCCCCAACTCCGTTGCCTGCCGCGACCGGGCAATATCCGCCGCACACACCAGCGCCGAAATCACTGCCGCCAGCGTCGAGGGCGAATATCCCGCCACCTCTTCCCACCGCTCCTGCTGAGTCACCGGCGCATACCTCACCAGAAACGCCGCCGCCCGCTCCACAAACGGAAAAATATCGAACTCCCCCAACCCGTTCGCCTTCCACAAACGCCACGCCAGCATGATCGGAAACGCAACTTCATCCAGCTGAATCCCCGTCCAGTAAGGCGTCCCATCAATCCAGAAATTCTGCGCAAAACTCCCATCCGTGCGCTGCGTGCAAGCAAGATACACCAGCGCCCGCATCGCCGTATCCGTCCTCCCGCACGCCAACAGCGCCGTCGCCGTTTGCACCATATCCCGAGTCCACACCAGGTGATACCCGCCCAGGTCCTGGTCTCCCTTCGAACTCCCCCAAGGTATCGAAGCAGAAGCAATAAACGCACCCGAGTAAGTCTTGTCCTCATGCGTCAGCAGCACATTATGGCTGATCCGCATCAGCTTCCCCCCATCCATCGCCGCCGAACCGAGCCGGGGGGGCGAAACCGACCGCGTCCACTGCAACAAAAATCGCTTCTGATGGTCGATATAAGGCGTCGACAGCGTCTGCATCATCTGCGCAATTGCAGCATGGTTCCCATCGCCAAACGAGACCGCAATCGTGAACTCGCGGTGCGCCGCAACGTCAACCTCACCCATCACTGCGATATTTCCATCCAGTGCCTGCCCGAACTGCCACGTCATCTTCATGTCCGTGCACAGATCCTGATAGCCATCGCTCGTTCCCACATACCCGCAAGACGACCGGCTGAACCCGCAACTCGCTCCCATCGCCAAAACCGTCTCGCCCTTCCACGCCAGCAGGCAGCGTTTCCCCGCCACATCGATCGACCGCGCCGAATTCCCCGCCCCGCCGCCGTTCAAATGCGGAGCCAGCAGCACATAGCACTTCAGCCGGGACAAAATCGCCTCATCCCCCGCAATCTTCACGTTCATCAGCACCACTGGATGGTGTGGATCGCTGATGAACTCCTTCGTCACCGAATACCGCCCCTTCAGATCCGTCGCCGAAACCCGCACCGCCGGCGCACTGCTGTCGATGTACTGAAAGTCGTAAATCAGGTCGCGCTTCTCTTCATGGAAAAACGTCTCGCCATCGCTGAACAGCAACTCCATATCCCGAGTCTGCGGACGGTCGATCGTCGGATAATAAATCTCGTTCAGCGTCCCATGCGACACCGTAAACCACACCCGGCTCGACGCCGCATACGCAGTCGACACAGCGTCCTTCTCACTCGATGTGGGG
>Ga0206964_10153_pt1 | contig 21829 bp, 13 predicted proteins | sample Alteio_BWOrgHeat_25_FD_152980 | JGI IMG/M metagenome (GOLD analysis project Ga0206964, IMG submission 152980) | Enriched cells from forest soil in Barre Woods Harvard Forest LTER site, Petersham, Massachusetts, United States -... | ecosystem: Environmental > Terrestrial > Soil > Temperate forest >...
CGATAAGCAGATTATAGATGAACTGAAAATCCACTTTTTTCCCGCAGTATTCCAATAGTAAAATAAAAAGGGCATGAAATATAAAGGCGGGGATCAAAGAATTGAAGATCTCATCGATTGCCGTAGTGTTAATGGTGCGCCTGGAGTAAGGGCTGGATAGATAGGTTAGACGAAAGACGATCCCGGGTATGGCTATAAGGAATATAACCAGTACGCCAAGCGCTAAATTCATCTATTTTTTAAACTGACACGCTTTAGCGTCAGCACCTGACTGTCCGATACATTGACCCGGATGGTACCGGAATTGCGTGAACCGGAGATAACTGCAGCTGTCAATTCGCGCGCAGACCTATCTCCCGATAATGCCTGTTTTACTTGTTGTCCTATTGAAGCTTTCATCTATCAAAGATAATCATTTCTAATGTCAAATACCAATAATCCAAAAAATTGTTTAATAACCTTCATCCGGATTTTTACTTTTATAAAGGGGAAACAGGAAGAAAATATAAAAAAAATAAACAAGCACTTCCAGGCCAACGAAAAATACCAGGAAAGGTAGGATCATGCAGTCACAACTAAATATGCAGGCCCCGAGGGCGGTTAACAGCCCGAATGCAATCCCATAGCGCGTTGCAAAGCGTCTGTCTTTATCACTTACAGCATAGGTTTGTTTATAGATTGCGGTCAATCCCGGAACAACGCCTATCAGGATCATTGCCCAAAAACTATGCTGGTATTTTATAAGTAAAAATGAAATGAAAAAGCAGCAAGAGCCGGCGATGTCGCAAAAGATATAAACCGGCCCTTTAAAATGGTGAAATCTAACTTTCACGACTTCTTTCATATCGGCAAAAAGGTGCATATAATCGAGCGCATTCAGGATAACAATCATGAAACAAATGACCAGGGCCGTTCCCCTAAGCTGGCCTTTCTCTGCTATGCCTTGCGCGATGTCATAGATCATAGCCCCCAGAAAAGCGGGATAGATCAGGCCGTAGGTTAATTCGTCCAGTTTCTTCAGTAAGGGATGTGTTGTTTTTGCTGTATCTGTTTCGGCCATGGTCAGTTAGCGGGATAATTTTGTTGAACGTTCTTTAACATGCCCAGGGTTAGTTCCTGCTCGGGATCAAATTTTAAAAATTGCTTTAAATTCGCATAAGTAATATGACAGTGACGGATGCTGTCCCTGACCTGATCCGGGCGGTTGGGCATCAGGAAGCATTTGCGGGTGAAATTTCCTGTTTGATCACGATATTTCAATATCTTGTAATAATAAAGGGGTATCGTAACATTAACCCCGTTTGCCGAATAAACTTTACCGTCGCCGCTTGTACCGCACCATATCTGCAGGGAATCGGTCAGCGCATTCGGGCCCTCAACTAATTCACGGGCGATCTCCTCCGATTTTTTTTCCGTTCCGTTATTTTGTGCGGCGTAAGCCATTCCGCAATTAAAGGTAAACGTGTTCGATATGACCGCTGCATTTTTTGAATAATTGAGCATGATCCATGGCTGGCAATGCCCGCGTTGAACGAGGTTTTTGTCGCCGGAGGCTTTTATTTTTTTGTTGGCATATAAGTAAACTGGGTTTTCATTTTTTACACCGGGCACCGGGCTCCAGGCGGCTCTTGCACCGTCTCTTGTAACGCCGGCGTTTGTTCGCTGATCGAAAAGTGATTTGGTATACACCATAAACGTATTTCTTGGCATGTGCTTGGCCGTATCTGCAATAGCCAAATAATAAGGATTTTCCCAAAGCAGGCAATCCGGGCAAAGCCCGCTCGGGCTAAGCGGGTAACCTCCTCTTACCGGGGCTGATTTTGTTGTTTTTAAAACGGTATCAGTCCTGATATGCTGCATTGGCGCCTGGGCGAAATGGCGCGTACTTGTCGATAACAGGTGCCATTTCGGGTCAGCCAGCTTAGCGCCGATTCCCCCCATCGTCGAATCAGCCAGTTTGTGGTTGATATCATTCATCAGGTTGGTCATACTTTGTTCGGAAAGCACCCAATTCATGGGCACTTCCCTTTCTCCTGCAGATAAGGGTTCATCGATAAAAACGCCTTTTTTTGAATGAACAAATTTAGCCAGCGCATCCATTGCCATGAAGCTTCGCCCCGTCCGGGTGTTATAGATACCGTTGAGGATTTCTGTTAGCTCATTGCCGATATGGATATTCTTTACGCCATCGTTCGCATCTTCACTGAAACGCAGGGTGATAACGATGGGCCGTATGTGCTTGAATGCGGGCGCATATTTATCCAGGCTCGTCAGCAGTTCCAGCATACTGCCTTCGCCGGTGTTTTCCACATATCCCCCGTCGAGGTAATGATACCGGCCGCTCCCGATTCCCGGGACTTCCGCTCCTGGTGAGAAAAGGGGGAACCTGGTGCTAAAGTTAACTGCCGTACTGTAATGCACATCATTGACTTTCCCTGCCAGCAGATCACGCTGCCTTACCCTCGGCATGCTATCTGGTACCACATTGCTGATCCAGGCCTGGTAGCCGGTCTCGATCTCTGTCGTGTTGATCAGCAAAACAGGTTTTAGCGTATCGGTCGTGTTTTCGATGAAGCTTTGTGCGAAACGGTTTTTTTCATGAGGATCCAGCGTGTTTTTATAAGCTTGCTCCCATGATTCCTCCAGCGCGATAGCGCGGTCAAAATTGTTTACATGCCAGGGGATAAAAAGATTTAGAATATCGCCGAACAGCATTTTGCCGATAACCGGGGACAAGGCGTCATATAGAAAGAATCGCTTCGCGTCGGTCGTATCTGAGCCTGAGCGCGGCAGGTAGTTTTGAAAATTAAAGGCTTTAGCATTGTAATACCCCAGGCCCAGCGCACCGCCGGAAACACCAGACATCGCAAACACGGAATTTTTGAAATCTATCTTGCTGTCATTCAGCCTGTGCTGCAATGCGGTCAAAAACAAACTGGTATACGCTCCGGTTCTCAGGGCCCCGCCTTCCGCGCAAATGAACACCACCGGGATAGTGTCCGTATCACCGACACTTTGGTCGTACCGCTGTACAGAACGCCTGTAATGACCGGACCAGGAAGCAAATTGATGCAGTAAGCCGTTTCGTTCACCGCTATGGTAGCGGGACATACGCACAGGGTGATCCTCATTGATCACACTTGTAACGATAAATAGTACGAGCAACAGCAGCCTGGCTGAAAACCTAAACCTGCGGAAGACCACGTAATCGAGGTAGAGCAAGCCTGAATAAATGCCGGTGTAGCCGGCGAAAGCGAAACAAAGCAGCGCGGGCGCGCCAATTACGCCAAAAGTTTTGCAGTCGGCGGGTGTAAAACACATGATCAAAAATAGCAGCACCGCTAAGCTGATCATGATCTTTAACTGCCGGTGAAGCTGCGCGTAAAAATTGGCCGGTATGCGGTAGCGCCACTTAAATTCACCGCCGGAAGGTGATTGAATATCATCCGTATCTATCAAATCAAATTTTTCGGGAACTATCCTGTAGCGGCTCATGATTTCGGGGTCTTTTGGGAAAGTTGTCAAATGTTCCGCTGACATTACGGCGTGATTAAAGTCATCCATAAGCGTGCGATATGCTCCCTTGAAATTAGTTCCCTTTGGTAAACTAAAAACATATTCATTGTATATCCCATACAATTTGTTCAACCAGGTCTTTTCTTCCCCTTTTATGGAATGCCTGCCCAAAAAAGTTTCCCTGTTCCTGCCATCTTGCCCGGGTTTCCACTCCAGGTATAAAAAAGAAAAACCAATTACGATAAGGGCCATTGAAAGAAACAACAATATGGAAGAAAGTAACCGCATGGCGGCCGTCATATAGGAAGCCTGCACGACGCAGCCCACCAGGGCTATGGTCAGTACGATCAGCGGCCAAAACAAAAAGAATTCAGAGAATATCTTCTGCAAAAATTTTCGCCATTCTACTCTTTCATCGCTCAAACTATTGCCGGATACGTCTGCGATGGCGATTGCATACCGTACAGCCAGTTCAGAAAAGCCGCTCCACAGAATCAGCCCGATCAGCAGGAAAAAATAGGGGCCAAGCTTCCATGATACCATATCTTCAATGACCAATAAAAGCGTGTCTTTGCCCTGCGGTAACAACAGGAATATAAAGCCGCTCAAAAATGCCGGGATGATCACAAAACCGGCACTTCTCACCATAAAAAAGAAGTCTTTCCAACGTTGTTTGGCGTCTATTTTATCTCTTAACCTGAAATAGGTTTGCAGGTCTTCGTTCAGGGTGCCGCCTAAGCGGGAAAACAGCTGGTCTGTTCTGACAAAAAATGAAATGATACGGTTCATAACGATAAGGTTTAGTGGCTGTGCGGCATGGGCAGGTAACCGTAATTGTGGGACGGCATTTAAAATTAAAAAAATATTTTAATAAAAATAAGTATTAGAACAATCAATGGTGTAAATCGCCATTTTTTTGGTTTAAGGATTATTTCTCCGTTACAATTCCGTCAATAACGTATGTTATGACCAGCTCACCCTATTGCAAAACCTTCTGCAGCTTTTTTTGACCGTGCTCATATGAATTAGACGGATGTGTGGTTTTTGTTGTTTCTATTCCGGCCATGGTCAGTTGGCGGGATAATTTTGTTGACCGCAGCCACATATAGGTTTCACAGGGATGGTAAATTCGGCTGCAATGGCTCGTTTGGTTAAATGTTAAAAGGGGGCATCCATAAAGCCGCCCCCTTTTATATAGTTTGGTAAACTGCCGCTTAATCCCGGTCAGGTAAACCTTTAGGAAAATTCATGAGCGGTAAATCATCTTTTGCTCGTGACGACCAGGTCGCCAACAGATCTGATGTAAAAATAAAACGTGCCGGTCGTGACGCCGTATGGCTTGGCAAGCAACCCGTTTGTACCGGCTGAAAATCTAAATGATGGATCGTTGGTGAGTAACCCGTCGGTCAGTCCTGCCATAGAAATCGTCGCCACTACATCCGGTGTACCGCTGGTCGACTGGTTGACCAGCAGCAAATAAGTTGCAGTTCGGGAATACTGCGTATTGACACTCTTCGCCTCGATCAGCAAGGTTCCGGAAAAGGTCTGGGGGTACAGCGCGGCGTCATACAAGCCGGCTATACGGACGGTATCGGTACCGGTAAAGGTGGCGGTATCGGCGACGTACGCTTCCGCTGAGAACGGACCCCAGGTCTCAAACTTGGTATTTCGTCCGTTTATATAGGTGCTCGTCAGGTTTACAATCGTATTAGCTTCATTCTTCTCCTGTATGTGGTTGAGCACATTTTTTGCGTATACGATATAGTGTTGAAAACTCGACAGGTCATACCCGCCGAAATAATCACTAAAACTGTCCGAGTATTTAATGGTGTTGCCGGTTACCGCAATATTTCCGGAACTATTGTCGTCCACCTTCACAAAGTTCTCCGAAAAGCCCGTTGCAATATTCCCGGAGACGGTGAGATTCATCGAGCTTATCGTGTCCGTTACGTGGATCACGCTGTATTTTCCGCTTTGTCCTGACCAGGCAAAATTGTTCCCGGTGACGGTCAGGTCCTTGCACCTGTTGACGAGAACACTTTCCGTGCCCGACTCAAACAAATTATTGTTATTGACGACCACGAAGTCCGAAGTGTCGCTGATGTTCAGATGATTTCTTTTCCGGCCCCTCCGCGTCATATCGGAAGGCGTGAATATGGTATTGCCTAAAACTTTTAACCCGTCAATACCTTTACAAAATACGGCTGTGGTATCGCAAAGGGTAACCACGTTACCTTCAAAAGTACAGTCGTTGACCGTTTCCCAGTTGGCGTTGGGTTTTGCACCCCTGTCGGCATAAAAACAAAAGTTAACGGAATTAAAATAATTCCCCTTCATCTCTATGATACCGGTAGAATGTTTGGTATGGGTAAAGGTGTCGTTAGTATACGGTTCTACATAAATTGTCCTATTGCAATTATTAAAAACGTTTCCGGTGATCCTTAAATTTCTGCAGTTTTTTAAATGTATCGCATCACCGCTGGTCGTGAAGATCAATCCGGTTATGGTGGAATTAAACACTGTTGCCGCACTACTGTTGTTCACTTCCAGTGTGCCCACTAAATTAGCATTGGCCCCGGTGATGGTTAAATTAGGGGTAGTGATGGATATCGAACTGAACTCGTAGGTGCCGGGGTCGAAATAGACAGTTTGATAAGCCGCTACTGAATTAAAGCAATTCTGAATCGCTGTTTGGTTATTGAGCACATTTGTTGAGGAGGTATCGTTGGCAACAGCTCCCCACCACCCGACATGGACGGCTCCTGTGTATATTCGCTTCCATCGATTGTGGTTGCCGTCAACGATGACCGTGCCGGTGTTGTCCGCCGTGACAGCATCTGTGACATCTTTATACCAGTGGCCGGTACCGAAGTCCGTGGTGATGGCATAACAGTAATTTGTGTTCGTGTTGCTCCTGAGCGCCAGGAGATTGGTTTCCAGCGTCGGACAAGCCGTTTGTGCAAACAAGGTGTAATTTGTAAATAAAACAAAAAATACGGGAAGAAAATAGTGTTTTTTCATAAGTAAAAAGATTAGGTGTTCGTTTTAAGGAATAAGTTGCCCGGATGGTCCGTTCAATGGTTAAAGTTGAAAAACAATATTTGAATAATTGTCATGGAAGCTTCACATGTTTCCAGGCAATGGAATTTATTCGGTCTTAAATCTATTTGATACTGGTCGCGTGTTTTGAAAAAAGTTCTTTTTTTAATTTTTGGATATTCCGATAAAGTAATTAGATTAGGTCGATTATTTAACATGAAGACCTATTCTGCCTTATTTAAGAAACGTGCAAGGGCTTATACCCTTACGGAGATACTCGTCGTATTGGTGATCATTGGGATCCTGGTATTGCTGGCGCTGCCCAACCTGCTGCCCCTGATCACCCGGGCCAAAAGCCTGGAGGCTAAAACGCAGCTGGCCCATGTGCAGACGCTGGAGCAAAGTTATTTTTACGAACATTCCAGGTATTCAAAGGATTTGAATGAGATCGGGTTTTTACAGGACAAGCTGGTGACCGACGGGCAGGACGGCAGGGCGAATTACCGGATCGAAATTGAAACGGCTACCAATGCGGGATTTACAGCAAAAGCAACGGCGGTGGTCGATTTTAACGGCAACGGCACGTTTAATGTCTGGGAAATTGATCAGAACGGGATACCGAAAGAAGTAACGCCCGATTAAGTGCTGGTCCTGAGAATCCTTATCGTAGTCGTTTTGCTGCTGATCTTCGTGCAGGATCTGCGCAGCCGGTCGGTCTACTGGGTGCTGTTCCCGGTGCTGATGCTTTTGTTTATCGCGACCGGTTTATTGCAGCACCGTTTATGGGTGGATTTACTGCAGCCGGCGATGATCAATGGCCTGTTCATCGTTGTTCAGCTCTTACTGGTGTCGGCTTATTTTTCCCTGAAAAGCGGGAAATGGATAAATATTTGTGCGGAATTGCTGGGATGGGGAGACGTACTGCTGCTGTTATCGGTGGCTTTTTATTTGTCGGTCCTGAATTTTGTATTCTTTTATGTCTCGAGTCTGATTCTTACTTTGCTGTTGTGGATGACCTGGCAGGGGGTTGCCGGCCGGAAAAATAAGCAGCTGCCCCTGGCCGGTTTTCAGGCAATGATTTTTAGTGTATTTTTAACCGGCGATTGGTATGGCCTGCACCTGAACCTGACCGACGATAGCTGGCTGCTCAATCTGTTACACCGATGAATTTGACCGAAGAAATTGTTTTACTGACCGAAAATATCCATTGGCTGACCAAGGACCAGGCCTGGCATTACCGTGTGCTGCCCGAAAAAAGGACGCCGGCCCATTTTTCGCTTTTTTGCGAGGAGGGCGCGGATCAGGCAGCCTTAGGCGCCGAACTGGAGATATTGCTGGGGCTTACGGTTAAATTAACGCCGCTGCCGGCAGCCCGCATCGCGCGGCTGCTGTCAAAATATTATATGAAGGACAATGCGGCGCCGGGTTCGGTACAGCTGCAGATCAACCATCATGAAGATGATTTCCTGATGAACCTGATCGGGGAGGCCAAGGGTTTAAAAAGCAGCGATATCCATATCGAAAGCTATGAAAATAAATGCCGGGTAAGGATCCGGATCGACGGGATGATGGTGGAGCGCTACCTGTTAAAGCGGGAGGAATATCCGGCATTGATCAATAAAGTAAAAATCATGTCGAACCTGGATATCGCCGAAAAACGACTTCCGCAGGACGGCCGTATCAATTTTAAGTTCCAGGACCAGCAGTTCGATATCCGGGTGTCGGTATTGCCGACGCTGCATGGCGAAAAGGTTGTTTTGCGGCTCTTGAATAATGATGCCACAGAGATCGACCTCAATACCCTGGGCTTTTCGCCATTTGACCTTGATAATTACCTGCAGGGCGCCAAGCGGCCCAATGGCATCTTACTGATCAGTGGCCCGACGGGTTCGGGCAAGACCACGACGCTGTATGCGACATTAAAGCTGCTGAATAAAGAAACCAGGAACATCCTGACCATAGAAGACCCGGTGGAGTATACGCTGGAGGGGATCAACCAGGTCCAGCTGAAGGAGTCGATCGGGCTGACCTTTGGCGCGGCATTGCGGACTTTTTTACGGCAGGACCCGGACGTGATCATGGTAGGGGAGATCCGGGATACTGAAACGGCGAACATGGCGATCCGGGCGGCTTTAACCGGCCACCTGGTGTTGTCGACCATTCACACCAATTCGGCCTGGGGTACCGTGTCCAGGCTGATCGATATGGGCATCCCGCCATTTTTGGTAGCCAGTACGTTAAATACGACGGCGGCACAGCGGCTGGTCCGGCTGCTCTGCCCGCATTGCAAGGAAGAAAAGCCCTTCGACAGTAACTTTTATCCGAAACAATTTAAACCTTATGCCAACGTAAGTCACCATTTTTTAGCACGCGGCTGCGAACAGTGTTATTACACCGGTTATAAAGGCCGCAAGGCCGTTTATGAAGTTATACCAATTGACCAGGAACTTGCCTTTGAAATAAAAAACGGGAATATGTATATTCAGCAGTTTTTAAAAGACAGGGGAATTCATACATTAGCGGAAAACGCTTTCGATATATTTTGTAACGGAAAAACAACGATAGAGGAGATCTATCCGCTGCTGTTTAATTACTAAACCATTTATGTATAAAAAAATTACCCCGGTCGTATTTGCCTTATTAATTGTCTGCTGCTTCGCGTTCGCCCAGCCCAGGATACAGGCCCTGCAGCACAAACTGGACAGCCTTTCGGCAACGGTTCCGGGACTTAAACAGAGCGTGCAGCTGCAGGTCAATGGCTCCATACAGCAATATCTTTCGGGGATCGCATCGGTCAATAACTTAAACATCAGCGTTGATCCCAAACTTAATTTTGCCATCAATGACAACCTGGCGGGGGTTTCAGCGACCAATATTTTAGTTTTTTTAGCCAAGAAATACAGCCTGGATATCAGTGTCGTCGGCACCATTATTTACATCACTGCCTATGACGAACCGCACCCATACGTTAAACCTGTCGTCAAAGAGATCAATGCCAGATACAACAAGAACGACAACACGCTTTCCCTTGCACTTGAAAATGACAGCCTGAAAGCCGTCGCTAAAAAGATCTCGCAGGTTTCCGGTAAAAATGTGATCGTTCCCAACAACCTGGAAGGTAAATTGGTGAGCGGGTATATCGAAGCCGCACCTTTTGAAACGGCGCTCGATAAACTGGCCTTTACGAATTCGATCAAAATGATTAAAACAAATGATGGTTTTTTTCTCTTCCAGGGGCTGGATGACGGGGAGGAACTGTATATCAACGGGGATAAGAACACCTCGGTCAGAAAGACGTTCCGGCCGGTAAATCCCGGAGGGGGAAATATCCAGGCTGGTGTTTACAGCCAGACCATAAACGGTCAAAAGCTCCTCACGGCTGATGCGGTAAACGCGCCGATCATTAACCTGGTCAAACAGGCGTCCCAGGAGATGGGCACCAGCTATTCTGTTTATTCGGATATAAAAGGCACGATCGATATTCATGTGAAGGATATTACTTACGACAACTTTCTTGACCTGCTGTTCAGGGGCACTCCTTATACTTTCCAGGCCGAAAACGGGGTTTATATGATCGGTGACAGTAAGTTAGAGGGCTTAAGAACGTTCCGGGCCATTCATTTGCAAAACCGGTCAATCGATACGGTGGTCAGCATGATCCCGGCAGAATGGAAGAGATCCATTGAAATTAAAGAGTTCAGGGACCAGAACACGATTCTGGTCTCAGGTTCGGCAGCTGATATTAGAGAAGCAGAGGGATTTATAAAATCACTGGACGAATTAGTTCCGGTCGTGCTGATAGAAGTCACCATGATCGATTTTCATAAAACCAATACGATCGCGACGGGGATCACTGCCGGGGTGGCGGACAGTGTGAAGACGGGCGGCACCATTCTGCCCGGCATCAATTTTACCGCCAGCGCCAGCGGCGTCAACAGCTTTTTAAATAGCCTGGGGAAACTGACCTCCATCAACCTGGGCCACGTTGTCCCTAATTTTTATGCGACGATACAGGCGTTGGAATCCAACAACAACATAGACGTCAGGTCCGTCCCCAAACTGACCGCCCTGAACGGCCACTCCGCCAAACTAAGTATCGGCAGCCAGGTTTACTACAAAAACACTACTCAAAATTTATATCCATCGACAACGACCAATACTTCGGTTTTTACCAACGTTTATACACCCGTCAAAGCCGATCTTTCCGTCGACATTAAACCCATTGTTTCTGGCAATGACCAGGTAACCCTTAACATTAATGTAAACATTTCAGATTTTACATCCATACCGACAGACGGCTCGCCGCCACCACAGTCTATCAGCCAGTTTACTTCAAGTTTGCGCGTGCACAGTGACGATACGATCTTGCTGGGCGGCATTGAAAGGACCGAAAATGACCTGACCAGTTCGGGCATCCCCCTTTTATCGCGGATCCCGATTTTGAAATGGATCTTCAGCGCCAGGACTAAAACGGCTTCAAAAGTGGTCACCGTCTTGTTTATCAAAGCAACCATCATTCGTTGAGTTTAACCCATGTTAGAGAAATATTACAGGATCAACCAGGCGGCCGGCGTAAGTATCCACATCAAAAATGATGGAGCTTTATCGGTTAGTGCCTGTTTGGTCTCGGTAAGTGACAATCAATTGGAGATCAGCAGGAAGCTACCTGACTTAAAGGCTACCGATGAACTCAAAATGCAGTTGCCCGCAAAATCCTTTATCGCCCTGAATCTTTCGGGCAAAGGCATTTTACATAAAAAGATCGATAAGGTTGAAGCGGTCCATCCCGGTAATTTCAATTTGATCTTGCCCAATGGCAAGCCGGAAGATTTTTATATTCAAAATTTTGTATCCGGTGATCACTCTTTTTTCTCCATTATCCGAAAGACCGACGCGGACAAATGGATCAGCGAATTACAGGGAATGGGTTTTATTCCATTGATGCTGAGCCTGGGTCCGTTCCCTGTTCAAAATATTATTGGTCAACTGAATGTGTACGACCCGGAGTTTATGTTCAATGGACACATCATCCAGCGGGACGACAAATTGGGCTGGACCGGCTACAAATACGAGGAAACCAAAATCAGCGCGTTTCCTTTAAAAGTAGAACTGGAAAGCATTCACGAGCAACTGGTGATTCCTTACGCGGCAGCTTTTCAGTTAGTTTTAGCCGCAAAGCTGGATGCTGTTTACGCCGGAGTTCCAGCACTTGAAACGGCATTGAGCCAAAAATTAGCAGATAATAAACTCAACGTACAGGGCTTCATGGTATTAACGGCATTTTTTATCCTGTTGCTGGTTAATTTTGTGCTGTTTTCCTGGCTCGGTACCTCCAATGCGCAGTTAGCGATGCAGGCCGGCCGGACAGCCCAAAGCACCACCGATATGCAAGGCATAAGTGATACCATCAAACAGAAAGAGGGCCTGCTCCATATTTTGGGATGGGAAGAAGGGATCAATAAAAGCGCCCTGGTCGACCAGGTAGCTGCAATGTTGCCTCCGGAACTCACCTGGAAGGAAGTCGCTATTGATCCCATCGACCTCAACTCCACGCGTGCACAGAAATCACTGAACTTTTACAACCGCGAGATCAGGGTCACCGGTTATTCGGAAAAGATCATCCCGGTCAACGAATGGATAGCCAGGGTAAAAACGAAAACCTGGGTAAAGAACATCCAGCTGGCGAGTTACACCTATAACGGTGAAATAAATACAGGGCAATTCACCGTAACCCTCAATTATTGAAATGCTGAACCAACTGCCCATAAAAAGACCGTATTTGCTGATCGCAGCTTCCATATTGCTGCTGATCATCAGCTACCAATTTGCTTTTAAGAAAACCATCGAAGCATGGCAGGTACATAGCCATTTAAAAAAGGAACTGTCACAATCCACCGGTTTAGACTTACAGCCAGTTTATCTTAACCGTAAAAACCATAACCTTGACCTGATCATCAGCCGCTATAAAACGGATACCGTCGCCTTCCGCAGCAGCGCCATCAGCGCTATTGCTTCTATTGCCGAAAAAGAAAACGTAAAGCTAAGCGATGTGCCTACCCAGGACCCGTCCTATCACACCGGCAAATTCATCGTTCAAAAACTAAGTTTTGAGGGGGATTATTTTGCCTTGGCTAAAACGCTGGACCGGCTGCAATCCGCCCAGGCGATTGGGGTATGCCGCTCAGCTGTTTTTAGGCTAATTACGAAAAGAACCAGTACGGATGAGGTTAAAAAAATTGTGCTCGAGGTGTATTTGGAAACGATAAAGTAATTTACACAGCGATAAATATTTATTAAAAAAAATATTTGTTTTTGTAATATTAATGGTTATCATTGTTTCAACTAAACGTCCTTTTGATTATAAACTTTATCGCAAGCATGAATTGTTAAATCGTCTCAATTCACTTTCCGGTCATTTTTTTAACACTTTTAATTTTTTAAGCCCCTATTTATTGGTTTATCTAGTTTGCAATAAACTGGTAGAAGATACTTTTTATGCAAAATGATAAGGGATAAGAAAAAAAATACCGCAATCCGATTAATTTAATTGTCGGCATGCATTAGAGCGAATGCGTATGAAAATAATGAGATATAGGGACATTGGAAAGATGCAACGACAACATACGCGCCTAAAATACCGAAACGCTGACAAAGCCCTTAACGGCCTTAATGTCGCTAGAAATGAAACACCAAAACACTAAGAACAGAAAATTCGCTGATACTTAGTTCGGCCATATTTGTTGAATAAACCATATTTTAAAACCATAACGCTTTATTATTAAGACCTTGATTTTAAATTTAAAAAAAACCGAACTCAAAGTTTAAACAAATTAGGCATTTTTTTAATTTTTTTTCCTGCTCCGAAACCTGAATTCTTGAATTTATAACCTAAATATATTATACATATAACATGCAAAAGTTATTTTCAGCAACCTTTTTATTGCTCACTTTTTTTCAACTATCAATGGCGCAGACCGCCCTTCAATTTCCTGCGACAACCCCGCCCAATGCGGCATCCTTTACACAATATAGCAAGGTTCCTGTTGGTGAATTTACCGGCATTGCCGATATTAAAGTACCTCTTTATGATATTAAGGTAGATAACCTGCACATACCTGTTTATTTGTCTTATTATGCAAAAGGCGTGCAGCCGAATGTGCATTCAGGCTGGGTGGGGACGGGCTGGAGCCTGACAGCCAATGGCGTAATTACCCGAAAAATGAATGGATTGCCCGATGAATGCCAGGACGACAGGATAATTGGGTATGGCAGCACCGGTAATTATATTAACCATAATTTAGGGTGGTATTACAGTATAAACCGTATCCCATTACAGGGATCGTCATGGGCAAGTATAAATAATATCAACGAGTATTGTGGAAGCGCTTACGGTAATCCGCCAGGTGTTATTACCGACAGCTCACCCGATGAGTTTGACTTTAGCATTAATGGAATAAGCGGGGCTTTTTTCCTGGGCGAAGATGGAAACTGGAAGGTCCGTTCTGCAGGGGGCGAAACCATCGCCGTGCAGGCGACTTTAGGCGCGGATACGCTACAAGATTTTCCGTTGGGTGTTAGTGATTATTCGCCTCAAGCGTACCAGAACCAGGCGGTCATCAGGAATACCTTTACACAGTTTACGCTCATAGCAGGCGACGGCACCCGGTATATATTCGGCAAGGCTGCCTCGAACGGTCCGAATACCAGTATCGATTTCAGCCGGATGACGGCATCGGGTAACGACAATAACAACGGTGTTTTACCCGTTGCCTGGCACATTACGGAAATCGATCTGCCCAGCGGGAAAAAGATTAGTTATACCTATTTTCGCGATGGTCACCAGTTTTCTTACAGTTCGACCTACAGCAGCGTTTACCAGGGTTCGACAGCTGCGGTTCCGCCGTACATTACAAACCTTTTCCTGGGCCTTTCCAGCTACACAAACTCGGCGACTACAACGACCAGCGCTAACCTAAACATGTCGGTGTCGGACCCGGTGTACCTGCAGAGCATAGTGTTTCCCGAAGGACAGCTGGTATTTAATTCCACTCCGTCGCGCGAGGTGGACACGGTCGAGGTTCAGCCGTCGGGATTGCCAATTTTAAAAGATATAATTACTCATCAATCCACTGGTGAAGGCGCGGATAACTTTTTTACGTATGTAGACCTGGACATGAATATTAATACTTTCCATTCAAACATTTATGAGCCGCATCAAACCAATTTCAATACACAGAGTGTACCTATATCCAACTGGTACAAGTTGAATGATATTGAATTGGATGACTATAATGGTAAAAAACTAAAAGATATAAAGTTAATGTATACTAAGGATGTGTGTACACGGCTGTTTTTAAGTTCGGTACAGGAATACGGTTATTACAATAATACCGGCGGCGTCAGTTTGCCTCCTTATACCTTTACTTATAACGCAATGGCGCTTCCGCCATATGCTTCACTCCATACGGACCATTGGGGATTTTATAACGGCCCGGCCAGCGTCCATGCTTTCCCGGCTTTACAGGTTGACGCCCATAATTTCGTTACTACAAACTTTCAGAAGTTATATTATAACTTCCGTCAGCCTGATACCAATTACGTCCAAGCCGGTATCTTGACTAAAATAGTCTTTCCGACGGGCGGCTACAGCCAATTTTCCTACCAGCCCAATACTTATCGTAAATGGGTCGGTGGATTGCCGCCCACCGTTACTACGCAGACTGCCGACTCCGTAGGTGCAGGGGTGAGGGTATGGAAAATAGTAACGACAGATAACGCCAATCTCACACCAGTCACCTATGTATATAATTATGCGACCGATTTAACAAGCAATATATCAAGCGGGGTATTGGGAATGCAGCGCCCCACCTATTCAGATGTCGGCAGTACGCTTACTTTCAAATGGGGTGTCAAGGGGGCTATACTAAGCACAACTGAAAATGTAAATTACAATTTCTGGAGCACGAATGCGGTATATCCATCCCAAAACGATGATGGAAACATTGTTACTTATAGTAATGTGATCGAGCGCCAAAGCGGCAACGGCACTTACAACGGCATGAAGGTAAGCGTATTTTCAAACCATGACAACGGATATGCCAACAATCCGCCAGACATGGCCGAATGGACCTTCGTTAACGAAATGGATCTTTATCATTACAGCGACCGTGCCTTTGAAAGGGGCATGTTGCTGTCGGAGACCACCTACGACCAAAACAATAACCCGATCAAAAAAATACAGAATACCTATAATACCGATACGACCAGGTTTAACATTTTTGCACGATCTATCTATTCTTCGATCCGGATGCAGAGCCTTGCTAATGTTTATGGGACTGCTCAGCCTTTTCCGGTATACTTTACCCGCAACTCCGCTATCCGGAATTATGTATTCTACCCGTTTCTGCAGCAAACGGTAGAAACGGTCTATGCCACTGACGGCAGCGGGAGCCATGTGGGGACCACGAAAAATTTCGCGTACGATCCGAACTGGAACGGATTTGCAGGCACCAAAAATTTAATACAAACACAAAAGACAGACAGTAAGGGTCAAACGGTGACGAATAAAGTCCGTTATCCGCTTGACTTTAGCTTATCAGGCATAACATCGAACAACGTCAGTAATAGCGATATTTTCACCCAGGGGTTGTTTAATCTGCAAAGCAACTTTTATGCAGTGTCTACGCCCGTTGAAAGTATCGGGCAGTTCACAGACATTAACGGCAATGTCAAAACAACCGGTGCGATGCTGAATTCATTTGACAGCAATTTACCTTTTCCGGCGATCAGCTACAAAGCTGCGATTACCAATCCTTCAACGGCTTTACTTCAAACTGGCGTCACGATCGCGCCCAATGGTTCGGGGATTCAGTTTGGGACGCTTAGTAAAGACGCGACTTATGAGCCCCGTACCTATGTGGACCACTACGATTCTTATGGGAATATTATACAGGAACATACAGCAAATGGCGCGAACCAGGCTTACCAGTGGGGTTATAATCACGAGTATTTGGTCGCGGTTGTGAAGAATGCCGCAGAGGACCTGACAACAGACACCACCATTACCAATGGTACCGGTTATGGCGATGTATATCCACCAGCCAGCGGTTCAGGTCCCTACACAAGTTCTTTTACGGCAACCGCCGGGGGTAATATTCCGCTTAGCCTTGCGTTTTCAAGCTATCGCGGACAGGCAAACAACTGCGCTGTGGTTGTTTGTACAATAAATGGAACGACCACTTCCGGAGCCAGTTTTAACAGTAACCAGGTTCAGCTATGCGTGTATGCGGGTGGCCCTGCCTGCAGTACCGTACCAAGCACAGGCAGCATCGCGATTCCGGCGGCAGGAAACTACACCCTAAATGTTTCATACTTATTTAACCCGACACTATCTTCCGGGGTTACTGTATACGTAGCTTATAGCTACGCCAAAACAAATACGACGATTACCACGACCGGTGTCAACGATGTTTTTTATGATAGTTTCGAAGAGGGTGACGGGAACAGTGCACTTAACGTAAGTAAAACAGGGCACTACAGCTTTATCGGTACGGCGTCCCTGCCATATACTCAAAATATGAACAACCTTGATACCGGCAAATACACACTCAGCTATTGGCTATTGTCAGGGGGTACATGGACACTGCAAACCAGCACGGTGCCTGTAACAACCAGCTCATACTCTGTCAGGATCATAGGACAAATCGATGATGTGCGTTTTTACCCGGCAAAGGCGATGATGACCACTTACACGTATGATCCGCTTGTAGGGATGACCAGTTCAACAGATGAGAAAAACCAGGTCACCTATTACGACTACGACAGTCTGCTGCGGATGATGAGTGTCCGCGATAAAGACGGTAACATCATTAAACACTTAGATTATCACTACCAGGGACAATAAACCAGACCTTATAAACCACGAACATGCAAACTACTTTGACTTCAAGGCTTAAACATTTGGTTTATGCCTTTCTCATCCCGATCCTGGCCGGTCTGGATGCAAATGCACAAACAACTTTAAATACGACGCCAGGTTCTGCACAGAATTATATTTTAGTTACCACACCCCAGGTATCCGGGTTGACGCTTTCCAGCTATTCATCTGCATTGCCTTGCACCTATACCACCACGCAGGTGAAGCAAACCATACAATACTTTGATGGCCTCGGCCGGCCGCTTCAAACGGTACAGGTAAAAGGTTCTCCGGTGCTTAAGGACCTGATCCAGCCTTTTGCCTATGATCAATTCGGACGCGAAGCAACTAAGTACCTGCCTTATTCGGTCACCAATACGGCCTCGCCAGGCTTATACCAGTCATCGGCCATAACCGCCCAGAAATCTTTTTATACGTCACCACCGATGGGGGTAACCGCCATTGCTTCACCTTATGCAGGTACAGCTTTTGAGCCGTCTCCTGAGAATAGGATTATTGAACAGGGTGCACCCGGTAATTCCTGGCAGCTTACCGGCAGCGGTGTTTTAGGCAGTGGACGCACGGTAAAAACGGTATTGACGGCTAACAATGCAACGGTGATGACGGATACCGCCCATAGCTTGATTGTCCAGATGTATTCGGCTACGGTAAACGGCGATGTTAATCAAACGCGTACACTGACTTTGCCTACCGGTTCGGCAAACGGGGGGGTAACCTATTACCCGGCGGGAGCGCTCGAAGCAACTATAATGCGCAATGAGAACTGGACAAACGGCAAAGGTGGAACCACAGAGGAATACAAAGACAATGACGGACACCTGGTATTGCGGCGCACCTTTAACTACACAGGTGGCGTTTTGCAGATACTTAGTACCTATTATGTGTACGATGACCTGGGCGACCTGGCCTTTGTCCTGACCCCAGCATCAGGCGCCGACAGCGGTATACCCGCACAAAGCGTGTTAGATGCCTATTGTTACCAGTACAGGTATGATGGTCGCGGCCGTTTAACACAGAAAAAGTTGCCCGGCCAAGGATGGCAATATATGGTTTATAACACTTTGGATCAGGTTGTAGCCACCCAGGATGCCAACCAGCGTAACCATGCCCCGCAGCAATGGTTATTCACCGATTATGACGTCTTCGGGAGAAAGATAACAACCGGCGTATGGACAAATACCTCAAGTGCAGCCGGCACGTCGTATCTTACCAGCGTACAAAGTTTGTACACAGCACAGACCACGCTTTGGGATGGGACTACCACGACCGGCAACGGCTATACTAATACAGCAATACCGCAAGGGACATCAGGAACCATAGCGCAATACCTCACAGTGGATTATTACGATAACTATACTTACCCCGGTGCGCCGTATAGTTCATTAACACCAACAACTACTAACCCAACGCCCACCGATTTACCAACCGGTACCCAGACCGCAGTAATTAAAGCTGACGGTACCTATAACGGCATGTTATGGAATGTGCCTTTTTATGACTATCTCGGTCATGTAGTGCAAAGTAATAAGGAGTATTACTTGAGCGGTTCCGCGAATACAACTAACTATGATGTTATACAAACGGTTTACAACTTTGATAATACGGTATCAACTGCAACCAAAAAGCATTATGCCGCCGGAGCATTGGCACTGACAGAAGCCATGACGTATAAATATGACCAGGTGGGCCGCAAAATACAAAGCTGGGAAGCAATAACAATCGGTAGTAATACACCCAATGCAAGCATTTTGCTTAGCCAGACAGACTATAACGAAGTCGGACAAGTGATGACTAAACACCTCCACAGTACCAATAACGGGACCAGTTTTATTCAAAATACAAGCTATACCTATAACGAAAGGGGGTGGCTAAACGGCATAAACAACCCTGCTACGGTAAGTGCAACCCAGGTATTTGGCGAACAACTGACCTACAACAGTGGTACATTGCCACAGTATAATGGCAATATATCTGGCATCAGCTGGGAAACTATGGTGCCAGCCGGGCAGGGATTAACCCAACTACTGCAAAGCTATGCTTACTCGTACGATAATGTAAACAGGCTTACGCTGGCTAATTACACTACTGCCGGAGCTGTTGGAAAGTATAACGAACAGGTGGCTTACGACATGGTGGGCAACATCAATACATTAAAACGGACAAATACTACAACGGCAAATACTTACCTGAATAATTTTACGTATAATTATACCCCGGCAACAGGCAACCAGTTACAAAGCGTTACCGACGTAGGCACCAACGCTCAAAGTAGCACGTACGCTTACGATCTGAATGGTAATTTGAATAAGGACACCCGTAACCAGGTAACTAATATCACCTACAACTTGTTGAACCAGCCGGAGACGGTCACCCGGACTCCTGGTAATGTTGCTTATACATATGATGCTGCCGGCGAGAAACTGGAAAAAGTATCGGGGGGAATAATCCGCGACTATGCAAACGGGATGGAATATAACAATGGCACCATTGAATTTGTGACATCGGAAGAAGGCAGGGCGATACCCAATGGCACCACTTACACCTTTGATTATTACCTGAAAGACCATTTAGGTAATGTAAGGGCGGCCGTACAACAGAACGGCACAATTATACAAGTGCAGGATTACTATGCATTTGGCGCGGAGATGAACCCCGGCAATTCGCTCGGCCCTTCTCCCGCTAACCAATACAAATATGCTGATAAAGAAAAACAGGTGGAAACAGGAGATATCGATTACGGTGCAAGGTTCTATGACCCGGTCATTGCGAGGTGGACGAGCGTGGATCCGCTGGCGGAAAAGTTTAGAAGGTGGTCGCCTTACAATTACGTAGATGAGGATCCTATAAGGTTAACTGATCCTGATGGGATGGGTCCATGTCCGCCGTGTGATGTTCCTAGCGGAGGCGGCATTTATAATATGCCAAGGAGTGTTGGTGGACATATAGTATCTACTCAAACATTTAATAAAAATACTTCCGGCAAAGGGGTGAGTATAAAAGCTAGTGTCAAATTGAGCGCTGGGCTACAGGCAAGGGCTGTGGCTGGACCTCTTGCAAAAGTGGATTTGAATGTTGCTTCTGTGACTTTAGGGAAAGTAGAGACCAAGTTTGACGGTTCGAAAATGACCCAAGCGTCAGCCACAGGGCTTAACAAGACATGGGATCTAAAAAACGGGACTAGTAAAGTCGACTCCAAAGGCGTCGATGTATATAGCTCTTTGGGAGCTAATGTCTTCCAAACTGGCGTCGAGGGGAGCCTGAATCAGCAAATAAACTCTAATATGGTCTCATCAAATGGTTCGTCAGAAATAAAGGTGAAAGCTGCTGGTCTAACTAGGACATTTGATCCGGAAAACGGAATGGCTCAAAAAGGCCATGATAATGTCACTTTTGATTTAGGAATAGCATTAATTTTGGGGGTAGATCTTCATATCGAAATAGAATAATGAAAACAAAAGTAATAAACATCGTGGAAGTAATATTATTCCTATCTTTTGATTTAGTGTATTTTCTTCAAAGTAGGAATATCATAAAAGTCGGTTGGACATTGTTAATATTATATTTGTTGTTGGGAATATTGTATTTCCCTTTAGGCTTCTATACTTTGAGGTCTTCCAAGTTCGACCGTGTGTATTCCGTGCTGTATGGCTTACTGTTTAGCGTAAGCCTAACAGGTGTTTTTTTTGCATTTATGAATGTGGATCTATCGATACTTCTTTTAATGCTTTTAATCGTATTGTATATAATGGCCGCTTCAGTTCCTTTAATTTTACATTATATTTTGAGGCGAGATTGGTTGCCGATAATTATTTTTTCCGATAGAGGAACTACTGTTAGATGGCTGGTATACTTTGTTTTTATGATCTATGCTTTATATGCTTATAATTGGAAGAGTTGAAGCTGGTAGTGTTTCAATCCTGTTGGTAATTTACAATTAGGTGATAATCCACTGTGCGTAGTTTGCGGGGAATGCTGTCCGAAGACATAGTCTTCGGAATACTATGCCTGTAGTTTGTAACTACAGTAACGCCGACTAAGGGTAGTGTATTAAAGCTGAAGGAATATAGCTTTGCAAACCAAAATTCGTTGTAATGTCAAGTGCGTACAGTTTGGGTATTTCTGACTTTAGCACAGAATAGTAAGACACCGAATCAGGCGGGGCGGTGCCCGATCCTGAAAGTATTGTCCGGCGAAAGGTAGCCTCAAAGATGCGATTGGGAAGGCGATCTGAACTGTAAACGGTATCAGCTGTATCCATATTGAAGTTATACAAGCCCTTTGTTGTTCCGACGAGCAATGCATTGCTGAAGGTGCCCAGACGCATCGTGAAATCGACGC
>Ga0206964_10154_pt1 | contig 21776 bp, 21 predicted proteins | sample Alteio_BWOrgHeat_25_FD_152980 | JGI IMG/M metagenome (GOLD analysis project Ga0206964, IMG submission 152980) | Enriched cells from forest soil in Barre Woods Harvard Forest LTER site, Petersham, Massachusetts, United States -... | ecosystem: Environmental > Terrestrial > Soil > Temperate forest >...
TGCAAGCACAAGGGTGGCCGTGAACAGGCTCCGAACTCGCGCAGTCTTGAACATTTGATGAAAGTTGTGGCTCACTTCTTTGTTCTCCAATTTTCTTGTGTTATTTCAAGTGTTTAAACATCGACGTAATTCACTCGGTGCTTCTCACTTGAGCTCTGGAATGCCGGCAGCGAACCAAACTCCAGCTCCGGCTCCATTTCGGATGAGCAGCACCGGTGTATCGCAGGAAGTCGGGGGAGCGGGAGACAAAACCTCGTCGATTCTAAAGTCTCCGTCCGCATCGAGGGCCACTCGATTCGAGCTGTGGACCGTGGCCGTGTTAGCGGCACCGCAGAACAAAGTGGCGAAAACGCTTGCTCCAGCGTTGGTCCCGATACCATTTCCGGCGGCAAGCAGAAGACCGCGTCCCTTGACTCTGATTCGTCCTTCGTAGTTCACATCCGCGCTCAGGTCCGCGATTCGCCAAGGCCCTGCAGGATTGATACCGCGTACGACGTTAAGGGTGGCAATTCCATTCGCGGCAACACCGGTAACAGGAATGACCCCGATGCCGCCCCTGAATTTCAGGTATGTTGATTCTTGAGCGGATGCCATGCCAGAGACACCCAGTACAAGAGCTAGCAGGAGTACGAAAGCGAGGGTTGTATACGCTCTACCGTTGAGGAACTTTGTACTGCAATTCTTATTCACATCATTCTCCTTTTTCAGTTTGTGAAACAGTTCGCGCTCGCATGCTGCTCCGATCCTCTTCGTAGCTATTGTCATAAGCTTTACGCGTTGGAACTGTCTTGATCACGATCTGAGGCTATTCGTAGCCCTTGTACGAGTCATAATGTAGAGGTCATGTTGGCGTGATGTTTTGGTGGTGAACCTACAGACCGAGGTCTGCGGCCGGCCATGCTGTACTCGGCTCATTTCTGAGACGACATTGGTCCGGATTACCGCCATCGCAGGCGGACACGGCTATGAAGGACGCCAAATCACTGCAGAAAGCAAGTCTGCGGTGCCATTGAACGGGATATGAATGCGGTTGTATTTGCGATTCCCCTCCATCACATCGAGAGAGTAGCCTTGGCTTTAGAGCAAGTCATGACGAAGGGGTCACGTTAAAGTCATGTTTGAGTCGTTTAATCCGACGAGGACGCATTAAATCCTCTCTTTGATGTCGGGGTCTTGACTATGTTCTGCAAATGGTTGCGCCACTGAATTCGCCGGGCTAATCAAAGTGGAAGCTATTGTCGCAATGGCGGTGCACAATCCAAGCTGCAAAAGAGATCGTTTTTGGGAAATTTCGGCTTGATCTCACAAACGAGTGTCTGTGGCAAGGCGCCCGCTCGATTCCTCTGCGCCCAAAAGCTTTCGCGGTATTGAAACTGTTGCTTGAGCAACCCGGACAACTTGTCAATAAGCAACAGATCTTGGACGCAATTTGGCCTGGCACTTTCGTAGGTGACGCCGTCCTCAAAGACAACATTCGTCAATTGCGTGAGGCGCTGCGCGACGACGCCGGATCACCTATCTATATCGAGACCGCACATCGACGCGGCTACCGATTTATCGGGAAGCTCACCGCGTCAGTCCCGGACCAGAGTCTCAGCGCAGCTGCGCAGGTACCACCTTTGCAACTGACTCCTGATAGGGCCGCACTTACCTCTACATTTGTAAATGGAGTTCTGGGTCGCGATACTGAGTTAGCCAGGTTGCGAGGTTGGCTAGAGCGGACTCTCGCCGGAAAACGTCAAACTATCTTTGTTACTGGTGAACCTGGAATCGGGAAGACCACTATTGTTCAGGCATTCCTTGAACAAGCCACTCAAGTCCCGGGAATACTTGTGGCGCGGGGACAATGCCTGGAGCAGTATGGCGCGGCTGAAGCCTATCTGCCCGTCCTCGATGGATTCTCGAGGCTTTGCCGTTCACATCACGGAGCACAGGTGCTGGACATATTGCGACAAGAGGCGTCGGCTTGGCTAGCCCAGATGCCTTCCTTGGTTCCGGAATCCGAAAGAGCAACCTTGCGAACGCAGGCTACCGCCACAACGCGTGAACGGATGCTTCGCGAGATGGCCGAAGCGATCGAGACTCTGACATCGGAATCTCCCCTGCTGCTGATTTTAGAGGACCTACATTGGAGCGATTACTCCACGCTTGACCTGGTTGCCTATTTGGCACGGCGGCAAGATCCTGCGCGGCTCATGGTCATCGGCACATATCGGCCAGTCGACGTGATCGTAGGTGACCACCCCCTGAAAGAAGTAAAACGCGAACTTCAAGCCCACGGTCTGTGCCACGAACTTCCGCTGGAATTTCTCGGCGAAGATGCGGTCGCCCAATACGTGCAGGCGAAATTCCCTCGACATCAATTCCCCAGAGGATTTCACCATGTGATCTTCGGACGCACAGAAGGCAATCCGCTCTTTTTGGTCAATCTTGTGGAGTATTTGATCGATCAAAAATTTGTCATTGAAGACCAAGGGGTATCAAAGCTAGGCGTTGCCTTAGCGGAAATCGAACAAGGAGTTCCTGCAAATCTGCGCCAACTGATCGAAAAGCAGATCGAGCGACTTAACCCCGATGAACGGATGGTGCTCGAGGTGGCAAGTGTTGCTGGAGCGGAGTGTTCGTCCGTGGCAATTGCCGCCGGACTTGGGATGTCGATCGAATGGGTCGACCAGCAATGTGAGCAACTAGCTCGACGGCATCGATTTTTGTCGTCTGCGCGGCTGGCCGAACTGCCGGACGGAACCATGACACCGCGTCGCCGTTTCATTCACATCCTCTATCGCGACGTACCTTACCGGCTGATCCCACTGCTCCGCCGCTCGCAAATTCACCAACGTATTGCCGAGTGCGGAGTCGAGGTTTACGGTGATCGTGCGAACGAAATTGCCACTGAACTGGCCATGCATTTCGAACAAAGCCGCGACTGGCCACGCGCCCTTGAACACCTTCTCCAAGCAGCGGAAAACGCCGCGGCGCGTTCCGCCCACCACGAAGCGATCGACCTTGCCAACCGAGGTCTGGAAACAATCAAACTCCTCCCCAATGCTGCCGAGCATGCAAAGCACGAAATGAAACTGCGCATGATCTTGATTGCCTCGATGATGGCGATCAAGGGATTCGCTTCAGCGGAGGTGGAAGAAATCAATGCGCGTGGACGCGAACTCTTCTGGCGCCACGGTCCTTCGCCAGAGTTGTTCTACATGCTGTGGTCGCTGAATTTTTACCAGCAGTTCTCAGGGGAAATGCATTCATCGCTGGGGGTTTCACATCAGCTCATGCAGGTGGCTGAGGAGCTCAAGGATGGAGGGCTGATTATGGAATCGCATCGCTCCATAGGCGCGGTGCTTGTCTTGTTAGGCCGATGCTCCGAAGCACTTCAGCACCTTGAAAAAGGCATAGCACTTTGCGCTAGACATCACAATCAGCGCGACCGTGTTTTCGTTGGCTTCGAAAGCAAAGTGATGCTCGAGTGCTTTTCTGCCCTGGCACTTTTGGATCTTGGCTACCCCGATCAGTCCGCTGAAAAGGCGGCTGCAGGTTTGGCACTCGCGCGAGAACTTGATCATCCCCAAACGTTAGTTGTAGCCGGACATATCGCGGCGCAGCTCCATCAGGCGCGGGAGGAGGCCTCATTCTCCTATGAACGCGCCAAAGAGGCGATGGAACTCGCAGACGAGTATGGTTTGACAGTTTGGGTGACATACGGTTTGATAGAGCTCGGCTGGGCCATAGCAGAACTGGGAAATCCACAAGATGGAATCGAGAAGATGCAGAGGGGGGTGGCGGAATACGAAGCCACGGGCGCAAGACTCCGATCCCCGTATTTCCTGGGATTGCTGGCTGATCAACTAATTAAGACTGGACGCGTAGAAGAAGGAATTCTAACGATCACCAAGGCGTTAAACCTAGCTGAGCAGACGGGGGAACGGTATTTGCTTGCCGAGCTTCATCGTATTAAAGGCGAACTATTCATGAAAAGCAGCGAACTAAACCATTCAGCGAACGACTCACCTCGATCAACAGCTCTTTCTCAGGCGCGGGCGTGTTTCGCTGACGCCATCGCAATCGCACAGCAGCAGGGAGCGAGATCGTGGGAGTTGAGAGCCGCATTGAGCATGCACCGTCTTGATCTGATGCTTGGGAATACAAACCTTACGCAACTTGCGGAGATTTATTCCTCCTTCACCGAAGGCTACGAGACTGCCGATCTACGCCTGGCCAGAGGCTATCTCGAAGTTGCTCCCTTGGAATGACATGCCCAAAATTCCGACAGCGGGTTCGGTCCCGCTATTCCTGCGACAAGCAACCTGCTCCGAACACTTCATCCCTCCGGCATCAATCACCGAAACAAGACCGATAAGCTACCAATACATCACACATTGATTGCAGCGTAGCCGTAATCTCCGAAGGTGATGCGATGCGCTTTCGTTGTACGACTTGGACCAGCGACCAAACCGGATAAGGGCAGGTTCGAAGGCCTGGTAGAAGAGGTCGACACAGGGAAAGAGCGGAGGTTTTGCTCCAGTGAAGAACTCCTCAAATTTCTGGGGGAATGTTTCACGACTGCTACAGGAACCGACACCGTAGGAGAAAGCACTCTGCCGGAATGCGGGGGAAATCCCGATGAGAATTGATGCAGATTTGCCAATTACGAGGAGAGGACAACGCATGATTCTGGATAAAGCAAACCCGATCACGATCCGGCTCGTTTCCATTTTTGAACCCGTCCGCAATCTGCCGGTCCCGGACCCTGGTTCGCGAGTGCCTGTGTTGAACTGGGCCCAGGCGACGCAGGGCTTCGGCTCTGCCCTTCATGCCAGCCCGGCTAACCACATCGATGCGGATGCTTATCAGATTGCTCTCATCCCGATTGAGATTGGTAAGGATGGTACGTCATTGCTTTCGCCACAGGGTGGCGGCGTGGGCCTGCTCCTGCCCCTGACCTGGAGAGATATTGCATCGCAGAGCAATAATCATCCCAGCCATCCAGATCGTTCGCATCCGGAAAGCGTCGCCGAGTTCGGTGAAGTCCGGATCAATTTTTTGACCATGGAAGTTTACCGCTCCAGACAGCTGCTAACCTTCACCGCCATGGAGTTCAAGACACTCAAGTTTTTGGTATTGAATCCGTTTCGAGTTCTTTCCCGGGATAAACCAGCGACGATCGAAATATCTATCCCCGAGAAACGGCAACATGAAGCCGGAAGCTTGGAATCGGCCTATGTATGTCCTGCGATACGGCGGAGATACACTTTGTGGATACCTTGAGGCGAATGCAACGCACGTTGCACTCCAACCACATCCGGCATCGGACGTTCCGCGCTTCGTCTTTCCGCTTGGACACATACAGATATTGGGTCGTATCACTGCAGTTGCTTCGCCACTCTAAAGTTCCGACTTTCGCTAAGCACGGCCGTTTTCACTCCGCTGCAGCTATCGCAAGAGAAGCTTGCATCAGTGCGGTCTTCAGAACTTCGTCAGACGCGCTCAGGCTATATTTGCGGGAAGCATGAGCATTGGGCGCTAGGTAACTCTCGGAGCCGGTGCCGCGAACGCCAAGGCCGCGGCGTTTGCCTTGGCTACGATCTCCCGTAGAATAGTCTCGCCATCACGATTCTTGAAGGGGGAGATGTGTCATGGCTCGCCAAAATCATTCCGGAATCGTGCGACGGATTCAAGTATTGCTCTCCGCCTTTCTCCTGCTTTATTGTGAGCTGGCGAAGCTCTGTGCAGCTCCGTCTCAGGGCGGCCCCGTCGCCTACGAGCTGCGGTACGTCGGTGCAAATGATCCTCACGTAAGCATCCGCATGACTCTGCCAAGCCCAGTTCCTGCTCCCTCCGCTCTCGTAATTCCCCGATCGTATCCGGGCGGATACTCGTTTATTCCTTACGACGACTTTGTGGAGAACGTTAGTGCTCTTTCTCCGGAGGGCGAATCCATCAAATGCAAAAAAGACGCGGACGGACCACGTTGGTCCATTGGCCAAGAGGGTGAAAGGATTTCTAGAATCGAATATCAGGTGAATGTCAGCCGAATGGAGGATCGGATTCGCGATTCCGTGGAGTCTTCCAAGATTCGCAAGGACTACGTCGGACTCCTAGGTTATTCTGTATTCGGCTATATCGATGGTTTGGAGCAATCCCCAATCACTTTGCAAGTGGATGGGCCTGAGGAATGGCCTGTCTTGAGCACTCTCGATCCGCCCGCCACGGTGCCAAGTAGTACTGCGAAGGCGCGTGCTGCCAACTACGACATTCTTGCCGATTCTCAGGTGGTGATGGGGCCGGCTGTGCAGTTCCGGGAACTGACCGGCAAGATTGACCTGCTGATGGCGGTGTATTCAGAAGGAAACGAGGATGTGGATGCCGAAAGCAAGCTGGCGCGCGAGGCCCTAGACCGCGTTCAGGAGTACTTCGGCGACACGCCGTTTCCGACCTATACTGTGCTGCTCGAATTGCTTCAGCCGCGTGAAGGCCACGAATATAACTTCAGCCAGGAACACGATACGAGCGGCACATTCAGCCTTTCAGTAGACGGCGCCACGAATGCACACTCGCCCGAGTCCCACCATTACTCCGCGCTCTTCAATTATGCGCACCACATGGCACATTCCTGGGTGCCGAAACGTGTCTGGGGCGTCGGCTATCGGCCGTTCAACTGGGAACTGACTCCGGTGATTGAGACCATCTGGTTCAACGAGGGATTCGGACGCTATGCAGGGATACAGGCGATCATCGCAGGACTGCCGGAGGAAGAGCGAAAGACCCGGCGCGAACGCGTAATCACGCGGACGAGAGGCATCCTCAACGACGCTCCGCCTTTCATCAAACGCATGCCAATGACCCTGCTTTCGCAGGAAGCCTCGTTTCTCTATGCCGCAGACTTCCGCACTGGAATGAACATTTTCGGGCGCGGCTTCCTCATGGCGACGGACATGGATGATCGCATTCAGGCTCAAACGGGAGGTAAGAAGAGCTTGCGCGACGCGTTTCGTGCGTTGCTGGCCTGGAGCGCCACGAATCAGCGCGCGATCCAGGTCGGAGAAATGACACGGATCATATCCGAGTCGACCGGTGTCGACGTCCAAGACATCGTCGCGCGTTGGATGGAAGCGCCATTGCGATAAATCGAGCTCGATTGGACGTGTCGGTGCGCGGCCTGAGCTTCAATTGAGCAGCATGTTAATTTACTGGGCCAGCGCTCCAGCGGCGATTCCTTTGTCAAGAGTAAAAGTAGAGCCAACCGCGCCCACGACTGCCGTGCGGCGCGTTAGCCCGGCGCGCTGCCGCAGGCGGTACACCGCTTCTATGCCAGTGCAATGTGCGCCCAGCAGGTTGGCGACTTTGAATTGCCTGAACTCGTCACCGGTCCAGTTCAGCTGCTCATCGCTTGCCGGGAATAGATGCAACCCGCCGATCACCGCGTCTACGTCGCGCCCTGGAAATTTCGTCGCCGCATCGGTCAGAATGTTGACGATGCCGGCATGGCCACACCCTGTCACCACCACCAGGCCTCGCGTCGTATCCAATACCAGCGACTGATCCTCGGGTATGGTGTCTTCCACCAGGCCATCCGGGGTTTGTACCTTTCCGCTCACACTCCAATTACGCTCCGGATGCTTCCGCGGAACAGGACCGGTGAGCCAGGCGCCGGGGAAGATGTCCGCGCCCCCAGAGTGCTCGACGAATCGCCCTCCTGTGGCTTCGTATTCTCTTCGAATCGCAATCATCGGGTTGCTTTCTCCCTGGGCCGACGGCCGGCTATAGAAGATTCCCTTGGCGACATATACGACGGACAGCGCGGCCGGATTCTTTTTCATCATCGCGCGGCGCAAAGTCAGCAAGCCACCCACGTGGTCGTCGTGGTTGTGTGTAAGGATCACTTCCTGCACGCCAGAGAGATCGACATTCATCTCGCGGGCGTTTTGCAACACTGTCTCAGGACGCGCACCAGTATCCAGGAGAATCCGATGTCCATCGACTTCGATCAGCGCAGAAAAACCCCACTCGCCAATACCGGTTGGCTCTGCGACCAGCATAGTGGAAAGCAAGGTCACTTCGAGCGCACGAATCTGTGGCCTAGAAGCACTTGGTGCTTGGACGGAAGGTCCGGCCCGTAAGCTCCTCGTCACAGCTGCAGGTATACAACTGAGCAGGAAAGCAGCAATGACCAGTACTCGCCATAAATCGCGCTTCATGTCTGACCCCCGCCACCGTGAGAACCTCACCAGCTTACCATTGCCTCCATCGCTAAACTGGAGGATGGCTCCGCCGCTCTGGAGAATCTTTGAGGATTCCCGGCATATCCTGGGCGCTCATATCATTTATTGGCTTGACCTGATTTCAGCGCTTCGGCTGCTCGCATGAATACGTTTCGTAGTAGGGTTTTATCTCTCTCGCTGAGCACGGCGATAAATGGCAGCGGATCGGAGATGCGCTCAAGAAGGCGACCTCACAATGACTCTCCATTCTTTGTCAGCGCGATGAGCTTCACTCTCCGATCTTTCGGATTACTGAGCCGCTCGATGAGACCACGCTGTTCGAGCCTGTCAACCAGTCCCGTCACGTTGGAGTCGTGACAATGAAGGCTGCGCGCAAGGGCGATCATCGATAACCCGGACCATGTTGACGTCGTCATCCACAACTATCGCTGGCGTCTGGGTCTGGCTGAAGGGGAGTCTAAGTATGAAGGCTTAGAAAAACAGCTTGCACTTGGTCCAGTGATCAACGTTCCGGCGATCACTCTTGAAGGAGATGCCAACGGTGCGCCGCATCCGGATCCTGCTGCCTATGCCCATAGATTTGTCGGCAAATATCAGCATCGCAATCTGTCAGGCGGAATTGGTCACAATCTTCCTCAAGAGGCGCCACAAGACTTTGCTCGGGCTGTTGTCGATGTTGATCGATCTTGATGGATTCGATGCATCAGACGGGTACCGGGAAGTCGGCTTCTCGTCATCTGGATGCCTCGCTCCACCGGTGCGATAGCATTGCCACGAACGGATTACTGCACTACGGGAGGGTTCATGACTCATCCATTAGAGCCTCCGAATGGAACAACCACAGACCTCACACGACCCGAAGCGGTTAGTCGGTTTGCCATGTTCGGGGCCGTTATGGCGATTCTTCAAGGCCGTGCGGTCGCGCAGAGCGGAGCGTCAGGAAGCTACAGCAATGCCGCGATAGCGCTACACTAGCGAACACTATCGGTGAGACCAGAAAACGACCCGGACAAGGATGTGAAAATCGCACGTGCGATGCGTGCAGGCCCGGCTGAAATCACACGCGATGCGATGGTTGCCGAAATGGACCACGAAGGCAAATTGACAGTGCTTCGCAAAGGCACTAACGGTTGGATGTGTACTCCGGGAAACGAGAATAAAGTTGGAGATCCGCCGATGTGCGTCGACGAACTCGGAATGCAGTGGTTTATGGACGCCCTTGCGGGAAAGCCCGCACCTACTAATCGTGCGCCAGGCCTGTGTTACATGCTTTGCGGAGCTACACAGCATAGCAATGACACCCCTTTCGATCGGACGAGTCCGGCAATTCCTATAGGGCCGCATTGGATGGTTCTTTGGCCGTTCGATGCAAAGCATTGCGGCCTCCCCACGACGGTTCGGGATGCGGGTGCATGGATCATGTTCTCCGGCACGCCTTACGCATACCTTCATATCTGCGGGACACCTTGGGACGGTATCGAATATACACCTGGTGATGAAGCGAGGTGGACCATGCAATACGCCAGCCAAGGATTGTTCGCACATGATCGATCTAACGCAAGGAGAGCTCCATTTTCTTTTGGAAATGAGTGGCCACCCACCATCCACCACGCGGACTGGAGATGACATGTCAATCCAGCATTCTGAGAGGCTCTTTCAGTGGCCTCTGCAAAAGGTAGTGCTGCAGGGCTATTCGGTTCGTCTTATTCCCGTCGACTACTCCCATCTCGATCAGCTTTCTCGTTGGTCAGGGGAGGAGGCTATCTGGCGATATATGACATTTGCATACCTCGCATCGAGGAACGAATTACAGACTTGGATTGGCAGTGCCATGAACGCCAATGAACGCGGCACAGAGCTGAACTTTGCCATCATCGACGAAGTGAGTCAATTAGCAGTGGGTACAACGAGTTTTTACCGGGTCGTGCCTGAACACAAGAGGCTCGAACTGGGGAAGACCTGGCTCGGAGCACCTTATCGGAGGACACGGATCAATACTGCAGCGAAGTATTTGATGCTCAACCACGCCTTCGAAATGATCTTAGCTAACAGAGTTGAGTTGAGTTGAATACTGATGCAAGAAATGTCCGTTCGCAACGCGCCATAGAGCGACTCGGCGCTGTGCGCGACGGAGTTTTACGCTGTCACACAATCATGCGGGATGGTTTCGTTCGCGACACTGTGAATTACTCCTTTACGATGAAGGACTGGCCAGCCACAAAAATCTTGCTCGAAAGGCTACTGGAGGAGCGTACTTCGGGCGTTTCCTGAAAGGCGGCTCCTAAAGTTGCGGATGGCCATGATAAATGAGCGCTCGGGGAATTCGATGGGGTGGCAACGCCCGTCTTTGGAATTGCTGTACTGCAGCCACTTCTCGGGAACACAAGCGCAGGAACTGTCGGCCTCGTTGCCTGGCGATCAATCTTGTTATGCCTTTGGCGATCATCGTTCTAGAGTTGAACGCAGCGAAGTTCACAGCATCCGATGTCACTTCAGAGCCGGGCCAAAGCTCACCAGTCGTTGCGGGACTCAAAGCTGGCCTAACGTCTCCATTGCTCTGGGCTCCGGTTCTGGGGATTGCTGTGGTCTTGGCCGGAATTCATCTCCCTAAGGAATTCGCCAGTTCGCTGGAGATGATCGGATCTGCGACATCTGGAGTTGCCGTTTTTACAGTTGGGCTGACTCTTGCGGCTCACTCTTTCCTCATTTCCCCAACCGTAGTTCTGGGAACGCTCGGTCGGATCAGTATTCAGACCCTATTTCTCTTCGTTCTTTTCCGCTTACTCGATGTCACCGGAGTATTCGCGCGCGAGGCCCTTGTCTGCTGCAGCTTTCCCATGGCGACAGCTGTTGTACTGTTCGCAGCGAGGTACCGTGCGCTCGAAGCAGAAACCGCATCGATACTTCTCCTTTCTACAGTCTCGCTTCCGGTAACAGTGCCGCTCACAATTGCTCTAGGAAACTAGCTGAGCTCCAAGGATGAGGGTCAAAGCCCAAGCTGACGGATAGTCATGACGCTGCGCTTCGAAAATGTCAGCTCGCTGTCCGAGATGGCGCTTGTCCCGGCACACACTTCCAACGCGGCGCGAATTTGCTTCAGCCATCATCTAGGCAGCACTGCGGAAGAGCATCGAAGAGCATATCGTCAAGCTACCCGCTAACTGTCAACCGGGCAGTGCGTGCACAATTTCCTCTGAATATGGGAGGGCAACTGCGCTTCGCCGACATTCATTTGTACGCAGTTTGCGCTCGAAGACGGCGAGTAGCTATCGCCACTCGCCGTCTCACTGCCTACCACATGCATGCGGATCCCGATTCACTCCTTACAACCCTTCGGCCAAAATCCTGTTTCACAGCGAAAGCGATGATTTGCGTACAAATCCAATTACAGAAAACAAACGAGCTCGTTTGTGTCTCACTAGCTCTTCAGCGTATTGAGTTTGGCGAAGTTCGATGAGCATCGAAATGACGAGCTCTCTAAGTGATTGATTTCAAAATAGATTGGCTCCTCAGGTAGGACTCGAACCTACAACCCTTCGGTTAACAGCCGAATGCTCTGCCATTGAGCTACTGAGGAGTGTGAGACACAACTAGGCGACCCTTCTAAAATATCAAAGCCAGCCCCTCTCGTCAAAGCCCATGTCACGCCTTCGATCAACTAAGGAAGCATAACAGTGACAAGCAGCATAATCTGAAACAGGACCACTCCGATGCAAAGATATTTCGCTGCCTTAACTCTCACCCTGCTCGTTGTCATGGTGTGGACTCGCATCCTCATGATGAGACGTATGGACATCAAAACGGTGCATTTCGGTAGTCTGGACAAGAAAGACTTCCTCATTCCGCCCTTCGCCCTCTTCTACTTTTATCTGGTATTCGCAGCCACGTTCAGCCTTCCGACCATAACCACCCAAAGATTTTTCCAGTCTGAAGCCCTGTCATGGCTCGGTGCGCTTTCCTGCCTGACGGGCCTCCTTCTGCTGCTCCTGTCTCTCATCTCCTTCGGCAAGAGCTTCCGCGTCGGCATCGACGCCTCGCGACCAGGCAAGCTCACAACCAGCGGCATTTTCGCCATCAGCCGCAACCCAATTTACGTCGCGTTTTGGCTGGTTATACTCGGCCAGTTCCTCGTCTTCCCAAATTGGATTTTCCTAATCTATCTTGCCGCCGCCACATGGCTTTTCCATCGCCAGGTACTCCGCGAAGAGGACTACCTGAGCAAACATTACGGCCGGCAGTTTTCCGATTACAGCCATCGAGTGAGACGCTATCTCTAGCTCTAAATCGCGCCACGTGGTTGCCCAGCCCCGTTCCGCGCCCTACGATGAAAAAAGGAGTATCGAATGTCCCGCATCTCTAAACTTGATCGCAGCGAAGTCACTCCCGACCTCGCCACTCTTTACGACAAGATCTTCGCCCAGCGCGGCAACGTCCCCAACATGTTCCGCACCATGGCTCACCGCCCCGAGATCTTCTCCACGATGATGGCCCACTTCAGCGCTGTCCTCAACACGGGCACCGTTCCCACCAAATTGAAAGAGCTCATCATCGTCCGCACCTCACAACTCAACGTCACGCCCTACTGTCTGGCCTCGCACACAGTCCTCGCCCGCAATCTAGGATGGACCGACGACCAGCTCTCCAACCTCGCTTCCTGGCCTGACCGCAGCGACTTCACCCCCGCAGAAAAGGCCGCCATCAGCCTCGCAGAAACCGTCACCCTCAACGCCAACGGCCTCTCCGATGAACAATTCGCAGCGCTGCGCTCCTTCTACAACGACGGCGAAATCGTCGAGCTCCTCTGCTCCATCGGCCTCTTCAACTACTTCAATCGCTTTAACAACGCCCTCCAGATGGAGCCCACCGAACCCGGCGAAGGCAGTCCCGCCGCGGCGCAACTGGCCGAGACCATCTCTTCCTGCTAAATCAATACAAAAACACCGCTACCCGATACCCGCTGAAAGTAGGCGTTCCGCCACCGCCACCCTTCGCGTCGCAAGCCCCAACCGACGCCTCATGAAAGACCCCGCTCGCAATCCGCTTCTGCAACTCCGGAGGCAGATTCGTAATATCTGCGCTCTGCCACTTCATCAGAAATCGCGGTTGCATCCCGCTACCCAATTTCCCTGCTGAATTCCCTTCCTGCGCACAGTATTGTCTCGCACCCGAGGCATCGCTCACCAGCTTCAGCCCCTTCGCCTCAAGCACCTTCCCAACACTCGACTCCACATCCCCAGTTCCCTGTTGCGAAACCCCCTGCGCATAATCCGCCACCGCGTACAGCGTCCCATGCGCCGAAACCAACCCCACCCCAATGCGATCGATCTTCGGATTCATCAGATTATCGTGATGCCCCTGCGACTTCATCCACGAGTCCTGCACCCGCTGCACCGAATCCGCTGCCGCCACATTCTCCTCAATCAAACTGAAATGCGCCCCCGCGCTCGCCGTCCGCTCCGGCAGATCCGGCTCTCCGTCGTACCGGTGTGAAATCGACTTGTCCGCCGCCATCTTCTCCGCATGAGCCCGCGCCGCCTTAGCCAGTCCCTCATCCCACGTCAACGGCTTGAGCCCAGCCTGCGCCCGAGCCTCGTTCGTCAAATCCACAAGCTGCTTCTCCCTCTCATCCTGGGCAAACAACACAGCAGCACCCAGCCCAATCGTCAGTGCCAAAAATAAACTCACCCTGCGAATCAGCCTCATACTTATCAAATCCCCCAAAGATCGTCCCAACCCAACAGCTCGCGATATCCTGTGCTTCAGAGCATGGCAATCGCTAAACCCAGAGCTAAATCCAGATCTATGCGCTATTGGATGCGCCGTCAGCCCCTCGCAGCCATCGGCCTCGCTCTCGTGATCCTTTTTGTTCTCGCCGGCCTCTTCGCTCCCTGGCTCGCCCCCGCCAATCCCGCCGCCATCGACCTGCTCCACCGCCTGCAGCCTCCCTCCTCAGCACACTGGTGCGGAACCGACGAGCTAGGCCGTGACACCCTATCGCGCCTGCTCTGGGGAGCGCGCCTCTCCCTCGCCGTCTCCGTCTCCGTAGTCGCCATCTCCCTCGCGCTTGGCCTCGCCATCGGCGGCGTCGCTGGCTATCGTGGCGGCTGGGTTGACCATGCCCTCACCATCTTCGCCATGAACACCTTCCTCGCCCTCCCCGGAATCCTCCTCGCCATCGCCTTCGCCGCCTTCCTCGGCCCCGGCTTCCAAAATCTCGTCCTCGCTCTCGCCATCGGCGGATGGGCCGGCTACGCCCGTCTCGTCCGAGCCCAGGTCCTCTCCGTCAAAGAGCGCGAATACGTCACTGCCGCCCGCGCCCTCGGAGCCGGCGCCCCCCGCGTCTTCTTCCGCCACATCCTCCCCAACATGATGCAGCCCCTGCTAGTCCAGGCCGCCATCGGCATGGGCGGAGTCATCCTTGCCGAAGCCACCCTCTCTTTCCTCGGCCTCGGCATCCCCGCCCCGTCCCCAAGTTGGGGATCTATGCTCAATGACTCCCGCGCCCACCTCTTTGACTCACCCCACCTCGTCCTCTTCCCCGCCCTCGCCATGGCCCTCGCCGTCCTCAGCTTCAACTTCCTCGGCGACGCCCTCCGCGACTACCTCGATCCCCACACCCGGATCCAGATGGGCTTGTAACCTAACAACAAGCGGACAAAGCGTGATGACTTTTACCGATATCGATGAGGCATTACCCAACGGATTCCACGATGCAACGATCCTGCATTTCTCCCTGGACGCCGAAGCGAACACCTTGACGATGAGAATGTCCGTCTGGGTAGGTACGCCGGAAGATTTAGAGCGTTACGGCAGCATCGAGGTTATAGCGAAATATGTTCCTGTGTTCTTCATCGAACCGCCAGATCCCTCATATCCATTCCAAGTGGATGGAAATGGCTTAGCTGTATCTGGGGATTCGCCGGAAATTGGCGTATCGCAATTTATATCTGAGGACGCGGAAAAGGTGCTTAGCAAGCTTCCTTCAGATAACGGAAGCTATCGTTTCTTTTTGGAAAACTGGAATTCGTTCCTGTATCTTGCAGCGCAAGACGTTTCATTCTCCTGGATATAATCGTGCGAATCGGCATCCTCTCCGACACTCACAGCCTTCTCCGCCCCGAACTGCTCCCCTTCCTCGAAGGCTCCAACCACATCCTCCACCTCGGCGACGTAGGCGACCCCGAAATCCTCGGCAAGCTCGCCCAGATCGCCCCCATCACCGCCATTCGCGGCAACATCGACACCCAGGGCCCCTGCGCCCGACTCCCCACCACTGAAGTAGTCGCCCTCGCCGGCCGCGACTTCTATCTCCTTCACAACATCGAGGACCTCGACCTCAACCCCGCTGCCGCCCGATTCGCCGCAGTCCTCTACGGCCACTCCCACAAACCAGAAATCCGCCACCACAAAGGCGTCCTATACCTCAACCCCGGCTCCTGCGGGCCTCGCCGCTTCCAGTTCCCCATCACCTGCGCCCGCATCACCATAAACAGCAACGGGCAGTTGGAGCCAGAAATCCTCCACCTGCCCATCACCTAATCCCTGATCCTGTCCTTAAAACGGCATCCGCGCCGTAAACACCAGATTGTGATTGTTGCTGTGGAAATGCGTCAGCGCAATCTGCTCTCCGGCCCCAAACGTCACCCCCAGCCGCCCCGGCTTCCCACTCGCATCATGCGTCAGCGGGATCCTCCCGATAATCATCCCCGGCGTAACGAACGTCGTAGCCTTCCCATCATTCGCCCCGCCCTTAAAGAAGCTCGAATTGAACTCCACCTCCGGCCAGAAGAACCGCGCCACACCCTCCTTCGCCAGCCGATACTGAATCGCGTTATTCCACGTAATCGTGTGTCCCAGCCCCTTTGAATTCGTGATCGGCAGCGACCCGCCCGCCGTCGAGGACAGCGCCAGCAGCCCCCATCCCTTGCCAACCGCCAGCGTGGGAGTCACCACCGCGCAGCAGCTCCCTTCCGTCTTCTCACCCGTCGGAATCGTCGCCGCAAAGAACCCCGTAATGATCGCGTTCCCCTTCTCCTCATTCCGCGCAAAGAACCGATACTTCGAGTTGAATGAAACATCTCCCCAACCATCCGGAGTATTCGGTGCCTCATGCGCCAGGTACGGCGGCGCATTAAACAACAGCTCAATACGACGCGCCGGTATCAGCTCCAGTCCTTTGCTGTTCCCAAAATTCCAAGTGTCATATCGCTTCGTGTTCACCTGCCGCACAAAGTCTTGCCGAATCTCCTGCTCCAGCCGCGGCGTCACCGTCACCAGCGGAGTAACCCAGTGCGGCTGCTCAGCCTGCGTAGCCGTTACCCGCGCCTGGTACCGCGCAATAAACGAGTCCTGCGCCCGCGCCGGTATCAACATGGCAACAGAACATCCAACCGTGATAACAGCAGTTCGTGACAAGAGACCAGCTCGCCTCAAACAAATCCGGGAGCAATTAGGGAAAGAAAAAAAATGACTCATCATCATACGATTCTAGACGATTCGCGATCTCGAATTTATACGTTTGTCCAGTACGGATCATTGCGGTTCCGAGGTATGCCTAAATGTTTTCCCGGCATAAAGCTAGCGAAATTGCTCCGGGATTTAGCTCCTGAGGACCAACAACTCAGGCTCATCCTCCACCTTCAACGCCAAGCTATATACTTTTGCATCAGCGCACGCTGACGAAGGGTGGAATCACACTATGCCCAGCGCCGACCCGCTCCTCACCCCCCCCGCGAAGCCGCAGCCGCCCTCGGCGTCAGCTATGCCACCATCAAGCAATGGATCCTCGCCGGCAAGCTCAAGACCACCACCACTCCCGGCGGCCATCATCGCATTGCACAGAGTTCTCTACGTCCACTCCTCAAATCCACGCCCAACAAATCCAACACTCAATCCCGCGAACGTTTCCGCAACGTGAGCGGCCGCAACCAATTAGTCGGCACCATCACCGAAGTCAAATTCAGCGGCCTCCTGGCCAAAGTAGTCCTCGCCATCGGTGATCAGCAAATCACCTCCATCATCACCGCCGACGCCGCCCGCGAAATGCAGCTCCGCAAAGGCCAGACCGCCGCCGCCCTCATGAAATCAACAGAAGTAATGATCACCCGCCTCTGACGGCAACTCTTGGTTGTAATCCTGAGGGCAGCGAAGGACCCGTCCCTGCTTCTCTCCCTCATTCCCCAAGGGAATCTGCTTCTGTCTTCCCTCCGCCCACCCACTAAAACAAAACCGAAGGCATCCAAGCCCCAGCCGGCTCGTTATAAAGCCCAGTACTCATCAACGTCATAGGCTGCACTACACGCAACCCATTCGCCAGACACCAGCGAAGAAGCACCGCATTCCGCGAAGGCACAAGAATACCCGGCCCGGCAAGAGACTCCGCCCCGCCAATCAACGCCTGCATATCCTGGTTCGACTCGGCCGTGCTATGGCCAAAGAAGCCGACGTGAGTCGAGTACCCAGTGACGCGCCCGCCCCGCTCCACGACGCTGGCCGTTCCCTCGACAATCGCCCGCTCCAGGTCAAGGCTTCGGTCGAATCCATGTACACGATGCGACAGGTCATTGCACGCATCGAGATCCTCACGCACTGCCGCGCGCACAGCACATCCCGGCACGCCTCGTTCCTTAACCTGTCCCTGCAAACACGTCAGCGGCTCGCGAATATCGAAGCCCATCGAGGTATAGAGCGATAGCGACCGGTTATGAAACGCCGCCTGCACAAGCCTCACACCGACAGCGCCACGCTCCCGCGTCCGCTCCATTACCGCCTCCATCAGCATTCGCCCCACACCGCGATTTTGCACCGCAGGGTCAATCGAGACAGGCCCCACACCATGAATCACCGCCCTCTCGTCCAGCGCATTACTCCCGACGATTCGCCCTTCGCTTTCTGCCACCACCGCGTAAATACCCGGACTCGAAAACATCATCGACAACAAACCGACAGGCGCTTCCGGAGACGGAAAATCGCACGGAAACCCATGCGCCTTATTAATTGCGGCAAATGCCTCATAACAGATCGATCCGCACACCGCACTGTCCTCCGGCCTCGCTTGCCGCACCGTCACCCGTCCCTGAGTCTCACGCGTCATCCACCCTCCTTTGGGTTCGTGCGCCAGAATATAACAGCCGAGTCCTCGGGTGTGCCCCACATCTCGATTTTGGGCAGTGGATCAGTTTGAAGGGTACGGGCTTCAGCCCGTACATTAGGTCAGCAGAATCATTGGGGCTTTAGCCCCTGAGGGACGAACTCTACTGCTGAGGAACTCTCCAGTAGCTTCCAGCGTAATTCTCTCGAAGCAGGCTGCGCCTCGGTCAGTTTTCCTAAGTACGATCAGTAATCTTCCACAATCGCCAGGCTTAGCCCGCTGACAAGGTTCGATCCGGCTAAACTAGGTGAGCGCGGGAGGATCGTCGGCAACGTGCGAGTCAGGCTTCGTCTCTGGGTAGTGCTGGGCTGTCTGGCGTCTTTGCCGGTATTCGCCCTGCGCCTGCCTGCGCAGAGTCCGACTACCACTTCACCCGTCGCCGCCGCGACAGCCATTCACGGAACCCTCAGCCTCGACGGCCCATGGCGTTTCCATACAGGCGACGACCTCACTTGGGCGCAGCCCAATTTTGACGACTCCACCTGGCCGACGGTGAATCTCGGCCAGTCGCTCGAAGAACAGGGAATCGAAAACTATTCGGGATATGCGTGGTATCGCATGCGCTTCGCGTCAGCCCAGCTATCTCAGTTCGGCTCCTCCGGCGGCAACTCCTCTCTTCAGTTGCTGGTCGCGAGCCATTCCGTAGGTCAGTTGGCTGTGTATTCGAACGGCTTTGAAGTCGGCGCCACCCGCGGCATGACCGACTCTCCATCGCTCTATCAGTCGCCGCCTTTTATCGTCAGCATCACGCAGCCTGCCTCCGATGGCAGCGTGGTGATCGCCATTCGTACATGGAACAGCCTGCCCGTCAGCTACGGCCTGCTCGAAAGAGTGCACCTCGGCGGCTCTGCCGAAATCGCAGACAAATTCGAGCTGGCCAGATCGCGCCAGTGGAATCGCAACGCCCTCGCCGGCATCCTCGCAGGGTTTCTCTTCCTCTGCGTAGCTGCACTGGCCGCCACGCTCTACCTGTCACAGCGGCATCATTCCGAGTATCTCTGGCTCGCGCTCCTCTGCATCTCGGTTTTTCTGCGAGCCGCCGTCGATACAGCCTTTGGGCTGGCCCTGCTGCCCCTCTCGGTCTTCCACTTTCTCAATCCGTGGGCTACGTGGTTTTTCATTTTCACGACCCTGGAATTCGTCCTCAGGTTTACTGTTAGCCGATGGCGCAGAGTGGTCAGAGGAATGCAGATCGCCGCGCTGCTCCTCCCCATCACCTCCATGCTGCATCTCGATGCGGCGTTCAAATACCTTGCCCTGGCCTCGCAATTCCTCTTCTGCAGCATGATCGTAGTCATGCTCTTCCGCGCATGGCGCCGGGGGCGTCCGGAAGCCGGCGTAATGCTACTGCCGTTTTTCTTGGCCGCAACAGCCGATTCCATCGATATTTTTTTGGACTTCGCCGCGAGCCGAAATTGGGTTCCCTCAAGCTTCACCTCGCACCGCTATCACATCGGTCCAGTGGAATACAGCACCAGCACCATTACGTATCTCGTCTTCCTCGGCAGCCTCATTGCCGTCATTCTCTATCGCTTCATTCGCGTCAGCCAAGAAGAGCAACGATCCGCTGCCGAAATTGAAGCTGCGCGCAGCGTCCAGGCAATGCTGATTCCGACGCGTCTGCCATCGAATCGCAACTTTATGTTCGAGAGCGCCTATCTGCCCGCCAATGGCGTAGGTGGAGATTTCTTCCAGGTCCTACCGCTCAAGGACGATTCCATGCTGATCGTCGTCGGCGACGTGAGCGGAAAAGGCCTGCAGGCCGCCATGAATGCGAGCACCCTTGTTGGTGCGCTGCGCAATGAGATCTCCCATGACCCCGCGACTGTTCTCTCCCATCTCAACCAGGTAATGATCGGTGCAATGTCTGCTCCGGGCGTCAACGCTGTTGCAGGATTCGCGACCTGCCTTTGCGCCCGCATTTATCCCAGCGGCCAAATGACCATCGCCAACGCCGGCCACTTGAGCCCGTACCGTGACGGCCGCGAAATGGAACTAGCTGCCTGCCTGCCGCTCGGAGTCATTCCCAACGTTGAGTATGAGCAGATGACCATCCAGCTCCAGCACGGCGATCGCCTCACATTTCTTTCCGATGGTGTCGTCGAGGCCACTGATCCCAAAGGCGAGCTCTTCGGATTCGAACGCACTCAACAGGTGAGCCACGAGCCCGCCCGCTACATCGCGCAAATCGCCCAACGCTTCGGGCAGACGGACGACATTACCGTAGTCAGCCTCTACTTCGTCCCCGCCTGAACCTCTTCAAGAAAGACAAGTTCCGAGCTAAGCGGCTCCTGTAGATTTACAGCGAAGCCCGCGGCCATAAGTTTTGCTCCTGCAACCTCGAGGTCGGGCGCGCTTCCATCTTCGAAGTGCAATCGATATCGTCGCCGAGGATCTAGTCCTCGCAGGCAAAACACATGTGCCCGCTCCTCCGCGGTGCTGCCACGAAATGCAAACAGAACACCCTGTGCCCGCTCTGGATCCCAATATTCGATCCCATCCCACCGCACACCATCGGGCCTTTCGGAGACGTGGTACAGCTGCGCATCTCGTATCAATGGCCGCAGCTTATCCCTGTAGAGCGCGAAAGCTCTTCGCGCAGCTTGATGCTGCTCCGGCGTCCATGCAGTCGTATCAAGCATGAGTGTCATCCATCCCATCATCCCGCTTCGCAGAATGTATCTGAAGTTGCCCATTGTCGGTGCAGGCCATCGCTCGACGTAGCTCTCCAGCATGGCTGGAGGCAGCACATAGCTCGCATCGTAAAACGCACGGCGATTTGACAATGGGTCGTAGGTATCCGTGATCGAAAAGTAGTCTCCATGCGCCGCTGAACCAAAGTCAACCATTCGGCCGCCATCGTTACAGATCTCCAATAGCAGACCTGGATGCTCTTTGCGGAGTCGTTCCTGAATGCTGTAGTACGACTCGACTGCGTGATAACTCACATCTGTCGAATTCGCTCCGTTCACAAAATCAAATCCGCTGTCATGCACAATGCGTTGGGTGCTGCCATCAAGCGCAGCATGGGGATGATCGTTTTTAGTGCATCCCTGTGCGACGAGATACCCGTCGTGCTCCAGCATGTCGAGGTGGTTGTCATCGACGATGCGTTTCACCTCCTGGGCTGCGTAATCTCGGGCTGCGGGCACACCCAGGTCAATTGTCTGGCCTTTGAACTCTTCAGGTTTCCAGTCAGATCCTACATCGTTCACCAGCCAATCTTGCACTCTTGGATCATTCACATTCAATGCTCCCGGATTCGAATCGATACCCGCTTGGCTCCAGTCAACCCACAACCCAAATCTCAACCCAAGCCCGTGCGCCTGGTCTGCGAGATACGCAAGTCCATGCGGAAACTTCTGCGAGTCTGGATACCAGTCGCCTACACCTCGAAACCA
>Ga0206964_10155_pt1 | contig 21718 bp, 16 predicted proteins | sample Alteio_BWOrgHeat_25_FD_152980 | JGI IMG/M metagenome (GOLD analysis project Ga0206964, IMG submission 152980) | Enriched cells from forest soil in Barre Woods Harvard Forest LTER site, Petersham, Massachusetts, United States -... | ecosystem: Environmental > Terrestrial > Soil > Temperate forest >...
CAAAGGCTTTCCACCAAAGCCCGGGAAATAGCCCCGATCTCTTCTGGCCCACCCCCGGCAATTGCCGGGGAGGCCGGGAAGTTATCGCTGGCCGTCCTGCGCCAGACGCAGACCGGAAAACTGCCATCGGGTGGCGGGCGAGAAGAAGTTGCGATACGTCGCGCGGATGTGGGTCGCCGGAGTCACGCAGGAACCGCCGCGCAGCACCATCTGGGATGACATGAACTTGCCGTTGTACTCTCCCAATGCGCCCGGCAGCGGCTTGTAACCGGGGTAGCCGGTGTAGCCGCTTGCGGTCCATTCCCAGACATCGCCGAATATCTGCTGCAGGCCGGGAAGTCCCCGGGCGGGCGTGGGATGCAGGTTGCCGGTCTCGAGCAGGTTCGCTGCCACTGCAGCCAGTGCACCGGGCTTCTTCGCTGTCTCGATCTTCGGATGGGTCAGCAGTGCCGGTTGCGTGTCCACCTCTTTTCGCAGCACGCCGAGCTGGCTGACCGCGTGCTCCCACTCGAACTCTGTCGGCAGACGAAGCCCTGCCCAACGAGCGTACGCATCGGCCTCGAAGAAGCTGAGATGACAGACGGGAGTCTCGCTCAGGTCGTCGAGCGACCGGAAGCCGCGCATCGTGTAGATGCTCCAGCCGGAGTTTGTATTGTTGTCGTGTTGCCAGTAGAGCGGCGCCTGCCAGCCCTCGGCGCGCATCGTTGTCCAGCCCTCGGATAGCCACAGCTCGGGACGGCTGTAGCCGTTCTGCTCGATGAACGCCAAATACTCCGCGCACGTCACCAGGCGGGTTGCCAGCCGGAAGGGAGATAGATAAACGGGATGCTGCGGCGTTTCGTTATCGAAGGCGAACGTATCCGTCGAGGCTGGGTCCAGATTGAGGCCGATCTCGGCCAATCCCGGTGCGAAGTCGACCCACTCGAGCGGCGGCGCGATCGTGTCCAGCCTTCCTGCCACCTTCTCTTCGAGGTACGCCGGATGGAGCGGATTGGTGAACAGCGCGTGCTTGACGTCGGTGGCGATGAGTTCCTGGTGCTGCTGTTCATGTTCCAGCCCAAGCGCGATGCGCCGCGCGGCCTCATCTTCCAGTGGGTACTGCATCAGCGCCAGCATAGCCGCATCGACGTGGCTCCGATAGGCGAGGATGTCCTCAAGCGGAGGCCGTGAGAACGATGCCCGCAGCCGCTTCTCCGGCATGTCTCCAAGCGAGTTGTAGTAGCTGTTGAAGAGCCAGCGGAACTCCGGATGGAAGGGTTGGTATCCAGCGACGAACTCACGAAGAACAAAGGTCTCGAAGAACCAGCTCGTGTGTGCGAGGTGCCACTTCACAGGGCTTGCCTCCGCACAGGACTGGACCATCATGTCCTCAGGCGACAGGGGACGACAAAGCTGTTGCGTGCCCAGCCGCACTGCCTTGTAGCGGGCGGACAGAGAGGTTGCGGCGGCGTTTGTTTCTGCAGTCCTGGGCATCGGGTCCCTCGCTTGTTGGGGAAAATCAAACAGACTTGAGATGCCGAATAAGACTTGAAAGTTGCCGAAAGGTTACAGGGGAGCAGCGTGTTTCGATCTTACTCCCGGGACTCCCGTTAAGGTCTTGCGATGACGCCTAAGTCCGCCATTCCATTCACAAAATACTGCACTGCCAGCGCCACCAACAGCAATCCCATGATGCGCACCAGGATTCTTACTCCGGTTTCGCCCATCGCCCGCGCCACGCGGTCGGAGTTGCCGAGCACCAGGTAGCAGATCGCCGCAGTGATTGCGATCGACGCCAGAATCGCAGCCATCCTCAGCCACTGTCCCTGCGCCTGGCCAACCAGCACCATTACGGTGGTGATGGAGCCGGGTCCGGCGAGCATGGGAATTCCGAGCGGCACGATGCCGGCGTCCTCTTTCATGGCCGCCTCCGCCGCTTCTTCGCGCGACTCCTGTGTCGGCGACCGCTTCGCCGCAAGCATGTCCAGCCCGATCAGCAGAAGAATGATGCCGCCTGCAATCTCAAACGCCGGCAGCGTTATCCCGAACATTTTGAAGATGAACTGCCCCGCCACGGCAAATGTGCTCAACACCACCAGCGCCGTCACTGACGCCTTCCATGCCATCTTTCTCCGGCGATGCGAATCCGCCCCCGCCGTCACGGCCAGAAATGTTGGCAACGCGGCGAACGGGTCGACGAGGAAGAAGATGGAGCTTAGCGCCAGCACGGAAAACTGCACATACGCCGAGCTTCTGAGCCCTGCAAGGCTCATGGAATGAGGATTGAAGATCACTCCCCATTGTTTCATGCGATTTGTTCCTCAGCGACTCGCTACTCGCCAACTCGCTATAATTAAATCTCCAGCCACAGGAGCGCACGAATGACCATTCAGACTACTGCAAATATCTGGCACAACGGAAAGCTCATCAAGTGGGAGGACGCGAAGATTCACGTCATGTCCCACGTCGTTCACTACGGCTCGTCTGTCTTCGAGGGCATACGCTGTTACACGCCTGGCGTCTTCCGCCTGCCGGAGCACATGGCGCGCCTTATCGACTCGGCGAAGATCTATCGCATGCCTCTGCCCTATACGGCAGACCAGCTTTCTGCCGCTGTGGTCGATGTCATCGAGGCCAACGGTGTGGTTCCCTGCTATATCCGGCCAATCGCATTTCGCGGCTACGGCGAGATGGGCGTCAATCCGCTGAAGAGCCCGGTCGAGGTTTATGTCGCTAACTTCCCATGGGGCAAATACGTTTCCGGAAACGCCGGCGCAGATGTCTGCGTCTCCAGCTGGAGCCGTCTCGCGCCGAACACGATGCCTTCTCTCGCCAAGGCCGGCGCCAACTACATGAACTCGCAGCTTATCCGCATGGAAGCTGAGATCAACGGCTATTCCGAGGGCATTGCGCTCGACACCAACGGCTATCTGTCCGAGGGTTCCGGCGAGAATCTGTTCCTTGTTCGCGGTGGCGTCCTGTACACCACACCGCTGGCGAACTCCGTGCTGAACGGCATCACCCGCAGCTCCATCATCACGCTTGCGCGTCAGCTCGGCATCGATGTCGTTGAGCAGGCTTTGCCACGCGAGCTGCTTTACATCTGCGATGAGGCCTTCTTCACCGGCACCGCCGCCGAGGTCACGCACCTGCGCTCGGTCGACCGCATCCTGGTCGGCGATGGCACGATGGGACCGGTCACCAAAGCGCTGCATGATGAGTTCTTTGGCATCGTCAATGGCACGCGGCCGGATCGCCATAACTGGCTCACACCGGTTAACGTGAAAGTAGCCGAAACGGTTGGCGCGTAAGTTACGATTGCTTCGTAAAAACAAGAGGGATGGCCGCATTGGCTGTCCCTCTTTTTTGGCTCTGGCGGCGGACTTTTAGCTCGTCTGCGATACACTGCGACACACACCCTCCAAAAAGGAGCTCCACTTGAGCCCAGTGACACGCCGCTTCATGCAGACGACGTTGAAGATCCTCGCACCTATTTTCCTGTTCACCAGCCTTGCCCAGGCACAAAACCCGGCGCCGCGTTCAGCCGCACCCGCTGCGGGGGCAGCTGGAGGAGGCGCTGCAGCCGGCGGAAGTGCCGCAGCCGCTGGTGGCGGCGGCAACGATGTCATTCTCAAACGCATCGACGATTTGCTGTGGTACCAGAAGCTCGGCGACATCGCTGAGATCGACAAAGATGAGTACACCGGGCCGCCCAACGAGCACATCAAGAACAAGAAGCTCCCCGGCGCCGTCAACCCCATCCTCCTGCATTGCTATACCTTCATCCCCAAGAACCTCGATCGCAGCAAGAAGCAGCCGCTCATCGTCTTCGTCCATCAGGGCGTTCACGCCTCGCTCGACACCACCATCGACGCGCATCTCGTCCGGGAGCTGGTCGAACAGGGCTACTCTGTCGTCGCCACCGACTATCGGGGAAGCACCGGCTACGGTCAGGGCTTCTACCAGAACATCGACTACGGCGGCCGCGAGGTCGACGACGTCTACCTTGGGATGAAGTTCATGCTTGAGCGCTATAGCTTCCTCGACCCCAAACGCGTCGGCATCGTCGGCTGGAGCCACGGCGGCCTCATCACGCTGATGAACATCTTCGCCCATCCTCACGACTACGCCGTTGCCTACGCCGGTGTACCCGTCAGCGACCTCGTCGCCCGTATGGGGTATGAGCCCGACACCTACCGCGAGCTTTACTCCGCGCCTTACCATCTCGGTGAAGATGTCCATGACGACATCGCCGAATACCGCAAGCGCTCTCCCGTGACTCACGCTGCCGAGCTCGATACGCCGCTGCTCATCCACACCAACACGAACGACGAGGACGTGAACTACCTCGAGGTCGAGCATCTTATCCAGGCCCTGAAGGCCGAAGGCAAGAAGTTCGATTACAAGGTGTACGACAATGCTCCCGGCGGCCACTACTTCAATCGCATGGACACACCTTTGGCCATCCAGTCGCGCAAAGAGGTCTATCTATTCCTCGCAAAGTACCTCCACCCGGACCACCCCGCCTCGTAACAGCGACGTCCTCAACACAAGAGGCGCCCCACTTGGGTAGCCTCTTGTCCTAACTACAGAATCATTCGATCCCGATTCAGTTGCGAATCACTAATTCGTCATCGCCGCCACTGTCTTCGCCCCCACAAACTGCTTCGCATGTTCAAGCGATGCCCTCGTCGAGTGAGCTCCATCATCCGTATTCTTCAGAATTGCCGCGTAGTATTCGCCGGCTTCCTTTTTCATACCAAGCGCCTCCGCCACCCGCCCAGCGCCGTAGAGAGCATTCAGCCGGTTCGGACTTAGCGTCAGCGCAACCTTGTACTCCGCCAGGGCCTCCTTCGGACGATTCAGCTCCATCAGAATGTCGCCGAGCATCTCGCGCGCAGGCAGGTCGACCTCGCCTTGTCCGAGTTTGTCCTGCTCGTCGGCAGCCTTTCGCATCGTCCCTACAGCAGCGTCGGTCTTACCCTGCGCGAACTCCTGCCATGCCAGCAACTCATTGCGGTCCACGCTCATCTGGTCCACCAAAAACGCATAAGGGCTTTTCTTGAGATCTTCCAATGCGGCATCGAACTGCTTCAAATTTGCAGCCGCGTCATCAGCCTTGCGCAGATGGCCATCGGCAACACCACGCGCCCAATAAGTCACTAGCGCATCGAGCGCTTTCGAACCGCGCACAGGAGCAAGCGCGGCAGCTGCGGGCCAGTCTCGCATCTCCACGTCATAGAACGCGGGAAACTCGTTCCGCACATAATTCGACATATCCTTCATGTCATCCATTCCCGGCATCGCGTCCAGTTTGTCCGCCAACGGATTGATCCCGTCCACCAACTGTTTCGCCTTTCCATCCTGCCCAGTCTGCAGGTACGCGTAGAGCAAAAACTCCTGCGCATGGTACATATGGTGCGTTCCCGGAATTCCCTCCGCCTCAGCCTTCTGACTTGCCGCAACCGACGCCAGGTTCGACTGAATGTCCTCCGGCCACATTCCCAGCCGTGCGAAGATGTGTCCCGGCATGTGCAATGCATGCGGAGAAGACGAGGCAATCTGCGCATACTTCTGCGCCGCGGCCAAACCGTCAGGCGCCAGCGCAGGCGTGTCGCAGGTGTGGATGATGTAGTGTGCCAATCCCGGATGATCGGGGTTCTTCTCAAACAGCGGCACGAGTACGGCCAAAGCCTTCCGCTCCTTCACCAGGCTCGTGTCATTCGGCGCCACATCGGCCAGCAGCGAAAGCGCATAGAATGCGGCAGCCTCCACATCCTGCGAGTAGGCCTGATGCAGTGCCTGCATTCCTGCCGTGTACGCATCCACCCGAGCCTGATAGTTATCGCCCTTAGCTGGATCGTAGAAGCTGTGCAACGCCGCGATGTACATTCGCTCGCGTTCGGTCTTTGCACCCAGCTTCTGCGCCTCCTCAATCTCCTTCCAACCAAGATCCATCGACGACTTATCCGGACGGCCCCAGAGCTCGTGGAACTGGGTCATTGCAACCCCCCAATGCGCCATGGCGCACTTCGGATCGCTCTTCGTCAGGTCGGTAAACTGCTGCGTCGCCTCTTCATAACCAAACGAATGCAGCAACGCAATTCCGCGCTCCATCGGCTCCTTCGTCGCTTCAGCACATGAGACCGGAAACGATACCGATCCCAGCTTTTCGTTCTCGTCATGATGGTGATGCTGCATTCCCGGCATATCCCCCATCTGCGCGGACGCCACCCAACAACACATCGCAACGGCACCGATGCCGGCCGCACTCCGGACTACGCTCAGACCAGGTTTTCTCATGATTGGAAGCCTAATCCAACCCTGTAAGACGGGCAAGGAGGCAGCGAAATCGACAAAATAGCTTCGTATCTGCCACCCTTTGTGCGACCATACCCTCCACATGCCCTCAACCCCGACAACAGATCAGGCGAGTCTCCATCGCCCGCTCCGTCTTCGCGACCTCGTCCTCACGCAGGTTCTTTGCGTCGTCGGAAGCTCATGGGTCGGAATCGCCGCTGGGCTCGGCCGCGCGCAGGCGGTCACCTGGATAGCCGCCATGGTCCTCTTCTATCTGCCTATGTCCGTCTCGGTCATCTACCTCAACCGCGAGATGCCGCTCGAAGGCGGCCTCTACGTCTGGTCGCGACGGGCATTCGGGGACCTCGGCGGATTCATGACTGCCTGGAACATCTGGTTCTACGGCGTCGCCGTCACTGCCACCATCCTCTATGCCATCCCCACCGAGCTCTCCTACCTCATCGGCCCCACCGCGGCCTGGTTGCCGGAAGATCACCTCATCTCATTCGCCATTGTCGCCGCCGTCGTCCTCGCCATCACCGCAGCAGCCGTCCGGGGCCTCGAGCTAGGCAAATGGATCCACAACTTCGGCGGCATCTCCATCATCGTCGCCTACTGCACGCTGATCATTCTTCCGGTGTGGGCCATCTCCCGCCACCAGCCCATCCATTGGGAGCCGCTTCCCCTCCAACTCCCGCAGCTCAACATGATCTCGCTCGCCCTCTTCGGTCAGATGCTCTTCGGCGCACTCTGCGGCCTGGAATACATCGCGCTGCTCGCCGGCGAAAGCAGGGACGCCGCCCGCTCCATCGGCCAATCCGTCATCCTGGCTTCGCCCATCATCTGCGCCATGTTCATCGCGGGCACCAGCTCGGTCCTCGCCTTTTCTCACGGCCGCATCGACTACATCGCGCCGATTCCGCAGACTCTCCGCAACGCACTCGGCAACTCCGGCCTAGCCAATCTCTTCGCCATGACCGCGATTCTGCTAGTGCAAGTCCGTCTTATCGCAGCCGCGAGCTTCATCTTCACCGGAGTCACCCGTCTTCCACTCGTCGCCGGCTGGGACCACTTGATCCCCGCCTGGTTCACGCGTCTCCACCCGCGTCACCGCACTCCGACGAACTCCATCGCCTTCACCTGCGTTCTCGTTCTACTGCTCCTCATCCTCGCCAACATCGGCGTCCACGCGCAGGAGGCATTCCAGGTGCTCACGAACGCCTCCATTACGCATTACGAGATCTCCTACATGGCCATGTTTGCCATCCCGCTAGTTGGAGCAGTAACCCTCCGCACCCGCCTGCCACGCTGGCTAATGTGGACCTCCATCATGGGTCTGGGCGCAACGATCTTCAGTTTCCTTATCTCTGCCTATCCGTTCGTCGACGTCGTCAACCCGCGCGCTTACGCCGCCAAAATCCTCGGCACCACTCTAATCAGCAACCTCATCGGTTACACTTTCTATCGCACCCGCAACCGCCTCTCCTGACATTCCCGCATCAACCTAAGCTGGTAGCCCGCGACGTCGCCTCAAACCGCCGTTTCGATGAGGTCAGAATCACTGCAACCAGCACCGGAATAAATGCGTCGAACTGCCGCGCCTCATGAAACTGCCCAAAGAGGTACGTGACCGTGACAAGAAGCGGAAACAACAGAAGCATCCGCTTTAGCCGCGCGTCGCAATAACGCAGGCTCATCAGGCCAATCGCATACCAGCCGCCAAGCGCAAGAATCGGAGTCGCCATTTGGTGGAGAAAGTAAAACGGCTTCACCAGATTCGACCACAGTCTCCAGTCCACCTGTCGTGGCATCGGCATAGCCGTCTGCAGCACAAATCGCACCGCACAATACATAAGAAGAGCACAAGCTATCGGCGGAACCCACTTCGCGAATGGTTTGTCGAAATACGCTGCAAAAGCCGCTACGAGGATCACCAGCAGCATCCCTTCGTAGTTCAATGTGCCGACAAGAGCGATTGGTACCAGCCACCAATATTGTTTCTTATAGATCGCAATCAGCGCGCAGGTCGTGAAAAACACCGTGCCGATATCGTAAAAATTATGGTAGTCATAGCACGTCGCGATCAGCACCGCGCCCAATAGCTGGCCAGCCCAGCTCAACGTCTTCCCAATGTGCAGTGCCGACCACTTTCCCAGCGCATACACCGCCAGCAAAATAGCCACTGCCTGCGACAGATAGAAAGCTCTCAGATTGGAGAGCGGCACAACGCTTTGGAAAATCTTAGCAACCCAGACAAACAACAGGCGATGACCGAAGACTGGCAGCGACGAAGGATCATCCATGATCCTGTCGATCGACATCCAGTTTCCTTCGTACCCCGCGTGCAGCATATAAAGAATCGGAGCGCACGCAATCGCCAATGTAAAAAAAAAGCTGAACGCTGCATCCCGCGATCTCTCGCTCAGCCGAGTCCAGATGCTGTCACCAAGAATCAGAGCGCCTGCGATCAACAAAATGGCGGCAACGCTAAGGGAGTAATAGTGGCGCATCGTTGTCGGATTCGAAACCAGAACCTTTCCCTCAGCCCAACTATCGCTCTGTGCAAACCATCGAATCAGTCCTTCGGCGGGCATTGCTCCACGCCAAAAGATAAAGAAGACGCCAAATCCAAGACACACCGCAGCGAGAATAATCCGTATCCTTTGAACCCGAGCCTCGGAAGGAACAGAAGCCACCGAGTCATGTTTAGAAACAGGCAGGTTATTCATCTTTGTCCTTTGGATGGAAGCGGGTGTGGATAGAACAACGGTAAGATAGCACATACCTGCTTCATCATCACTCCCGACGATCAGGCAGTCGCGCAACAACTTGCCACCGTGAAGATCGCCGCGTTCGCCCCGATGCCCGGCGCAAGAAGTACGATGAGCAGCGTCGTAAATCCGGGACTCTTCATCAACACGCGAATACCAAAGCAAATGTCACTCATAATTTGCATGCAGCAACTACATGGAGAGGCCGAATCCGACCATGACTCCAGTCAACTTACTTCGTCGAACTAGAAAATAATTGGAAAAAATACCGCAATTAGCCTTGCTATTCTCAGGCCATTTATGGCAAAGTACAGTCTGCGTAGGAGAACTACCATGGACACCGGATCGCACAATTCGAAGCGTAGGTCACTGGCGATAGTCATTCGCCCAGTCGATCGCCGGGCGTGGTTCCTCTTTGGTCGAACCTACTAACTCCAGTTCCTACGCAAACCAAAAAGAAATCTAATTTACTGAGTGGCGAAGAGAACAGGTACTTCGACTGTTAATCGATGCCTAATGGTCCTGTCCTCGCTCGTTCCCTCAGTCAATCGATGCGTTGCTTGCGCAGTCTGCGAACCTGTGTCTGCACAAGCAACTGCCAGTGGCGAAAGAGAAGAGTTACTTCTTCTTGCCTGACGTGCCAGCAGGGCCCTAGAAGGGCCCTGCCAGAGTAAACAGGACGGGACAGAGGCGTAGCCTCGAACTACAAAGTTCCGTAACTGCACTTACTCTGAACTCTTTTCGCTCATTCCCTGGTAAAGCATCGACTTACAAATTCGACCTACGCCGGTGGCGCAAACAACAGTTACTTCGACTGGTAATCGGGTGGTCGCAGGTTCGAATCCTGCCATGGAGGTAACTCCGTGTAGCTCAGTGGTAGAGCACCTCATAGACTGTCGTCGTTTATTCCCCGGCGCAAACCATCCAGTCACGCACTGGTTAGAAAGAAGACTTGCCATGAGCAAGCTGTACATCAAGAACGGAACGCCGATCGGCAACGAGTCGCTCTGCAGAACCTGCAGCTACGCTCAGATCATCACGGGATATCGCGAGTCGGAGCTGATTACCATCTGCACCGATGTCCACCCCAACTTGCGGTTGGCGTTCGCAGTACACAAGTGCTCGAGCTACTACGACAAATATCGCCCGACCTGGAAGCAGATGGAAGACCTGGCCATCGACGTCACGCCCGCACCGCTGAAGCCTGTTGGCTTCAAGGTCGGCGTGCAGGAGCCGGTCAAGGTTCGCACACGCGTCAACGTCGATCTCGACGAGGACGACGAAGACTAAAACCTAGATTCGCCGGTGGCGCAGATAACGGCTACTTCTCAGTGGTAGAGCGCCGCCCGCACGGGCGGAGGAGCAGGTTCGATTCCTGCCGTGGGTGCATGCCCATGTAGCTTGCCGTCGTCGCTTATTCCCCGGCGAAATTTCAACCAACGCACACGAAAGGGAGGTGCGACCAACATGAAGCTGAACATCCTCAAGCTGAGTCACCTTGCTCAACCGCTCGCCCGCCTGCGCCCTCGCACCTACGAAGGCGCGCCCGCTGCTGTACTCACTCCGGAACAGATACTGCGGCGCTCTCTCCTGGCCTGCATGCTTTGGGAGAGCGAGTTCTACGAGTCCGGCGCAACCATCGCCTCTCGAATCCGCGAACACGTCCCCCGGGTCGAGCCTGCAATCGTCGCCGCGCTCGCTGTCGAAGCCCGAACCGCGATGAAGCTTCGTCACGCACCGCTTCTGCTCGTACGTGAGATGGCCCGTCACGCGTCTCACCGCGGCCTCGTCGCCGAAACCCTGGTCCGCATCATCCAGCGTGCCGACGAGCTCTCCGAGTTCGTCGCCATCTACTGGGCCGAGGGCCGTCGTCCGCTCTCCGCGCAGGTGAAGAAGGGGCTCGCAGCCGCGTTTACTCGTTTCGACGAGTATTCGCTGGCGAAGTACGACCGTGCCAGCGCGGTCCGCCTTCGCGACGTGCTCTTCCTCAGCCACGCCAAGCCGATGACTTCGGACCAGGCGCTGCTCTGGAGGCGGCTCATTGCGGGCGAGTTGGCCACGCCCGACACCTGGGAGGTCGCACTCTCCTCGGGTGGCGACAAGCGCGCACACTGGGAACGGCTGCTCATCGATCACCGCCTCGGGTCGCTCGCGCTTCTGCGCAACCTTCGTAACATGAAGGCCGCAGGAGTCGCGGAGGATCTAGTGATTGCGGGGCTCGATGCCATGCGCACCGATCGCGTCCTGCCGTTCCGCTTCCTCGCTGCAGCGCGTCATGCACCGCAGTGGGAAGAGGCACTGGAGCGTGCGATGTTCCGCGCTTTGCATCCGCCGCAGGCGCTCGCAGGCGCAGGGTGTCTGTCCGGACACACGGTCATCCTCGTCGACGTGTCGGGCAGCATGGTTGCACCGCTGTCTCGCCGTTCGGAGATGCTCCGCACCGACGCCGCCTATGGGCTCGCCGTGCTTCTGCGCGAGATCGCCGAGAAGGTCACCATCTACACCTTCTCGAACTCCGCAAGGCTCGTCCCGCCCCGCCGCGGATTCGCTCTGCGCGATGCGATGGAATCCAGTCAGCCGCACCAGGGAACCTACCTGGGCGCGGCTCTCGACACCATCCACGAGCGCGAGGCACCGTACGACCGCATCATCGTCATCACCGACGAGCAGTCGCATGACCGCATCTCCGCCCCGCGCGGCAAAGGCTACGTCATCAACGTAGCCTCCGCCCGTAACGGAGTTGGTTACGGTCCGTGGACGCACATCGACGGCTTCAGCGAAGCAGTCATCGACTACATCCGCGAGCTTGAGCTCGCCACAACCTGAAAATGGCGGCAGGAGATCACTCTCCTGCCGCCGCTTCCGCAATTCGCACTACGCCCGCAAGCGCCGCAATATCCCATCCACCGCGACTACGACACGATCGACATCCTTCATCGAAGTCTGCCAGTTACACACGCTGATTCGCATCGCGCGCTGCCCTCGCCAGGTCGTCCCTGTAAAAAAAGCCACTCCCGAAGCCAAAATCTCCGCCATCACTCGCTCCGTAAACGCATCGCACGCAGCGGGTGACCCATCGCGCGGATCCACAAACCGCACGAGCCCCTGATTGATCTGCGGCACCCACAAGACCTCTGCACCCTCCAACGCTCCAATCCTCGTCGTCAGCGCATGAGCCACATCGCAGCACCGCTCCACCAGCTCTGCAACTCCAGCCCTTCCCAACTCTCGCAGCGCCGCATAGGTTGCAAACCCTCTTCCCCTGCGTGAGAACTCCGGATTCCAATCCATCTCATCGCGCGCAGCCTCATCATGAGTAAGGTAAGCCGCGTGGTGCGACATCGACGCCCGATGCGCCTCGCGATCCGCCACAAAGGCGTACCCGCAGTCGTATGGAACATTCAGCCACTTATGACCATCCGTCGCCCAGGAATCCGCGCCATCCGCAGCCTTCATCAGATGGCGAAACCGCTTACTCGCCGCGGCCCACAGGCCAAACGCGCCATCCACATGCACCCACGCGCTGTGTTGCTTCGCAATTGGAATCAACTCCTCAAAATCATCAAACGCGCCGATATTCAAATCGCCCGCTTGCAGTACCACAATCGCCGGCCCATCCTCGCTCTCAAGCGCTGCCTTCAAAGCATGAGTTCGCAGCCGCCCTTCATCATTCACAGGCAGCGTCACAATCTGCTTTTCTCCCAAACCCAACAGACGCGCCGTCCGAAGAATCGTCCCATGCTTCTCCGTGCTCGTCAGGATCCGAATGACCGGCGCCCCGGCAAGCCCCTCCTGCTCCACATCCCACCCACGGTGGGCCAGCAACGCATGACGCGCCGCTGCCAGACAAGTCGCATGCGCCATCTGGCATCCCGTCACCAACGCGAAGCTCGCCGCCGATGGTATTCCAAGCAACTCCTTCAGCCATGTACCCGCAATCTCCTCCACCACAGCCGCGGCTGGCGCAGTCGTATACAGCCCGGCGTTCTGGTCCCATGTTGAAGTAAGCCAATCCGCCGCAAGCGCGGCAGGAAGCGAGCCGCCAATTACCCACCCAAAAAAACACGGCCCGGACGAAGCGATAATCCCACCCTCCACGCCACGCACCAAATCTTCAATCACCCGCCCGGCATCCACTCCGTGCTCTTCGAGTTGCACTCCAAGCCGCCGGCGCAACGTGGCAAGATCCACCGTCGCGGCTACCGGCCTCTCTGTTGCACTCGCAACATACTCCGTCGCATAACGAAACGCCGCATCCAGCGGCGCCTGAAAGATTGAACGTTCTTTACTCATGCACTCCAGAATACTCACTTACCGGAATTAGCGGCCAGACTCTCCCGTGGAATCTCTCTCCCATGTACCCACACTGTCGTAATCGTGTCATATGCATCCACGCCTTCCAGCGGAGACATCTTCAGCAAAACAAGATTCGCAACCTTCCCCGCCTCAATCGTCCCTACCTGTCCATCCAGCTTGAACTCGCGCGCGTTATTGATCGTCGCCGCCTTGAATATCTGCGCGAACGACAGCCCTGCCCTGCGCAACTGCTGCATCTCCAGATACCCATTCAATCCGGGCAGATTCCCATACGTCGGCCCCGAAGGCGTATCTGTCCCAAAGACAAAATTCGCATCTCTCCTCGCCAGATAACCCACCACCAAACGTTCGCGTCGCAGGGGCCCCGCGTCGTACATCTGCCGCATCGCCGCGTCGGGCGTATCGCCATCTACCAGCTCTTTCTTGAAGCCCTGCCCCTCCGGAGTTCCAAACCACGCCAGCAGATCCGCCGGCACAACTTTGCGAATCGCCGGCGTTTTCAGGTAATCCGGCTCAAAGTACGCACGCTCCCCCTCCAACACCTGAAACGTCGGCTGGTACCCAGTCCTCTTCTCCACAATCCGGTCCAGCAGTTCCTTAATCTCATCGGGCAACGAAGCCTGCCGGTCCATATCACCCCAGTGCCACATCCCGTGCGCGAGAACGTCGACATCGCCGTCGACGCCAAACTTCTCCGCCTCATACGAATTCGCATGCAGCATCAGCACCAACCCGTCAGCCGTCGACGCCTTTCGAATTTCAGCAAAATCCTCCGCGCTCATCACCGGCAGATTCTTATCTTTGCCAAATCCGCGCTCGTAAAAAGTCTTCACGCAGATGCCGCCTGCACTCTTCACTCGCGCAACATCGGCCTCAGGGGTGTGATCCTCAGGCTTATATTCCGGCGGAATACTCGCCGCCTGCTTCGGGTCGTAGATGAAGTTCGGAAACATCTTGAAGCGCACCTCTGGCGGCGCAAACGACATTGGATACCCGTTCGCAAAGATCAACGCCTCGCCGCAATCGTAGGTATCCGGATGAAGCGGCGCCTCGCGAAAATCCTTCAGCATCTGGTGATCCACCACCATCAGATCAACGACTGTCGTGTAGCCGAAGTAGAGATACGAGCGTGGAAGTTGCTTGTAGTAGTTCTTCACCATCTCCGCATTCGCGCCGCGCTGATCAAAACCCATCCCCGGGATCGAAGCCAAATGCACATGCGAGTCGATTAATCCCGGAATCAGAAATCCTCCATCTCCGGAGACCACCTTTGCCCCCGCCGGCGGCCTTACATTCTGCTTTCGTTCGACGCGAACAATCCGTCCGCCCTCAATCAGCACGCTACCCTTCACGACATGATTCAGAGCCTCAGGCGAGACAATCGTTACGTTCGTGATCCACGTTCCGCCTGCAGATTGGCCACCGGCAGCCGTACTCACAAACAGAGAAGCAAATAAAACTGCGAACATCCTCATCACAAGGTCTCCTCTGCACCACGGTTTGCACGCAACAAAAAAGAGGCGGCCGAAGCCACCTCCTTTTTACACCGTCTGGCCTGGAACTACTCCGGCGTAATCACCATCTCTTTCTTCTGAATCTTCGCCAGAAAATCCTCGCCGACCTGGATATGCTCATCCACCAGCCGCGAAGGCGTGTGCGCCAGCCACTCCGCCAACGAGATGTCCTCGTAAAATGGCGTCGGAAAAACCTCGACAAATACCAAGTCCTCGTCCCCAGTATTCTCGATATAGTGCGGCATCGATATGTCGATATACCCCACATCGCCGCCCTGGAAATCCATCGTGCGCGCCAAACCACCGGCCGCAAAGACTGTCATCCGGGCCTTGCCCTTCACGTAGTACTGCCATTCGTCCGCGTTCGGATGCCAGTGAAGCTCCCGCAGTCCGCCCGGCTTCAGCGTCACGATTGCCGCCGCAATGTCAGTCGCGGGGAAATTCTTACGGTCGACAATCTTTACCTCGCCGCCTTTGGACACCTTCGTCGGCCCCATCTGGTTCGTAAAGAACGCAAACGTGTTCGGCACTCCTCCCGTCACCGCCTCAACCTGGCGCTTCTCTTCGGCCAGCGGACGCGGCAGTTCTCTTTGAAAGATGAACAGCTCCTTTGTGGGCACCTTCGCGAATGTTGACTCAGGCACACCGAAGTTCTTCGCCAGCACCTCCTTGGGCGTATGGTGCAGCCAATCAGTCAATAGAAATGTTCCGAACTCGTTGAAGTTTCCGTCCTTAAAGACCAGAAGAAACTTGCAGCCGTCCGGCCCAAGTCCCTGGATCGAGTGCGGGATGCCTCCAGGGAACAGCCACAGGTCGCCTTCGTGCACATCGTCTACAAAGGCGCGCCCCTGTTGATCGACCGCCGTGATCCGCGCCGAACCATAGATCATCAGCGCCCACTCCGAGGCCACATGCCAGTGCAGTTCGCGAATGCCGCCCGAGATAAGCCGCATCTCAACTCCGGCCATCGTCTTCGAGATCGGCAGATCGCGCACCGTTACCTGCCGCGTCCATCCGCCACCTTCAATTCGTTTATGCGACAGCGAAAAAGAATACTTGAACGGCTGCTGCCCACCAGCATCCGTCTCCGGCGGCCAAACCGAATCCTGATTCTGCCCATCGAGGACCGTATTGCTATTACCCGGAGGCCCCGGCTGGCTCTCGTTGATGCCCGTATGCGTATCGGTCGGATATATCTTGCTTTGTTGTCCCTGGGCAGCCTGCAAGCCCGCAGCCGCCACAAAAACCGCCGATCCGGCCTCAATGAATCTGCGCCGACTTACTTTTGACTGATCTTTCTCATCTGACACTATGCTCCCTCTCTCTTCTCTCGCGACCTGCGCGAGTTGATCTATGAAATATTTTCACTCTCGTAGCCGTCTGTAAATGATCCGCAACGACTAAACCCTACGGCGCCGGCGCCGTATGCGGGTTATTCACCTTGAATCTGTACGTCAGGCTCATGTACGCCAGCGTCAAGGGGGCTCCATGTGCATTCTCCCGCATCGCCGTCCCCGGCGAAAAATGTCCGACGCCCGCATTCATCACGAGATAATCGTTGATCACCCACTTCCCGGAAGCATCAAACTCACGTCCGATATCTCCGCTCAACAAACCCGTGGCCGGAGCCTTCACCACTGTGCCGGCGCTGCCGCTGTAGATGTTATCGAACCGCGAAGCCACCTGTAGCCACTCCTGCTGAATCAGCAGCGTCACATGTTTCACCGGTGTCAGATCCAGATTGATTCGCTCCTCCTTAATGTTCTGAAACCCAAACAAGTCCGTCAATCCAAAGGCATTGTGGTTGCTCGGATACTGCTGATCGAATGTGTTGATCGTGAAAAGATTCTGCCGCGAGTTTCCGGACGCGTAGTCATACTCGCCCATCATCCGCGGCTTCCAGTATGCCTTCTGCTCGATGTACCCCGCCTTGACGTACGCCGCGCTCGACACCACCGAATCGTTCGAATAACTCCCTCGCTGCCACGCGACCAGACCGTCGAAGTTGAACCCGTTCGGCAACGTACCTGCCGCCTCCACCCCGGGCGTCGCAATCGTCTCCACCCCAAAGAGTCCCTGTTGGCTCTCGACTCGCGGAAACGACTTGACATAGACAAATGGCTGAATCGCGATGTGCGGCACCCACGTCTGAATCGACCCCACCGCGCCGAAGAACGTCAACCCCGCCCCATGCTTGTCCAGCGCAACAGGTGTCACGGCCACGACCGAGGTGGCAAACAGGTCCAGCCGGTTCTTGTCTCCAACTCTTCCCAGAAACCCATCCCATGAGCGGCTGTTGTTCGTCCAGTCGCTGATGCCCACCAGCCGCTCACCACCATACTTCAGCTCGAACCGTCCTGCGTACAACTCCACAGGGGTGTTCTCCGCAAGCTTGAAATGACCCTCCAGGTAAGCTTGTCGGCAATCGAAGACGTCGCGCATATTCGCCGCGATCTCATTCGGTGGCATTCCCAGCGCATGTGTATCGATCGACTGAATATACCCGGTCAAAAATTTCGTAGGCCGTACCTGCAATCCCTCGTAATCGCGCGTCAAGAGGTACGCTTGCCCGTTGCCCGAGACGTAATCGAGCGAACTCTGCCCCTCCAGTCGCCCACGCAGTTGCACATCAAACGTGGCCCACTTCGGCACCCCGCTCCACACCAGCGGTTGAACCTTCCCCAACGTGCCCGGGTACTCGATGTAATGAACCTCAGTGTCTTGAGCCCTCGCTGCCACCGCACCAATCGACAGCACCAGCAGAAGAACCACCCGTCGTCCTCTGCTCCCAAAACGTGCCAGCCCTCTGTTGCTTAGCCGGGCCCATCGCATCAAAATCATGCTCCCCCTTGGAAATGCCCACGTGCGGAGACAGTCCACATGCTGCTGGCGCGCAGTTTCTCTCCAAACGGCGCCGGACCGCGCAGAACTGTTTCTCCAGCTTGAGACGCAGAAATCCGGCCTGGGTATACCACCGCACCCGATCACCTTAGCCAGAACGAAGGCAACTCATCCCGGATCGACTTCAACCAGGTCGCTTCGATTTGAATCACAAACCTTTTTAGACGTCTCGCAATCCCAGGCTCTGTGGGAACTCATCGGACTCACTTGGGACGCCGTCGAACCCCGATCGGCTGACAGATTGAGTCTGCGCTCCATTCAAAAGCAGATGGGCCACAACAAAAATCAGAGACGTCTCAATCAAATGCCGCGTCCCTGCCTCAATCCACGTCTCAAGGTGAACAGTTACTGCGACGAAGATTGGAAAAACCACGACGTAGCGAACGAGCGCCAGCGGCATATCAGTAATCGAACTCTTTCGAAGATGTGTGAACGGCAACGTGCGAACCGAAAAAAGAAAGAGATCCGGAAGAAGAAAGGAAAGCCCCACAGCGACGATCAGCTGCCCTGTCAAAACGTGGTCGCCCCGCAGGCTCCCGGGCGACAACTTATGCAGAAGCAAAATAGCACCGACGCTGACGATCGTCGACCAGAGAGTAATCCAGATGCGCGTGCCTGCAAGATGCTCTGCCTTCGGCCTACCGAGAATGATCTGAAAAACCCACGCTCCTCGGCGGTCAACCGACGCAGCGAGGACAGACCGAAGGCCCGCAACAGTCCAGAAAACCAGAATCGGCACTGCGGACCGAACGCCATACGGCAGAATCCCCGGCCTGATGTGCCCCGTCGTAATGTGCAAAACAACCATCTCCGCAAGCGTGAGCGCAAGACACAGTCCGCCGAACAGCGCAAGCATCACTCGCTGCCGCTGATAGCGAAGGATCGTCTGACTGATGAAGTGAAAGACGGCTCGCTGTTGCGGCAACGGCACGACCATCGTATGCAACACACCGCCGAGCGCAATATCGCTCTCTGACGACGAATCCACAGCGCGAGCCCCTTCAATCAACTGGCGCACGCGGCGCCGGTATGCGAGCGGATAGGTCACGAGCGTCGCCACAATCATGAACAGCACAGCGCAACAGCCCGTCCACGCAAGCGAGTGAAAGATCTGCGGAGCCGACGGCCCATCCATAATCCGCTCGTACACGCCGAGAAACCAGAACGGAGGGAAGTAGCGCACGGCCGGACTGCCTGCGTTCAGCAGAGCCTGCAACGATGCCGAGATGGTGGGATTCAGAAGCAGAATCGCCAGCAACGCCATGATCGACGCTCCCTGCAGCAAAGGGGTGATGCGGCGAAACGTCCCCTCCCCGACCGTGTTCAGCAGAACTCCCTGCAACGCGAGAAAGCTCGCAGCCGCAAACACCCCGCTCATCGTCACCGCAGTGATGTGCGCCAGCAGATGCCGAAAGATATTGTGCTGCTCCGCGACCAACGGAAAAAATACTGTGCCCAGAACACTGGTTCCGCCCAGCACCAGCGCCAGAAAAATCCCGAGCGCGAACACCCTGCCAAAGAACAATCGCTCCTTCGCGATAGGAAGAACCGACAGCACAAAAATATCCAGCAGATCGGGAAAGAGCAGGTCCCACTCATACACCGTCGCCGCCCCCATCACCAGGAACGAATACGTTGCGTAGAAGTAGTGGTCGCCCGCCTGCGACCAGAACGGACGGTGCAGCGGATAAGGTGGAAACCCGTGATACGCAGGAAACAGAAACATCGCGACCAGCAGCCCCGGCAGCGCAGCAGCATAGCCTATCACCATCACGCGCTTGGTCTCGTCGTCCGACGCCAGAAGCTCGTTATGAAAAAACCGGTGCAGCAGATGAGCAACGAGAACCCCAAACTGGTTCTGCCTCCGCTGCACCGTCACCGCCTGCGCCTGCACACCAAGCGACTGCACGGGATGTTCCGGCGGCGCAAACAAACCAGCTCGATTAGACATGCTGCGCCCCCATTACATCGACCAATTCGCGCGCGACGGCCAACGTGTCCTGCTGCCTCACCAGCTGCGCGAAGACGCTCTCCAGATTCGCTAGTGCCAGTGACCGCTTCAACTCCGACGGAGGCGCGTCCGCCAGAATCCTGCCCTTCGCAATCACAATCACGCGATCGCACACCACTTCCACCACCTCCAAAACATGCGAGATGTAAAGAATCCCTTTGCCCTGCGCGGCAAGCTCCTGCAATAAATCCTTGAACAGCCGCGCCGATACCACATCCAGCCCGGATAGCGGCTCATCAAACACCAGCAGCCTCGGATCATGCAGCAGCGCCGCCGCAATCAGCACCCGCTGCTTCATTCCCTTCGAATAAAGCGAGATCGGTGAATGCCTCCACGACTCCAGCCCCAGCAGCGCCAGCATCTTGTTCGCCTTCAGAGCGATCAGCTCTTCCGTCATATTGCGCAGCCGGCCAATCAATTGCAAATACTCCAGCCCCGACAGATGCGTATACACATGCGCCTCCTCCGGCACATACCCAAACGCCGCGCGATACCCCATCAGGTTGTCGCGGATGGTCGCCCCTTCAAACAGCACCTGCCCAGTGTTCGGCTCCAGCAGCCCTGTGATGATCTTCACCGTCGTCGATTTGCCGGACCCATTCGGCCCCACATACCCCACGATCTCGCCCGCGCGAACGCAGAAACTCACATCCTCAATCGCCGGAATACCCCGGTACCGTTTGCAAAGACTCTTAACCTCAAGCATGGCGAGACCTCACTGCTACCCTATGTAGCATCCAGCATAGGGACTAGTCAAGTAGTTCGCTACATAGGTATATTCTCCCCATGGCACCCGAAGCACGCCTCTCCCATACCGCAGCCCTCATCCTCCAGGCCGTCAACGCCGGGTACGTCTATGGCTTCAGCATCATGGAGATGACCGGTCTGCCCAGCGGCACCGTCTACCCCGCCATGCGCCGCCTCGAGCGCGACGACCTCATCCGCTCGCACTGGGAGCAGCAATCCATCGCCGACGCAGAGCAGCGTCCGCCCCGCAAATACTACAAACTCACGCGCACCGGCAGGCTCACCCTCGAGTCCTCCCGCAAGCGCTATCCGCTCCTCACGAAGCTCATCCCGTCCCCCCAGGAGGAGAGCGTATGACACTCCGGCCTGCCCTTATCTTTCATCTCCTTTGCCTCGGCGTTCTTCGCTGCGCCTCAATTCTCGTTCCTCGCGCCCAGCGTCAAGAGTGGTGGTGCGAGTGGAGCTCCGAGCTCTGGCACGTCCGCGATGCCTGCACGCCCGGCCGCGGCATCTCCTGGCACGCAGAGCGCGAGGTCGCAGCCTTTTGCTTCGGCGCCTTTCAGGACGCGCACTGCCTCCGGCAACAAGCGCGTCCAATCCCCGCGCCACGCGCAGCAATTACGGGATCGGCAACGCAATGCATTCTTCTTCTCGCCGGCCTCGTCGCCGCAAGCCTCGCGCTGGCAGCCTTCCTGCCCGGCGTTCGCGAGCAGTTCTATCAGTATCGATATCGCGTCGCACCCACCGTCGTGCTGCTCCAAAACGCCTATGCCACCGAAGACTCCCAGCCGACCATCTCTGTCGAACAGTTTCGCGTCTGGAAGGATCGCAGGCAACAACTCTTCGATAACTTCGCATACTTTCAAATCGCGAAGGAGCCTCTTCACAATTCATCAGGAACTCTCGCATTGAGCGTCGCACACTCGACCGCCAACCTCCCGCAGCTTCTGGGCCTCCAGATCCAGTTCGCCAGTCAACTCATCAACGAACGAAATACTCCTTCGGATAAGCCACGTCTCATCCTCAGCAATGCTGTTTGGAAGCGGGAATTCGCGGGCGATGCGCAAATCGTTGGACAGACTCTGCAGCTTGGTAAAAAAAGTGCCGTCGTCATCGGCATCGCACCCGCGGGCTCATGGAGACTGCCGGGCAAAGTCGACGCGTGGCTGTTGGAATCC